>LKMJ01005372.1_pt1 | contig 12076 bp, 12 predicted proteins | sample 643391 | NCBI WGS metagenome assembly LKMJ01 (sample SAMN04112250, study PRJNA286221) | soda lake metagenome | biome: soda lake; feature: Kulunda Steppe; material: water; isolation source: sample PL-Br10 brine of Picturesque Lake | place: Russia: Kulunda steppe | collected 2010-07
GAAAAGCCACGGCAACACCCGCACGACGGTGAACCTGGCAAAGGCGACGTTCAACGCACTCGAGAACGCTGCCCAGTCCCGGCATCCGACGCCGTCTGGCCGCACAGCCGAGGTGAGTGACTGATGCAGGCCGTTGTCCAACTCCGCGGTGAAGTTAACCGAAAGCAGAAAGTCCAGGACACCCTCGAGATGCTGAACATCCACAGTGTCAACCACTGTGCACTCATCCCAGAACGAGACACCTACAAGGGGATGATTACGAAAGTCCACGACTACGTGGCCTACGGTGAGCCGAGTACCGACGTCCTTGCGACGGTGCTGGCAAAGCGAGCCGAACCCCTTGAGGGCCGCCAATCCGACGTGGACGAGGCGTGGCTCGCCGAGAACACCGAGTACGACGACTTCGAGGCACTCGCCGAGGCGCTCGTCGCCGAGGAGACGACGCTGCGTGAGCAGGGACTCTCCCCGACGTTGCGACTGCACCCGCCACGTGGTGGCCACGAGGGGATCAAACAGCCAACCGCCGACGGTGGCCAACTCGGAAAGCATACAACCGAGCAGATTAACGACCTGCTAACCGCGATGCGATAACCATGACGAGCAAGAAACGACGTCAGCGCGGCTCGCGGACCCACAGCGGCGGCACCCACAAGAATCGTCGGGGTGCCGGCCACCGTGGCGGCCGTGGTCGTGCCGGACGCAGCAAACACGAGTTCCACAACTACGAAAAGCGCGAGAAACACGGGTTCAAACGACCGCAGGACGCCCGCCCGGAGGTCGCCGAGATCGACGTCCAGAAACTCGACGAGGATGCGATCCTCTACGTCGCTGACGGCGTGGCCGAAGAGACCGACGACGGCTATGCCATCGACGCCCGTGACGTCGTTGAGGACGGACACGAGGTCGACGCCGTGAAGGTGCTTGGCTCCGGCCAGGTCCGTAACGCCCTCGAGGTGACCGCCGACGAGTTCTCCGAGACCGCTCGCGAGAAACTCGAGGCTGCCGGCGGCGAGGCGGTCGTTACGAGCGAGGAGTAATCAATGGGCTGGAAGGAAGTCGCCGAACCGGTGCTCACGCGGATGCCAGCAGTGCAACGGCCACAGAAACACGTCCCGTTCAAGCGCAAGCTGGCGTGGACGGCCGGCATCCTCGTCTTGTATTTCTTCTTGACGAACATCACCCTGCTTGGGGTCGACGCCCAGGCGAGCCAGGACCTCTTCGGGAACTTCCGATCGGTGCTGGCTGGCGAGTTCGGATCGCTGATGACGGTCGGTATCGGGCCGATCGTCACGGCGAGCATCGTCATGCAGTTGCTCGGTGGAGCGAACTTACTCGGGCTCGATACCGACGATCCTCGAGATCAGGTTCTCTACCAGGGATTGCAGAAGTTGCTCGTCATCGTGATGACCGCACTGACGGCGCTACCGATGGTGTTCGGTGGCTTCCTCCCGGTTGAGGCTGGACTGACGATCGGAGGGTTTGCTCTCGATCAGGGCCAGCTCCAGTTGTTTATGTTCCTCCAGATCTTCGCTGGCGGGATCCTCATCCTCTATATGGACGAGGTCGTCAGCAAGTGGGGGATCGGCAGTGGGATTGGCCTGTTCATCATCGCTGGCGTGAGCCAGCGACTGGTGACCGGGTTCATCCAGCCGGCTCCCGAGGGGGTGCTGTATGACTGGTATCTGCTGATCACCGGTCAGGTCGAGGTCGGGTCGGTGTTCACCAGTGACGGCCTCGCGGTCCTTCTGATGCAGGAGGGACACATCATTGCGCTCGTGACGACGTTCCTGATCTTCGCGATCGTCGTCTACGCGGAGTCGGTGCGGGTGGAGATTCCGCTGAGCCACTCCCGCGTGAAGGGGGCTCGCGGTCGCTTCCCGGTGAAGCTGATCTATGCGAGCGTCCTGCCCATGATCCTCGTTCGCGCGCTGCAGGCGAACATCCAGTTTATGGGCCAGATCATAAACCGGTCTCTCGGTGAGAGTATGCCGACCTGGCTTGGGGTCTACGACGGTGAGGGCGAACCCGTCAGTGGGTTCTTCTACTACACCGCCCCCATCTATCGGCCGGAAGACTGGATGTGGTGGACTGGGGCCGTTACTCAGGATGCTTGGATGGTGATGATCCGCGTCTCTGTCGACCTCACCTTCATGGTGATCGGCGGGGCGATCTTCGCCATCTTCTGGGTCGAAACCACCAACATGGGGCCGAAGGCGACGGCCCGCCAGATCCAGAGTTCGGGGATGCAGATCCCCGGGTTCCGACAGAACGTCGGCGTCGTCGAGAAGGTCATGGAGCGGTATATCCCGCAAGTGACCGTCATCGGTGGCGCACTCGTTGGCCTGCTTGCCGTCTGGGCGAACATGCTCGGGACGGTCGGGGCCGTCGAGGGAACCGGGCTGTTGCTCGCAGTCTCCATTACCTACAAGCTCTATGAGGAGATCGCCGAAGAGCAGATGATGGAGATGCATCCGATGATGCGCCAGATGTTCGGCAAAGAGTAAGCCGACCTCCTCGAATTCTTCTTGCGGTCAGCGAACGAGTACTGGTTGAACAGTACTCTCTATTCGATAGTTACGGCCAGACTCAACGCAACTTTGGCGTGATCAGCCAACCACTAAGCTAGAACGGACGATTGCTGAAAGCCATGTGAAAGCAGTGTCGTCACACGGCACTCCGTCGGTCTCTTTGCAGGTTTCCCAGATCAAAGGCTGTTGCTGGGCCATGACGACGAGGCAGCTGTCACCGAGGTCGAGGGGAGCCTCTCGACTTGGCAACGGGAATACTGAAATGAGTCTTTCCACCACGTCTTCGAAATTCGGGGCCCAAAAGTGGCAGTCTGTATCGGGGAGTTGAACACGTACAGACAACTTCCGCAAATAATTCAGTGGTTCAATTCTCCCGATTACGATTGTTGGGGACTATATAATGTGGGAAAAAATAAAATCTCGTTCAAAAAATGAATCTTATCACACAATGACTTTATTCTACTTGGTGATTAAAGTCGCTTTTTTGTCAGGGAACGTATGCACTTTCGGTAAAATATGCTAACCGTAGATGAGTAAATTCCGTCACCGATTTTTTCTGCTGAAAATGCAGTAAATAGTTGTTTTTGATGTTATTGATTCTGGACATGACAACGACTTCGTGGAACTGGCGATAGCAGCGAGAACGTAACTCGGTGTCTTGTGTTCGCTTTTGTGGGTGAACAGTCTCGGTCAAACCTGAAATGCGGATGAATGTAGGGAGCCACCCGGCGGTAATAATAATCCGATCCGTCTGAGAAAGCGTGGTATCGAAAACGAGTAAAAACAGGCCGGGACCTTACTGAATTGAGTAGCCTGCTGCGACCGTCAGCAAGAACACCATGAAGAGGGCAATGCCCATCATGTAGCTGATCGAACGCGGCTCCTCAAGGAGGTGCTGGTAGTAGCCGGCGATCAGCAGCGACTTTGCGATCGCCAACAGCAACGTTGCGGTGATCGCGACGTTGTAGGGAGTGAATTCGAAGAAGGCGAATTTCCCTGTCCCCAGCACCAACAGTACGACGTAGATGATGGTGTAGGTTCGAGCGTCGGCCATTAGACGTGTATCCGGACGACGGCCACTTATACCTTCCTCAACCGGGCTGTGGCGAAACGACACCGTGATCAGTCCGGAGTCGAAGACCCACCAATGTGCGGTCGCGCCCTCCGGCTCGGACTCCTCTGTGCCGTCTTCCTGACGGCGACGTGGGGTGGTGTCGGGCTTGCCACAGCGAGTAACGTCGCTGTTGGGCTCTCCGAACAGAGTGGAGAGGTGACCGTGCCGACGTGGCTCTATCTGGCGACCGGTGGTGGAGTCATCGGAGCCGCCTCACTCATGACGATGCTCGTCACCGACCGGCGGACGATCGACGCTTTCCACGAGGATGCGATCCCGCTGTCGCTCTCGAATGTGACACTCACGCGCGCTGGCTCGCTCATCGCTGGTGGCCTCGGCCTCCTCGCGCTTGTCGCCATCATCATTGTCGGGGTCGTTGGCCCACAGCAGACGGGCAACGTCAGCCTCGCAGTGTTGCTTATTTTTGTCGGCGGTCGGGCTGTGTTGACGGTGGTCGCCTACGCCGTCGGGAACCCATGGCCCGCACTGAATCCCTGGCGACAGATCGCAGAAGCCCTCCCAACCGGCTACTACGAGTACCCCGATTGGCTGGCATCCTGGCCGGCTGTCGGTGCGCTCGTGGCGCTCATCTGGCTCGAGATAGTTGCCCCACTGAGTTCTTCCCCACGCGTGCTGGCACTCGTCGTCGTTGCGTACTCGGTGTTTACAGTCGCCGGTGCAGTCGCGTTTACCCCTGGGATCTGGTTCGAGCGCGGTGATCCGATCTCGGTCTGGTTTCGACTCTACGGTGCCGTTGCCCCCATCCAGCGAACCGACGACGGCCTCGAGTTCCGGTACCCAGGTGCGAAACTCGGCGACGCAGATGTCATCCGGGACACCTCGGGGATCGCCTTCATCCTCATCCTCGTCTGGGAACTCACCTTCAGTGGGCTGATCGTGACGGCTCCGGGTATCACCCTGATCGAGTTCCTCGTCGGTGTTGGACTGCCGGCTCCGCTCGTCTATCTGCTCATACTCGTTTCCGGGCTCTGGCTTTGCTGGCGGGTGTACTGGTATGCGGCCGCACGCACGCGCCGGCGTTCTCAGACGTATCTCTCGACTGAGTATCTGGCACTCCGCTATGCCCCACCGCTGCTCGCTATCGCTGCTGGCTACCACGTCGCTCACTACGTCGGCTTCAGCATCTCACTGTGGCCCTCGTTGCTCGAAACTCTCGTTGCACCACTCGACCCACCAGCCAACCCCACCCAGTACGCGCTTCCGTCGTGGTTTGGCTACGTCGAGATCGCCGGTATCCTCATCGGACACATCCTGGCCGTCTGGATTGCCCACGCAGTCTCGTTCGAACTCTTCCCCGGAAAACTGCAGGCGATCCGCAGTCAGTATCCATTTATTATCGTGATGATCGTCTTCACGATGGTCAGCCTCTATCTGGTCTCGCTGCCAGCGTTCGAACCACCGTACGTTCCGGAGTGACAAACCGGTACACCGATGTGCTTCCCACCCAAATCCCACGCTGAGATGGCGTCCACTCGGGTCACCGATCCGGCATACGACGTGCCCCCCGACGAGGAGCCAGCGGCGACCTGTCCATACTGTGGCCGCCCGTTCAAAGAAGAGCGGTTTGCGGTCTACCATGTCGGGGTTGTCCACCCAGCGGAGGCCACACCCGAAGAGCAACAGGACTTCGAGGCTGCACGCGAGGACGAAGAGTTCGACCTGATGACCTTCCACGTAAAAGCGGCAGCGGCGGTGTTTCTTTCGTACTTTATGTTCACGTTCCTCTATGCACTCGTCTGGGCTGGCTGATTAGTTAGAAAGCCGGAACCTCTTTACTGCCTGACTGGGACTGCCGTCCCATGACGCAGGCTAACTCGTCGGTTCGTCGGATGATTCTCGGGGTGGCTGTCGTCCTCGCAGCCCTCGCACTCGCTACGAGCGGTGTTGCGACGCCCGACACCGAGGTCGACGACCTCGAGATCGGTGCGGAACTGACCGACGCGACCGGCGAGACCGAGGTGATCGTCCGGCTCGAAGAGATTCCAGCGGCCGACCTCGACGATGACGATCCTGATGACGCCCTTGCAGACCATGCTGAGCAGACACAGCAACCCCTGCTTGAGTACGCCGACGAGACCGATGGCGTCACCGTCGAAGAGACGTTCTGGCTCAGTAATACCGTTTTACTCGAGGTCGACACCGACCGGGTGGCCCTCGAGACCTTCGAGCAGTTCGAGGCGGTCGAGGAACTCCACGCGAACTTCGAGGTCGAGCCGCCGGAGCCACCGACCGAGCCGGAGACGGCCGACGACCTCGAACCGGTGACGCCCGGACTCGAGTTGCTCAACGTTCCGGCGGCCTGGGACAGTTACGACACCCGGGGTGAGGGGGCGCGAGTCGTCGTCCTCGATACGGGGATCGATGCCGATCATCCGGATCTGGAGCTGTACAGCGACGATCCGACGGACGCGACGATGCCGGGTGGGTGGGCCGAGTTCGACGACGTCGGTGAGCAGGTCGATGGCTCGACGCCATATGACAGCGGCACCCACGGCACCCACGTCAGCGGGACGGTCGCCGGCGGGAACGCAAGTGGCACTGCCATCGGTGTCGCTCCGGAGGCCGACCTCGCCCACGGGCTCGTCCTGACCGAGGAGGGCGGCACGTTTGCACAGTTGCTCGCCGGCATGGAGTGGGCAGTCGACACTGAGGCCGACGTCATCAACTTCAGTCTCGGCAGTCAGGGGCGGATCGACGAACTGATCGATCCGGTCGCTCACGCCATCGAGAGTGATGCCGTCGTCGTGGCGGCAATCGGCAACCAGGGTCACGGAACCTCTGGCGCTCCTGGGAACATCTATGACTCGATCAGTGTCGGGGCCGTCAACGCAGAGGGAACCGTTGCACCCTTCTCGGGTGGGGAATCGATCGATCGGTCCGAGTGGGAGTCACCTCCGGATGAGTGGCCCGAACAGTACACTGTCCCGACCGTCGCTGCTCATGGCGTGGCCGTTCCGAGTACCGTCCCCGGCGGCTACGCAGAACTCCCGGGGACCTCGATGGCGACGCCACACGTCACTGGAACCGTTGGGCTCATGCGCTCGGCCGAGCCCGACGCAACCCCAGAAGAGATCAGGAGGGCCTTGATCGAGAGCGCCTGGAAACCCGACAGTGAACCGGCTGAACAAGACGACCGATACGGTTACGGTATCATCGACACCGACGCTGCCCTCGAGGAACTCCACGAGATTCGGGCGAACGAATCGGTTCAGCCGGCGAGTGAACAGGAAGTCGACGCTGACGGACCAGCGTCCGTTCGTCCGATCGGTTTCGTGCTTGCTGTCGTGGGACTGTTGTTGGCAGTGGCTGCGTTCGTCGATCGGACGAATTGACGGCTCGAGAACGGCTTTTTCTCCTAAAAAGTGCAGAGTTCGTCCGCTGTTACATCAGGTAGAACAGCGGGAAGAGGAACACCCAGACGATGTCGACGAAGTGCCAGTAGAGCCCGAAGAACTCGACTGGCCGGTGATCCTCTAGGTAGGCGTCGATGCTCACGATCCGGTAGATCATGAACGATGCGATCAACACGCCGATGATGACGTGGAGTGCGTGGAGCCCGGTGGTGACGAAATAAATCGAGTACTCGATGCTCGACCACCAGTAGGTTCCTTCGGCGAATTTTGAGCTGTACTCATAGGCTTTGACGCCCATGAACGTCAGTGCGAGCAACAGCGTTGCGCCCATCGTCGCGAGCAGGCCGCGTTTGCTCTTGCGCTCGGCATAGACCAGCGCGAGGATGACGGTGAAACTCGAGGTCAGTAGGACGTAGGTGTTCAACAGGCCAGCCCACTGAATCGTATCGAGTTCCCACGCGCCCCAGCCCATGTGCAGGCGCATGAAGACGAACGCACCGATGATCGCTCCGAAGACGACGACGTCGGAGGCGAGGAACACCCAGACGCCGAATTTGGTGTTTCCGACGCCATCGAACGGCCAGCGCTCGGCGACCGGGTTCGTCGGCACGTTGAACTCTTCGACGCCGAATTTGAACAGCGTGTAACCAAGCAAGACCAGCCCGAGTGCGGTCAGGGCTGGATAGATGATGTTCGGCTCGGGGGCACCGACGACGGAGTGATCGCGTGCCTCGGCGAAATCGACGAGATAGGACGTGGTCCCGGTCAGCCCGAGGAAGAACACGAACGTCGACACGCCGATGCCAAACGGCCAGATACTCGCGTGGTCTGCGTGTTCTTCGTGGCCGTGTTCGTCAGCACTGCTGACAGCCTCGTCTGCAGTCGCGACGCCGCCATCGGTTGCTGCTGGGGCGTCGTCGACAAATTCGAGGCGACCGCTTGCGTAGGTCGGTCGGCCGGTCCAGTTCTCGAGCGGTGGCGGGGATGGGATCGCCCACTCGGCGGTGCGTGAGAACTCCCAGGGATTTTCGGGGGCGCGTGGCCCATACAGCAGGCTGTGGACGAGCGTCCCGAAGAGGAAGACGAACGAAATCCCGAAGACGAACGCCCCGACCGTCGAGAGCTGGTGGTAGAGCTGCATCCCTTCACCGTAGTGGAAGATCCGACGTGGGGTCTCCCAGGCGAGGAACTGCGGGAAATAAAGCAGGTTGAAGCCCACGAAGTAGATCGCGAAGGTGAGTTTCCCGAGTGCCTCGGAGTACATCTTCCCGGTGATCTTTGGCCACCAGTAGAATAGCCCGGCGATGAGTGCGGTCACTCCCGAGACCATCACGTAGTGGAAGTGGGCAACGACCCAGTAGGTCCCACGGAACTCGTAGTCGAGGACGACGGCTCCGAGGAAGACGCCGGTGATGCCACCGAGAATAAAGAGGACGAGGGCACCCAGCGAGAAGAGAAACGGCGTGGTAAACCGGACCCGCCCTTTGACCATCGTGTAGATCAGTGCGAAGACCATCAGGTCAAAGGGTAGTGAGATCCCGATGGTCGTCGCCATAAAGAGGGTCTTGATCTCTAGGTTGATCGTCGTCAGGAACATGTGGTGCATCCAGACCAAAAAGGACTGGACGGCCACAAGCACCAGCGAGATGATGACCCACTTCCGGCCGACGAGTCGACGACCACAGAAGGTCTGGAAGGTCTCGAACATGATCCCCAGTGCGGGGAAGAAGACGATGTACACCTCTGGATGGCCGAAGAACCAAAAGAGGTGTGCCCAGAGCAGCCCCGATCCCTGATCGGTCGCGAAGACAGTCGTCAGGAACAGCCGGTCAGAGAGCAACAGCAGTGCGGCACCAAGCAGTGCGGCGAAAGCAAAGAGCATCATCCAGACGGTGAGCAGCCACGACCAGGTGAACATCGGCATGTTCCAGAGGCCGAGTCCCTCCGCACGCGAGCGGTGGATCGTGACGAGGAAGTTCACCGTCCCGATGGTAATAGAGATGACAAAGAGTGCAATTCCGAGAATCGTCCCGTTACCACCGGTGGTCATCTCCATTGCGGGCGTGTACGTCGGCACGTTCAGTGGGGCGTACATCGTCCAGCCACCGGCAAAGTGGCCACCCTGGAAGAACGAAATGCCGAGTAAGAGCCCGGAAAAGAGGTAGAACCAGTAACTCAGCGCGTTCAGCCGTGGGAACGCGAGGTCTTTGGCCCCGATCTGCAGGGGAATAAAGTAGTTCGCAAAGCCCGCTGCAAACGGCGAGAGGAACCAAAACACCATCAGGAGGCCGTGGGCAGTGACGGCCTGGTTGAACTCATCACCATCGAGTAAGCCAATCCCTGCCGGCTCCCAGAGATGGGTCCGGAAGAGCAACGCAAGGACTCCACCCAGCAACAAGAAAAAGAGTGCAGTCCCCAGATAGAGGATGCCGACGTCCTTGTGGTTGGTCGTTACAAGCCAACGCTTGATCGAGGTCATCGGCGGCAGATCACCCATCAGTCGTCACCTCCGTCGTCGGTGTCAGTATCATCATCGTCGGTATCGTCCTCCGTCGTGAGACCCTCGAGTGTGAACGTCTCATCAACTGGGCCGGTGAACGAGATCGTGTCCTCGAGTTCCTCGAACTGCTCGTCGGTTGGCGAGATCGTCACGTCGTAGTCGCCACCCTGCTCGATGTCGTCGATCGTGATCGAGCCGTTGTCGAACTCGTCGTCACTGAACGTGAAGCTGTAGTCTTCGTCGAACTCATCGTTGTCCTGGTGTTCGAGTGTGAGTTCGAAGCCCTCCGTGACGGGATCTTCGTCCTCGTCTTCGAGGGTGATCGACATCGTCAGCTGTTCGTCAACCCACGCTTCGTATTCTTCAGGTTCGAGGACTTCGACGTCACCGTCCATTCCAGAGTGGCCAGGACCACACAGCTCGAAACACTCAGCGACGTGTTCGCCCGGTTCGTCGGCGACGAACCAGGTCTCGTCAGTCTCTCCAGGGATCGAGTCGGCTTTCACCCGTAAATCACTGATCCCATAGGTGTGCCAGACGTCATCTGAGGTTACTTCAAGCCAGATGGTCTCTTCGGCTGGAATCACCAGATCAGACGGCTCAAGTCCGTTGTCGTAGTAGTAGTTCCAGCCAAAAGCGAAGCCCTCGACTTCGACCTCGAGTGCGCTATCTGGGTTGTCTTCTGGCCCATCCTCGACGTAGAGCAACATCCCGTAAGTCCAGATGACCAGCGAGATGACGATGATCGCACTCAGGCCAAAGGAGAGAAAGAGTTTCTTGCCGCCCTGTCCACCAGTCGGAAGTTCCCCAAGTGTCGGTGTGTCGTCTGCAGCCCCGGCTCCCTCGGTATCGCGATATTTGTACGCGTTGTACAACGTATACGCGATGACGACGACGCCAACGAGCGTGCCGAGTCCGAGGAAGACGAGAAAGATCTCCTCGAACACGTCAATGCGCGTTTGGACCTCCAGTGGGGTGTATGCGTTGAAAATTGTATTCACCTCTCTTCAATAGCCGTTATATGATGGTCGATGGTTTCTGGGGACACTTATCTATTTGGAAACCCGGCGGCTCCTGGCGACTCACCGGGTCGATCCTGTCGTTTGATTTCACCGATCGCGTTCGGTCCCCGTTCGACCCCATATCTACTGGCTCCTTTGACTGCGTCGTCTTCTGTCTATCGCTGCTCCGACTGCGCAAGGAGTGATTTCCCGGCCGTATGCCGAACCGGTTCGGCCCGAGGTCACTGGCTGAGCGCCACGTTGATTACCACAGCGAACCTATAGTTGCTATGCCAGAAGAGGTCCTTTTCAAATACGAACAGCGGCTCCCAACCGCCGAGATCGCGACCTATCTCCGGACGGTTGCTGACACCCTCGAGCGTGGCGAGTCAGTTACCCTCGAGTCCGGTACCGACTCTGTGACGATGGAGCCACCGAGCCAGCCGACATTTGAAGTGAAAGCCGAGCGCGAAACCTCAAGTAGCGGTGGACCGGCCGAACTCTCGATCGAGTTCGAACTCGAGTGGGACGAAGGTGAGATAGACACCGACGGCGAGTTACAGATCGGCTGACTGTGGTTTCTTTACTTCTTTACGTGGGCAGGGGCTACGGGGAGTCATGGCACAGCCACGATTGCTGATCCTGGGTGCACCGGGAGCCGGAAAGGGGACACAGAGCGCCAACATTACCGAAGAGTACGACATCGACCACATCACCACCGGTGACGCACTCCGGGCCAACAAGGAGATGGACATCTCCCATCTCGACGTCGAGTACGAGACACCTGGTGAGTACATGGACCGTGGGGAACTCGTCCCCGACGAGGTCGTCAACGCCATCGTCGACGAAGCCCTCTCACAGGCAGGCGGCTTCGTCCTCGATGGCTATCCGCGTAACTTAGACCAGGCTGAGGAACTCGAGTCGATGACCGACCTCGACTGTGCGCTCTATCTCGATGTCGAAGAAGAAGAACTCGTCCATCGGCTCACTGGTCGCCGGCTCGATCCCGAGACGGGTGAGATCTACCACGTCGAGTACAACCCACCGGATGATCCCGAGGTCGAAGCCCGTCTTGAGCAACGCGAAGACGACACCGAAGAGACGGTTCGGGAGCGACTGCGTGTCTATCGGGAGAACACCGAACCGGTCATCGAGTACTACGACGACGCGGGGCTACTCGAGCCCGTCGACGGCGACCAGGCACCTGACGCGGTGTGGACGGAGCTGAAGGCCACGATCGAGGACGCGGTCTGAGCCGACAGCGAGCCCACGACTGAACTCGTGGGTGGCGATTAAGACTCGATGTCGAGTTCGTATTTTGCGACGTTGAGGTAGGTGAGCTGTGGCGGTGCCGAATGGGTTGGCGGATAGGCATCGAACTCACTGCCTCCGAGTAACTCATCGTAGGTGAACGACGCCTCCGAGGCGTGAATGTCTGTCGAGTGTGCCACGAGTGCCCCCTCGAATTCGGGGTTCGAGTGGAAACAGACCTGGAACTCGCCGTCGTCACACTGATTTGAGACCTCGTTTGGCTCGTCCCAGTCGTCGCTTGCGGCATA
>LKMJ01005374.1_pt1 | contig 12074 bp, 13 predicted proteins | sample 643391 | NCBI WGS metagenome assembly LKMJ01 (sample SAMN04112250, study PRJNA286221) | soda lake metagenome | biome: soda lake; feature: Kulunda Steppe; material: water; isolation source: sample PL-Br10 brine of Picturesque Lake | place: Russia: Kulunda steppe | collected 2010-07
ATGAACGGCCATGCGCATGTGTGCGTGCTTTCAGGTGCTCTTTCCTTACTTATGAGCATGCGTTGATCTGCATGTGCAACGCAGGGAGCACGGGCTGATGGAGGCCAGCAAGGAGCAGAAGGCTAAGTTTGCAAAATGGCTGCTCAGTGCGCAATGCAGCAGAGAATGCAGATGCGGAGAAACCAGCAGCCGTGCTGATGGATGTGAATGCGCAGCAGGGCGTTGAGCAGCAAGGGGCTGAGCAGCAGGGCGTTGAGCAGCAAGGGGCTAAGCAGCAGGGGGATGAGCAGGAGGGGGATGAGGGAGAGGGAATTGAGCAGGGGGGGGATGAGGGAGAGGGAATTGAGCAGGGGGAGGATGAGGGAGAGGGAATTGAGAAGGTGGGGAACAAAGAAAAAGAAATTGATGAGGAAGAGGATCGTTGAGTGTGGGAACTAAGCGGCTGGATTGAAAAGGACAAGGCTAAGCAGGACCTTTGAATTTCTGACAGTGCAGCACCGTAAATAACGAGAAATCCCGACCATCAGACATCAGAGTGAAAGTTACCATAAATTACGCCAGTATATTCCAGAATTGCGGTCAAAACGTTATGACAGTGATGTAACATATTTTACAACTGCTGCTGTCAGGCGTAAACGCCCAGCACAAATCACAACACATGAGTTAGCAGGCACTCAAATGCTTGCTGAGTTTCCAAATCTCTGAAAAACAAGGTGCCATGGTCAGGTCACGTGTTTGAGTTGCTTGCAGGAGTCTCTCAGCCTGTAGCGATCATAAGAAGAACAACTCTTTTGTCGACATCTCTAGTACACCTGAAACTATGCTGTGTTACGTTGGTGCTCCTAGTGAGACCATGGGACTCAATCGACAGCATGGCTTTCTTGTATGCACTCACCCATTTGGCAATGACATCTCTATGATCCGCAGCATACTTTGCAGCCGTACACACAAAGCCGAGCAGGGCTCCTGCCTCCTCCTGGTCAGGATGCTTTTCAAGATCAGCGATGAAGTCTTGGTGCAGTTGGACACCTCGCTGCATTTGAAACACAAAATTGAAGCCAGCTTCAAGGTCATGTGCATGCATGGCACCACCATTGTGTCACCCTACCACCATGCCAAAACGTTAATTTGAGGGGTGCACAAAAGCCATGCACATTAATATTAAGCCTTGGTAATTGAGCCTTTGTAGTAAGTGGCGCGGGAATGCATTCTTATAAGTTAAATTGGGCAGCTGTTTTTAAGTGCCCAGGTTGCATCGCTTCTTCCCTTTGTCATTCATATTTTTTCATTGACTGTGCATGCGCATACCTCAATTACGCGCAGAACGACAGGAATTTGGAATATTGGAGCTATGATAGCTACGCAATTGTCCCCATCTAATAGGGATGAAACATAAGGAACTAGAACTTACTTCCTGATCTGGAAGGCTCTCAGCATGCATAAAGGGCAGTAGAACACTCAGACGGAACATGCCTGGCTTGCCCTCTAACATCTTTTTATCCTGCACAGATGAGGGTAGGAGCGAATAAGCAAAGTGAGACTTATAGTTGAAGTCAACTATTACATCAAGTCTGTATGCAAGGAAAAACAGGCCATCTGACTTAAATTCCGTGCATAGTGCTGACCTAAAAAGGACACGTGTGTTAAGTGTGGCATGACCTGTTATAGCTCACCCATTTGCATTAAATGTGTAGAGTGCATAAATTTAAGAAAGGAGCTTCCTTTTTTGCGAGAAGAATGCACGAGCACCTGTTACACATCAAGGACACACTTGAACGCGCACACACAGCACACAAAGGCCATCAAATATACGTATGATAAGCGCTAGCATATCTGATGCCTGGCTGCAAAAATCTCAATCATCACAGACCAGAACATGCTTGGCCCAGTCCAACGCGATTGGGTCCATCTCAAAAGCCTGGACATCAAAACATGCAGGCAGGGCACGGCGCCTCATTGCTCTGGACTTAACAGTTAGACGGTGCAAATCTCCAACTTCCATGAACCTAAGCAACATACGGAAAAAGTTATCTTAACAGGGGTTGGCTACTTGCTAAACCTTGTGCTGGGTCACAAGTCCATCTATAGTTGTTGATTAAGGGTCTATGTGCCCAAGGGTGCAAATCATTGCAGGCAAGGTTTTGAGAAGGCTGTGGGATTGAAAAAAGCTCAATAACAGAAATGAGAATGAAGTTCGAAGTCAAGGGGAGCCTGCACAAAAATGCAGCCGTTAGATGAGGCCTGACCCTGTAGCAGCGGGGTAGGTACTAGTATGGCAGAGTATATGCAAACGCCTCATTTGCGGTAACTGGCGCAGCCTTGCTCATTTGGCTTTGAACATAGCCAGGGCATTTATTAGCTTGTGCTCAGAGATTACAAGTAATCATTTATTAAACACCATGAAATGTGAGTTGTGTGTGAGTGCGTGCTCAAGCCCACATGCTCCTATGCATTTTCCGCATGCTTGTGCAGAATTCACGCATGCACTCTGTTGTGCTGTGTCCGGTGATTGCTTGTGGGAATATGTGTAATCAGGATTTCCAAAGATCTAGTTTGTTGAATTTGTATAGGACTCATCAGCGACTCAGTTACTCAGAGTCATTCCAGCAGCAGTTTCTCAGAAATAGCCTTTTCTACCGGCCGATCAGGAAACTGAGCTAAATCTTGAAAAGAAGAATTCCCTAGCAGGCCCTTGGGCTTGTACCTGTGGCTGGTCCCTGTAAATGTTTCTTGTGAACTGGTCCATGAGAATGATCCCCGCTACAGCGCTCTCCGGTCTGCAAAACAGGCAAACAAGGGTTTGGCAAAGCAACAGTTATCTCAGTTGTATCTTGGGGTTTTGGCAGGCTTGCCCATGGGCCTCTGTACAGGATTGGAGTGTGTTTTGGGCGCATTGTACGGCACATGGGGTTCTAGCAGTCTTGCCCATGGGCCTCTGCACAGGATTGGAGTGTGTATTGGGCGCATTGTACGGCACACAGGGTTCTAGCAGTCTTGCTCATGGGCCTCTGCACAGGATTGGAGTGTGTATTGGGCACATTTCGTATGGCACATAGCAAGTGGCACAAGGCTGACAAGCGAGGCAATCCAGCCAACGCCCATGGGGGTGCTGAACGTAGGAGCATGGTCAACTGTGCTGCACATCTATAAAATATTCAAGTGCAGAGTAGACAAAGTCTGTGCAAATACCTTCTATACGCTTATCGCACTCTACGCAAACTTGCAAACTTGAAAACAAATCTGATAACACAACAGCTGGCGTAATTCAGCATATATGAGGCTTTTGTGAGACTTAATCTTGTATGAAGGTATTCTTGTTGTCAGCGCCCTGGATATGCCCAGTATCTACCACGCACACAGCTTGCAGCATGACAAAAGAGCACTAGATGTCAGCCTCAACACATGTTGTGCAGCCATTGACAAGAGGGTGGTCTGTTGGGCATGCACGATCACATCAACAAGAATCAGCAGCTGCACCCACCCATTTTTCCAATGCTCTAATTTGCCGGCTCGCATGTCATCAAGGTCTGTGCCAAAGCGATGCTTGATCTCCTACATTGTACGCCAGGTGTTTTGCAGGCGGGGACCTTATCTTATCGAAGTGCGCCTGGATGGTTAATACCACAGTCACTATCTTTGTTACTTGCTTGACCACGGGTAAGGCAGTAGGGTGGTGGTGTGAATTCTTTTTATATGTACTTTCTTTTGGAGCCAAACCCAAACCCGGTCACCGCGATCTCAGCTCCTACACACCTTCTAACAGAGAGATGCTACCATGTAACACCAGGCAGCACAGTCCTAGCACGGAAACCTCAATGAACCTTGACCAACATTTAACTAAAAGCAGCAGCATTGATGTACATCAGGCAACGGGGATTCATGACTGCCACCCATGCCTGGGCGTGAGCAGTTGACCGCTCTCTGTAATTGATGGCTTACTTACACTATAACTCACCTGGTCCACTTCTGGCCCTCCTGCAAACCATTTCTGTATAGCAGATCCATTAAATGTGACTGGTCCAAGTGGTTTTGCCCTTGAGTGGCCTGTCCAGAACTGAAGAATCTCCTCATGCCTTTGGTGCGGGATTGCGTTCTGTCCTCGCATGTTGTATAGTGCACAATATCTTAATACTTGGAAATTTAAATGCAACTGCCTACGTCTAAGATGATGGTTGCCCAAAAATTGCCTTAGTAATTTGCAAGCGCAGGGGTGCACCCACATGCAAATGGTCCGAGCCAACCACCATTAATTTCAAAATGTAATTATATTCTAATGTATAAATTGGTTTAAGTGTCTTACCGTTCGGTATGAATATTTGCCCAAGGCAAATACTTGCCTGGAACCAGAATTATTATTTATTTGATTATCTTGTATTTAGGTTCTTGTGTACATGTAGTGGCCTGTGAACTGGTTCAGCAGCGGCTCTGCCCACCCCGGAGCAGCATCACGGGCTTGATGCATCATGCAAACGGAATGAAACATGGCTTTTACTCTTCGTATTGCCCCAAGGACTGCTGTGGCCACCAGAGACTACCGTGAGTGTGCTGCCACAAAATCAAGAGAATTTAGTGGCTACCCCTATCTGAGAATTTGTCACACAGTTTGTATTCTGGCTTAATGTAACCATTAGCTGTGACCATTTCATCATTGTGCAGCATTCAGATGAATTGTCAGGCACACAACCCAATGCATATTATCACCGCGTCTTCTCTTTCTAAGACAGGCACAAAAATTTGTGCACGCTCCTTGAAACTTGGAAAGGTTCACGCACGCACGCACGCATGCAGGCACAGCGCGCGCAGGCAGCGCGCAGCTCGCATTATGCACGTACAAACCATGAGCACGAACGCACAATGCCACGCAAACAAAATAGGAAAACCTCACTGCCACAAATGATTGCAGCCATCCTTCATTCTCCGCTGGGCATTGCAACACAGCGGTGATGAGGGGTGCCCCCAGAGGTCTGTCCAGGCCCTCTTGCCCCCCTACCACTGCCCCTTGTCTTAGCAGCCTGAGCGGACCTAACAGCCCTTTCTGCAGTAAAAGCCAAACTGGCAGCAGCAGCCGCAGCAACCGCAGCAGTAGCAATTGCCAGAGGCTAAATGCCAGATGGGCTGATGATGGCAGAGGCACTCGGAGTAACAGTCAGAAACGAGGAGCTGTGTGGTGCAGTAGCAGCAGCGACAGCATGTCTTACCCCGGGTCCCCAGGCAGCAGTGCTGGCAGCGGCGAGGGCAACCAGATCGTGCATCAAAAGTGGGTGCCAAGTGTGCCTGCACATATGCGCAATGCAGGCAGGTATGCGTGCGCGCGTGCGTGTGTGCGTGCGTGCGTGTGTGTGTATGTGTGAAGATGAAAGGGTGAGTACACATACCGGCGCATGTCTTGCTGCAAGGCAGTATGGTCCATGGTCCTATCAGCTCCTGATCCTGCCTGAAGGCTTCAACCTGGAGCGAAAGAAAAGAATAAAAGAAGAAGAAGGAGAAGTGTGCAGTCTTAATGCACCACACACACTTGTGTGTAAGCATTTGCACTTGCACACAATCTTTAGACTGCACGCCCTTTGCCCTGGAGGCAGCCCGGGCGCATTTGCTGTGTCCACATAAGCCCAGCACACGAGATAAGCCATGGATCTTGTCGGCCACGGATCCGGTCTGCCTGTTGTGCTGGGTTTCTTAGCGCACCCTTGTGCCGCTGCAGGAGTGGTATGCTGCCTGGGCTGGGCAGCTGGTTGAATAGCAGGCGGCAGCGGTACAGCGGCTTCCTGGACAGCAAATACGATAGCGAGATTTGGTCTGTGGCCATCCCAGCGCTGGCAGCAATGCTGCTGGATCCGGTGATGGGGGTCATGAACTCAGGTGCGCTCCTGGCGGAGGCTTTGTGGCTTGCATGCGCCTTGGACGCAAGGCTATGCTGCTGCTGCTGCTGCTGCTGCTGATGATGATAATGCTGGATCCAGTGGTGGGAGCAAAGGACTTGGGTGTGCTCATCGTGTTCGGGCTGGTGGCCATGTTGCTGGATCCGCTGCATGACTGTCATGCCCTCCAGGCCTGTCTGCACTTTCATCCACAGCCTACAAGGACAGCCTGTCTGTGTTGCCTCTGTGCATGAGCGTCCACATGGATTTCTCTTTCAGGCATGCACTGTGCTGCGCATGCACATATGTTTGATGGCGGGAAGCGCATGTACTACTGTCGTCTTTGATGCACTTCATTGGGAATGAGTTTGGTCCGCAGCTGCTTTTGCTGCGTGGTGTGCTTTCTGTAGGTAGTGTCCTGTTGCACTTCCAGCGGAAAGACCTACCTTCCACAACAAGCCATCTGCCGGGTATCTGCCTGCCCCACAGCGAAGCTCAGCTGACTAAAGCTGCTCCACATGCAAGAGCGCACACGCGCTCATGCCTGTGCTCAGCATGTGCCCCTTGCACTATGTGTTGGTATGTGCGCGCACGTGGGATGCCATTGCGGGCCCTTTTTGTTGAACACATACATGTGTGTGAGCACACACGCATGCAAGCCCCGCGCGGTGTGTTGCGTTTTACACGACCATGTGCGTGCGTGCAGCCATCGTGGGGCGCATCGGCACGCAGCAGCTGGGGGCAGTGAGCGTGGGTTCCCTGGTCGTGTCGTTCTGCACCTACCTCTTCTCCTTCCTGCTGTTTTTGACCACACCTGAGATCGCCGCCGCCATGGTCAAGGGAGACACACGCGAGGTGCGTGCGCGCCTGTGCAGTGCTGGGTGCTGCGCGCTGCATGTATACCCCCTATTTTGTCCCTGCTGTCTCGTCCTTAGCGGCAGCAACCTTAGGCGTGGTCTGAGTGGCAAAAGACACGTGCATCAGTTCAGGCATTAAAATCTGTTTGCGCCTTCGCCCAGTGGACCTAGTGCGTGCATACTCACCAGATGCAAAGCAAGGCGTGCAGACATTTGTTTTGTAGTTAAGGGGCTTGATGTTGGTGTTCCTCACCGAATCCCCGAAACAAGCCCAGCAAGGTCAGGCAAGTGGAGGAGGTGGCTTTGCGCCCATCTGAGGCTCATGACACGCCTTTAATTGGCGTGGCCCTTGACCCAACTGCCTCGAGCCTTGATGCACAGTGCGGACAGCAGCAGCTCATGTGCTGAGTCGAAGCCTACACTGCTGGCCATGAGCTGAGTCGCAGCCTACACTCCTGGCCATGAGCTCGGTCACAGCCTACACGCCTGGCTCATGTGCTGAGTCACAGCCTACACTCAAGGCTCATGTGCTGAGTCACAGCCTGTACTCCCAGCTCATGTACTGAGTCACAACCTACACTCCTAGCCATGCTGCTGTGCTGCCAACACACTGCCTCCCGCCTCATCTGCGAGTCATGTGCTTTGGCGGCTGCTCCATGCCTTCCCCTTTCTAATGGCAGGCCTCTGCCCCATGCCTCCACCTGCTGCAGACGTGCATCTGGCTTTTGCACGTGGTGCGCTTGAACCTAACAGAACGTGGCTTTAACCTAACAGGACGTGTGCTTTAACCTAAGAGGACGTGGCTTTTGCACATGGTGCGCTTTATCCTAACAGGACCATTCCTCCCTGCTGTCCACAAACCTGCTTCTCTGCAAGTGTCCAGGCCCACTGTCAAGGCTTCCGGCTTGCTGTTAATGTGCATACTGCCCCCCCTGTGTTGCCCCTTTGCTGCTGCCCCTCTGTATGTTGCCGCCCCTGTGCTGCCACCCCTGTGCTGCAGCCCCTGTGCCAGACTCCCGCCCTGTTGCAGGTGCCACCCCTAACCTAGGCGGCAGCGCTGGCAGGTGGCTCCAGACAGCCTGTCACTTCCCTCACGACTCTCAGCTGTGTGTGCCTTATCCCGGCCCGCGTGCCCTGCCTTTGCTGCAGGTGTCAAGGATCTCGTCCAAGGGCTTCTGGTTGGCTGGCCTGCTTGGCGTGGTGACCGCTGCGACGCTGATGCTCGGGGGGCCTGCCATCATTGACAGTGAGTGCTGTGCACAGTGATGTGTTGTGCACAGTGCGTGTTGTGCACAGTGCGTGTTGTGCACAGTGCGTGTTGTGCACAGTGAGGATTGTGCAGCTCACCAGCTCCATAAAATGGCCTGCTGCGGCGTCCATTGGGTGCACGCTGCCGTGTCCAGTAGGTGAAAATGTTATTGTGCAACTTGGGTGAAAACGTTATTCTGCAACTGTCATGTCCAGTGGGTGCAAGTGTCATGTCCAGTGGGTGCAACTCCATGGACTGGCCTGCTGTTGTGTCCAATAGATGCATGTAGGTCCATGAAGTGACCTGCTGTGTTCAGAGGGCACGTGTGGGTCCATAATGTGGCCTGCTGTTGTGCCCAGTGGGCGCGTGTGGGTCCATAATGTGGCCTGCTGTTGTGCCCAGTGGGCGCGTGTGGGTCCATAATGTGGCCTGATGTTGTGCCCAGTGGGCGCGTGTGGGTCCATAATGTGGCCTGATGTTGTGCCCAGTGGGTACGTGCAGCCTGATCACCAACTTAATGCACAAAATGCCCACCAAGGTGGGGAGAGGGGAGGAGCAGCCAGAAGCAGCCGCGGCGTACATCCAGGGCGAGAGGATGCTACCATCCCCAGGCAATAGAAAGCATTCAAGGGGCGGCTAGCATCGCCAAGGGTTGCCCAGCATCCAGGATAAAGGAGCAGCTCCTTACTGTCTTTAGCACCCTACAGCTGAAGCCATTTCAAAGATGTGCATGCTAGTACACTGCTGTGCCTGCCGAGCCCAACCTTCTGGAGAGAATAGCGCTGAAGTGGTGCAGTGGTGCAGCGGTGGCTCTGCCTGCTGTGCCTGCAGTGATGAAGACGCCCGAGCCAGCAGTTGCCGAGTACGCCATGCAGTACATAGCCGTGAGGGCGTGGGGCATCCCCGCAGTGCTGGCAGGCTTTGTCGCTATTGGCACCTACAGAGGCTTCAAGGTGCGGTCGAGCGGTATGTGCACGCACGTGTGCTTTCGTGTGTGCGTGCGTGTATGCCCGTCAGTGATTTTTTTCACTGGACATACATGTCGATTCTACATGAGGACTGACTTTTCCAGCTTTTTCATTTGACATGAAGTTGACTTATGGGGGCTGTCCGAGAGCCTCTGTGTGAGGTCATTTTGAGTCTTGGGGGGCCCTTAGATGGACTGTGTGAGGTCATTTTGAGTCTTGGGGGGCCCTTAGATATGTCCCTCAGAGGACCTTCGAAACCCAACACTTTCAAAAATTCCTGATACTTATAATGAGTTACAATGGAAGAATTCTAAACAACCCTTGCAAAAAGCCGAGAGTCCCTAAGGGTCTTAGTGATGGGGCATATTTGCAGAAATTGGGTCCTGCTAGTCCCGCCAACAAATTTCAAGGCAAGTGGCATCAGCGGGCTCCTCCAGAGGGGCAGCCTGAACGCAAGCATTGCCTGGTTGAGAAAGGGAGAAGGCTCCCCTAGTGGGACAGCCTGAGCGTGAGCATTGGCTGATTAAGCAAGTGGAGAAGGGAAATGGCAAGCTTATGGCAGGACGCAGCTTGTGCAGTAGCAGGCTCAGTGTGAAGAAGCGCCATGGATTGAATAAGTGGATTAGATGAAAGAGTGGGGAGACTTATTCGAATAAAGGACGTCGGTTGGACATTTTTTGGAGGAAAAGGGAATACACACAATATTGGGCATGAGCTGAAGTGCCGAGGCTAACTTGGCCAGAAATGATTATTTAAACCTAGAAACATGCCAACAGGCCCGCCGCCTCTTGGCAGGCTGGGCTAGTAATCAAAAAAAGGCATGAAACCCAGATTTTCAGGATTGGCATTTTGTGGTGAGACATGAATTCAAGGTTATTCAAAGACCTTTAAAAAAGCACTGATGCCGTGCTCTGAAGGCGGCTTGGTTGTTGCTCAAGCTTGCTCTCACATGTGCACGCATGCACAGCATGTCTTCCTGAGTGCGTGTGCATTGCATGTCTCCTTGGGCATTTTCTTTGATGCTTGCTCCAAGCCATCAACCTGCACGTTCAACTTTGGTACCTCCCTCCATGCGCTGTTGCCCCATGCGCCTTCTGTCTCAAGCACCTCCCGTTGTACACGCCCTTTGTCCTATGCACTCACTGTCATGCACCTCCTGCTCAATGCCTGTCTCAAGCACCTCCCGTTGTACACGCCCTTTGTCCTATGCACTCACTGTCATGCACCACCTGCTCAATGCCTGTCTCATGCACCTCCTGCTCTATGCCTGTCTCATGCACCTCCTGCTCTATGCCTGTCTCATGCACCTCCTGCTCTATGCCTGTCTCATGCACCACCTGCTCAATGCCTGTCTCATGCACCTCCTGCTCAATGCCTGTCTCATGCACCAAGTGTCTTGTGGGTGCCAGACAAGCACTCACAAAAGGACGCTCCCAGCTCAACCCTTTGTGCAAAGGACAAGCGGGCATCGCCGTGTGCAGGACACGCGGACACCGCTTCCATCTCAGCCCTTTGACGGTGTGCAGGACCCTTTGACTGTGTGCAGGACACGCGGACACCGCTGTACGCCGCTGCGGGTGCCGCGGCAACCAGCTTTGTGCTCAATCTCCTCTTCATTTACGGTGCGTTTCGGGCTTCAGGCACTGTCTTAAACGCCTCCCATGGCCATATGCTCTAATATTGCACTCTCAACTGTCTGCACTGGCAGTGTGCCAGGATTGCGGCGGAATGGGTTGGCACGGCATGCCCACCTGGCATGGCACTGCACCGCCAACCGTATGCACTGGCAGTGTGCCAGGAATGCGGCGGAATGGGTTGGCACTGCGCCGCCAACTGTCTGCACCGGCATTGTGCCCCAGGATTGCGGCGGAATGGGTTGGCACTGCCTGCCCACCTGGCACTGCACCGCCAACCGTCTGCACCGGCAGTGTGCCAGGATTGCGGCGGAATGGGTTGGCACTGCCTGCCCACCTGGCACTGCACTGCCAACCGTCTGCACCGGCAGTGTGCCAGGAATGCGGCGGAATGGGTTGGCACTGCACCGCCAACAGTCTGCACTGACTGTGCCAGGAATGCAGTGAAATGGGTTGGCACTGCATCTCCAGCTGGAATCGCGAAAATGTTTGCAATGTGGGCGACTGATGACGTGGCAATTTTTTTGGCAACAATCTTTCATGAGCATGCTTAACTGTGCTTATGTGCATGCATATTTTGTGTGAAGTGTGGAGTACAACACGCCATGCCCTCTGCCAACAAGCTGCTACATGTGATGACCATGACTCACACCATATAGTCTACCCACACTGCGCCATCAGCCTTGTGTGACCCCAGTGCACTTCTGTTGTGCATGCCAACGTTTCGGATGGTGCTGTACCGTCAAATCCAACGCAGGCTTTGGCTGGGGCGTATGGGGAAGCGCGTTGGCTACGACGGCTGCGCAGTACGTGTCCTCGGTGTCCCTCTGCGTGCTCCTTGTGCAAAAGGTGTGTGCACTTCTCGTGCACAGAGCACGCATGACCCTCCCTAAGGCACGAGGCGCGCATGCCCCTTGTGCAGGAGGTGTGCGTGCGCCATTGCGTCTCAAGAGCGCATCTCCTGTGGCGCTGCAGGAACACCCATGATGGTGGCACAGCATGCGCATGGTTCGAAAGTGGTGGCGCAGCATGACCCCAGTTCATTGACGTTGGCATGGCATGCGCATGGTTCTGGAGTGGTGGCGCAGCATGAGCTCAGCCCACTGATGGCGCTGATGGCGCAGCATGAGCTCAGCCCACTGATGGCCCACTGATGGCCCACTGATAACCCACTGATGGCCCACTGATGGCCCACTGATGGCCCACTGATGGCTCACTGATGGCCCACTGACGGCCCACTGATGGCCCACTGATGGCCCACTGACGGCCCACTGATGGTGCACTGATGGCCCACTGATGGCCCACTGATGGCTCACTGATGGCCCACTGATGGCCCACTGATGGCCCACTGATGGCCCACTGACGGCCCACTGATGGCCCACTGATGGTGCACTGATGGCCCACTGATGGCCCACTGATGGCCCACTGATGGCGCAGCATGAGCTCAGCCCACTGATGGTGCACTGTGCGCCTGGCTCAACAACTCTGCATTGTGTGCCCTTTCCAAG
>LKMJ01005375.1_pt1 | contig 12073 bp, 7 predicted proteins | sample 643391 | NCBI WGS metagenome assembly LKMJ01 (sample SAMN04112250, study PRJNA286221) | soda lake metagenome | biome: soda lake; feature: Kulunda Steppe; material: water; isolation source: sample PL-Br10 brine of Picturesque Lake | place: Russia: Kulunda steppe | collected 2010-07
AAGCCGACGCCACCTTGTTAGCTGGCTGTGCACCCTGCCAACCCTTCTCGCCGTTGACTCATGGAGCCGAGAGTGCTGATCACGACAAGTACGGGATGCTTCGAGCGTTCCTAGAGATCGTCCGTCACACCGATCCAGATTTCGTCGTGATGGAAAACGTCTACGAGATTCGTGATGCCGATGTCTACGACGAGTTCGAAGTTGGTCTCAGAGAGCTGGGATACAACCTTAACCCCGATACTGACAAGCGGGTCTACTGTCCTGAATACGGTATTCCCCAGACCAGACGGCGCTGGGTGCTCGTCGGGTCTCGTGATGGTCGTATCGATCTCGGAGCGGCGAGCCATCCCAACCCCGACGACTATCCCACCGTGGAGGATTGTATCGATCATCTCCCCTCGATCGAGGCCGGTGAAACCCACAGTGAGTATCCCTTGCATACGGCTCGCGAACTCTCCGATTTAAATCTCAATCGGATCAGACAGTCGAAACCTGGTGGAAACTGGACTGATTGGGACGAAGATTTGCTCTTAGAGTGTCATAAGAAGGCGACCGGACAGAGTTATAAGTCGGTCTACGGACGTATGGTGGCCGACGAGCCCGCACCGACGATCACGACGCAGTTCTACAACTTGGGGAGTGGTCGATTCGGTCACTACGACACCACCCAGGATAGAGCACTCTCACTCCGAGAAGGGGCCATGATACAGACGTTCCCCGAGGAGTATCGTTTCGTCAAAGATCTAAACGAGGTTGGGATCACGAAGACTGGTCGAATGATCGGGAATGCCGTCCCACCGAAGTTGGGAGAGGTCATCGGCACACGTGTGATTGAGTTCCTCGAATGGTCGGACCGACAGTCGAGTATCTCGGATTTTGATATCGAAGCACCTAGTTCCTCATCTTTGAGGTAGAAAATCATAGAATTGACTACCTCGAATGAGCGTATACACTGGTAGTAGACTTTTCTAAAGGCTGTGGCGACGAGACCCGCCCGTCAGGCCTGAAAATGGTCAATTCGATGTTAGTTTTCTCAGCGCACTAAGCGTGTACCGAGTGGATGATTCGATTCTGTAGTTCTCCGCGTTCCGTTGGTGAATACCCAGCCGTGTGTAGAGCAACGGCTTGAAGAAAAATATTTCGTCGTCCCCAACGATGTTCTCGGTTGTGATCAATTCGCCCACTCGATGGATGTCGTGAACATCGAAATAGTTGGGAACAGCAATCCCCATATAGTAGCGCTTTGACTTCGAATTTCGAGCTTCGTGATGCCACGCAGTACCGACTTGCGCATCGTAGAGCCTGCCGTCAGCGACGAGTTCTAACGCTCTTTGCCACACTGTACCGATCATCTGCCGCTTCGGGAAAAGAAGCCATTCTCCGCCAAGTTCCTCGCGATCGAAAGCTGCTTCGTCCAGCTCTGCATGACCCTCCGTCATTTCGTCCGGTATCGGTGGTGCTACTTTTTCGAACTCTTGGCTCAAGGTTTCATTGGCGTCTTGAACGTCGTATCGCCTGAAATACGCGGCTCTTTCGTGTGATGGGATACGCAGTAGGTCGCTGGCGACTAACGCGGCCTCATCGTACACGTCACGCGGATCCGGGAGTAATGGCGAGTCGACGCTTCGCTGACCGTCTATGGCAGGTCCGTCCTCGCTCCGTCCAAAATAGTCTTCGACGATACGATTAGACACATATTCTCGGAATTTGTCTACTTGCTCTTGACTGAAGTTAGCTGAGTCGACGACGAATTCCACCGCCTGTTCTATATTAAAATCGCGTCCGGTGTGTCTGACATCACGGCTCCCCGATCTAAGCCACTCCTCAAAGTATCGATCCTCGTTGTAACAGAAAATACACCGGCTCTCTGTATGTGCAAATTGTAGTCCACGGTCAATATGATCGGGGCACGAGATCAGACCGGAGTCGTCAAGCGGGACAAAATCGTGTGAATCGATTCCGTTTTCAGTAAGCGTGATTGCGTGAACGCCACCTGCGGCGTCGGGTCTCTTCGGACCAACATTTTCCATCGAGAACATCGGCGCGATCGAATCTTCGATCAACCGTCCCGGTAACTGCCCGCCAGCCACATACGCCAGCATATCGTGATCGTTCCACAACTCTGAATAAAGATTTGGGGTCACTAATACACAATTATTTTGTCCAGACGCTATTGTCGGATTCTGTGTTAGGTGAATATTTTCGAGAGCGGTTGTTCCCTGTGTCGGAATATACGTTAGAAGATTACTCTGGGACATCTCAAAGGGGTCGGTCGCTGCCCCCTGTGCGTACACATCTGTGTCGTATACTGCTTCAATCGGATCACCGTGTCCATAGTCGCCGGTAATGTAGTAGACTGGTAGTTGAGAAGCAAGGGCCTGAAGTTGGTCGTGAAGCTCTTCAAAGCAGCTCTGTGGGTCCAGCAACTCGTGGTGTGGAGAGGGAGAGACGAAACCACTGTATATGGCAGCGTCGAACGAGGAGAGATCGTATCCTTCGGTTTCTAATGCGGCTCGAATACGGATTCCAGCGACTTCACCGTCTTCCAGGTTCGGTCTAGCACTACCGACCAACAGAATACGAAGTTCGAACGATTCAGAGTTCTGTTTATATTCTTTGGTATCGACTGAATTATTCATCTGGGCGTGAGTTATCGATTTCGTCTGGACTGACTTCAACGTACCCGAGTCGTCATCGTTCTTCCTGTGAGATTTTTGTTCCTTCGAGATCTCGCTTGTATTAGTGTCCGACTGCTGGCTCTCGTCTTTGAAGGGAGAACAAGTGGATTTGTTATGAGCAGCCGACACAGCCCGTTCAGCTGAAATTTTCCCAACGTGTTTTACTTCGACCAGTTCATCAACGAAGCATCAGCTACATGGTCGATCGTTTCGTACCCTTCCTTGCGAAGCTGGTAAGCTGCCCGAGGATTAAGATTACAGACGTCCAAAACAGACGAGTCTTTGTTCAAAATAGCTGCCACGTCATCAACTGTTCGGCTCGGAGGGATACCGACTGCGACGAGGTGACGTAATGTAGAGATAATACGTTGATCGTCAACATCGGTTTCTTCGCGCGGATTATCAATAGTTTGAGCTTTATCGAATACTAAGGCAGTTGATTCAATGATCACCTCAGCGACGATTCCGACACGTCGGTGTCAGCGACGTCAACTGGGTCAGCAGCAAGTGAACGTGGGTCTTCTATGCCGTTAGCAATCAGCAGTCCAGCTTGTACGAGGGTAATAGCCAGAACATCAAGTAGGGATGGCTCAATGCTCTCGCCATACTTCATCGTCAGGGTTTGAATATAACCTCGTCGTTGATAGCGTACTGTTTTAATTGTCTAACGTCATGCTTTATTTTTCTTCATCCACTGAGGTCCGTGTTGAGACTAAATTAGCAATCCGGTCAGTATCTGACGTCATCTAGTAATAGTCTCTTCTTCTAGAAGACAATAACCCACGTTGGTTTGAGTAGCAGACAGGTATACAGGAGTGCATTAATTATCTGTAGATAGTTCACGTACCCCTTTCTCTAAAGAGAATCACGTTAATCAACGTGTGACCCGGATACCACTGTTTGCGACAAGATTGGCTACGACTGAGCACAACGCTTTCACCGCCGGTGCTTCTACGACGACACCCACTTCTAGGTTCTCGGCAAACCCATATTTTGTGAAGTTCGCGCTGCCAACATAAGCCGCGCTTCGATCCGCGATGAGGAGTTTAGAGTGTAATGTGTACTTGGGGTATTGGTCATCCGGACCGGGCTCGTAATAGTCGTACACCTCAAGCTGGCCTGGCAGTCCGGCGGCGATGTTGAACAGCTCCTGAACCGCGGCGTGATTTGGCTGATTAGAACGTAGTTCGCGAGAAACGAGCGTCAGATCGACACCCCGTTCCAGAGCGCCCTCAAGGCCTGGAAGTAACCATTCCATCCCTTCAATTTCCAGAAACGGGCTCGTCAAGACGAGTTCCTCAGACGCATTTCTGCACAAGGATAGTAGTCTCGTTGTTATTTGTTGCATGTCGAAATCAACAGGGTCAAGATATTCGAAACTAGGATCGTGCTCAGGTAGCGTGCAAACGAACTCAACATTAACCGATTCAGTATCCTCTCGTAACTGTTCGATGACTTGATGAGCTGTTCTTGTCGCAATAAGAAGCTCAAGGCAGTCAGGTGAGTCTATATGAATTGCGGTGGATCCATTTGTTTCGTTTGCATAGTCCTTCGACAAGAGAAATTCAAAGAAAGACGTAGCAAGACGTTGATCAATTGACTGTGTACCCTCTACTAACGTTTCAATAGTCAGTGGCTGGTCTTGATTAGCATTAGTCGCCACTACGCCGAGCAATTCTGTTGGCGATACATCCGTCCCTAGTAGCTGTGCTAAACGGGTGGCGTCAGCCAGACGATCGGAATCAGGAGTCTCCACTACTAACCCCCAGATAGCCCTCAATCGATCGTTCGGTCATTGTTTTTGATCCGTACACAAAATCCCGTCCGACGTTCCGGTTGAAGTGTACGCACGATACCTCTGAGAGGTGGAGACAGTTGTGACACGCTCCACCCTCTCGACTACAAACGGGATCGTAGACACAGTCGTCTCCTCGGTTATTGAATTCGGTGAGTAAGTCAGACAAGCTAGACTCAACTAACGTATACAGCGCACCGATGTTGAAGTCTGTTCGCTGGTTGCTGTACATGACAAACGAGAGTGCTCGTGGCATCAAGAATTCAGCCAGACTGGATCTGGAGATCCCTGAGAGTTGGGTCGCGTGCTTCAGGAAGAGGTGTGAGTAGGTGTGGAGCAAGTGGTACAAGAAGAACGTGAGCGCGTCTACACCCTCTTCAGAGTCGACATCTAGTTTCTCGAAAGACGGTATCTCGCTGATATTGGCAGCGATCCAAGCACGTATCGCAGATTCTGACCATTCGGAAAGTGGTTCAGTCGCCGCTGCATTAATTCCGTATTCGTTACACCAGGAGGCGACGGATGTAGTGTCCCAACTATCCGGAACGGGATATGCTCTTCCACGGGGTAAATCACTTTCAGCGATGGCGTTACCTAAAGCCTCAGCATGCTCTCCGCTGCCGCGACTGTTTTCCAATAGCCAAGTTACGACCTGTCGGGGAACCAGCTCTACGTTGATAGCCTCAGTCTCTACTGTATCGGTGAATAATGGGGTGCCATTGCCCGACGAGTCAACATTAGCTTCGTTGAACGCCACTAGTCTGGAATCGTCAGGATCGCGATTGATACGTGTGAATCCAAAGACAACGTTCGTGATCGGGAAATCCTCTACGAAAGACACGTTGTCAATACCCATGTCTTCAAACTGGTCTTCGAGACGGTCTGCTCGTACTTGGCGGCGCTGCTTGCTCTGTGGTGTATCAGAACCAGCTTCGAGAATGATCTCCCGCGTGGTCCGCTGTTCTAGTTGTTCGGTCAGATTGTAATATTGGAATACGTCGACGACCGCTTGTTGGCCACCCTGGGAAACATCGTCATCGGTGTCAAGGAACGGAATCAACCGAGCGACTTCATCACCGAGCGGTTCGTCTCCACCGTCCATTTCGGCGAGTTTTCCCTCAAGTTCCTCAATCTCCTGCGCGATCTGATCGGCGAGTGCGCCTTCCTGTGACTTATGCATCTCTCGATACGTCTCGAGTTGATTCTCAACTCGCTCTCGTTCGTCAGAGACCCGTCGCGAATCGAGATCGATTTGCTCTATTGGGTCGGTTGTCAGGTCAAGATACTTGGCAAACACTTTCTTCCCGAATTGCGGTCTTGAGGCGTCCGCCGCAGAGCCGTGTCCGATATTGATTACAGTGAGGTGGTGGGGTTGGAATGCTGAACTCGCACGATGGACAGCGAGCTGCATCCGGCTGTTTGGAAGGTCGCAGTTGCACCACGCCTCAATATCGGACTCGTTGTGGCAATTCGTACATCGCCATCGTGCATTTCGGAACCGTTGGCTCCCGTAGGTCTCGAACGTCCAGTCGTCGTAGCTGTTACATTGAGAGCACTGACCAGGGAAAGGGGACCGCATCTCGCCACATTCGTGTACGAAGATGAATTGATGCTGTTGGATGTTACCAGAACAGCCATCGTTTTTACAATTGAGACTCCGGTTGTACCGGGCCAGCTTGTGAGTATCTTGATACGAGTGAATCCGTTCGCAGGTCGTACAGCGGAATAAAAGCGGGTAGATACTCGTCGTGACTTTACGAGGTTCTACGAGTTGGAACGAATCGGTGTACTGTGGGAAGCCGACAGCCCCGTAATCATCACCTCGCCAAGCGTTTACTTTGTTAAGCACCTGTCTTCCGATGTAACCGACATCAAGGTCGGATCGTTCGACTGCATTGACTCCTTCAACACGGTGGATTCCCGACTTCCCGGTGTAGTCGAAGGTGTTCCCTGGGAGATAGTTGAAGAGAACTTGCGCTTTCCCTCGTTTCATGTAGCTGTCGTCTGCGTCCGTCATTGTTCGTTCATGGAGTAGAATAGGTTCTCGTTGTCTCGGTCGACAGGGACGAACGGAATCTGTTCGTCGATGTCTCGGAGGCTCATCATCGTTCCCGGATTGAGTGCTTCGCTCGCCATATCTTGTTGGATGTTCTCAAGATTCGTGAACGCACGATCTCGCTCCCGATCAAGGATCTCTCGGAACGCTTCTGGAAGCTCCCCGCAGAGGTCGCTCCCGTACGAAGCCTCCAAGAGTTGCTGGAAGTCGGTCGTACTGTTGATACTAACGCCGTACTGTCTCCCTCGACCCGACTGTAGTGAGCGAACGAGTTCGCTCACCTGATCACCGAAGTACAACCACTCGTCGCTCTCGTACATCCACTGGTTGAGAATCCACGCGAAGATCATACTCGGAAGCGTTCTGCGGACGCTGAAATGGCTCCACCGATTAATCGGTACGGGTTCTACAAGTCGGTCGAGGAATTCGTGATATTTCTCGAAGAGGTGATAGTGGCTCTGATCACGCTCACGAGCAGGATTGAAGCAAACAAAGACACTTCCGGGGAACGTTCGCCCGGTCCGGGAACTGGACTGGATATATTCAGCGGTTTGTCGAGGCATGCCGAAAAAAAGCATGTGATTAAATCGATTTACGTCGACCCCGTGACTGATCATGTTGGTAGCAGCGATGGTGTTGTACCGCTCGCGATAATCGGTCGGTGGGTTCTCGAGATTCCCCAAGATGTCTTCTACCTCTTCGAAAGGAGTGTCCCCGGTGAGTTCCGCAAGATTGGGTTCACGAAGTCCGTCTTCACGTAGGTATCCTGCAATCTGCCCACGCATCGATTGCGTGTAGCGATTCTTGTCCCGTTTGCTGATCGTGTAGGTGAGTGCGGTCTCGTATTTCTCCAGCAACTTCAGGAGATCGTCGTTCGTTGAGATAGTCTCAAATCCGAGTCGATCAATCAGAGTATGCGTTTTGCTAGTGGATTCCAGTTCGGATCGAAGTTCCTCTACTGCCTGTAGATAGTAGTAATCTAACTGTATGACTGCATTGATGTGGGTCTTACCATGTGGCATAATCCCGACGAAGTGTCTACGGGTTGGCTCTCGCGTAGTTGCATAGAAGTTCTCTCCCACGATGGGCCCCTGAACCGGGAACCGCTCGGCCTTCCGAAGATACAACTCTTTAGCCTGTTCATCGTATTCTTCTATCGTCGCCGTTGCACCCACGATTTTCGTCCGTTGTTCTCCGTTGTACCGCTGGTATTTATCGACAAATGTCTCAAAGTGGCTGTCGAACGTACCTAACGACTCCTCTAAGAGGTGAAGCTCGTCTTGGATCTGAAGGCCTGGGGCTACGTCGTAGGGCTCGTCAAGTGGTGTTTTGGAAAGGGATACGAGGTGATTACCACGTTCAGCGTTGTCGCCACCGAAGCGACTGTCACAGCCGTATTTCTCCGTACATTCGCCGAAACTTGCGAACCCGTGGTCGGGACACCAATGGGACATCTTGCCAGCGTACAAATGCGCTGACTTCCGCTCGTAACCAACCGCTGTGATCTTGTCGATCGTCCCCACGATCATCGTCGGGGCGTATCTGTACAGCTCGTTGTCGACGATGTGAACTGGTAGCTCGTCGTCAGCGAAGATTCGAAATGCATCCTCAGTCGGCCGTGACCGCTGCTGGTAGGAACACGCCGAACGATCGGCTGTACAGTAGTGAGCGAGTCGCAGATCGTCGGTTGCCCGGATCTTCACATCGCTTCCACAAATCGGGCAGGAAGGGAAGACCTTCACACTCTCACGGGCATCCTCACCTCCCTCTGGGTCACTAAATCGATTGAACTCGTGACGATAATCCGACTTCGTTGCGCCGCGCTTATTCGAACGGTTCGTTACCTTATTTGGCGTATTCTTCGACCCGACGAGATACCCGAGTGAAAAGGGGAAATTATCGTGTGACCTGATGTCGGGTTCTTCGAGGCGATGCATCTCGGCGTGCATCAGAATCTCACCGATTCGCTGGGTCTGTTGTAACGAGAGTAGTCTGAGCGGGAAGCGAGTCCAAGCAGTAACTCCGTATTTTTTGCCCCGCTTGCGGTCGAAAAACGCGTTGAAGACACCAAGGCCGAGGTAAGCCTCGGTTTTTCCTCCCCCAGTGGGGAACCATAGAATGTCGACTACGTCAAGGGCTTCGAGAGGGTTCCCGTCGAAGTTCTCACTAGCTGCACCATCGTCACGCCAAGGCGTGGCCGACCATTGGTCGTACTCTCTGCTCGCGATGTCGGGGAGTACCCGAAGAATGAACGCAATCTGGAAGAGGTGCCATGCTTCGTATTCCATCTCCCCGCTGTCGTCAGTGACCTTCGTTTGGAAGGTCTTGTTCATCAATTCGAAGGCCCTCGCGAGGTGGCCCTCACCGTCTTCCATGTCCCACGCAAGACAGTTGACTCCTCGCCGAACACGTGCGATCTCCTTCTCAAAGCCTTTCCGATCTGCATCAAATTCTTCTCGATCCTCCTCTCGGAACTCTTCGTTTGACTCGTATTGTTGAAGGTACTCGTCGTATTTATCTTGTAAGTACCACTCCATCTGGTCTGCGAGGTTGTGCAGGGCGGTGAGCCCCCCATCGCTTAGGTCTGTTAACGTCTCAAACCTTGTATCGATCTCTGGGTCGAAATGTTCCGGGTCACGGGTTACGTACCGCTGCTGTCGGAACGTCGGTAGATAGTCCGTCCGAAGGGTTGAGTCGTCTACCCTCGTAACGGTGCAGTTTGTCCCATAGCCCGCAAGATTTCGGTCGTATCGGAAATCCTCTTCCAGGCGCTCAAATGTAAAGTCGTGGAACTCCCCTCCAGTCACCGAGAGTTCTGCAGTCAAGTCAAAGAGTGTCGGATCGTAATCGTCTGTTTTGAATCGGGAATCGTACCCCGAAGCATCTGGGGAAGGACTGGACGTGTTCTCTACTGTGACGACTCCCCGAACGTATTCTTCGTCATCGTAGAACTCACACTGGACGTCAAGATCCCACGGGGTTATTATCGGATTTCCTCGGGAAGCGAGTTCGTCCACAAGTGACTCGTACATTGTCCGGTGAACGTCTGCCGGAATGTCCTCAAACAGTGACGGTGGGAATTGGTAGTCACCGCTATATTCATCTGCTTCTATTTTGATCGATTGGGTCCCTCCCCCTCCATCCTCAATTTGAACGGTCGCAGGAACGCTGCCGTCGGCTATCGAACGCCAAACCGGTGGTTCGGAATCAGCCCTATCGGCCGATCGAATCCGTTCTTGAAGTCGTGTCTGGAGCGTCTCAAGAACTTGGCGACGAACCTCTGTCGTAACTGCTTCCCCCTCTTTTACTGTGCTAGTATCGGGCACCTCAACATCGATTGGTTCCGACTCGAACGAGATACGACGGTATACGGTCGTGAATTCTCCTTTTTGACCCGCATCTTGATGGTCTTCGTCTCTATCTTCGGAAGGTATACCAGAGACCGAACGCTCGAATTGTTCTTCATACGTGGGGAACGAGCGGTAATAGACGTTACCTGAGACGGTTACAGTGAGTCGTTCTACTGAACGTGGATCGAACAAGAACTCTGCCTGTATCGCCGTAGGAGAGAGTTTAGATTGGAGATCCTCCGATAAGCCGCTCAATTCGGCTTCGGCACTCGGGATCAACGACCCTGCGAAGAAGGTATCCTTCGGGAGGTCACCATAACAACTCCCGCCATCTTCGCCCCTCGAGGTCCCCGATGCCTTCTTTAGGACCGATTCGGCGATCCACTGACCAAGTCTTTCTTGATCTCGATATGCACCGTCACCAGCACTTGAGGGGGGGCTGTCCAAGAAGGAACCGTCGTTAGATGCCATTAAAGACTACAAGTATAGGAGCAATCATATAATTGGTGGTGAATATGCAGTACGTGAGGCGGATGGTGACATTCGCAAAGCCATCGAAAGGATGGATCCAGACCGCAAAGAGGGTGACTGCCTCTGTGTCGACGAGAGGATCCGAGAACCAAACCAGAATCAGAGCAGGAGTGGCACGAAACGTGGAGAAATAGAGTATATTTGATATATCTGTTATTACGTGACAATAATTAAACCATAATCGAGAATACATTATATTGTGGAGATTAATATGAGTTCTCAAAGAGTGCGATGCACCTCAGCGTGATGCCCTCGTCGTGAAGACGTAGACAAACAATGCGAAAAAGAGGATCCCGAAGCCGGTCTCCGCTACAGAGAGGGCTTTACCGAATCCCACTGGTTGAAACTCGCCGAATCCGAGCCCAGTAAACGAGTACGCACTGAACAACAACCCCAGTCCGAGGACAGCTAGGTTGGAGTATCCATCGGCACCGAAGTACAGTAACTGGTCTCCGTGATTAAGGAACCCTCCGGTCACGTACGTGATTCCAGCACCGACGACGATCAGAGCGGTCCAGAGGAACAGGAGCTGAAAATTAGTCCCGTGGCTGACCAGATACCGGGAGACGAAACTGATCACCCGTGGTCTCGTTTCACCCCTCTCAATGTGAACACGCCGTACGGCCTCCTTACGACGAAAGGTATACTTGAGTGCAGCAGAGGTATGAGAGTTCCTGTCCATCACTGCTTCTAAGGTTCGGTATACAGAGGCTGCTTTATCGTTGGCCGAAATGGTATTTGACGTTCGACTATCCGTCGACTCTTGAACGTCTCCGAAGATGTCTTCGTAATTCCGTTCGTAGATACATTTCTCGTCAAAGGGGTCAGTACTATCTACCCTCGCAGAGGCCAAATGGCACCCGTAGAGAGCAGCATCCGAGAACGACGAGCCGAAAAGATCGGCATCTGCGAACGTCCCACCAGTTAGGTCTGCTTCGTCGAACGTAGATTGGTCTGCTTTCGCCCCGACGAATCTCGCCCCTGCGAGATGCGAGTGAGAAAAGTTTGCGCCTGTAATAACTGTATCCTGAAATGAAGACCCTTCTGCAGAAGCCTTGAGGAACTTCGAGTCCCGGAGATCAGCGCCTCGAAAGTCGTGTCTCTCTACGTTCGTCTTCGAGAAAATCACATCCTGCATGTGAGCGTCTACAAAATCGTTGGCGGACATATCTGCGCCAGAAAAATTAGCGTTCGTTAGTTGAGCATCAGAGAAGTCACAATCCACGAGCTCAGCGTCGGTGAAGTCCACTCGTGAGAGATCCGCGTCTACGAACGAGCTTCGTTCGAATTTGGCACCAGATGTCTGAATGCCTTGTAATATGGCCCCTTGGAAATCCGTTCGCTTCGGTAACGTCCAACGGAAATCGACCCGTCGTAGATAGGCCTCAGAGAGATCTGCACCTTCTAGTGCAGCATCCGTGAGATCTCCATCGTTCAATACCGTGAGTGTGAAATCTGAGGCGGTGACGTCTGCTGCCATAGTGACGCGATTCATCTGGGCTTTCGTGAAATCGGCACCCTGAATTTTCACATCGCCGCCGAACGTAGCATCTCGGAGATTCGCCTCACGAAAATCTGTATCACGAAGATCGGTTCCTTCGAATGTGATGCCTTGGAGATCTGCCTCGGAGAAATCACAACCTCGCAATTTGAGGTCTCCGAC
>LKMJ01005376.1_pt1 | contig 12072 bp, 12 predicted proteins | sample 643391 | NCBI WGS metagenome assembly LKMJ01 (sample SAMN04112250, study PRJNA286221) | soda lake metagenome | biome: soda lake; feature: Kulunda Steppe; material: water; isolation source: sample PL-Br10 brine of Picturesque Lake | place: Russia: Kulunda steppe | collected 2010-07
ACCTTCCACTCACTGTCAGTCGATCGGAACGTGACCCCGCCGGAACGGGAGGTGCGGATCGAACAGCGGATCGCTAACCGGGCCGACGAACTGGTTGCGGTCAGCGAGTTCACCCGCGGCAGGATTCGTGAGGAGTTCGACGCCGACGCCAGAGTTATTTACAACGGCTTCACGAGGGTTGAGCCAACCGGCCGTGACCTCAAAGCAGAACTGGACATCGACGGCGAGATGCTGTTTTTCGTCGGCCGTCATACCGACCAGAAGGGCCTGTCGTACCTCCTGTACGGGTTCTCGAAGCTTCAGCGCGAGGACGTGACGCTGGTCATCGGCGGGTCAGGACACCTAACCGACCAGCTCAAGCGGTTCGCGGAGCTGCTGGGTGTCGAGGATCGGGTCGAGTTCGTCGGATTCGTCCCGCAGGAGGAGCTCGGGGATTATTACGCCAGCGCGGATCTGTTCGTCTCGCCCTCGCTGGCCGAACCGTTCGGCATCACGATTGTCGAGTCACTCTCGGTCGGCACGCGAGTCGTCGCGAGCCGGAGCGGGGCCGCGGAGGTCCTTCCGGAGGACTGTGTGATCCAGGTCGAACCGGACTCGGACTCGATTGCCGACGGGATCGAGCGCGCGCTCGCGATGACAGCACCGATCGAGTACGAGGAGCGGACCTGGGCGCAAGTCGCCGAGGAGCACGTCGACCTCTACAAAGAGCTGGTCGCTCGATAACCGGCGTGTTCAGCGCAGAAATCGAACGTCTGTAACCGGTTCCGGATGGACGATCACGTACCCGTCACTGGTCGACTGCATCCCTTTTACCGAGGACGTGTCGACCCCCGAACGATACGGGCTCTCGGTTTCTTCCGACGCGGGCTCGTAGGCACTCTGTTGCCCCGAGCGTGGCTGGCTCTGGTAGGGCGTTTCACGTTCCGGTTCCCGCTCGAAGTCCTCGGGGGGGAGATAGACGTGTTCGCCGCTTTTCGAGCGGACGATCACTGCAGTATCCCTGTCTCCTCTGACGACAATCTCCGTCTGCCCGTCATCGATCTCCATCTCGAACGTGACCGGGGACATCTCTGCGCCGCCCGGGTCGGTAGCCGATCCCATACGTCATAGTTACGGGTCCCGAACTTAACAGTTCGCAGGGAGCGTGCAGCGACGACGAGGGAGATATCAATACAATAATCAATAGGCTATTGACAGCTCCTGTACTTGTATTATCACATGGAGCAGATATCGTTCGGCACCGACGGCTGGCGTGCGACGCTTGACACCTTCACCGAAGCGCGAGTCCGGATCGTCGCACAGGCGGCCGCCTCGTACTTTCGAGAACAGGACGCCCAGCACGTCGGCGTCGGCTACGACGCGCGCGAAACGTCACCTGGGTTTGCCGAGGCAGTAACGGACGTCCTCGCGGGTAACGGCCTCGACGTTGTCCTCAGCGAGCGCGACGTACCAACGCCGGTACTGGCGTGGACCGTCGACGATCGGGATCTCGACGGGGGGATCGTCATCACCGCGAGCCACAACCCGCCGGAGTACAACGGTATCAAGTTCCTCGCGTCCGATGGCTCTCCGGCCGACGAATCGGTCACCGAACGGTTGGAGGAACTCCTAGCGGAGCCCGATCTACTCCCCGAAGACGAGCGAGGGACCGTGAGCGAAGAGCCGCTGGTTCCCGAGTACCACACACACGCCGAGACATACGCCGACACCGATATCGAGGGACTGTCGATCTGCTACGACGCGATGCACGGGAGTGGCCGGGACGTCACGGACGCGCTGCTGGAGGCCGCCGGAGCGGACATCGAGCGACTGCGCGGTGACCTCGATCCGACGTTCGGAGGGGGTTCGCCGGAACCGTCGGCCGAGAAGCTGGAGGGGCTCGTCTCACGGATCACGGAGGGTGAGGCCGAGCTCGGCATCGCCAACGACGGCGACGCTGACCGGATCGCGGTCGTCACCCCCGATCGAGGCTACCTGGATCCGAACCTGCTGTACGCGGCGCTGTACGAATACTTGCTCGAATCCGCGAGCGGGCCCGCCGTGCGGACGGTATCGACTACATTCCTCATCGACAGGATCGCGGCGGCACACGACGAGGAGACCGTCGAGGTGCCGGTCGGATTCAAGTGGGTCGCCGAGGGGATGCGCGAGTCGGGCGCGCTCTGTGGGGGCGAGGAATCCGGCGGCTTCGGACTGACCGACCATCTGCTGAACAAAGACGGCGTGTTGCTCGCGCTCGTGATCGCCGGTGCACACGTCGAACGACCGCTCGACGACCGTGTCGACGACATCGTCGACGAGTACGGCTCGATCCATCAGGACCGGATCAGCGTGGACTGCCCCGACGCGCGGAAGGGGGCAGTGCTCACTGACCTCGAAACCTCGCTGCCCGAGTCGATCCTCGGCTTTGACGTGGATCAGGTCGACGAGAAGGACGGCTTCAAGATCTTCCTCGAAAACGGTGCGTGGCTGCTGGTCCGTCCCTCGGGGACCGAGCCGAAACTGCGCGTCTACGCGGAGGCCAACAGCGACGAGCAGGTACAGAAACTGCTCGAAGCGGGTCGAGAAATAATCGAACCGCTGATCTAGCGGTCGCTCTGCGAGACGGTAATATCGCTCAACAGCGCGTCTTTCACGTCGAGGTCCTCGATCTCAACCGAGGTATCGACGATCGTTTCCTCGACATCACAGTTCTCGACTGTCGTATCCGGGAACACGAGCGTGCGGTCGAGCGAGGAGTCGCGTACTGTTGCCCCCTCCATTACGTGGACCGTGTCACCGAGCTCGCTGTTCTCGACGGTCGCGTCGGGATGGACGAGCGAGCCGCCGTCCAGCTTCCACTCGACGGTATCGAGATACGCGTCTGCCTCGCCGATATCGAACCAGACATCGTCGAACGTGAAGGCGTGGACCGATTCGACCGTTCGAAGCCAGTCGATGTACCATCCCGGCTCGTCGGGGTTGTTGTCCCCGGAGAGATACTCGCTAAAGCGCACCGACTCTGCAGGGAACGCATAACAGGCGATCGAGACGAGCGTACTCTTCGGTTCGTCGGGTTTCTCCTGGAAGTTGACGACTTCTCCGTCCTCCAGTTCGACGAGCCCGTAGGATTTGGCCTTCTCCAGTGACCCGACGTCGTAGGCGGCCAGCGTCGGTGCACCGTTTTCCTCGAACTCGTCGAGGAACTCGCCGAGGTCGAAACCGATGAGGTTGTCCCCCGCGATGACGAACAGGTCGTCGTCGACGTTCTCGCGATCGACGAGCTGGGCGAGCGCACCGACGACGCCGAACTTCTCGTCCTCGTCGCTCGTGTCCTCGACCGAGAGCTGTGTCTTCTCGTAGCCTCTCTCCTCGATGTGTTCGGAAAAGAGGTCCGCGAACGCCTCGTTCGTACTCAAGTAGATCGTATCGATCCGATCGTCGGCTTCGAGCTCTTCGAGCGTTCCGTCGATCACCGTCGTGTCGCCGACCGGAAGCAGCATCTTTGGTCGGTGCCGAGTGATCGGCCACATTCGCGTTGCGTACCCCCCGGCCAGAACAATGGCGTCCATGAGTGAAATCGTAGTTCAACGAACAAAAAGCTAGTGGCGACGGGAAGGATCGCGTTCAGATAAGCGAATGCCCTCGTCTGTATGTCACTCGCTATCTGTTTGTTCGCGGTCAAGAACTGACAGGTCAACATCCCACCCCGGATATTTCTCGAAATTACTGGCCGATACTAACCGTACTACTCGACTGTACGCGTTGCTTTGAGCGTATACACCGTCCCGAGGATATGTGTTCCGAGGAGTTCGTACTCGCCGAATACGTCCTCGACAGCGGCCCTGGCATCACCGTCGATGTTCCAGTTGGCGTACCAGCGAAGGAATCGTCGCAACAGGGGGTTGCCCAGCCGGAGTGGTCCTGACTGAAACCCCTGCAGGTCGAGAATACCAACCGGTGCGCCTTGAGTCAGCGCGCCGTGCACGTTTCGGACCGTCCGCTCGATATCGGGCATCACACTCATCGAGAGCGTTGCAAACGCGGCGTCGTACCCAGTTCCCAGATCAGCCGTCGTCGCATCGGCACGTCTGATTTCGACGTTGTCCCACCCGTTGTCCCTGACTCGCGCTTTCGCCTTCGCAATCATCTCCGAGCTGTAGTCGATCGCCACAAGCTGGCCCTCGTCACCGATCGCGTCTAGCACTGGTTCGAAGTTGACGCCGGGACCACAGCCGATTTCGAGTACTCGATCGCCCAGTTCGAGGCCGAGATGCCCGATCAGATCCTCTCGTATGGGTTCGAAGTCCTGCTCGCTCATCGAGTACCAGTCGCTCCAGCGATCCCAGACGGTCGCACTGCGCTCTAGGTGCTCGCGGTACTCCTCTTCGCCATCTGGTTGACTTCGATATCGGTCATTCCTCCGGAGAGTATGCTATCATATGACAGTAACATGAACCTTCCTGTAGTGGAGTCTGGACGCAAGGTAGCTACGGGCTCCGACAGGAGGTTCTTTGTATTCCGGCCGAATCGATGGCGCAAACTCAAAAGGACGCGGTCGCTCACTCCGGCTGTGCCGTCCGAAAGGCCGATGCGACGTTCTCCCGCCACTGTCGGGCGGTGTTGAGCTCCCTCTCGATCGCAGAGAGATTGTGCTCGATCATCTCGTTCGTCTCGTCGAGCCGACGTTCGATAGTCGCGAGCTCCGCCTCACGTCGACCGCCGTCGTCTTTGAGCGTCTCGACATCCGCTTCGAGCTGCTCGATTCGCTCGTTCTGCTCCGTGATGTTGTCCCGGAGCCTCGCAAGCTCCGTGTGGAGTTCGTCGATCTCCGCGAGCAGGTCGGTATCGGTGTCGAACAGGTCTTCCATCGCCTGCAGGTACGCTTCGAGGTCGAGAAACCGTGATTTGAGGTAGTTCAGCTGTACCTCGACCTGTCGGTTGTCGCGAATTCCCAGTGCGTTTCGGAGCCTGGCGCGCTTGGAATCGCTGACGCGCTCGTGTTCGAGCGCGGTGATGAGTTCATCCACCTGAAGCGAGCTCTCTTGATCTTCATCCCCGTCAGTGACTTCGATTCGTCGTTTGTGGTCCCGCCGCTGCTCCTCACCCCCGTCAGTCGTTCGCGACTGGGTCTCGTCCGTCTTTTCGGCCTCCTCCAGCAGTTCGTCAAGACTCATGCTGTCGTCGTCCCTCTCGAAGGTTCCGAAGGAATCGAGGAACTCCAGATACACGGGATCCTTGACGAGCTCGTCCGCACCGAGCTCATCGACTTCTCCCTGTAGTTCCTCGAACATCTCGCTATCGGACGACCCCGACCCGGTGTCCACCCCTCCACGAGTAAAATCGTTCGTTCCGTTTCGGTCCCGTTCATCGTGCCCCGGATCGTTGTCTCCCATTTAGTGGCCCCCGGTTTCGGTTGTTTCCGAACCCAATCAGTTAATACGTCTACATGTTAAAAAGTACTTTGATTGTCACGATATATTGCGGGTTATAGTCGAATACTAACGCGGAGTAGGACCTGGTTACGCTCCGTTCCGAGGGACGGGTAACTAGAGCGGCTGGTAGTACGGGATCGGGGGATGGGGGAGCGCAACGCCGAACATCGCGAGGCCGTGCTGGAGCGGGATGTATCCGAGCAGAACAAACGCAACACCGAGGACGCGGTGGAGTCGAACGCGCGTTTCCGGGCCGATCGACTGGAAAATCGTCCCGGTGAGAAAGACAGCCGGAACCGTTCCGAGACCGAGCACGCCGAGAACGGCGACGCCCCCGAACGGGTCCCCCTGGACGAACGCGTACAGGAAGGCCGGATACAGCAGCGGACAGGGGAGGAGTCCGTGGGCTGCACCCAGCCCGGTAATCCGCCAGTTGCCGACCCAGCGGTCCACACGCGGAACGAGCCTTGCGTTGATCGCGGCGGACAGGCGGGCAGTTCCGGGGACGGTGATATCGTGTGCGTGACTCCCGGCGACGTAGCGAAGCCCCACAGCGACGATGAGCGCACCGACCACGAGTCCGGCAATCGCGTGGATGTCACTTGCGATGGCCGTCACCTGACGTGCACTAACGAAGACGACGCTCCCGGCGAGTCCGAACAGCCCGCCGAGAACCGCGTAGCTCACGGTCCGTCCGAGGTTGAACAGGCCGTGCTGTTTGACGTGGCCGAGTGTCAGCCTGTCCGCACGCCGGTCGCTCTCCCGCATCCGATCGGCGTACATCGTGACCAGCGGGCCACACATCCCGATACAGTGCGCGCCGCCGAGCACCCCAACTAGCGCGAAGACGACGAGGCCGATCGGCTCGCCACCGTAGAGATCACCGGACGGCGCACAAGACCCCGTCATCACTCGTGTATCGCTGGATCGTAGTTCGAGACGATCTCGTCGATGTCGTCGGCGACTCTGTCGGGATCGATGTTCTCGCCACGGTACGCACGCTCGACGACGCCCCCGGGGTTGACGAGCAACGTCACGACGATATGCAGGAAGTCGTAGTACTCGACGCGCTCGCTCTCGTCGGTCCGCTCGAAGTCGATGCCCAGCCGATCCCTGACGACTGTTCGGGCCCGCTCCGGCGTCTCGGGACGGAGGAACTGCCAGTTCCCGAGCGAGAGATCGGCCCCCATCATCTCCGAACTCTCTCTGAGTGCCGTCTCGTCGTCACGTTCGGGATCGAACGTGATCGGACAGAACAGAACATCGTCGGTCTGTCCTTGCTCCTCGACGAGCGACTGGCCCCCCGCGAACCGATTGAGAAGCACGCCACACTCGTCCGGGCAGAAGGTGAACACCCCGGTGAGCAACGTCGTCCGATCCATGGTCGTCGAGTCGAACACGGCGTCGCTCAGTCCGTCCCGAAGCTCGAACGCCGGGAGCGCCTCGCCGTAGGCCGGGTACGGGAGGTTCTCGCTGTCGGCCAGCTGGTCGGCCGGCTCGTCGAGGACAACCCCGGCGGGCTCGTCGTCGAGGACACTGGTGAGACAGCCGGCAGTACCAGCCAGCCCCGCGGCAGCGACTGTACCGAGATACGATCGTCGGTCCATATCGATCGATAGAACTGCCCGCGAATAACCGGATTGGTGCGACAGACGAATTCGATCGCCGATATCGACCGCTCCTACCGACCGATATCAGTTCGACGCTCCTCGATCGGCTCCGGATCCGGCTGATAGAAGAAGTTGGGCCGTTCGATGCGGTTGTCGTACTGGTTCTCGAAGACGTGGGTCGTCGCCGAACTCATCGGCGGGAGCAGCCAGTCCCGGTCGCCGGTGACCTCACGGCCAGTCGCTGCCTCGTTGTGCTCGAACTGCTGGAACTGGTCGGTCACTGTGTGGTGATCGACGATCTGGACGTCCGCCTCCTCGAAGGAGTGCAACACTGCCCGGTTCAACACGAGCAGGGCCTCGTCCTTCCAGAGGTTTCGGTCTCGATCCGTATCGAGACCGAGCCGTTCGGCGACGGTTGGCAACATGTCGTATCGGTCCTCGTCGGCGAGGTTCCGCGACCCGATCTCCGTCGAGACGTACCAGCCGCTAAAGGGCGCGGCGGTGTACTGGATGCCGCCGATCTCCATTCGCATATTCGAGACGACCGGCACGTCGTACCAGCGAAGCCCGAGGTCCTCGAACCAGTCGTACTCGGGATGACTGAGCCGGACCTCGCCGATCGCGGACTCGGAAACGTCGAACAGTTCGGGCTCGTGATCGCGGATCTGGACGACGTGAGGAAGGATGTCGAACCGCGTTCCGTCCCCGTCCCAGCCACGGGATCTACAGTACTCGGTCAGAGCGACCTCGTCGGGATCGCCGACGACGCCGTCGTCCGTTCGATAGCCCGCGTACCGCAACAGTTCGTAGTTCCAGAGGCGCACCTGTTGCTCGCCGTCGATCATCGGCTTGAAGACTGTAAGCAGCGGGACGATATCGCCGCCGTTCCGTGCGTGTTCGAGATGCTCACAGCACGCCTCGTGTACTTCACGGGCCGTCTCGCAATCCCTGCGGTCGGCGACGTTCAACCGCTGCCAGAACAGCCGCCCGATACAGCGGTTGCTGTTACGCCACGCCATCTTCGCGCCGTGTTTCAGCTCCTCGGTCGTATGGTCGTAGTGACCGCGTCGGGCGATCTCGTCTTCGATCTCGTCGAGTCGGTCGTCGATCTCCTCAGCCTTGCCGAGTTCTGCGTAACACTGCTCGATAAAATCGTGAGCCGCCTCGAACAGTTCGACCCGATCGTACTCGGGGAGTGGCTCGTGCATACCGGGGGTTAGGAGTAGCCCGTAATACGCGTGACGACACGCTGTCGACGGACCCTGGATGCCGACAGGCGGTGCTTCCGATGTGTTTTTGTCCGCGCCAGCTAACACCCGGTCGTGAGACGATGAGCCGTGCCTCAGACCTGTCCCGACGACTCCAATCCGTCACCGAATCGGGGAAGCTATACCTGTTCCTCGGTGGTGTCACCGCGTTCCTCTCGTGGGTCCTCATGCCGCTGCTCGGCCTGATTGCGGGCTTCTGTGGAATCCAGCTCTACCGAAAAAAGGGGCTACCCCTCTCGGGGATCGTGATCGGCGGAATCGGGATCTCTGCCGTCCTGACGTGGTTCGTAATTCTCGCCGTGTACTAGGGCGTAATCACCGCTCGCCCCTCGATCTCCCCGTTTCCGAGCATTTCGGCTACCTGGTTCACCTCGTCGAGACCGAACTGCGTGGTGTGGAGGTCGACATCACCGCGGTCGACGAGCGACACCAGTTCCTGTAGCTCTGTGTACTTGCCGACGATATTGCCCTGGTAGGCGAACTCGCCGTTGACCAGCGCCTGTGCCGGTTCGTGGATGTGGCCTCCGTAGCCGATAATGTGGTGGTCACCGCCCGCGGCGCAGATGTCTGGCGCGAGCGCCGTCGTCGAGTCGGCACCGACGAAATCGAGCACCTGTGCCGCGCCGTTCCCGTTGGTGAGGTCTTCGATTTCGTCCGGGATGTCCTGCGTTTCGGGGTCGAGCGTGTGGTGGGCTCCGAGATCGCTCGCGAGCTCTCTGGCTTCCTGTTTGATGTCGACAGCGACGATATCGGCCGCGCTCATCGCGTCGATACACTGGAGTCCGATATGGCCGAGTCCGCCGATCCCGATGATGACCGCCGTATCACCGGGAACGAGATCGTCGACAGCCTTCTTCGCCGCGTGATATGCCGTGATTCCCGCATCGGCGTGCGGGGCGATCTCGGCTGGATCGACGCCGTCGGGAAGCGGAATGACTGCCCGCTCGTTGGTGAGCAGCGTCTCGGCGAAGCCTCCGTCGGTTGTCAGCCCCGAGAACTGGTCGTTCTCGCAGTACATCGTCTCGCCCATCCGGCAGGGTCGACAGGTGCCACAGGTCCGGACGGGGTGACAGATCACCTGATCACCCTCCGAGACGAGCGTCACTTCCTCGCCGACAGCGGCGACGGTTCCGGCGTTCTCATGGCCGAGCGTCATCGGTAGCGGCTGAGGGACGTACTCCTCCCACATTCCCTCGATGATGTGGTTGTCAGTCTGGCACCAGCCCGCCCCCTCGACGTCGATGAGTACGTGGTCGCTGCCGTCGAGCTGAGGCTGGTCGATCTCGTCGATCGAAAGGCCGTTCGACATGTCGTGTGTGTATTCGTGGAGTCTGGCTGCCTGCATGGCTACAAATTCATCACGAACAATGATAAACATGACCGCCGCAGCTACGATAGGATACCGCCTACTCGTGCCCGGAGATCGGCACCGGCTCGTACGGTTCCTCCAGATACTCGATCTCGCTGCCCGAAAGATCGATTTCTGTCGCTGCGACAGCGGCTTCGAGGTGTTCGATCGATGAGGTTCCCAGAATCGGCGTCGTTACCCACTCCTTGTGCAGTAGCCATGCCATGGCGATCTGGGCCATCGAACGGTCCTTCTCGGCAGCCAGTTCCTGAACGCGCTCGTTGATCTCGCGGCCACCGCCTTCCGCGTAGGGACGGCCCAGTGAGGCCTCGTGCTCGCCGCGGGCCGTCGCGTCAAACTCCTCGTGTGGCCGGGTGAGAAAGCCTGCACCCAGCGGACTCCAGGGCATCACGCCGATGCCTTCCTTCTCACAGAGCGGGAGCATCTCGCGTTCCTCCTCGCGGTAGGCGAGGTTGTAGAGGTTCTGCATCGTGGCGAACCGTTCGAGGCCGAGGCGGTCGCTCGTGTGAAGCGCCTGCTGGAACTGGTGGGCCCACATCGAGGACGCGCCGATGTGCCGTACCTGCCCGCGCCGGACGGCATCATCGAGCGCGTGCAACGTCTGCTCGATTGGCGTTTCGTCGTCCCAGCGGTGGATCTGGTAGAGATCGACGGTATCCATTCCCAGCCGGTCCAGCGAGTTCTGTAGCTCCTGTTCGATCGTCTTCCGCGAGAGCCCCTCGGAGTTCGGGTCGTCTTCCCGCATCTGGAAGCGTACCTTCGTCGCAACGACCATCTCGTCGCGGTTGTACTCGGCCAGCACGTCGCCGAGGATCTCCTCGCTCGTCCCCGTGCTGTAGATGTTGGCCGTATCGAAGAAGTTGATCCCGAGTTCGATGGCGCGTTCGATCAGCTCCTCGCTTTCCTCCCGATCCAGCATCCACTCATTGTCGTCGCCGAAGCTCATACAGCCCAGACAGAGTTCGCTGACATCGATCCCTGTGTTGCCGAGCGTGGTGTACTCCATACCACCACCAGGCGTCCGGATCGGCAAAAGCGTTCCCGTACCCCACTCAGGCTTCGTCGTTCACGGCCGACTGAAACCCCGACATCGCCTCGCGCCAGGCGTCGATGATCTCGTCGTCGCGCTCGCTGTCCCACGGCTCGATCTCGTCGTTTGCGTCGAGCGACTTCACCGCCCGCGAAACGCCCTCTGAAAACGAAATCGTATACTCGAAGTCGAGATCGCGGCGTGCTTTCGCGTTGTCGAAGACCGTCGTGTAGTAGGTGTGACTCTCCAGCAAGTGACGACGCTCCGGATCTGCTTCCAGTAGTTGCTCAGTCGGGATATGGACGAGTTCGGGCTCTGGCGCGTCGAGTGCCTCGGCGACGATCCCGTAGTACTGGTTCCACGTGATCACCTCCTCGCTGGTGACGTGATACGTCTCGCCGTACGCGGTCTCGTTGCCCACGGCGTTGACGAACGCCCGCGCGACGTCTTCGCGGTGGCAGGGTCCCCATAGTGAAGTACCGTCGCCGTGGACGACGATTGGCTTCCCTTTCCGGATGCGGTCGAGGAAGTACGTCCCGTCGCCGAAGGTGTGCAGGACTGGCCCCTGATCGCCGTAGGTGCTCCAGGGTCGAATAATCGTGCTAGCGAACGCCTCGCCGTCGGCCTCGACGAACACATCCTCAGCGGCTGCCTTGTTCTCCCCGTACTCGCTGGTCGCCGGTTCCCGCGGCGCGTCTTCGGTGACAGGATTGGTGTCGAGCGGCCGACTGTAGACGTCGATCGTCGACGTGAAAATATACTGATCGACCTCCCCCGCGAACGCATCGACCGCCCACTCGGCCGTTCCGGCGTCGAAACAGATCATGTCGATGACGCAGTCGACATCGAGGTCGGCTACCTGCGCGGCGAACTGCTCGTGGTCGTCGCGGTCACCGTGGACGAACTCGACCGATTCAGGGAGATCCGCATCGGTCTCTCCCCGCGTAAAACAGGTCACATCGTGTCCGGCGTCGACGAGCTGGCGCGTGATTTCGGTACTGATCAGTCCCGTCCCGCCGATGATGAGAACGTCCATGTGCTGTGGTCGCACCCCCGCGACAAAAGTTCCCGGACTAGCTCGCGTACGATTCGATCAGATCGACCAGTCGCTCGGATTCGACGAACCCCTCGGCGATCCGTTCGACGGGTTCACCGTCGACGAAGAGCACGAATAGCGGGACACTCCGGACACGGTATTCCTCGATCAGCGGCGGGTCGTCGCGCGGGTTGATCGTTCCGACGGTCGCGGGCGTACTCCGGTGGACATGCCCGAGAATCGGCTCCATCGACGCACAGATCGAACAGCCCTCGGTGTAGAACTCGACGAGTGCGAGGTCGTTATCTGCCACGAACGTATCGAGGTCGGTGGCGTCATCCAGCG
>LKMJ01005377.1_pt1 | contig 12072 bp, 11 predicted proteins | sample 643391 | NCBI WGS metagenome assembly LKMJ01 (sample SAMN04112250, study PRJNA286221) | soda lake metagenome | biome: soda lake; feature: Kulunda Steppe; material: water; isolation source: sample PL-Br10 brine of Picturesque Lake | place: Russia: Kulunda steppe | collected 2010-07
ACCCGAGCGCCGGTCTCGAAGCGGCCGATCCGGTCGAGGTCGAAGATTACACGGTGTTCTACGCCGAGGATGTTCCCCATCAGCTCATTCCGGCCGTTCCGCTTTCGGGTGATAACGAGACGAACGGCCAGATCAACGCCAGCGGCGTCATCGTCGTCTCCGAGCAGCGGAACATCTGGTGGGAGGAAGTGTCGAGGGGCCGGCTCGCGACGAGCGGCCAGGCGACGATACGGCTCGGCGGCGTCACCTGGAACGAGGACGTCCGGGCAACCCGGACAACGTGGAATCTCGCGGGCGGCGAGTCGACGTACAACGTCCGTCTCGGGCTGGCCGACGCCGACGACCGCCCGGTCGTCTACCGTGACGACAAGGCGACGGCCGACACGCGGATCGACGGACGCAACGTCTCGATAGCGCCGGTCGACGACACGTTCGAGCTCGTCGTCACTCGAGAGAACGAAACCTTAGACAGAGCAGCGCTTCCCGACGATTCGAACACCACGTTCGTCGGTGGGTTGACCGTCGAACTCGACGGTAGGAACGTCTTCGTAGAGCGTGGAGAAACACGGGTTCGAATCGCACAGCGGTCGCGCTGAGCTACGTCGACCAGACGATTCTGAACACTTCGGTGTCGATGGTTCGTCTCTCGTCCGTATGGTGGTCGTACTGCCGGGGCAGGTCGAACTCGGCGGCGAACGCGTGCGTAACCTCGCCGTCGTTGTCGTCTGCGAACGCCTCGACGAACGCCTCGCTCCCGGCGTTGTGGACGGAGTACGACACTCGCGCGATATCGGCCGCCGTCTTCAGAAACGCCCGGTCGGCCCCTTCGTTACCGGTTTGCGCGCCGAACGGTGGATTCATGAGCACGGTCACCGGCTCCGGCGGACACAGCGGTGCGCGTGTCGCGTCGGCGCGCACCCACGAGACGTCCGTCATCGCACCGACGCGCGTTTCGTTCTCGCGCGCCGTCGACAGCGGTGCGGGGTCGATATCGACGCCGAGAACCCGCGACGGCCCTCGAAGCGCCGCCCCGAGCGCCAACATCCCCGTCCCGCACCCGAGATCGACGACTGTCCCGTCCTCGATGTCGCCTTGCAAATCCGCCACGTGGACGATGTGCGCCGCCAGGTCAGGCGGCGTGTGATACTGCTCTAACGGTGCCCGTGGGTTCTCGAACCCGGCCACGACGGCGAGCTCCTGGGCTAATCGTCGCCGAGTCGTCCCCGTGGTCGGGTCAGTCATTGACGGTAAAATATTCTTCAGGCATTGTTATAGATTTTTATATGCATCAAGGTAATCATAGACTCCACTGAGTCGTCCGTTGAAGCCGCTATCGGACATCGGTCTTTACCATACCCGGAGCGGCCGTCAGGCCAACGGCACCCGCCAGTACTGCCCGACGCGTCGAGCGCCTCGGTTGACGGTTCGTGTGCGACGACATACGTTTCTGCTACCGCGACTCGTCCCGACCGCCGGAGCCACCTTCGTCGCCCCAGAGGTCGGCGTCGGGGTTTCTGTCGTTTGTCTCGTCGCTCCAGAGGTCTCGACCGCCGTCCGGTGTCCTCGACGAGGGTGCCCCCGGATCCGTCGGTTGGCGGTCGGCAGGCGTCGCTCCTCCGACGTCGTCGTCCTCACGGTAGTCGACGACGACTGCACCGACGCCGATACAGCCCAGGACGAAGCCGATGAGCCCGCCGAGGATCGGCACCCCACCGACGACGAACGCCACACCGACAGCGATGAGCAAGACGACCGGCCAGTCGTCGCTCGCGAGTCGACCGGCGGCGAGATAACCGATTTCGCCGGCGACGAGCGCGAAAAGCGCGTAAATGAACAACAGCGGAATGGCGATGATGAGGCCGATTATCGTAATCGCGAGCACGAACGCGGTTCCGATGACGGCGATGAATATGGCGGCCCCGTAGAGAAACGTCTTCGCCGGCTCATCCAGCGCCCGGTCGGTGACTCGTCCGGTGTATTCCGGTGCGGCGACGATGAACAGCCCACCGATAACGAGCGTGAGAACTCCTGCGGCGACGGCCTGTACGACGAGCGAGACGCCAGGATCACCACCACCGTCGAAGCCGGAACCGGGCTGTGCGGCAGCGACCTGTACGAACGCGAGAAAGGCGACGAGGGCACCGGAAACCGCGACGATTATCCGGGCGTGTCGCTGGGTTGGAGGGCTTCGCATACCCCACGCTCTCAAGGGCTACATAAAAAACGTGTTGAAAACGGTGGCCGAGGGAGGTCTCGGTCGGTTACCACGTGCCGTGGAACGTGTCGAATTCGAGGCTGTCGAGAGGTTTCTCGCCGACGGCGATTTTGTACTCGCCGGGCGTCAGCATCGGCTTTTTAAATCTCGGTCCGTCGTCGGTCGTAATCCGCGGACAGCCCGTGTTGACGTAGGCGTCGAGCCCGAAGTTCGTCAGGCGGTCGGGCGTCACCTCGTCCATCGTGAGCAGGTAGGCGTTCTCGTTGTTTTCGACGATCTCCTGGGCGATTTCCCAGCGGCCCTGACCGATTTTCGTGCAGAAAATCACACCCCACTCCTCGGCGTCCATCGCGCGGTGGACGGCTCCGTAGCGCTGTTTCATGAACTTCTCGGTGTCCGCGATGGTGACGACGTTGTTGACCGGATCGGCGATGACGACGTTTTTATCGGGGTGTTCCATCGCCAGCCCGAGCGGGTGGAACTTGCCGCCCCCGACGTACAGGATTTGGTCGGCGTCGACGTCGGCGGATGCGTAGTTGCAGCCGAGAACCTGTCCTTCGTGGGTGAGCCGTTCGTCACCCCGTTGGGTGTGGACGGTGTAGTCGCGCGCTTCGAGCCACTCGCGCATCTCGCCGAACTTGTTCATGTGCTGGGCGGTCGTGACGAGGCCGACGTCGGGGTCGTCGACCGGGTCGGTGAGTTCGGCCAACGCCTCCTCCATGATCGGTGTCACCTCGACGTTCGAAAACAGCGGGACGTAGATGATTTTCTCCGACTCCTTCATCGGCGAGTGGCCGAAGTGGACGAACACGTCCGTTCGACGCATCACGTACGTATCGAGGTCGCAAGCGCCGTAACAGGGCTGTCCCGAAATGAGGACGTTCACGTCATCGGGCAACAGCGTGCGAAGGTCGTCGGCGACGCGCGGTGCGCGGCGCTTCAACCCCTCCGGGAACTGCAGGCCGACGGTCTTTGCGCCACGTTCGTCGACGGCGTCGACGATGCGGTCGAGTTCGTAATCCCACGTCCGGTCGTGCTTCAGCGACAGGCCCGTGTTCCGGAGGTCACCCTCGGTGTACTCCGACTCCGAGTTCTGGCTCATTGCCTCCGTTTACGCCCGCTCGGGTAAAACGTGCGTGCTTCTGACCGCGTCGACGGTCTCTATCGGCTGGTCGTCGGTGCACGCCCCGCTCTCCCGGTCGCCGTCGCTGTCTCGTATCTGTTATGAATCGCTGAACTGTTAATAACCCACGGCCCCAACCCTCGGTCAGGAATGCCGACGGAATCACGTCGAATCGCGGCCACCGAAACCAGCACCTCGGCGCTCATCGACCGCCTCAACGCCGGCGAACGCGTCGTTCTCGAACTGAAAAAATTACGCATTACGACCACAGTAACGCTTCGGAAACAAGGTGAGACCTACTACTGTGAGACACCGATTAAGCTGCTGACGTACGACACCCGCGAAGGGATGGAATCCTGTCTCGAGCGTCTCGGCGTTGCCGAATCGTGAGATCGATTTCGCCAACTGGTCACCGCATCCGGCACGTCTTTATGCCACCCGGACAAAACTCCAACAATGAGCGTTGAGACCACCCCTGCCGAGCACGCGACCGAACTCGCCGAAGCGCTCGGTACGGCTATCACCGAGATGGACGCGTACCAGACGTTCACCGAGGCGAAAGCGGCCGTCGAAGCCGACGAAGAGGCCCAAGAACGGATCCGCGAGTTCGAGCGGATTCGCGAGGAGTTCATGCTCGCTCGACAGAGCGGCGACGCGACCAACGACGACCTCAGAGAGTTACAGGCCGCCCAGCAGGAGCTCCACGAACTGCCAGTGATGACGGCATATCTCCGCGCACAATCCGAGATCGAACGCAAGCTGCAAGAGCTCAACCACGTTATCTCCGAGCCACTCGCGGTCGATTTCGGCGAGAAAGCCGGCGGCTGCTGTCAGGACTAGCCTTCGGATTCGCGAACGTTTTTACTATCGGATGCGCAGAACTGTGACATGAGCGCACCGGCGGTCGACGATGACCTGTTTCGTGCGGTGTTCGAAGGGTCGCTCGACGCGCTGGTGTTGGCCGACGATGACGGAACGTATATCGACGCGAACGCGGCCGCGGAGGAGTTGTTCGGGATGCCTCGTGGGAAACTCCTCGGTCGAAGTATCTCGGAGTTCGCCCCCGACGAATTCGACGTCGATGCCGCATGGGAACGCTTTCTCTCCGGTGGTGAAATGAGCGGTACGTTCGACGTGATTCTGCCGGACGGAACGGTGAGACCCGTCGAGTTTGCTGCGGCCGCTGACGTCGTTTCCGGTGTCCACCTGTCGACGCTTCGTGACGTCTCCGACCGCGAGACACAGCGTGCCGAACTCGAACGGAAGACGGAGCTGCTAACGCAGGTGTTCGAAACCAGCCCGGTCGGAATCGTCGTGCTCGACACCGACGGTAAACTCATCGAGGCGAACCGTCGAGCCGAGCGGATTTTTGGCCTCAGCCGGTCGACGCTTCTCGAACGGTCGTACAACGCGCCCGAGTGGCGAATCATCGATGAGAACGGCGAGGCGATCGCCGACGAAGCCCTCCCGTTCGCGAGGGTACTTCGGACGGGCGCGCCAGTGTACGACGACCAGCACGGCATCGAACACGCGGACGGGTCGAGTGTGTGGCTTTCGGTCAGCGCGGCACCTGTGTACGAAGGAGACGCGATTTCGGCGGTCGTCGCGGCCGTCGAGGACGTCACCGCTCGTAAAGAATCCGAGCGGATGCTAGAGATGCAAAACGAGCGGCTCGAGGAGTACTCGGCGATGGTTAGCCACGACCTTCGAAGCCCGCTCAGCGTCGCGATGGGATGGATCGATATCGCCATCGAGGACGAGTCGACCGACGACCTTCCGAAGGCGAAAGCCGCGCTCGATCGGATGAATCAGCTGATAACCGACCTCCGCTCGCTCGGCCGGTACGGGCAGACGGTTCGCGGGTTGGAGCCGGTTTCCCTCCGCGAGGTCGTGGCCGACGCCTGGAATTCGACCGACACCGGCGAGTCGACGCTGGAGCTCGAAGCCGGACTCGACACGGTGTACGCCGACTACTCGCGGCTCCAACAGCTGTTCGAAAACTTGTTCAGAAACGCCATCGAACACGGCTCGAACGAGGGCTCACCGGCCACCGTTCGTGTCGGGCCGCTCGGAAAGGGGTTCTTCGTCGAGGACGGCGGCCCTGGAATCCCCGAAGCCAAACACGAGTCGGTGTTCGAGTACGGCTACTCGACGCGTGAGGGGGGAACGGGGCTCGGGCTCGCAATCGTGGAAGCCATCGCCGAGGCGCACGGGTGGACGGTTCGAATCGGCGACGCCGACCCACACGGTGCCCGTTTCGAGTTCGTCCCGCGGTGGCATCCCGAACACGACGACTGACGGGTGTTTATACGAGCGCGAACCGAACACCGCGGACATGACGGTTCACTCCGACTGGGGAACATGGCTTCCCGACGCGGTTGCGGACGAGAGACCGAACGGCGTCACACTGTGGTATCTGGGATGCAACGGATTCGTTCTCAAAGCCGACGACGGGACGACGGTGTTCATCGACCCGTATCTGGGCACTGGCGACCCGCCACGGACGGTGCGAATGATCCCGATCCCGTTCGCACCGCGCGACGTCCACGAGGCCGACGCCGTGATCGCGACCCACGAGCACACAGACCATGTCCACGGTCCCTCGCAAGCACCGATCCTCGAGTCGACGGGGGCGACGTTTTACGGCCCTTCGGCCTCGGTTGAGAAGGCGACGACCTGGACGGACGAGTACGAGGTCGACGCGACGGCTTTCGAATCGGTCGAGGAAGGCGAGACGTTCGCGCTCGGCTCGTTCGACGTGACTGTCGAAGCGGCTCACGACCCTGACGCCGAGCACCCGGTTTCGTACGTGTTCGAGCACGACTCGGGGACGTTCTTTCACGGTGGTGATGCCCGCCCGAGCGAGGCGTTCGTGGACATCGGCGAGCGCTACGACATCGACCTCGGTGTCGTCGCCTTCGGCTCGTCGGGGATGATACCCGATAAACGAACCCGGGAACCGAAGCGAACGACGTGGTACGCCGATGAGGCGATGGCCGTCGAGGCGGCAAATCAGCTCAATCTCGACCGATTCATCCCGACACATTGGGATATGTGGCGGGGACTGACAGCCGACCCGACGGCGCTCAGACAACACGTCCGAAGTTTCGAGTTTCCGAAACGGCTCGAAATTCTCGAAATCGGTGACGAGACGGAATTATAATGAGTGCTTAACGGGTTTGTCTCACGAAACCTATCGTTCAGATAAGTTTATTGATTGCAAGTCATAGTATAGCACATGAGCAATGCCGAGCCGGAAGAGGCGGTCAAAACGGCGCGTGACGGAATCAGTATCGAAAAGTCGTTCGAGCCAGATGACTTTCCGGTGCCTGCGATCGCGTTCGTTATCCGATCGGAGCGCGACGAACCGGTCTCCGCGCGTATGGTCGACACCGTCCCAGAGGACGTCCCCGCGGAGGACATCGGCTTTCACCCCAAGTACGGCGCTGAGCACTGGAGTGTTGAGGGATCGAAGATAGTCTTCGAGCGACGGTTCGAGGCCGACGAGGAGTACACGACCGTGTACGGGCTTCGTGGCGGTGATGCCGAGGAGGCGGAGCGGTTTATGAGCGAACCGACGCTCGAATCGGTCGACCCGCCGCTATCGGAGGACTCCGGACGGGTCGTCCGCGACGTTCTCGGCGACGACACCGAAACGCCGAACGACGACGACATCGCAAGCGCGATCGCAGCCGCGGATTCGACCGATACCGATATCGATATCGACGCCGGCGCCGACGCATCCGCGACCGATGACGAGGAGACGCACGCCGACGAGCCGACCGGTTCCATAACGCTCGACACTCCTGTCGAGGAATCGACGGGGACGCTCGTTGCCGAACTCGCCAGTGAGATACGAACGGGTGGGGTCGACGATGACGACCTGGACGTACTCCGCGATGCGCTCGGCGAGACTGCCACCGCCGGCAGCGTCGACGCTCGTATCGAGCACCTCCAGTCCGAGGTGGCAGACCTGACGGCGTACACCGACGCGCTGGAAGCCTTCCTCGACGAGAACGGCGACGCCCAGCGGCTCCTCCGAGAGCTTCGCGAGGAGTTCGCGGACACGACCGGCCGGGTGGATACGATGGAGTCGACGCTGGAAACGGCGACGAGTTCCATCGGCGAAACGGAAGCGCGCGTACAGGACACGCTCGAAGGCGTCGATGAGCGTGTTGAAGACGCGCTGGACGACCGCATCGGAGCCACCGAGGCGGAGCTGGAGGAGGCGCTCGACGACATCGAAAACGCGCTCGATGAGATCGACGGGACGGTCGAATCTCGCGTCGACGGGGCGCTGGACGAGCTGTGGGTCGCGGTCGATGAGGCGACGGCCGACGCGGCGGACGTCGCGGACGACGTCGAATCGCTTCAGGCGGAGCTCGAGGAGTTAGAATCGACAGTCGGTGATGAGTTCGAAGATCGTGTCGAGGATATCGAGTCCGATATCGACGAAATCGCCACCGAAATCGAAGACCTCGCGGAGATGCGTGAGCGACTGACGGAGGTTTTCGGAGCGTTCGGCGGACAAGCCCAGGCGGACGATGACGAGACGTCCGAAGAGTAACCCAACGGTCGCATTCGAAGGCATTTTCTGTCCTCGCCCGTACGAATCACGCCCGTTTTATCGTTCGACCGCATCGTCCCGATAATGAGTACGATTCGTATCGCAGTGCCGCGGAAGGGTCGGCCGCTTGAGGCCGTCCTCGACCGTATCGCTTCGCACGCAGGGGCGACCGACCTCGCGGATGAAGTCATTTCGACGCTCCGGTACGAGAAGGCGCTGACGAAGGGCCAACAGCACGAACCTCGGGACGTCTACGAACGCCTCGCCGCGTACAGCGACCCGTCGGACCTGTATGCCCCCGAGTACACGCTGTTGCGCGACAGCCGCGAGGGCGCTCCTCGGCGTATCGTCTTCGACTGTTTGACCGTCGATCTCGGGACGCACGAACTCCAACTTATCGGCCGGGAGGAGCCGTTTCGCGCGCTCAGAAAACACGAGTTCGCGCTGGGATTCGACAGCGCAGACCTCGTGCTCGAAGAGGTCGTCCAGCTCGACCCGGAGCCGCTGTCGAATCTAGCAGCGCTGAACGCCCGGATCGACCCACACGACACGGACGTTCGGGTCGTGGGCGGACTCGGAGACACCGTATACCACACGTTATTGGGCGCACCCGATGTCACTGACGACCCGAGTCGTCGGTTCGTGAGCGAGTACGAAGGGCCACTGTGTATCTCACCACGGTACGAACGGCTGGTCGAAGCCGTCCTGGGCACCGACGCCGTCGCGGATATCGACTTTCGGTACCCGGATACGCGCGAAGAGGAGGCCGCAATCGCGTCCGTTGGGCTCGGTGTCTACCTCACGGTCACCGGCTCGACCGCCAGAGACCACGGTCTCCGGGTGGGCGAACGACTGTTTCCCAGCGAGACCGTCCTGCTCGAAAATCCGGCCGAGGCGACCGACGACACGGAGTCCGTTGCAGCGCAGCTCGTTTCCAGACTCCAGACCGCCGTGTAAACGTTCCTCGAGACGGCTTCGGGCACGCGGCAGCAGGGTCTCTTTCCCGATCCGGTTCGTTCACTCCGTACACACGCTTTATGTACTGTGTCGCGTGACTTCTAAACGATATGCGAGCTGTACGCTTACACGAGCACGGTGGCACCGATGTACTGCAGGTTGACACGGTCGACCGACCCGAACCGGGCGGGCATGAACTGTTGATAGCGGTCGAAGCGGCGGGTGTCAATCCCGTCGACACGTACTTTCGTGACGGATCGTATCCGCCGGCGGAGATGCCGTTCTCTCCCGGTGTTGACTTCGCGGGAACGATCGCCGAGGTCGGCGAGTTCGTCGATGGGTTCGAGGTCGGCGATCCGGTTTTCGGCACCGGCGTTGGCAACGTGTCCTATCAGGGCGCGTACGCCGAGTACGTGACAGCACCGGATGACCGAGTCGTCCACCTCCCTTCGGACGTGAACGTGGCCGAAGCGGGTGCCGCAGGTGTCGCTGCCGTTACCGCGTGGCGAGCCTTGATCGACCACGCATCGTTGGCTCCGGCGGAGTTCTGTCTCGTTCACGGCGGTTCTGGTGGCGTCGGTCACGCGGCCGTCCAAATCGCCGCTGCGGTTCACGCACGCGTCATCACGACCGCGGCTCCAAAGTACCACGAGGAGCTTTCGGCGCTCGGTGCGGAGACCGTTCTCGACTACTCGAGCGACACCCTCGCTGAAGACGTCCTCGATGCGTCGGACGGTGGCGTCGACGTGATACTCGACCACCGACTCGATGACTACCTCCAGTTCGACGCGGACGTGGCTGCCGAAAGCGCGCGCGTCGTCGGTATCGGAGAGAACAGTCCCGACCCGGGATTCACGAACGACGGGGCTGCCCGTTCGAAAGACGTGAACTACCAGTTCATGAGTATGTTCAACACCCCGGACCTCCGGGTCCCGCTGCGTGGGGTTGCCCATCTGATGGACGCCGGTGCGTTAACCATCGATCTCGCTCGAAGCTACGACCTCGAAGCGGCTGGCGAAGCGCAGCGAGCGGTCATGGAAGACAGCTTCCTCGGGAAACTCGTCATCGAACCGTGACACCCGTGCTGCGTTGAACTGGTGAGGATTACCTTCGAAATCTCTCACTTGAACCCGTCGCTAGCGAGGTGGTGGGACATCACCGTTTCGAGCCCGTCGACGATCGCGTCTCCATCGACGGATTCGATCTCGTTCGTTCGTTTTCTGACCGCCCGATTGCGGAGTTCCCACTCCCGAATGAACTCCGATTCGATGCCGTACGACCGGATACGTTCGACGATACGGTCGGCGGTTTCGACGTCCGCGTCGTCGATTTCGTCGGAAGAGACGACTCCGCGCTGGAGCGCACGGACGAGGATGCCCGAGCTGCAATCGCCTTCGACGAGTTCACGTTCCCAGGTCGTGATCCAGTTGCCGATCCGAGCCATCTGTTGCAGATCCGCGAGAATGCTCCGCAGCGTGCCGAACTCCGAGCGAGCGAACGACGGCGAGTGCATCAGGTCGACGCACGCGTACGGAAACATCGTCATGTTGTGAGCGTCGTAGCGCTCGGCCTCTGTGAGGTTCGCCATCGTCCGATTGCCGTTCAGTACCCGCGAGTAATCCATCGCGTTTATCGACTGCCGAAGGTCGTACGTGAACACCTCGGCGAACTCGTCGTATCGAGGGGCTGCTCGAAGCTGGGTTTCGAACGCGCCCCACACGTCGGTGGCGAACTTCACCGTCGAAGCTGCGTTTTCGACCGATTCGTCGGCTACACAGACGTCGTCCAGATCCTCGTCGAACGGAATTCGCCGCGCTCGCTCGAAGACCGCACCAGCGCCAGGGTGCTCGGCGAGGTCATCGAGCGTCGTAATCCACATCGTCAACAGCGTCTTTTGTCTTTTCACCGGTTCGAAATGGCTCGCGTCCACACACGAGAGCGTGAACTCATCGAAGAGATTATGGATCCACTTCCAGAGAAATCCGTCTCGGACGCCGACGGCTCGTTCGTACTCGTCAACGTACGCTCTCACTTCGGGCGGTAGCTCCACGGCTCTAATCGTTCGCGCGTAGGTGTTCTCGGTGTCCGGCGAGATCCAGTATCCCGGCTCGACCCGTTCGTGCCTGTGGCGATTCGTCGACATTCGCCAGTAAGTGTTTCTTACGCGTAGTTAATCGATTTTACCCGATGGTCTACGATTAATTACCATGTACGTGTACGAAATCCCGCGAATCGAAACACTGCTCAGTGCGTGGTAGAGTATTCTTGAAGAGCAGTATGAAAGTATTACCACTGCTTTAGGGGACTACTGGGCCTTTTATCGGCCAGTGCACGACCCGGGTGACGTGCGGTGTGGGACGAAACCGCGTTCGAGATACGACACCTTCCGAACCGAAGGATGATAATACTGCCGCCGTCCCGTGCCGCTCATCGTCCTTCATGACAGTCGCGACGAAAACATCTCGTGGAGCGGCTGGACGGTCGTTAACGGTGACGAGTAATATCGTCGTAATTACAGCGATCTCTGGTTAGTATTGTATTATTATATCGAGAATTCGCCCTTTACCGAGGCATCACGCCAAGCGGTAACAACGGTTTACCGACTGGTGGTCGATTCCGCTCTCGTGTCGAGAAAGACCGAGAGGTGTAATAAGTGGGACGGGAACGATGAACCGATTCCGGAGGGGGATGGTCAGAACGCGAACGGCGGGTCGAATCGGCCGTTGAGTGAGGCGGCCGCGCTCGGCCCAGAACGGATTCTCGAGACGATCGCGGACGGTGTGTACACGTTAGACGAGAACTTCGTCATGACGTCCGTCAATCGAGCAATCGTGTCGATGATCGGATACGACTCGGAGGAGCTGGTCGGATCGCACGCGTCGATGCTCGCCGGCGACCGGACGATCTCGATGGCCGATGAGATGATACGGAACTTTCGAACCGATGCGCCGAGCGTGGGCCGGATCGATACCTCGATTCGGGCAGCAGACGGGACGAACATTCCGATCGAAACCCGCTTTTCGACGGTCGAACTGGAGGACGGATCCCGTCGACAGGTCGGTGTCGTCCGTGATATCACGGACCGAAAACGGTACGAAGAGATCTTGTCGGTGGTGAATCGCTCGGCCAGACGACTCCTTCGAATCGAGACTGAAGCGGACGTGTACGAGTGCGTCGTCTACGCGAGCGCGTCGGTGCTCGACGATGCGA
>LKMJ01005378.1_pt1 | contig 12068 bp, 9 predicted proteins | sample 643391 | NCBI WGS metagenome assembly LKMJ01 (sample SAMN04112250, study PRJNA286221) | soda lake metagenome | biome: soda lake; feature: Kulunda Steppe; material: water; isolation source: sample PL-Br10 brine of Picturesque Lake | place: Russia: Kulunda steppe | collected 2010-07
GGTAACGAACCGCCGGACGGCAGTGAGTAGACGGTAACTGAGAGATGTAGAATGGAGGCCCGGTTGTGGAGTTGGCTCCACTGTTGATGACGGTGGATCATCGATCGATGTAGTCGATTCGTCGACGCCCACGGTATCGCGTGGTTCCGATAGCTCATCGTGACTCTCAGTTGCTGTAGATGTGGTTTCTTGTTCGATATCCCCTCGCAACAGTTGTTGGGTGAGGGTAACTGTATAGGCAGTTTCAGCCCACTTTGGGCCAGCTCGTTGGAGAAACGCCCATAGACGGACGACGACTGATCCCGATTTGAGTGAGTCAAACGAACGTGTCATAGGAATCCTGCTCACACAGACAGTTACTGAACCGCAATCACATCGCCTTCGACGATGGTTCCATCGAGATCGAGTGTCAGTGACTGATCGAGACGAAGTCGTTCACCTCGGAACAACACAGCGCCACTATCGCGTTCTTGGACATTCACGGTGAGAGTCAGCGTTACGTCTTGGCGATTCTCACCAGCACTTTCCCGGTCGATATCGATTACGGTTGCTGTCTCGGTATCACCCAACACTTCGTTCATTCCCTCCGCCAGTCTGTCGGCTCGTTGTGATGAGAGATCAGTAACCTGGACGGCTATGGTCCGGGTTGTTGGTGCGCCAATCTGTTCGTCAGCGCTGACATCAGTGACTGTCCCCTCGACGACATACTGGGGCATTTCGATTTCCAGCTGACGGCCAAAGCGCAGCGGTTCGCCGGCAAATTCAACGGGGCTATCGGGAGCCGCCTCTGGATCGAGTGTCGTTCCGTTAATCGCGACGCGGATGACGACATCTCGATCGCCGTCAGTACGTGGCGATGCAAAGACGTCCGTAATCGTGAGGTCGTCACCGCTACCGACAAGCTCCCAGCGGTCGCCCTCGGTGATCTGGTCGGCTTTGTATTCCGGCTGTTCACCCAGATCAATCGTCGCATACTGGGTGTCTGCGGGGCCATCAGACGGGACCAGCAGTGCGAGTCCAGCGCCGACGACAGCGAGGACAAGAAGCACAACAAGAACGTCAATAACGTTGATAACCCCGAACAGTCGGCCCTCTTCGTCGATCACCGAAGAGAGTCTGGAATCGTCAGCCATTGCTGGTCGATAGGTGGTAGACAGTGGGTTAAAGCGTTCACGATTACGACAGGTATCGGAAACTGAAATTCATTAAGCGTTATCACACCACCGTTCAACCGTATGTGTATGAACGCTGACGCTGGGGGACCACCGATTGAGACTGATCGGTCAGCTGAACTCGCCGAAACGATCATAGGGGCACTTTCTGCATCGGTTGTCGCCTCCGATGTCTTCTTGCAGACAGTCCTGACGGGTGCGATTGCCAAACAACACGTTCTCATCGAGGATGTTCCTGGAACGGGCAAAACGCTCACTGCACAGCTGTTGGCCGACGCACTCGGTTTAGAATTTACTCGGATCCAGTTTACCCCTGACCTGCTTCCATCCGATATTACCGGCTCGACGGTGTTTAACGAAGGCAACAACTCCTTTGAGTTCAATGAAGGGCCGGTCTTTTCGAATATCGTCTTAGCTGACGAGATCAACCGCGCCCCACCGAAGACACAAGCCGCGTTGCTCGAAGTCATGGAGGAAAAACAGGTGAGCGTTGGCAGTACTACACGACCACTACCGAGCCCGTTTTTCGTGATTGCGACACAGAACCCTTCTGGACAGGAAGGAACGTTCGAACTCCCCGAATCGCAGCGTGACCGATTTATGATTAAAACGTCGCTTGGGTATCCAGACCGTCCTGCCGAACGAGAGCTCCTCGATCGCCGGCTCAACCGACAGACAGCAGCTCCGACAATTGAGCAAGTCATCGACCCAGCCGACTTTGAAACGCTCCAAGAGGTACCCGAATACATTCACGTCGCCGCCGAAATTCGCGATTACATTCTCGATCTGGGCCGTGCAACACGAGCGCATGAGGCCGTCGAGGTCGGTGTGTCCCCCCGTGGAATACAGCGTCTCTTAGAGGCAACGCGGGCTCGGGCCGTTGTTCGTGGCCGGGAGTTTGTCGTACCGGACGACGTCAAAGCGCTTGCTCCAGCAGTGTTTTCCCACCGGATCGTCGTTAGTTCTGCCGCACAGATTGAGGGGACAACACGAAATGACGTTATTGAGGCCGTCCTCGGAGACATCAAGGTTCCAGCAATGAATACCGCTTAGTCGCGAAAAACGCGTGTTAAATGTTGAGGTGCTCACTGCTCACTGCGTGTTGGTGCTCGCCAAAGGCATACAGCAGCGAGAGGAAAACAATCACACTGACGAGCCACACCAACACCCCGAACCCGACGAAGACCGACAAAGCGACCATAGCCTACAGGGCTTGCAGGGATGCATTGTTACACAGCTACTACCAACTCACTGCCGACCTAACAGGATACTCACGACGACAACCGCGACGGTCGACAAGAGGACAGCCACAGTCGCCTCATCCGTGCTGATTTGTGCGTTCGTAAGAAGCCAGTAGACACTCACAGTACCGACGCTTGCAAGACTCCCAACGCCAAGACTGGCCCCCGCATGGACGAGTTCACCATCACGGTGGTGAGCAACCGAGCCGAGATCCGAGCGGACGTGGATACCGAAGACAGCGATATCCCAGACAACAACAGCCACCACAGCCACAAGAAGAACCACTATTGGGGATGTGCCAGCCGTCACCCCCACGATGGCCACAGAAAGCAGCCCTGCAACTACGAGGCGTGGACCCGCGGTCGTCGTCGGGAGCAGTCCACTGCCCGAGAGGAGTGCGCACACCGACAGTACCAGCCCAACCGCAACGAATCCAAGCAAGCCACCACCTAGTCCGGTAGCAGTTGGGCCAACAACAGCCATTGAGGCCTCCAAAAACGGGATATCGAGCGCCGAATTCAGGGTTTCAATCGCTGGGGCCGCTGCAAGCACGGCAATCGAAAAGAGCCCACCAACCAGTGCAACCCCCGAGGCAGACCACGACGTTTCACCAATGAGCGCGTCGGCGCCGAGTGATCGACCCACAACAATGGCAATTGCCGCGACAAGCCCCGCAAGCGAGAGCCGAAGGAGTGCACTACGGACAAGGGGTGATTCAATGAGCACACCGACGGTTGGATCGATGAGCCACGAGCCAATTGATGTCTGAAGGCTTACCAGCGAAATCATCGCACAGAGGATACTACCCACACCCAGACCAACGCCCGCACTCGTTAGCGTCTGTGATTTACCCGCTTGATACCGCCGACGGGCTGTCTGTGGGACCGTGCTCGCAGGGGGCAACGCGGTCACTGCAATCCAGATCCCCCCGAGTGCGAGCCACGAGACGACAACAAACCCAACGATGAGCCCGGATTCAGTTGTCGGGGTGAGTAGTTCGGCAAACGCACTTCCCGTAGAAAGTCCAGTCACGGAACCAATATCGATCCGAAGAACAATTGTGAATACGGCTCCGAGCCCGACAACTCCACCTGCGCGAAGAAGCAGCGCAATTGCTCGTGAAATAGCCCCATCCCCGAATGCGTCGACCCAAAATCGCATCACACCGAGCCCAACCAATGCACTTCCAATCACAAATCCAGAGGCGTCACCAACAACTATCAACGCACACAGAATCACAACCGCTGCAAGCAGTCCAACGCCGCCAGCAAGCGAGGCAAGCAGGTTGTTTTTTCCAATAGTTGCAATCGAGACCGCGAACAAGATACCGCTTGCAAGCCCGCCAGTGAGACCCATTGTGCTGTCGCTGCCAGTCGCAAGGCCAACACCGATTAGAGCTCCCAGTGCAAGCCCGGCTGCGAGACGACTACTCAGCGAGGCGACGACCCCACTGTCGGCTCGAATGGAAGTGAAGAGTCGGCTGACGGTTCCCGCCTCGTCTGGTGTCGGACTCATTGTGATCTTTGGCTCCGTTCGGTGTGGCTACGATTGAATGCGACAGCCAACGGTTCGTCTGGCTGCCAGTCGACAACCGAGATACCTTGTTTTCGAAGGTCACGCAGACGGAGGGCTCGTTGTGAGGCTTCGAGCTGGCCACCAGCCGTCGACGACCGAACGGCTGGAGAATAGACACTTACTGCATGGCCGGTTGCGGTGAGCTGTCGGACGACATCGACCGGGTAGGAATCAACGAAGGGGCTAACAACTAGAACCTGTGTGCGTCGATTGAGTCTGTCAATGATTCTGACTGGCTCGATGTCGAAGTGGCCAGTCTCGCGTCTGTCGGCACCTGGGCGAACCGTTGCGGCGGTCGCATCAAGCAGCTGTTCGATCTCTGTACGACTCCGCTGGCTGTTAGCCGGAGGGACCCACGACAGGCTACGGTCTGCGGTCTCTTCGACACCAAGTGCGAGCAAACCAACCCGATTGCGGTCTGCAAGCAAGCTGTCGACGAGATCTGCAGTGAGCGAGACACACAGTTCGGTACCCGTCGGGGCCATCTGATTGCTTGCACACCCAGCACTGGGTCGGCCATCGACGATTACCAACACTTCAGTGGCCTCTTCAGGGCGATATTCAACCGTCGATAGGACTCGTTCGCGCGCGTACTGTCGCCAGTTGATTCGGCTGGCTGGGTCTCCAGGCTGATATGGCCGAATGCTATGAAATTCGAGCCCCTCGCTTCCACGATCAGCCAATAACGAGCCGGTAATCGGAAGCGTCCGTTCGGCGAGTGGATAGTTCTCTGGTTCGTACATGGCACGGAGCGATCTGTCACCATCGACACCCAAAGCAGTACGAAAGCTGCTTTCGGCACTTAGACTGTGTGCGCTGGCTTGTACCGACCCGAACTCGAATGTACCGTACCGTGCCCGAAGCGTATATTCGACAGTGACTGTGTCACCGGGTCCAAGCGTTGCTCCCGCTCGTGGCGAACCCGAAATAACCGCAAGTTCGTCAGGGACACCATCGACAAGCCGGATGTCCGCAAGCAGACGATCGCTCTCATTTTCGACCGTGAGTTTGACCACAACAGGCTCACCAGCATAGGTCTGTTGTGGGATGATCGTACGCCGACAACGGAGGGCCGTCTCAACATTCGGAGCGCTCGAAAGCGCACTGTAGGCAACAAATCCAACAGGAGCCATCGCCGCGATGAGTAACGTCGGGCTGCCAACCCACAGTCCCGACCCAGCAAGAATGAGAGCTGCTCCGATTGCCACATCCCACCGATCAGATCGCTCAAACATCTCAGTCATCACCCTCTCTCTGTGGCGTTGGCTGATTCACACCTGCATCGAGTGAGTGGTCGGCTGACGCCCCAACCGCTACCGAACCACCCTCCTGAAAATACCCCTCGACATCGAGTCGAAGCTGGGCGAGCCAGCCACGCGGTGGGGAGTCGGTCTGTGTCCCAGTGAGGACGGCATCAAGTGCCTTGCAGGTTCGACCAATAGCCGTCTGATAGCTATATCCTGGTTTTGCCCACCGAAGCAACGAGAAGCCAACCGGGTATTCGATGGTTTCGCTGAGAAACGCCGCCGCAACCGGATCTGCAGTCCAGGTGCCTTCTTCGAGCGCTTCGGTGGCAGATGTGTCACTGTGAGTGGTCAGTTCGACGGCCGAATGGACGGCCTCATACAGCGTTTGTTGTGGGTCAGTCTGACTGTAGGGAACGTCTTTGAGTCGAACGTCACGGAGTGCATCGGCAACGGCCTGAATAAATTGCTCGCCAACCAGTCGCGGAGGTTTTTGTGGGTCTTCTGGAGGCGTCGCAGTGGTGACCAGCCTTGTCGGATCCGTCTCTGTCTGACTGGTTTGCCGGAGGATGATGAGACCTGCTCCAACCATGAGCAGTGCGACCATCAGCCGGATGAGTTCAGCCGAGTCAGGAATACTCGAAATGATTGCGTCTGGGAGTGCCTGCTCGAAGAATAGCGCAATGAGTGCAAGAACACTGAGGCCCACACCAAGACCAACAGCAATCCCATATCCGACACGGGTGGGTAGTTCGCGATTCATTTGGGTTGCCCCTCTGTGTTTGTTTCGAGGGTATCGCCTTCTGACGTGCTGGCGCCTTCGATTGACGAGAATGCACTCGTCGCCTCATCGACCAGATTCTCTGAACGCGTCGGCCCATAGGCGGCCCTACGGAACGCGTTCCTTAGCCGGATGACTGGTTGGCGTGGGAATCCCTTCTGGATTGCAACCCGTGCAATTTCTCCGGGCGTCTGTGTTGGTGAGATCCGCCGGATGACTAAGTGGACAAAGCGAGCCCACACCGAGTAAACACTGCGAGCGGTTTCATCGGTCGTCGTTGAGGCCGACGTACTAGCCTCAGCGGAACCATTGACAATCGTCTCCTCATCAGTTGAGCCAGCCTGAGACGCTGTCCGACTACCGAGCCCTCGAAGCGACCGATAGAGCTGAATCACAAGGGCAATGCCGTAAGCAAGCACCGAATCGGGAAGTCGGTCGATAATGCGACTGAAAAGACGGAGTGGCCACCGAACGGTTCCGCGTGCCGTCGCCCGAAGTCCGCGTTTTCGAGCGCTCTGTACCGTAGCCGGGAGCTCCCGTATGCCACTAATAACGCGTGATGTGAGTTCTAAAAGCCACGTCCATGTCATCGCAATCCGTCTCCGTGCGACTGCTGTGAGATTGTACTCTCTGTTGAGAACTCCACCAACCACAACCAGAATCCCGAGCACACCAAGGGTTCGAAGGACGAGTCCGAGCAACCGGTTTTCAATCTGTGTTGTTGCAGTGGCACCCAGATACGCTGCTTGGAGTGTCGTTGTTGGTGCCATCGATATATCGATTGTTGTCTCTCCAGCAGCGTTAGTCGTGCCAACCACCGTTCCATCCTGAGTAATCTCAAGGTCTGAGATTGGCTCTCCACCAACAGTGGCCCTCACGGTCACAGTGTCGCCGGGAAGCCCAATCAGGCGCTGTGAGTCGGCTACTAGTTCGAATTCCACGAGTTCGACGATTTGGCCGGCCTCAAGCTCCTCAGTACGGACGATCATCGCGGCTTGTCCCGAATCAAGCGTCGATGGAACCGTGAAATTGAGCTCACCGTCCTCGTTTGTTGTGCCAACGGCTTCCTCACCGACATAGAGTTCACCGCCCGAAAGCGGCTCGCCGTCAAACAAGACTCTTGCAGTGGCCTGTCCACCAACAACCAGCGGCTCTGGGTCCGTCTCGATCGTCAGGTTAGCACTTTCTGGAACCTCCAATGAGTCATCCTCAACAGCCTCACTGTCCGTATCCGATGTCGTATCCTCACTGTCATCTGTCTCTTCTTGAGGCTCACTGAATTCGAACTCCGAGATCGAGTCGACATCGACATCGACTGTGCAGTCGGCCGGAAGCGAGCCAGCCGTCATGTCGCCATCCGCACTCGCCGCCTGCTGTTCGATGGCAAGACGATCGTCAACTGGCGTTGGATCGAACGGAATCCAGCCGTGACCAGTAATATACACCTCTGCCCACGCATGGGCGTTGACTGCCCGAACGCCGTACTCACCAGTGTTGTCAACTTGTTCGCCTGGCGTATAGCCAGTGACATAGCGGGCAGGAATGCCCTGCGAACGGAGCAGTACAACCATACTCGAAGCCGAATATTCGGCAGTGCCGCCGTCCATCTCGAAGAGATACTGCTCGACTGGGTCCGCACCGGATTCGTGGGTTGCATCGAGATCGTATGCTTTGTTTGTTGCAATCCAGTCCTCAACCGCACAGACTGCCTGTACCGGAGTCACTGCATCAGCGGTGATCTCATCGCCGAGCGTCCGAACCCGATCGCTTGTCTCCTCGGGCAACGCTGTATACTGATCTTCAATTGACTCTGGATAATTTGCCCGAGACAACACCAGCGCACGAGGATCTGGATCGTACTGATAGGCACGCACTGTGTACTGGTTTCCTGCCGAGAGACTGCTCGCGGTGTGGATGCCTGTTTCAGCACTGATCGCGAGCGTTGAGCCATCGATATCAGAGACGCTCGCTGGCTGCCATGGCGTTGGCAACACCGCAGTGTCCCGCTCAACAGAAACTGAGACGGTCTCTTCGCTGGTTACCGATCCTAATGGATCGATTGGGTCGGCATAATTTTTGTAGCCACCGGTTCGCACCCAACTCCCGTTTTCATAAGTGTCATACCCATCGACACGCCAGTAGTGAGGTTGCTCAGCGTTGACGGTAAACTGGAGTTCATCTGAGCGGTTCTGAAACGGGTTCGATTCGGTTCCAATTCCCGTTCCGATCGGGTTCCGTTCGGCACCACCGAGACTGCCGCCACCGATTTGCCCTCCTCGGTCGCGGTCGGTGACTGCTTCGGCTGGTTCTATGTTGATTTCGGCTGTTTCACCAGCCAGTGTCCCACCACTGCCAATAAGTGCGACTGCAAGCACCCCCAAGGCTACTAGACAGAGACTCGCAAGCAAGAACGCTCCGAGTCGTCGATCACGTCCAGAACCGCGAGGGATGTTCATTCAACATCTTCGACTTGTAGCTCTCGGGATAATAAACACACCGAGAACCATGCCACCGCGCAGATGCTGGTCTACATTCACAATCGCTTGTTCTCCTCAACAGATGTATTTTATATCAGGCCGTATTATCAACGTCCGTGACTGTCGGTCCCTGCCGAAAACGGATCGTTTGGCCCTCAAAACAGACGAATCGCTCTACAGCGGCTCTAGTATCGACGGTCGAAAGCTGGTAATGACAGACCGTCTTGGAGCGAGAAACGCAATAGCGATCCCCATTCTTCCGTTGTGGCTACGAGTCTTCGGTGTCATCAGTGCTGTTGGTGCGCTAGTGTATTTTTCAATTGTGCCAGCACCAGGAACCGGCTCAATTTCGTCAGGGCCATTTGGAATTATTCCCTACTCGGTGTGGCTACATTTTCTTGGCTACATGGGACTCGCGATCGCGCTCTGTTATGCGAGCCATGACGTTCCACGGTCCCGAGGCCAACTCTTGTTAGGTGCGTTCGTTTTAACAGTCGGCATTGGAACGATCATTGAATTCATTCAACTCACACTCCCAACACGGACGTTCAGTGTCCTCGATATCGTCGTCAATGCCGTTGGTGCTGGCGTCGGCATCTTTCTTTGGGGAGTTACAATATATATTGTGGGGCAGTATCCCCCGGACTCCTGATCTCGAAGCATAGCTCACTCGGGTTTCTGTGTCTGAAAACGCGAGTTTGGTTTCAGACGATGTTTCAAACCGATACGTATTACCGGATAACAACAAAACGACCTGTCAGTGAGTTCGACGGATCTTGTTATTGCGATTCTCGCCGGGATTGTCCAAGGGATTGTCGAGTGGCTTCCAGTCTCGAGTCAGGGTAACCTTGCGTTGTTTTTGACGGCCGTTGGGACCTCACCGGATATTGCACTCCAACTCGCACTGTTTTTGCAGATCGGAACTACGATCTCTGCGGCCAGCTATTATCGCGAAGACATCGCTGTTGCAACGAGAAAAGCACCATACTGGCGACCAGATACAGCCTTCCAACCCGACAATGCCCTTATTTCGTTTATTATCATTGCCTGTCTCACAACAGGACTTGTTGGGATTCCTCTCTATATCTTCGCCGTCGATTTCGCAAGCGAGCTAACGGGTGGAATTTTCATTGCACTCATTGGCGTTCTCCTCATTCTCACCGGGATTCTACAGTTAGCATCTGAGTCCGTGGGCATGGGCTATCGCGACCGCCCAACGTTTCTCGATGCCTGTCTCGTTGGTGCCTCTCAAGGCATTGCAATCTTGCCAGGTATCTCTCGGTCGGGCATTACGACGAGTGCGTTGTTGTTTCGTAGTTACGATCCGCCAGTCGCTTTCCGACTCTCGTTTCTGTTGTCCATCCCTGCGAGCCTCGGTGCCGCTGCGCTGACGATTGTCGGGGCTGGTGGCTTACCAGGAATTAGTCTCACTGCAGCCATCGCCGCAACCATCGCCAGTGCTATCGTGGGATATCTGACTATTGATGCACTGATGAAAATCGTCGAACGGTTACCCTTTTGGCTTATCTGCTTTGGGCTGGGTGGGCTGGCGATCGTCGGCGGAGGCGTTGTTTCTGTACTGGTCTAAGATGAAAGGACCAACGGCTCATACCAGTCGCGATTCTGTGAGTACCACTGGATAAATTCGCCGACACCCTCGCGGATGTCCCGACTCGGTTCATACCCGATCAGCTTGTTTGCCTTCGAAATATCCGCGTGGGTGTGTTCGGCATCACCATCGCGGGCCTCGGTATAGACGATCTCCAAGGAAGGATCGATCTCATCGCGAACTGCTTCTGCGAGCGTTGTGATATCGATATTGTCTGTCGAGCCAATATTCATTGCTTCACCGTCTGCACTGTCGTCGGTCAGCAGGCGATGATTGGCATCGAGAATATCATCAATGTAGGTGAAGTCTCGGGTCTGCTTGCCGTCGCCATAGATCTCTGGAGGCACACCGCGCATGCACCGAGAGACGAAATTGCTGATCGCCATATTGGGTCGCATCCGTGGGCCGTAGACAGTGAAATATCGCAACGAGACGGTCGGAAGGCCGTATACCTCGTTATACACACGCGCGTAGTGTTCGACGGCGAGCTTTGAGGCGCCGTATGGAGACACTGGTTCGTTCGGATGGGCCTCATCATACGGGAGATATTGGGGTTTGCCGTAGACGGATGACGAGGAGGCGTTGACCACCCGTTGGACGTTGTGTTTGCGGGCGGCTTCAAGAATCGTCTGTGAGCCATTGATGTTGTATTCCGTTACCTTCGTTGGCTCTTCGACGCTTGCACGGACGCCGGCTTGGGCGGCCTGATGGTAGATGACGTCGATATCTTCGACAAGGTCGTCGACAAGGGCTGTGTCAGTCGTCGAGCCTTCAACGAACTCGTAGGTCCCCGAAGTGGATTCTGCCGTCTTTCGAGCGACGTCGATATTGTGTTCTTTGAGACCGAGATCGTAGAACGGTTCGAGAATGTCGAGAGAGGTGACATCGTGACCCTGTTCGACGAAGGAGTCGGCAAGATGCCCACCAATGAAGCCAGCCCCACCCGTGACGAGAATGTTCATGCATAGACACTTGCAAGCGGGTAAATACAAGTTGTGATGCAGGTTTAGCTGTCCTTTGGGAAACAAGAGTCACAGGTAATTGAATTGGCTCAAACCTTCGAAAAATCCGCTTTTCGCCACTACAAACGCTTTTAGCTATCCGAATGGCCGAACCGCCATCGCACAACAACCACCGTCAGTAGCAGGCCGACGACTGCAACAATAGGTGACAATGGAGTATCGTCATCAGCTTGAACAACAGAGCTCTCGTTTTCGTCATCGGACGTTTCCTCATTTGGATCGTTTGGCCGGATCACCGAAGAATCGTCAGCCGGATCGTTAGTTGGCTCGGAATCATCGACAGTAGATTCGTTTTCAGAGGGTTCTGATTCTGCTGTGTCGTCGTTGTCTGCATCATCCGCATCGTCCGTATCATCAACTTCATTTGGATCATCGTCGACCGGATCACTTGCTCCACCATCATCATCACTGCCAGAATCCGCCTCATCGACGCTCGGTTCGCTAATTGCCAAAATCTCGTTTTCATCATTGTACAGCGTCTTATCGCCCGTTGCGACAACATACACGTCGTATTCTGTGTCCTCAAACGCTGAAAGCGATACTGTTGTTTCATAATCCGTCTCAGACTGCTGGTTGAGTGTCTCACGCTCTTGGGTATCTTCATTCCACACTACTACTTCGACAGCTGTTGGCTGCTCATCACCCTCGGTTGGGGTTACAGTCGAGCGGACTGTAAGTTCTTCACCGTCTGCCGATTCAGTCAGTTCAACATTGAGATCGTACCCTGAGACAACAACCGGAACGGCTCGCTCATAAGTGCCATCAAAGAGCAAGACCATGTACGTTCCTGCGTCAAGTTGGTTGTCACCAACAGAGAATGAAACCGTTCCATCTGACTGTTCGTCTTGAATCTCAATTATTTCTCGATCTGCATTTCTAAGTTCGACGTTGTGGGATTCCTCAGGAGCAGTCACTGTTGCGTCAATCGTCTCATCACCATCATCAA
>LKMJ01005379.1_pt1 | contig 12066 bp, 8 predicted proteins | sample 643391 | NCBI WGS metagenome assembly LKMJ01 (sample SAMN04112250, study PRJNA286221) | soda lake metagenome | biome: soda lake; feature: Kulunda Steppe; material: water; isolation source: sample PL-Br10 brine of Picturesque Lake | place: Russia: Kulunda steppe | collected 2010-07
GGAGAAGATGGGAGGAGTGTAGGCAGGGGGGTGAGCGCATGCTGTGACTCGCGCATGCACTGTGCGCACTTGCATGGATGCGCACACCCATCACATGCCAGCCACGCAGCGTTGCTGCAGCGCTGGCCACCCAAAAGGAGCAAGCAGTATGCAATGTCATTGCATATCAAGGTTCCCAAGCACTGATACATTATCAAGCAGGGCTGGTGTTGTTGGGAGGGTGCAAAGCGTCACAAGAGCCTCTGTCTTGCAAGCTTGCATCGATATCAGCCTCGACCTTCGCGCTGCACAAACTCACCTGCACGCGCCCCTTTGCTGCGATGGTATGATTACAACATTTACTTATCATCAATGCACAACAGCAAACAAAACACACAAACTACACTGGCATGCCTGCACACGAGGACACATGCATGCATGCGCACCCGTAGTACTTCTGCATGCCTTCACACGCTGGTGCGGCTGTGCTATGGGCACAACCACAGGGCCCAAACCAGCTGTGGCACATGCAATCATGCCAGTAATGAGTGTGGGTAACCCATCCAAGTAGGTAGCTGCCAAAATGGGGGTGCAGGGGTGCAGAGAGGATGGTGTACTTGAGGCACCTGGCCCTCACTGGTAGCCCAGGTGCACCAAGTAGCGCTTTATAGGAGCCTACGATGCCACAAAACGCGCCTTAATGAATATTTTCTTTCTGAATTTGCATGAGGGGTGCATAAATCATATTCCATCCGACATTCAAGTTTGATGACGAAATTCGGGCTGGCGGGGGGAGATCCGGCGTATACAGCGCCTGAAATAAAGGGCAATATAGCAGGCAATATAGCGCTATATCGCTACATAGCGCTTCATAGCACTGTGTATTTTTCCATATAGCTATGCGCCGACCCCTTATTATCCTCTTTTGATAAAACCAGTAAATGGGACTGATTGTTTCCATTAACAGACCCTGCAAATTCAAGTCTACGGTCTTTGCCACAATTTGTCAGCTAGTTTTCTTAAATGCTCTTGCTCTCCTTGGATGTTGAAATTTCAGATTTCAACATTTCTACTGCTGTTACCGCCGCTGTTGCAGCTGCTTGGTGCAAGAATTGCAGTCATGCTTTCCCTAACCCTAACCCTAAATTAAGCACACGCTAATAGTCTGCTAAAAGGGGAGGAACTGCGTCACAACAACCTTGCGGGTTGAAGCTTCAGCAGACAGTACCCTGTCGCTGCCCTTGTGTCTGAGAGAGCAAAAAGGACCTTGATGGAGTGGCTTCTGCTTGCGTCTTTTCATGCCCATCTACCCAGCATGCTATGCTAAAGGGGGGCAGCTGAGGCTTTGAATGGATATGCTGTTCACATGCTTCTTATATGAGTAATTTCAAACTTGCACCTTTAAGTTATGTATCAATGTTGTAGCATTTATGACCCGCTGTTACAAAATGTATCAATTGTTCTTCTTATGTGCAACAAATGTGGGTCATTCCTATGTATCAGAAGAAGCATGTTTTTTTACTATCGCAGCCAGTTACTCCTTAAAATAGCCCTGAAATAACAATTATCATGTATCTGAAGTTCATGATGCTATTGAAGATGTAGATCTTTGCAAAGATGGAGCATAAAGACTTGCCTGAAGTGTGATGCCCATTTCCCCTGAAAACAAGCTGCCAAATGGTTCGTTAAGTTTTTTCTGCTGTTATAGATGAGTGGAGTTAACTGATAATGATTCTTCCTACTTTTGCCTTTTTTGGCAAGAGGAGCGTACCTGTAGTGTTTTGTGTGTCAGACACAAGGGCTGCACACCCATCTTGGCCCATCAAGTTTTTTCATTCCATATCTTTAATGTTCAAACATGCCTGGTCATGTAATGTTGTTATGGTGTCTCTTAGATGTGAAGAGGCATGCCAAACCCCAACTTTCACCCTGCTGCAATGCTCAGCTACGGCAAAGCTTTGAAAGCTTGGCTGCCTTATAAGCTCCGGCGTTCTCTAAAACATCATGCTTTCGGTTAGATGTGCTCAATTGAAGTATGATACTCTAATTTGGGTCGTTATCAGGTTGTAAGTTGAAACTGTGAATCTTAAGACGCTTTAAACACAAATTTGCATGATTCCATTTTGTAAAAATGTTTGAGCAGGGATGGATTATTTGCCTTTTTCTAGATTTGCAATGTATAAGTGATTCAGTAATAATCATAAATGTTTTGAATGAATCCATCGTACTTTGCTTGTGAGCTTCTCGAGGAGTGTGGGGTGGCTTGCTCAACAGAGCAAAAAAGGTCCTCACCTAGGAGCTGTTGGGGATCTGTTAAATCTGCAAATTTATGTTTCACAGTATGTCTTATGATTTGGGGTACTTTAGAATGGGGGGGAAGGTGCTAACCCTACACTAAACCCTAACCCTAGATTTGGTAAGATTCAAATACATGTATAATTCTCATTGCAAATAGGACCTTTCCTTGTCGGCCCTGTCGGTTTATAAAATTCGCAAATTCATGTTTTGTAGAGTGGACACACAAATCGGTAGAATTCTGATTTGGAATGCGAATATGACCCATCCCTGTCTTTGACACTCAGTTTTTTGTGAACAATAAAGAACAGAGAAAAGACGGTGTGTCGTTGGCTGGTAATCATTGCTAATTGCGATCCGTTTTGTTTTGTGAACTCACTTGGGAAACGTCCCTTCCAGGCATTCCTCTCTGTAGTCCTGCATTCTTTAAAATCTTCTTAATTTTTGCTCTCTTATTGTGGTACACCTTTTAATTCCGTGGACCCACTGGAGTTCCATTATGAACTTCAAATGGAGCAAAATGTGATCTAGGTCAATAGCTCCGAGCTAATGTGTCAATCATTCAGAGAGCTTTTAGCTGAGGCATAAGGTCAGGTCATGCTGACTAGCATTCTGCCTCATTTTTGCCTGCAGACTGCTTGACAAACTGACAATATCAGCTGCACTTATTAGCAGAGCAGATGGAGACTTCATAAAGGGTCTGTACAAGGTGAGCTATTGCTTCATTCGTGCTGGAACGCCTGTTATTGCAAGCAAGGGGAGCTTAAAACTTAGCATGGTTATAGCTGGTTCTGAGTGCAAGCAAGGCATGTCCATGGCCTGTAAATTCAATCTTAACGCTCTGACGACAGTTAAATGGCAGCTTGCAGTGAACCAAAGCCTTGCGCCTAAACTGTTGGCCCAAATATGCGTGTGATCAGCCTCTGTATTTTGAGAAGATGTTGAAAGCGTATCGCTAGCTCATCTGCAGGTTGCAATAGAATGCATTTGCAATAAAGGGGAGGGTGATTTCATTCATTTTCGCTATTGTACGTTCACAACCGGTTTGTTTTTGTATGATAATTCAGGCAGAAAACGAATAAGTAAAAATAATGATTATTGAAATGGTTAACGAGCTAAACCAAAATGGATAAATGATTATCGTGATGGGGGGGCAAGGGCCCTCTTTCAGGAATGGCCCCCAGGCCCAGCGCCAACCCCTTAGCTAGGCTCCTAAGGCCCATTGCTCCTGCCCAAAGGCTACAGGCTGACCATGCAAACATTTAAATGGATTTGGACCCAAGCATTTGAATGGATCCTCTCTGGAGAGGGAGGACAAGGCAGTAGCTGCAGCTGAGCGGAAGAGTCTGGGGCTGCTCCAAGTCCATTTTGTGTTTGTCGTGCTTTCCAAGCATACTTGTGCATCAAGTCATGGCCATTGACAGCCACAGCAGCTGCTGCAACAGATGCTTCTCCCAAAAATCATACCTTCTAAGGCTGCGGTCACGCACAATTTCTTCACTTTCTTCCACTCGACCCAAACAAAGTGAAGAAATCGCGGCAAAGTGGAAATACAATCTTGGTCAAACGTAGCAAAAACAAATCACGATCAGGTTGCATGATTGCCCTTTTTTGAAGGGAATTCCATAAGTTTGATGATTGCCCTGGGAAGTTAACCAAACAACTTCCCCTTGAATAAGATGCCCCTGACACAGTTTTTTTACTTGAAACCTTCAGATTATTATGTATATATGTTTTAATAGCTGAGGCATAGACAGGAATACCTCAGCAAAAAGGGCAGATGGGGCTAGGCCAAGATGCCCCAGCCCATGCCAAAGTGCCAAGAGTGTGTGCTAGCCTGCCGCCAAGCTCCCCAGCCTGCCCAGGGGCACAACCCAGTCCGCTTTTCACAATGGTGAAGCAAGACCAAAAAAAGCTTAACCATGCAGGCCACAGCACAAGGCACCCCCCTATTCTGAAGCAGCAATCAGCTATGGGCACGGGCACGGGCATTAGCCGTGCACAGGTGTACATTGCGAGCTGCAAAACACTGCATCTTGTGCAGAACAACTCGGGTTTTAGGCCCAGCAACAAAGGCACACTAAGGCAAGCCTAACAAAAGAGACTGAGGATGACTTTTAAGACAACTTGCTAGACCAAACGAAGAGAGTGGGTCTTCATGCAAACCTGCACATGAGTGAGTGCATGTAAGAGTTGCTGGTAGCGTATGCATGTTGCATCTTATGAGAGTGTTGGTGAGTTGTTCCTCGTGCTGATGCATGTGCACCTACTTGCTGCATACCTACAGCCTTGAGCAGTTCCACCATGTAGCGCACTGTATGGCAGGCTGTATGCCACACTGTGAGCCTGCAAGCAGCCTCGTGCAGGTTAGATAGGCCATTGAAGACCCTAAGTTTTCACTTGTTGAGATAGTTTCATGATGCTTGCAAATTTTTGAGGAAAGTTGATTTTTACACGGGAGGTCATGAGGCCACCAGGGACAGTGTTCCTTAAATATGTTGCACAGATGTGGGTTTCAAAATAGCAAAACATGAATTATGAAAGAACACGTGTGACTGCTGTGATTTTTGTGAAATCGAACTCCTGTATTTCTTGGAAACTGGGCAAACATTTTGCGTGTGATTGCACTTTCTTTGGTCGTTTGAATTTCCAAAAAATATGTATATGCGTTGAATTGCAGCCTTATGGGGAGGTAGTCCTCTGTGAATGTGGAAGGATTTGCTGTCCTCCTTGCATAAGTTGCAGCCTTGTCACTACCAGCATTAAGATTCACCCCTGTCACGGTGGACCTGACATGCTACAGTACATGAAATGTGCTAACAAGTGATCCCTACCCTGATGGCTTTGGATACACTTTGACAGCAAAACTGGAGGGGCTCCTGCACCTGCACATGACCTCAATGTCTCATGTGGGCAGCACTGATCCCTGACATCAGTTTAACTCAATTTACTGTGTCTTGCAGTCTAATGAGCACGTCTCGGTGAAGATCAGTTGGTCAAACATCATCCCCCATAGCTCCAAGGTAAGACTGTCAGGCTTTGACCCGGGAGTTGTAAAACTGCAGGATCCTAAGTGATGCATTCCCTGTGTGCCATAGAAAGCTAGTATTCATGTTTTTATTGACATGCTTATTGTGATCTAAATGAGCCGTTGCCAGTTAGGAGGATCAACGCAAGCGGCTTTGTGAATCTCAGTAAGAAGAAGCATGTCCAGATTTTACCATTTTTTTTTGAGATTTTACAGCAAAATATTAGACTGTGCATCATCATTGGGCTCATTACCTGGGTCAAGGATGCCTAAGTCACAATCTTAGAAAGGATTCCAACGTATCCGCATGTAATCCTGGCCTGGATCAATAGTTATCCATCCATATTTCTTCGCACAACGTTTCTCAGATCCTTGCATGCCTGCATTGCCCCACACAGGTTCATATGGAGCTTTGGACCAATTCCAATGATGAGTGTGGTACACTCTGCGATGAGCAACGTGAATTTGTTCGGAAAATGAAGCCTGTAGCCATTGCTCTGCAGCAAGCAGGGCTTTTGGAATTTGAGCCACAGTGAGTAAAATCAGGCTTTAATTGCTTTAATCTGAAGATTTTGTATGGAGGATTCAAGGAATGCTTTTGCCGTGCTAAGGAAAGTTAATTAAAGAAAGTGATTGTGTTGATCAATGATATGATGCAAGCTTCATTTTGTGAGTTTGACGGCAGTGACGTGTATGTTTTAAGTTGTGATGTGCTAACCCGTAATGGATATCCTTCTGCCGACTGCAAAGTATATGAAAGCTTATTCTGGTGTGGCAGATTGCCCAAGGATGGTTTGCTCAACTGATCAACCAATGTCCTGCAAACATACTCAGCACTTTATGCGCAATGCACAAAGCTTAGCAACACAACTGATTCAGGCAGAGAGACAAGTAAGCTTGTAAGTAAGTTGGACTGGCAGATATGAAGTGGACTGGCTAAGCCATTTTGAATCATTTCAGGGCAGTTTAATGTATAATTAACAGGTGGTAATCAACAAGTCTGAGCAGGCCTTGATACTTGCACTCATTCCAATGGGCTTTGAGAATGTGAGGAAGCACACCCTTGCAACCAGCTATTTTCCATTATTTTGCTGAACATGTCACACAAAATGAATTAAAAACCTCCGTGTCGACCTGACCATAGTTTTTTATGCTGTGATTCATGAGGAATAGCTGGCCAAATTTATCTGTTTTAAAGGCCTGCTAAGATCAAGCTTACACAATCGCAAACCTTTTCCTCTCATTGTAAAGCTTCATTGCATAGCTTGCCTGAAAGAAGGGAGTGTCAGACCCTACAACCCCTATTTCATTCTTTACCAAATTGATGCAACATGTATAATATCTTTCCTTTTCAACAAGCCTGAAGGAACACAGACAAGTTTTAAAGTATTGGTTGGGCTAACCTGCTGCATGTGACTGTGCTCTTGGATGCAGTTACTTATTATGGACATGCCCTATCGGAAGTGAGAAATCGGCAACATGTAAATCATCCTGCATCTTGGACGGCCGATACTGCGCAGTAAGATGACTTGATCCATTTTTGCTGGAAACTCTGGTTTTGCTGTACAAGCCACACCTGCAGTTGTTTTGTTGACAACAGGGCAGGCCTAGAACAAGAATATTGTTTAAGGCTGAGTATCATACTATGCATGCTCAATCGTGTCAGTCATTTCATTTTATTGCAGGGTTGGGTTATGCATCCAATTGCCCAGACCAATGCGTCATGATATGAACAAAGCGCGTATCGATGGCAATTCATCCGCAATAAGGGTCATTTTTGTAGGTAGAGGTTTTGGGGGGTTGAGGGGGACCTTTGGACCCCAACTACCCCCCCCAGCTACCTTTAACCACCCCTATATATTCTAACATGTATACATATATACATATATATATGTATATATATATCAGTGCTGGGCACTTACAGCTTATTCAGAATTAGCACTGTATTAAACGATGCATTAATGCAGTCAGACGTCAAAAATAGTAAATTATGGTAAATCTGTGAATGACTGTGGAACATCATGAATTTCGGTGGTGTTTTTCTTTGTCAGAGACTCAAACCCGCCCTGAATGTACTCACGCAAGCACTCGTAAGCTCAAGGGGCACGCGCCATTGAGCTTATTCTCCCCGATTATCCAAGAAAAAGATTTACAAGCCATCATGCCCGATAGCAGGCAGGTTAAGAGGGCTTAAGCTGCACTGGGGGGGCTGAGCTTAGCTCACCCCAGCGAGCTGATTCCTCCTACACCTCCCGATGCAGGCCTGAGATTGGGCCAGTAGCCTAAGAAGGGGGGCGAAAATAGGAAAAGCTGGGTGCAGGAACAGTACGTGCGAAGGCAGAAGCGCGGGGGTAAGTCAGGGGAGGTGGAGCACTGCTGCAAGCACTGTGAGACAATGCTCCATGGGAAGAATGTGACGAGGCTCAAGATCCATCTGCTGAATGGCAACTCCTAGAAGAAGTCCCTCCAGAGTTCAGTGCCAGCAGAATTGACAAAGGTGTTGAAGGAGGTGAAGGCGGCACTGCTGGTTTACACTCAAGGCCAGCAGCAGCGGGTGCTCTCTGACAAGCTCTGACTGCATGTTCCAGGTGAGAAGAAGGACTAGCAAAATGAAGGTTGTGTAGTGTGGGCAGTTGCAATTGTGCTTGAGGGAGGGTGCTTGCATTGTTCGCTTGCAATTTGCTTGCATTGTGCGCTTGCATGCGTGAACTTGCGTGTGTGTGTGTGCATGCACATGCTTTCAGGTGCTCTTCCCTTTTTTATGAGCATCCTCTGATCTGCATGGGCAACACAGGGAGCACCGAATGATGGTGGCCAGCGAGGAGCAGAGGGCTGAGTTTGCAGGATGGCTGGACTCATTGCGCGATGCAGCAGAGAATGCGGATGCGGAGGAACCAGCAGCCGAGCTGATGGATGTGGATGCGCAGCAGGGCGTTGAGCAGCAAGGGGATGAGCAGCAGGGGGATGAGCAAGAGGGGGATGAGGGAGAGGGAATTGAGCAGGGGGGTGATGAGGGAGAGGGAATTGAGCAGGGAAGGGTGAGGAAGAGGGAATTGATGAAGGAGAAGACGTTTGAGTGTGGGAACAAAGCAGCTGGGTTGAAAAGGAGAAGGCTAAGCAGGACCTTTGAATTTCTGACAATGCAACACTGTTATGATGAAAATCCCAATCGTGACGTCAGCGTGAAAAAACACCGTAAATGACACTTCTTGCACATTTTTCCAACTTGCGGGGAAGCAAAGTGCACAGCAGATGAGGCAGTCCTGCAGCCTGTCCTGGATTAGTCGAGGTCCATCGATGCTCAAAACAAGGCGGCAGCAGCAACAGCAGCCGTGGCGCAGCACGAGCTCAACAGGAGAACAGCAGCAAATGCGAGCACTACTTTGGCACCTGCAAAGAAGCAGCGGACGCTTGTGGAGTTACAGCCGGAACCGGTTGACGACATCGCGCGCATGCAAGCTAGTCTGGCTGTTCAGCAACCTGTGCTTGGCTGAGCGCGCCTAGGCCCTGGAGCAGGGGAATCAGGCACGAGCATGGGAAGTCTTCAGCAACGATTATGAGAGCTAGGGCACCAGCAATGAGGAGTAGATATGTAGTAGACTGCGGAAAATATCCTTGTTTGTCTTGGTATACTTACGCTTAGTGAATTTAACAAGAGAGAAAATGAGCAGGAATAATGCAAAGGCCGGTGGGTGGAGGGATCTGCATTGGAACCCGCATTGTAAACCGGGATTTTGCAACTAGCAAATTTAAGCCTTTCTTTTCCAATGTTTAAAATGCGATAAAATATGTACGACCCAAACCTGTGTTATTGAGAAGGCCTAGATTGACCCACTTCTCCTTTGTGTTTTTGCAGCCTGACCCCGATGGTTCCATATCTGAAGGCTACAGTGGAAAGGATGTGCTTGAGGCAAATATCAGGCAGCTGTGTTTCGCGCGCATTTCTGCAAAGTCGGGTTCCCCATGGCTGTGGTGGGGTTTTGCCGAGGGGCTTTATGAAGAGTGTTCATTCAAGGATGGCAAATTCAGCCAAAATTGTGCAGAGCAGGTACAGTGTAATTCACTTGATCTTGTTCACATTGCATTTATCTAGAGGACAACTCTTGACATTCATATTCACTGTGTCTCGGTGAATGTTAAGTTCTTGTGGTATATTCTTGTGCTTGTCTGAGTAATCTTCTGGCCATCAAGTGCACCCCTGCAATATAAGTAAAATCACGCAGTCACATGACTTCACAAATAGCATCGTTACACGTACCATGAGTGATGTTTCTGGCATGCGGGCAGCAAGGCAAATGCAATTCTTGTCATGCAAATAAGAAGTGTACTTTTAAACCTGGATTGCTAACATATGATGTCTTTTATCGTGAAATTTCATTTATGAATAAACATGAGTTGCAGGTATTCAAGGCACATGGTGGTCCCCAGCTCATGGGAAACAATGGCCTTAATGAATGGGAGAGCTGCATCTCGCACATAGAGTATCCTGACAGAATGACAAAAGTATCATCTGTCCTAGAGGAGGTGGGTTCCTGCATGATGGAGCTGCCACGACCACCATCATCATTACCATCATTTTCATCTTCATCACTTTCACTGGAATTGTTGTATAAAGCGGCAAGATATCTGATATATGCTGTGTTAAAACTAACTCCCCTCTCCTTGCCTACTTGAGCACATATCTACTGGCATTTATGCGTCATCAATCTGCCACTGAAACCAATTTATGCTTTTTGTCACTATTGGGGATAGCTCGTGGGTGGCTTTTTGTGTGCTTGAAACCCATGGCTTGAATTTGACATTGTTATTGTTTTTTTTTGTTTTTGGTTGATCGACCTTAGCTGCCTTTGTTAGTTAATGCCCCTTATCTCTATCCTGGATGAGAGTTATTTGTACTGAATAGCTTGAGCTGAGCAATTGAAAGACACAATATTAGCTACTTGCAAAAACATAAAAGAGAAGGGCAAGGATTCTTTGCTTATTTTAATTGACTGCTTTCGTCCTTAAATGGACTGTCTTCTGATTGCATACACACATCACTTCTGAACATGCTTGGTTGTTGCCCTTTTTTTGACAAACAGGAGCTTGAAGCTCAACATGGTCGAGGAAGTGAGCCAGGCATTGCTATCCTACCCACAATCCGCATCAATCATGTACAATACAGAGGAACCTTAGAGTATTCAAGTAAGTAAAACCTCAGCTTGCTCATATTAGCTCTCTATGCAGGCAAAAGTCGTGGTAATTCGACGAAGACTTAAAAACTGATTTTTGTGATGTTATCCGAAGTTCACAACAGATATTAATGACTATCAGAAGCTCTTGCCAATGTTTGTTGATTCATTTTCCATGATTCTGATAAAAGGACGAACTTAGTCTGGAAAACGATGGGAGTCAAGTCCTAAGTTTACTCCAAGGAATGCTCACGCTGGAACTTCTTTTTCCTTTCAAGCCCTACTCCCAGTTGTATAATGCTGTATGATCAACAAAATCCACGCCTCCATAAGAAGCATATCCATGACTGCACAGAGCGGCTTATCCAACACCATTCTCATTTATTCATGCAACAAATCAATCGAGGAAACAGAGAGAAGCAACACATTCTAATTGGCTTTCAAATCTAATTATGTGTGCAGGTGTCATCCTTGCACTGTGTGCAGCGTTTCCTGACGGGGCAGAGCCATCTGTATGTAATGAACAATGGATCAGTGAAAACGAGTGTGAAGTTGGTGGGCCTGGTTATGAACAGTGTCGTGTGGGGTAAGTAAGCAGTCTGGGCAGGAAAATACCTTTTAACTAATTACTCTTGAAATGCATCCATTGGTGTGCTTAACCTGCTAATGATCAGACTGCTGCAAGGCTTAATTAACTAATGATGGGAGCTGCAGCAAATGCATCCATTGGCTAGGAATGCAAAGTGGATAAGCTTACATGGTAGTAGACGTGTCAGTACACCTTTGACTGATGTTAAGGAGAAGCTCCAAATGGACAAATACAGAATTCCATTCTTTAAAGCTCTTGCAAGAGTCAGTGTTGCTGCAACACAGGTTTGCTTGTTCTAATTTCTGCCTTGCTTCAACTTATATGATTGATTGCACCATGCAGGGATCCTGATACTCAAGGTCGCACTCGATGCATCAACACCTTCAGTGGTTATAAGTGTGATTGTGGCCAGGGCTGGGTGTCTGCTATTCATCCAGAAACTGGCGAGGAGGTGTGTGAGTAACACTGCGCCACTGAAATTGAATGGCTGTTAAGGTAGTGGATAGACAAATTTGATTTCATACTGCAACCAAGACCATCTTTAAGGGATCTTCTCAGTGAACTCTTATAACACCTGCTCTTGCTTGCAGATCTGTGAGGACCTGAACGAGTGCCTTGCTACAAGCATCACCATGAAAGACAAAACTTGCTCCTGCCCGAGATGTGCATGCATTAACCTTCCTGGAACTTACAAGTAGGTTGTCATTGAGTTTGCATTGCATGTGTCAAGGATTGTTTTCTTATCTGTTTCGATGTTACCCAAACTTTGAGCTCTGCACTTGCAAGAAATGGACAATACTTTTGGCATTCTTCTGTCCGCCCCTTGAAAGGAACCTAAACTTTGATCATTTTATTGGTATTGACCAGGTATTGACAAACATTTATGTAGTCCTCTTAGGAAGTGAAGTTGAAACAATATGCTAATTTGCCATTTGATGGCTCAAAATGTACAGAACAGGTACATTGCTTCACTAGCTCAATTCTTGGTATTTACCATCCCCCCC
>LKMJ01005380.1_pt1 | contig 12066 bp, 19 predicted proteins | sample 643391 | NCBI WGS metagenome assembly LKMJ01 (sample SAMN04112250, study PRJNA286221) | soda lake metagenome | biome: soda lake; feature: Kulunda Steppe; material: water; isolation source: sample PL-Br10 brine of Picturesque Lake | place: Russia: Kulunda steppe | collected 2010-07
ATGCACAAGCATATATGTACCTCACACATACACACGCACACACACACGCACACACACACACATACACACGCACACACACTTGCACACACACACACACGTGCACACACACATACACACACATGCACGCATGCACCCACGTATTTGCGAATGAATACACACACATACATACGTCCATGGGCACGCACTTGCGTACGCGCACACACACACACACTCGCACACATACACGCATGCATGCAACCATTAACGCATAAATGCACATACATACACACACACCTCCTATGAACGTGCCGACTATACACACCAAGTACATGTTGCTGCTTCTTTTACAGCATGCATACTTACCACTGGTTCACACTTGCAGATGCACATATACCACAACATGCCCCACTTACACACTGTGACAGATATTGCTCACGCGTAACTGTTTTAAATCACACATGCAAGAGACACAGCTTGAGGGGCACTTCATTGCTCAGGCACACATGCGCATGTGCATGCACCTGCAGTTGCTTCAGAAAATATGCATGTGTGCTGACATTTGCCTGCAATCTTGAGCACTGGCATGCGCATGACTCTTGCTTCTTGCTGTCACCTTTGAACAGCTTTGTGCCTGGTAGATGAGGAGGAGCGCCTTTACAAATGTCGCTCCCAGCCTCTTGGCTCAGCACAACGTCTGAGCTCTTACTTCGCCGTTTCCCCTTACCTCCTCCCACGCACTGCAGATGCAAGCCTTCACCCGGCGGGTCCACAGGTAGAGCAAGGGCAGCAGGTGCCATGACCACCACGCCCTCCCCGGCGGCTGTGCCCAGGATGGTCATCAGCGAGCCGGGGAAGGAAGTCATGGGCGGCGGCAAGAACGCCAAATGGGTGAAGAGTGAGCGAGGGGGGAGTGATGGAAGTCGTGCAGATGCGCTATGGTTGCATGGACCTCACGGCGCAGGCTGCGCCAAGTTGTGAATGGGTTAAGCACACCTCTTGGTGCAGGCTGCTCCGAGCTGTACATGGGGGACAGGGACACAGGGAAGGTTGTGCATGCACCTCATGAGGGACAGGGACACACAAAAGGTCATGCATGCTCCTCATGGTGCAGGTTGCTCCGAGCTGTACATGGGGGACAGGGGCATAGAGAAGATCCGTGGCTTTGAGCCATACGTGAGCCTGGAGAGCCTGTGGCTGAATAACAACCGCCTGAAGAAGATCAACAACCTGGACGCCAACTTCCGGATCAAGGCTCTGTACGCACAGGCAAGCGGCGTGCTCAAGGGGACCAACGGGGGTGTGCACGCAGGTGCCGTGTGGGCACAGCAAACAACAACAGGGGCTTGTGCTGTGAGGAGAGCACTCCAGGGGGGCTTGTGCAGTGAGGAGAGGAGAGCACCCAAGCGGCTCCAGTGCTTTGAGGAGAGCACCCCAGCGGCTCCGTTGCCGCGAGGAGAGCACCCCAGCGGCTTTGGCGCCATGGGGAGTGCTCCCCATTGGAGTTTGTGCCGTGCACAGAGCACCCCAGGGGCCATGCACAGAGCACCCCAGGGGCTTTGGTGCCGTGGAGAGAGTACCCCAGGGGGGGCTTATGCTGAGGGGAGAGCACCCCAGGGGCTTTGGTGCCGTGAATATAGAACTCCAGGGGCTCTGTTGGGCTCGCAGGGATATGCTGCACAGGGCACGCTTCGAGGAGGTCTGTGGCGCCCAGGGATGCAGAATCGGGGGTGCACGCTAGCCAGCAGGCGCCCAGCATGGCATGCAAGCTCGTGCAGGGAGTGCCCTCCCCCAAGCACGGTTGCAGCCCGCTAGGCGCCACTCCTCGGCCTTTGCACGAGGCTTGACATTGATGCGGCAGGTCTGGTGGCTTGGTGGCTTTTGAGCGGTGGCCACCCCCGGCCAACCCACAGGCTCAGGCAACTCTTGTGCAATTGCTCACATGATCCAAGCCTGTGGGGCCACAGCGTAGTTGGGGGCAAGCCTGGCTTTGATCGTGACCCGTCATGGCCTGCCTGGCTTTGACTGTGACCCATGATGGCCTGCCTGGCCCGCCTGGCTTTGACTGTGACCCATGATGGCCCGCCTGGCCCGCCTGACTTTGACTGTGACCCATGATGGCCCGCCTGGCCCGCCTGACTTTGACTGTGACCCATGATGGCCTGCCTGGCCCGCCTGACTTTGACTGTGACCCATGATGGCCTGTGATTTATTGGCGGTGAGCATTGGTGGGCATGCCTTGTGCGGGGTAAGCGCTGCGAGCTGTAGATCTCCCTCTTGGCCTTAGCCGTGTGGGACATGCCATGTGCTGCAGGACAACCAGGTCTGCACGCTGGAATAAGCAGCCTGCTTACCTTTTGGTGCAGGACAACCAGATCTGCACGCTGAAAGGCAGCTTGCTGGCGTTTAAGTTCCTGGAGGTGTTGGACCTGTCCAACAACCAGCTGAGGGACCTGGACAAGATCGTGGCCACGCTGTGCAAGTTCAAGTACCTGCAGAACCTGAACCTCACGGTGTGTAGATATACAACATAGGCCAAACCGCGTTGCCTGAGCTGGCCTTTGCGCCAGTGGATGCTCTTCAAGAGCTGTGTGTATGTGTGTGCTTGTGTGTGTATTTGTGTGTATGCTTGTGTGTTTGTGTATTTGTGTATGTCCGCTGGCTACCGCCAATGCAACAGCGACAGTGTGCTAGGACATGCACTACGCATTTTGCACAAGGGCTCCTTGTATGCTTTTTTTGCAGCCATTGACACCCAGGAATTGGCAATGAAGGGAGAGGGGCAGTCCACTATTCCCAGGACTCTCCAGGCGCAAGCGCACTCAAGCACGCCTGTGTTCTTGTTTCTATTGTGTGTGTCATGGAGCAGAGGGCCTCGCCCAATCAGCATGGCAATTAGCATGCATGGCAAGTCAACATCCCTTGGTTGCTGTAGCTCAGGCAGGCAAGCTTGCCCGCGTGTCGGTACGTCAGCATTGGTTGTTGGTGGGCATCGTCTCCATGTATGCAGTGAGCACCTATGCAGCAGGCACAGAGGCGCCTCCATGCGTGCAGAGGCGTCACCATGCATGCAGCTGGCACTGAGGCGCCCCCATGCATGCAGGGCCTCCCATGTGTCAAAAGGAATCAGACTTGCCTTTGCTTGTGGCTGATTGCGTCAGAAGGGAACTGGGTTGAGGTCCTGGTTGGCTGCCGTACCCCTTGTGCACACATGCAGGGCAACCCGTGCGTCGAGGAGCCCGACTACAGGTTGATCGTGATCTACAATATCTCGTCCCTTAAGATCTTGGATCTCCACATGGTGACCGAGGCGGAGCGGCAGAAGGCCAGGCTGCTCATCGGAGGGGAGACCGAGGTGAGGGTCCTTTTGGTGGCGGAGGTGAATGCCCTTCGGCGGGCCCTTTGATGGGCAAGGTAAGGGTCCTTTTGATGGGCGAGGTGAGGGTCCTTCTGACGGCAGAGGTGCCTGGGACAGCCTGTCAGCAGCGTTTGTGGACCTTGGGTGTGCGCTACCAGCCAGCTGGACGGACGCTGCCAGCCACGTACGGTTTGCGTGAACGCTTGATTTCACGCAAGGCCAGGTGCGTGGGGGCCGGGCCCACCCTGGGCGCGCATCGCCAGCCACGTCTGGTTTGCGTGGATGTAAAAATCCATGTACCAAGTGATGCGTTTAGCATGTGGGGGCCAGACTGGCAGGGGACTTGGTCCAGGCTGCACATTTATTGAGGGGAGATTAAGGAGCAGCAGTAATTGGCCCTCTGCCCAGCTTCAAGGCCCTAGCCATGCTGCTGGGGTGCCCTTTTGGTGGCATTAGCTGCATGCCATGCTTTTGGTGGCACTAGCTGCATGCCATGCTTTTGGTGGCGCTATAGCTGCATGCCATGGCCAGAAGGCCTGGTGGAGCAGGGCACGGCATGCAGCCCTGGCATGCGCACAGGCTGACCGCCCCATCCAGGCAGGCGCACAGGCCATGCCCTGCACCGCCCGCACAGCTGCCAGCGCGCCCAACCACCAACCAAAGCCCCCCTGCCGTGCCCCAGCTACTTGGGAGCCCCGCCCTTGCGAGGGCATGTGCTGCCTTGCAAAGTGCGCGCGCCATGAACACGCTGAAGGATGGGGCAGGCACGGGCCGCGTCTCCAGGCCTGCAGCAGCACCCTGGCCAGGAGGGGGGGGTTGTGAGTGCATACAACGAGTAAGTGCATGGCGCGCTACACTCATGGCAGATAGCTTGCAGGTGGACATCCAGTGATGTGTTATCATGTTGTGTACAGTTGTGCATGGGCTGCCTAGGTGCTTGCACGTGCCCAGTGCTTGCTCACTTTCCAGAACATGCCAAGCGCACACTCCCTCAAGCGCTGCTCTGCTCCCTCAAATGCTGCTTTGCCATGGCACACACACTCTTTTAGTGCTGCGCTGCCACTGCACACTCTTTTAGTACTGCTCTGCCACTGCACACTCTCCCAAAGTCGCTCCACCTGTGCACAGCATCACCTTTTGCTGCATCTTGTAATCCCCTTGCCTACCCCTGTGGGGTCATCCAAGATTCATGCTGTCGCCCTTCCAAGCTCTAGGACAGGAATGTCCAGGATGTGTGGACGACATGCAACCCTAGCCGAGCGCAACCCTAGCCAACTACGTGCAACCCTGTAGCCAAGCGCATGGGTCTGTGCCTGCCACCCTGCCTGCTGCAGTCTCTGAAGGTGGCGTTCCTGGAGCACATCCCCAGAGTCGATGACGGGCAGCACACCTGCCCAACATACCCAAGCCTGGAGGAGACTCTGACCAAGGTGCGGCTGCAGGATGTACTTGGCACCAGGATGTACTTTTGGCACCAGTGGATGCACTTTTGGCACCAGGATGTACTTTTGGCACCAGTGGATGTACTTTTGGCACCAGTGGATGTACTTTTGGCAACAGTGGGGGCAGCAGCAAAGCTGGCGGTGCCAGCCTGCACAGAAGTCAAAAGCTGATGGCAAGTGTGTCTTGTTGGGTGTTCTGTTTGGGTTGCAGACACATACTCCTGGCCCGAGGCTGCACCATGTCACATGGTGCAGAGTGGGGGAGGGAGCAGCATCTCTTGTTTGTTTTTTTTTTGTGTGTGTGATTGTATGTGCATGAATGAGTGAGGAAGCAGCTCCTGGATGTGCTGTGCCACCAGGTGCGCCTGCCTAGGCGCATCCCCCTGTGGTAAGGGTGCCAGTGGTGGGGAGAGCTTGGAGAGGGAGTGGGAGGTGACGGAGGGCTGGGGCGTACCTGTGGGGCTTGGGTATGGGTGGGGGCGGGAGCAGAGAAGCACTGGCAGGGGGAGAAGGGGTGGCTCTGTGTCTGAAGATGTCTGAAAGGGCAGGCCCTCTGTGGCCAGCATGTCGTCACTCTCACCCTCCTCTGTCTAGAAGCCCTTGCTTGTCCCAAGTTGGTGCAGTGCTGCAGTGCTGCAGCCCATGAGGGCACCCTGCTGCCTGCTCACGAGCGCAAACTGCACTCGCTGCATTACACAAGCCCTCCAAAGCACCAGGCTTCCCCCTGCGCTGCACGCGGGTTTTGCACAGCAAGACAGTGTAATCTGAGCAGCCAGACAGAGAGCCTGCTAGGCAGGCAGAGTTCCTGTCACGGCACTCAGCATGCCCTGCGCTTCCTTTGCACCGCTCCTTTTGTAGGAAGCGGCGACAATCAGAGACAAGCGCCTTGCCGAGCAACATGCTCAAGAGACAGCCTTATTTGCAAATGACCCTTTCCCTGAGGTGCGGCCCCCACCACAAGAGCTTGTGTTCCTTTCATCCAGTGTCATGTGCCACCGTGCGCTTTGTGAAGACGTGTGAGTATGAAAGTGTGTGTATGTATCATATGTTAAGTATGTGCATGAATGCGCACACACACACACTTTAACACGTCACCCTTGAGCCAGCGATAGCAGAGCAGCGCCCAGAAAGAAAGCAAGCCTGGTGATGGTGTGTGATGGCCAGCTGGCCACTCAGATGCCACACCGCCGTCCACAGAGGCACTGCTGCTGAGCTGTCCATTATGATGCCACGCCGCCTTCTGCTTTGATGCCATGCTGGTTTCTGCTTTGGTGCTATGCTGGTTTCCACTTTGATGCCACACAGCTGTGCATTTTAATGCCCCAGAGTGTTCCACTAAAGTGCCAACAAAATGGTGTCTGCCTGCTCGGACACCACTGACTTGTCTGTATGTCTGGATGCCCAGCTGGCATCGGTAGCTCCTGTGTGGTTTTAAGGATCCCTACCTTCCATTACGATGCTATCAAGTGCGCTCAGGGGCAGTCCGGCACCACCTTCCTGAAGACATGTGTACATGAGTGACAGTGGCCCCTGCATTGCAGCCAAGCATGGTGCTGCATCGCTGGGCACCATCTCTTCCTGCAAGCCGCCTTTGCCCACAGGCGTGCACTCAGAAATTGTAGGTACACGCACGCGCACGCGCGCACGTGCTTGACTGCGCCCTCATGCCAACGCGTACTGCACAGGCACCCGTAAACATTAACGGCACCCGCACACTGCCCCCCAATGCGGGCATCTTGAGCGCAAGGAGCCGCTTCACCACGCGGAAGGGGGCCCAAGGGGGTGGGACTGGAGACACCAGCCGCACCTCGCCGTTCCTATCTCCCGGCCGAGGGTGCGTCCAAAACATCTGCTGTCTGGCGCATGAAAAGCGTCTATACGAACTGCATGTGAATCAACAAATCTCAACTTCTTGAATTCCAGGTCAACAGCCATGGCAGCTCAAGCTGAGGGGTTTGGCGCATCAATTGGCACAGCGTCATATGTCCTTTTGGGTCATGTGCTGGGAGGAGCTGCGTGTCAGGCTCACTCCTTCATACGAGCAGGGGTCATCTGCTGGGGGGAGCTGAGTGTCAGGCTCACTCCTGCGTACGAGCAGGGGCCACTAGGTGGCCTGTGCAGGTGGCAGGCATGGCTTACCAATGCCTGTGCACAGTGGCTCAGAAATCGGTCAACACCTCTTTTGGTTGCTGCCATGGCAAAGCGACCAAGGCAGATGCCTTGTCCAACACAGCAAGCGCTGATGCACTGCAAAGGCTGTGCTAATCCAATTGTGCTGCACAGTGCCAAAAGCACCTCTGGCTGCTATGTTGGGGCGTAGCACAACTGCACATCCGGCCTATGACGCGGAGTGCCTGCTTTGCAGAAGTGGGCCCTTTGCCTTGCATGTACCGATTTGAATCATGTCTACCCCTCTCATGCCCCCACCCCCCAGCATCCTGCCATCACCCAGTCATCTTTGCCTCCTGGAAGCAATCCCAACAATCCCACACCGCAGAGGGCACCAGTGCGCACGAGAGGCAGCTCCTGCGGGCCATGTTGCGTCTGCGCATATGAGGCAGCTGCATTTCGAGAATGCATACATTCCTCTCCTGCCAAAAGGCTCGCCGCCGCCAGCCGCTAAGCCAGCGCCGCTGCCCCCTTTTTCCCGCATGCAGCTCCTTGAGCAACCCTTATGCAATGCACACCGCTGGAAGCATGCGCAGCCTACGCACGGGAGCCTCCAAAGTCCACACCACCTTAAACAGCCGCACAAGCTTGCGCCCAGCCGTGGAGCGCTGCATCCTGGGCAGCTCCACGACCGGAAGCCCATATGCTGCCAAGGTGTGTGCATACTATGCTATGTGTCATGCTTGTTGCACTTGAATGCGCTGCGCCGCAACGCGACGTCACCTCCTGCCTAACTCAAGGCCACTAGGCACCGCAAGCAAGTGTGTTACCCCTTTGAACAGGGTTGGATGACATATGTTGGGAGTGCGGCAGGCTTAGCTTCCGGTTCCGATTCTGGCGTTCCCCCTTTTTGTGGCAGCTGGCAGTGCCTGTGCTGCCGCTGTTCCTCCACGGCAGGAATAAGGTCACCCACAGCTGCTGCACTACTGAGTGCTGCCATTACCCACCCCGGTCTTGCATACAGGATGTGTTGGTGCTGTACCAGAACCGTCCAGGCGCATCACCATTACAGGAGCAGAGGATACGCTTCCCACTCTCAGCGTCCTCATCGGGGGGCGGGATTCGCTTTGAGCAAGAAAAGTATGACGAGTTCCTGAGGGTCCGCACGCATGGACGCGAGAAATGGCAGATGCAAAAGAGCGTCATACAAGTGTGATGCAGGTCCTGAAACTGTACGTGCTTCTACCTGCCAGGGGCTCAGTTGCTGTAGAAGAGGTTTCATTACCAGAATGTTTGCTTTATGGTACATTTGCATCATGCCTCTCGAGTCATTGCGCGCTAACCTGGCGCAGACCAGGCATGTGGCAGACAACCATCACTGGCAGACCCTAAATGGTCTAAGGCAAGCTGGCTTTGACCCTGGTGGCATGCGTAAAGAGGGAGAGAGGGCTGTCTCTGGTGCCAGTCGCCAAACAGCCCCCCACCAATGAGAAGAGGACATGCTTGACTCAAAGGGTATCAGGGGTACTCGGAAACTACATCCCTGTTCCATGTGGGTTTTGCTGGTGTGATTGAAGTTTCCATCGGTGTTACACTGTCTTGGCCGCACTGAATTGAGTGACGGGGTATGTCTTTTGTTAATCATTGTAATTGCTGTGCTCAGTATGGCTTTCATCCTTATCTTCCATGTTGCTCAGCCGTTGTTTGCAGTTGTAGTCCTTGGCATGCACCAGCACACATATTTCAAGTGGGGGTGCCTTCAGACATTAAATGAAAAAATGATACCTTCATTATGCAGATAGATCAGCTCTCAAGTAGTCATTAGAATGCACTATTTTGGTGCCTCTTATGCTAAGCTGCCCCCATTCGACAGACAGCTCCTAAGAAAAGTGGTGCCTGTTTGGCACATCATTCGTTGTTTTTTAGACAATGTCCGACATTATCTGATAACTGAGTCTGATACTATGTGACACATGAGTCGGTTCCTCAAGCAGGTTGAAACCTTCATAGATTCAGTTCAGCTAAGCTGCCTGTCAGCTTGTAAGCCGCCCTGCTTCGGCTGATATGGCTATCAAAATGCAAGCCTTACACAGAAAGATGAGGTCACCTTAAAGCACGGTGCTTTTTACAGGAAGGACACCTGGGTCCTTTGCAACCAGCCAAGAAGACATACACAAGACACCCATAAAAAAACCAAAAGCCTGTGTTCCATGATGATAGCATGTGAAAACAAAGTGAACATAGTTAGTGGAGCAAAACAATACCTGTACCATGGCATGCATATCCCATGGATAATAGTAGGAGAAATGCTGGTACTAATCAATATGATCAAAGGCATAGCAAGGGACCTCGACTCTTGTTGATATAAAAACGGTAGGGACCACAAAAATTTAAGACATAGCACCTCTACGTGCCGTGAGTCATGGCTAGTTGCGCATGAGCAAGCCTGACCTTGTAGTTTTCACAATTAATGCCACACACACCTGCGCATACACATGCTCGCACACAGGTGCACATGCACATGCGCAACATTGGGACCATGTGGTAGATCACAACCAAATATGCCGTACAACTGGTGAAATTTTTTGGTCTGTTGCAATGACATTATTGAGCGCTGGCTGATCCTTTGAGGACACGGTTTTATTGAAGCCTTTACCTCTTCATCCCTATTTCTGACAGCAGGTGCTAGAAGGCCGACACTCAAAACCACTTATGGGTCCCCTGCACATGCACAAGCATATGTACATGCGCATATTGATTGTGCACCTGGCATGGCTCTCTACTCCGTGGTGTGTTCTTGTGAGAACCACCTTCCTGCCTGCATCCTGTAAATCCTGTTGCGTTTACTATACCCCAAAGACAACTGTGCAGAAAGACTAAGGCACACGCATGCACGCATGTCCGGAGGGCACAATACCCACAGCACCCACCATATTTGTATGCTCCCTGTTGCAGACAGCACGATCTAACCTTGCCAAAAAGCCCATGCCATTGATGTACCCACACCCATGCCCATGCCCACGCCCGCACCCATCCACCCACCCGCACATTGATACAAATGAGCTTTGGTACAACCCCACGGATGGGATATTGGACCTCTTCCCCGCGGCTTTTCTTTCTCATCGAACGCATCTCAGGCTGGCAGTAGCCAGCAGGCCTAGCATTCAACCCATCTGGCTGATTTCTTTTTGTAATTGGCAGGTCGCCATGGCGAAAGTCATGACCCCAATGAAACATTGAGTCATTTTACTCCAATCCTTAGGAGTTCCTTCCACAGGTTGGCAGTGACCAGAAAGCCAAGCAAGCCCTCAAGCAGTCAGGTTTCCCCTCCCCCTATTAATGGCCTGGTGTGCATCTCACCTGCAGAAGGGGCATGGGAGGGGCGTGTTGACCATGCTCCCCAGCAGCTGCCTTGCGCACTCGTCACACCTGTGGCCAGAACCACAGGGAAAAGCCATGAGCACGCACTCGCATGCGCTTTCCAAAACACTCCAAAACACCGCGCGCCGTCAGAAGCACGCAGACGCAGCACTCATCACAGTGTGCACTCATTACATCTGCGGTCGCAGCCATAAAAGAGCCATGAGCACAAGCTGCACCCGTTGCGTTTGCACCGGCAGGCATGTCCGCCACTTAGGTGATGGATTGGGATGCAGGCCCATCCGTGCGTGCATGGACGCGCAAGCACAAACACATCACACACAGCCACAGCCAAATAAGCTACCCTCCCATTAGTAAGAACAACCCCCTCCCTGATCCGCTTGGCACTAAATAGATTGCTAACCTGAAGGCAAGGGAACCCAATCACGCACCGACACCAGCCATCCTCTGCGCTCTGTGGCCTTGGGTCCCACAGGCTTGCGCACGCACACACACACGCACACACACACACAAACACGCACTTGTGGCGTGGTTTTGCAGGCAAAAGGCATACAGGCGTACACAGCCATCTGCTACCTTTTGTGCTTTGTGGCCTCTGGCTCCGCAGGCTCACACATGTATACACATTTTTGTGGCCTTTTGTGCAGGCACATGAGGCACATACACGTACACAACCACCAGCCACCTTCTGTGCTTGTGGCCTGTGCCTGTAGCACGTGCACATGGCCTGGGCTTGTGGCCTGGTTCCGTTGGCCCGAGGTGGGCGGCAGCCCACACAGCCGCAGCCCACACGCTTAAATCAGCATGCCTAAACTTTGCACACAGAAAGGGTGCACAGAAGCCCTGGCTGCACAGCTGGCTGTCATGACAGGAGTTGACGCTGTGCAGAACAGGCACAGGCTGGCTGTCATGATGGCTGGATGGCAATCATGTGATGGAAGGCTGGCAGTCATGTGATGGAAGCAGACACTGTGCAGGCCAGCCGACGAGGCGCGCACGGCGTGCCTGCAACTCCAGGTGCGCAGTGTGCAGCCACGATGGAAGGGAGCAGCACCTGGCCCTAACACCAAAGACCCGGCTGCAGCGCTTACATGGCGTGCTTACAGCCCTGGATGCGCAGCAGGCAGTCGTGGTCGAAGCAGATGCCGCAGAGCCTCTCGTTGGCCTCACTGCGCGCGTATGTGTACTCTGCGGGCAGCAACCACGTGAGCGGGCAGCAACCACGTGAGCGGGCAGCAACCACGTGAGCGGGGCGCAGCTGTCCAGGCGCGCTTCTCACGATGCATGCGCGCCCACTGTGCATGCCCACTGTGCATGCCCACTGTGCATGTGCGCCCACTGTGCATGCCCACTGTGCATGTGCGCCCACTGTGCATGCCCAGCTGCGCGGCAAGCGCTAAGCAAGGCCTGCTGTCAAAGCGGAGGGGGCGTGTCACCGAAACTGGAGGGGCTCGCCAGAAAAGCTGGGGGTGCTTGCCATCTAAGCTGAGGGGCAAGATTATTAAAGCTCCGGGGGCAAGTCCAGTCCAGTTTGTGTGTGTGTGTGTGTGTGTGTGTGTGTGTGCGCGAGTGTGTGCGCGCGCATACGTATGTCTGTGTGTCTGTGCGTGTGCGTGTGTGTATGAGGCAGGGGCAGGACAGCAGGCCCTGCGCACACAGAGCAAAAGTGCTCAAGCCGGCTGCGCCCACATCAACAGCACCCCCCAGCCGCCCCACCCTTTTTAGGCCCTCCCAGATCCACCCAGCGCCCTCGAGAGGGCACACACCCCTCCGCTCCCAAACCAGCCTGGATCTTCTTCG
>LKMJ01005381.1_pt1 | contig 12064 bp, 11 predicted proteins | sample 643391 | NCBI WGS metagenome assembly LKMJ01 (sample SAMN04112250, study PRJNA286221) | soda lake metagenome | biome: soda lake; feature: Kulunda Steppe; material: water; isolation source: sample PL-Br10 brine of Picturesque Lake | place: Russia: Kulunda steppe | collected 2010-07
AAACCAGAACAACCATAAACTTCCTTTTTTTCTTCATGAATTAATCGTTTTTTATGAGCAGGCTAGCAGTCGCAATTCTTGACTGAAGGCCTTATCCTTGTAAACCTTGTAAACCTTGTAAACCTTGTCTTTCAGCCCAATGGTTGTGACATGATCCCACTCCTTCCCCTTTTATCTAGGCAATTTGAATATATGTACATAAGTAAGAATGTATAAGGGTGGTTATAGGTTGCTGGGGGGGTAGTTGGGGACCCACTGGCCCCCCTCTACCCCCCCTACCACTACCTTCAAAAATGACCCCTAAATGCGGACGCATTGACGTTAGATACGCGAATTGTTCATATCATACGCGCATTGGGCAAATGGACGCATGACCCTAATTTGACACTTATAGACAGTCCCCTTCACTTTTATCAGGATGATACCAGGCTCACTTTGTGGCATTGCTGTGCAAGGGCGTGTACCAATCCAATTTGCTGTTCGGTTGCTCTTGCTACTTGCAACAACAAGAAGCTTCTTAACTTAAGTTGCTAGTAGCAACATTAGCTGTTGCAATTAATAGTTGTAGACTATGCAAGTAAAGTTCTCTCACAGTTATGTGCAAGTTGGGATAAGTGTGTTAAACAAAAGTTTGGAGCCCCTACGCCATGATATCATCGATGTCATGTGTGCCACCCATGTGGGGGCAAAGATTTTCCCGAATAGCCACACCTGGCGATTCTCTTTCTAGTTGCCAGCCCTTAGTCTCCGAGACTACTAGTCGTGAGTCATGAGGAGTCCTCAAATCAGACGAGCGTGCTTGCATACTGAAAAGCCCAATAGCTCAGCTGACAGGCTCTATTTGTTTACTGCAGTAGGGCCCCACTGCAGTCTAGTGACAGGATTGCTATATCATCTGCTGTATGCTATGAAAGCCTGTCCTGGCATGCCATCGACACTCAAAAGCTTCATTTGTCACAAGATTTTATCCATTTCCTACCTTATAACATGAAAACCCTGCCTGGAACTTCTAAGGGCAAAGGGGAGAAAGGCTTTACCGAACTGCAAACATCCAATGAAGACCTACTATACTAAACATAGTAGGACTTTTAGTACTTGTCAGTGAGAAACGCGCATTAAAGGCCATGTTGCTTATCTTGAACAGCAACAATTAAGCTATTGTTCAAAGAGATGGCCAAAAAAGAAGTAGAAGACAACCAACACAGGCTGTAAAACTCCCTGCATCATTTAAGCAAAAGGAGGCACATTGGCCCCAAGAGCCATGAGTGTTCTCCACCAGAATTTAAAGCACACCAGAAAATCATCAAGCTCACTTTTAATTCTGGCAAGACAGGCTTCATCCAGACCACCCAGGACACACACTCCAGGGGACCAATAACATACATTTACTTCGCACATACTTCCTCATTCTTAAAACATGACGATAAATAGCCTCTTACCTCCCCAGATAGAACCAGCAAGTCCACTCAGAGCAGCCGCAGAGAGGCCCCAAGGCAAGCTCCACTTGAAACACCCCTGTACAGCTCATCTAATAGACCCACACGCAGTGAACCTGGACCCAAGGGCGTTCCTCCGCAACTTGCTTCAGCAGCAACCCTGAAATTTACAGCAAAAAAAACACATGTAAGGTGAGCTTACCAGCATATGGTTACATGTATCTTTTATTAATAAGTGCATGAAACGTTCACACTGCACCAAGCAACTAAATAGTACAGTGTCATAAATTCAATTCCTGCAACTAGCTTGCAAATAACTGCATCTTGCGCGGCTGAGAGATGCAATGCCAAATGAGGGCTACTGAAGCTTATAGTCTGATTATGCTCAGCCTTACCCAAAAGCAGCTAATGCATGAGCGGTGGCCAGAAGAGCTTGATGCGGGGCAGCAGCTACAAATGCAGCAATCATGGCTGTAACTGCACACCCTGCTGCAGTCACCAGAGTGAGCATGGGAACACCATTGTCCACAGCCACCACCTGCACACCATCAGTGACCTGCATCAACAGTAAAAAGTGAAGACGCGAGTTCTTTATGACCTATGCATTAAGGACTGGCTACACGTACACACACACACTCTCTCTCTCTTCTCTCTCTCTCTCTCTCTCCTCTCCTCCCTCCTCCTTCTCCTTTTCTTTCTCCCGCCCCCTCCCTCTTTCTCTCCCACACTTGGCGACAGTATAACAGCAGGAACAGAAAGGGCAAGATTCTGGGCGATTATTCAGATTCTGATGTATGAGCCTTCACATCGGCGTACATGACTGCTGCTTAATAGTCATGAACGGGGTGTATTGCATGCAATGCTCCGGAAGTTTGTAAATTCACTAATCTAACTACCTCGCTATTCCTTCTCTCAATGAAAAACAAAAGAAAAGCACATGCGTCTTTGTTCTGATTACTCACATAGTCAACCTCCCCAGAGACTGCAACAACACACTGGTAATCTCTGGCAAGGAGCTTGGCCATTGACAGAGCATCAGACGAGGATGCAGTGCTGTCCACGCCTAATTGGGATCCTAAAAGCATGAACAAAATGAGAACACTAAATCGTTACGCCCCGCATCATCCTTTTAAGGGCAAACATCATGGGGGTGACATTTGGCATTTCCCTAAGGGGGCTGCTACTGGAAACTTTGCTACACCCCCAACATGCCACCCTGGTTGCTTCAATGTTGTGTGGCAATTTATACTTGAAAGTTTGAAAGCACCACCTTGTTTCACAATATCTGGGAAAGGTGCCTTGGCTTGTGCGCGGAAGGGCTAGGAGCTGGAGGAAGCTGGAAAACACAAGTGCAATGGTTGTCCACAGCGTTCCAATGTTTGGCTTTTTTGGACCCATACTTTTTCCAGACACTTTCCCAGAGTGTTACCTAGAACACCCTTAAACTACCCTGGAACCAAAGAAGTCTGGTCTGAAAATACATATTTCACCCCTAGGGCAGTATTCTATCAAGCTTCTCATTAAAGGAAATCACGTGAACCTCAGGTTGTTTCAATCTGCTTCAAATCCACCAACACTATTGCACCAATTATTTCTGAGATATAAGAACAAAATTAGACTAGCCACAGCGATGCCCCGCAAACTGGCCCCAGGATGAAAATTTTGCTCATTGTAGTATGTAATGCTTTTTATATCATCCTGGGCCAAGCATCCGGCGCAGGTTTTTACTATTCCTGTGCATATCCCCAAATGTCTACACTCTGGGCGAGCATTCTTAAACCACAGGCTGCTGTCTGTTACATATATGTACCTTCAAAGGCTGCTTCCATATTTTTTATTTTAGCAGTCCACCATCTTGTCCAGACTTTCACACTATGCAGGCTATTTTATGCAAGCAGTTGCTCATGTATGGCAAGCAGCCGGATCTATTCTCATATCAATCTTTATTTATCATTGGGACATGATTTGATGAAATGGCATCATGCTAATTTAAGGCATTTGCTTGAAAATAAAAACGATGTAAAATTGGGCGGCGCTGATGCAAAATGCAGCTATGAGGGAGACATCTGCAGGCAGAGTGTGCCAGACCTGTCACTGACTTTGGATCTCTTTCAGTGGGCACGCAACCTGTGTGCAAATAGCAGCCATCAATGTTAAATTTATAAAACAAAAAAGAGTGCATGAGCTTGAATGACTGAACGCAGACTAATCAATTTGGCGCTGTCTCTGTGCATCCTGTCCGAGCACTATTTAGGCCAAAATTGAGTTGGAAAAACAATTGTTGTGAAGGTTAACAAACCCCAACAAATTGGGAAATTGATTCTTAGCGGGAGACAAACTTGTGTCAAGCCATTTGAGCTCCTTCTGGTGCCTCAACCTCCTTTGCCTCATTGCATAGACATTGGGCGGTAACATCATCATCATCAGCATCATCATCATCATCATCATCAGCAGCAGCAGCAGCAGCAGCAACGGTTTCCTCTCCCAAGAATAATTGTGTTACAGGAAATTCAGCATGCATTGACCCCCCCAAAAAAATCCCTGGGCAAAGCCAAATCAAACACCCTATTCTAAGATAATTCCCTGACCCTCGAAAAAAAGAAGAAGAAATGAATGACCCTCAAACGAACTGAAACGATTTATTAAATCCCTAGAATTGAATTATTTTTGAAAAGCTGGTTCACAGAGTATTCATCAAAGCTCAGTGCCAGATTCACTGGATACCAGACCGATGAACATAAGCAGCCAGGAATATTCTGGCGCTAAAGGATTGTCAAGAGATCTGTATAATCACTGGTAAATCATGCCTAAAGCGCACAATTGGCAATTATTTCTTTTTCGCCTGTGCATCATTACCTGTTGCGCCTGCCAGAGCAATTATTTCTGACCCGTTTCCCCTGCAAACACAAGTAGAAAAGAGGGCTTAGTTGTTTTCTTTAGCTTTCTTCTTATGCCAGCATTAGCATTGCAGTACAACCCTAATGCACAGCCAAAGGCATTGGCAACCCTTGAGACGAATGATTACTGGTATGCCGCAATCCTAGCCCCGGGGGGGTGTGCAGCTTCAAATGCTCTGCAAGATAATTTAAATATATATTGCATCTTTTCAAACCTCCTGTGCTGATTGGACGCACTGAGCCCACCCCATCACCGTTAGGCTGTTGCCTGCTCAAGAAGGGGATAGATGCAGTGCTCAGGGAGCAATAATCAAAGGAGCCAGCTTTAAAGTAGTGCTCACACTTACCCTCTTCAACCTCCTGTTCAACCCATTAATTCAGTGTTCGCCAGTGTGATCGCTCCCGATCTAACCTCCCCAAAAGTGCTCAATTCAGGAGAGGCTGATTTAGAAGGGGGTCCATATCGCATCTCCCCCCCCTCCCCGAGATTGTATGCCTCTGCAGGGAGGGTTTAGACGCCTCGGCGGAAGGTGCAGATCATTGGAATTTACAGGGGGGGGGGTTGAAAGCTGTTCCGGGAAAACTTTCACTTCTTTTAAAATATTGTCATATGAGCACAATATCATCAAATGGGTCAACAGGCGGTGTCAAAAAAGTGTTCCATGGGGGCAGACTGGCTTGTACAGCCTCAGGTGGAGTCAGCCAGTGGTGTAAATGAGGAGAAGAGGATTCTTGACCTTTCAATGAAGAAATCCACTCCTGACTGGTCCCTTGACAAGGTCAGGGGCAGACAAAGGGGCGATTCTAAAGAGTATGAGGATTTCATGCACGAGGACCGCGTTGAATCCTCCTCACAGCACGATCACGCACACACCCAGTAGCACAGCCCACAGGCTGCGCAAGCCCAAAGAAGCGCAGCACCCAAAGCATGGAGCCCCAGCTTGGGAAATGCAAACATGGCAGACCCTCTAATGCTGAGAGCATGCGCGGCCAGAGTAGCAGCAGTAGTAGCATAGGCACCTCTCTTTAGGTTAGATAACATAGCTGTATCAGTTGCATGAAGGCAGCCAAGCTTAATCACACCAGGCCTGCAACCTGAACCTCAAATTGAGGTCCTCAATCTTGAAAGTCAGCTTATGCTTTAGACGGGGTGCCTGAGACTGAGCAGCCTGATCCGGGGGAAGGGGTGCAGAGTTGCTGGACAAGGCAGAGAAGTTGGCTTTATGGCTGCCTTCAAACCCATGCAAATGAAGGAAGTAAATCCATGCGGATGAAGGAAGTTAGGGATGATCCACGCATCAGGATTGCCAGAGGACCACAAGCTCCTGAAAATCAGCACCAATGTTGTTTATAATCATTGCACCCGATGGTGTGCAGGCATTTAAGTAAAAAAGATGCTAAACAAGTTTTGAGATTTTACAGCTCATTGAATTTGGCCACCCTGAATTGGTGTTGAAGTCCCTATGTGACCCCGCTTGCCAAATGGATGCTTTAATGGCACCCAAGATTTTCAATTGATTACGTGAATTATGTACACATATAATGGAGCATCAGGGAAGAGCGATACACAGACTCACACAAACAATTGGCGTAAAGTTGATTTAACTTATTGCTGGTTTAACTCAATGCATGAAAAGCCCCAATGCATAGCACATTTAGCCCTTCTGCCCCGCAATTCCCCTGCTCAAGCTTTGCCAATGCTTTCCAGCACTCTTTGGGCATTTGCTACCTCTTTTTTGAGTGTCAAATGCATCGGCTGTCGCCATGCTCCTTGGAAGCTGCTGCTCTTGCTCTTGGTCCAGATGCTGTTGACGTTGACGCTGATGCCGCTGATGCCTCTGGCATCCCCTTATTCCAATATATGTTGCAGGGCTCTTCGTCAGCTTCTTTGTTTTCAACACAGACATTGAAATTAGAAAGTGGTCCAAGATTTGGGAAGCATTACCTTAAAAGATGTGCGAATGCTTAACATTCTTGATATATTTCCACTCCATCCTGATCAGTGAATATGAATAACACCAATTTAATGCATGTACTGTTAGGGGAGCAGCTGGTGCCTTTCCTCACCACATAATACACCTTTTAATGCATAAATTTGGCATGAAGCACGCAAATTGTCTGTGTAATATGTGCTGCAAGGAAAAAGAGCAGGCTTGACAGGCGGCACTCAAGCGCTAATTAGTACATATGCATTGGTCTGAGCAAATGGGCACACAAACCAACCCTGCAAACCATTTCTTCGAACTCAGTGCAAGTAGTCCTCTTGAGCCCCCCCCTAAGCCAATGTCCCTCTTCAATGTGCGCTTAATTACTCCAACCATGCCATTGCACCCCCTGATCTGTTCTAGGCCCTAAGCAGTTTAGCTTGGCAGATTCTATGCATCCAGCAATGCCAAGCAATGTAAGGGACGGGCTGAGTGATTTCAAAACAGAGAAAATAACATCATTCAAAAGGGGCACCAATTCATGTTTTCTCTCACAATATTTTTAATTGTTTCAACCCCTTGTCCCCTTGTGCATTCTGAAATGTACAAAGTAATGTCCCAGTGTAGCGCATTAAGCCCCAGTCACACTGACATCCTTACCTGAAAAACCAGTAACCAAGTATTCTCCAAGTGCCCGTTCTCTAGCCTTGAGGATGCAGCATTTTTGCAGGAGCTCAGTGCTTTATCTGTGGGCGATGACAGCCCTATTTCCCAAGGATAGGGATGTGGCAGGCGGTCACACAGGATGTCAAATTCACATCCCTCAGCCGGGCTTAGAAACTCCATGTGTGCGTTGTGTGTCAAGAACACATGTTTATTTTTGATGTTTGAGCTCTGTACAATTTCAGCAATTAATTGATTGACCTGTGAACATGAAATGCTGCAAGGGGTGCGCGTCATCCAAAGTGGATTTACCGGCATCCCGTCATCTTTGGAGGACCACCAAGCATGAAAGCTCGTAGACTTGGTATCTATCTAGATTGGTGTTAATGTAGCATGCATGGCGTGCGCATGTTGTGCGCGCATGCGCACAGCGTGCACACACCTGTGCATGGGGCGCCTTGGCTAACTACTGCCCAGGGCAAGTTGTGCACCCTCGTACCCAGCAGCACATGCGGCCAGCTGCGATGCGCATTCTATGTGCAACAGCTGAGCTGAGGAGGAACGAGCAGCGCTGCATCAAGCACGGAATGGGAGCATTCCAGGGGGCTGACCTGAATCTCCTGTACCTTCCACAGGATAGGACCCCACTCCTCCTTGACCTCTCCCCTTGACCCTGCTCATGATGCTACAATCATCTAATGGTCTTCCTGAGAGAAATGAGAGAAATGTCCAATTCCACTGCCCGGCCCTGCGGACAAAATCACCTGGCAAATTCCTATGACACACACTGTCCGCGGAGGCCTCAGGGCCCTCCTGGCAAATTTTGGAATTTTAAGGGGGATTGGGTGGGGGAGGATTTCTCTATTTTTGCGGCAGGGATGTGGGAGTGGTCACACCTGCCGCCTCCCTCGCAAAAAGAAAAATGCAGGGATGTGGGCAGGGATGTCGTCAGGTGTGACCGCCCCCTCAAATGGGGCAGGGGCCTATTTAACAGCTGAAAGAACACGAAAAAGAACAAGAAAAAGGAAAAGTACATAGGCAGTGAAACACAACCTACTGATTTGCCAGAGGAGGACAACCAAGCAAAAGTCTGGGAAAGCTCCTTTCATGAATTTGATTTATATCTATCTATCTATCAAGAAAACCGTTATAATTAAGGCTGGGCAGGGGTCTCGCCGAGACTCGCCGACGACGAGACTCGGCGAGTCTCGCCGAATCTCTTTGGGGGATGGGGGGAACCCTTGTCACCGACGAGTGTCACCTATTTGACTGGTAAACGCCGTGATTGTGCAAAAATGTGCTAGAAAACCCTCAAATTACCCCAAGCCATAAATAATAATTTCAGATAAATTTAAAATGAGAGACGAGGTGGTGTGGGACGATGATGATGTGATGAACATGACTGATAGGGTAATGGGCTACCAATCCTTCCAGAGAGCTAGCAGCCCTGCCAATGTGTCTTCAAACGTGTGAAACAATGGAAGGAGAAAGGGAAGGAAAGCACTTGGCAGCAGCAGGCACTTTAAACCACACCATTCAGTCTGTCAACTTCTTGCGCCTGTGGGCTTAAGCTGAAGCTTCCAAGCATGGCTTCCCCACCCTTGCCACAGTGCAGCTGCTATGCATGCTCCCACAGCTTGTGTCTGCGAGCGTAACTGGTCAGTTTGGGGCCAGATGTGCACCAAGCACTGCTTAAGGCTTGCTTTGGCGCGCGCACGGAAGCTGATTTACATCTGCTGCAGCACAAGGACTTATCTGTGGGAGACCTGGAGTCCAGCCTGCAGCTCCAAACAAGATGAAAAAAGGCCGAAGATTGAGCAGCTAGGTTGGTAAGGGTGGAACTGAGGGGGAAGGAACCGGTCGGGAGAGGACGGAACAGCCTGTGACTCATCCCGGCCTATGGAAGGCCCGATCCTGTTAAAATAATTCATTTTAATTATATCAAAGTACCTTGAAATTTTTCAGTCAAAAGGATACGCCTGTGAAAGCAGTTTTCTAACGATAATCTCCCATCTAGGCCCTACCCATCTACAACCAGTCTCGGCGAGTCTCGGCGAGTCTCTTTGGCAGACTGGACCACCCTATTTACCCAACCTTAGTTATAATACACGCATGGAGATTTGGGGTTTAAAATGGATGACTTGCTCATGGACCTCCTCTACTGTTTTTAACAAGTAGGCCAACGGTCAAACTTCTTGACTGAGGCCTTATCCTCATAACCTTGTAAAATGGATGAGCCTGTGGGCCTGGGTGACTATGCAGCCTTGTATACAATTCCTGATGCTAAGATACAGGTTCGAAGGGAGTCGCTTGTTGAATCCATCTTGGCACTCATTTGGCATATCTTTTGGAATCACTTACGCTTTAATGGAGGAGGTTATCACTGCCTACTAGGCTTGTTTACTCTCTCAAAGAATGATCTATGCTTATTACAAGAGCACCGTATATGCCAAACATGATGTGGTTTGATGATCTAATCGGTCTAACTTAGGCACATGCTCTGGTATATTAGGCGTGGTCTCCATGACTGGCAATTTATGAAAGCAACATATCCAACCTTCTGGTCAGGCGCCCCTGCGCTATAGCTATGTACTGCCGTTGCATACAGCTTTGCAACCAGGGCATTCTCAGCTCTGAGCATAGTTGCCAAAAGTTCTTTGGAAGAGAATGTTTTGTACTGAAGTGGTAGTAATTGGCGCATCATACTGCATGTAGCACGCACTTGCTTGCAAGCCTGGGAGGTAAATCTTAACTTATTTCCAAGACCTCCCCTAAAGCGAACCTCACAGTGCATCTTAAATAACTTCACTTGTTTTGAAAGCCCTGGTCAGAAGGGATCCTTGTCTGAATCAGGTCCAAAACCCAGGCTACTTCCAGGGCAGTGAATACCCACTTCTACTAGTTGATGCTTTGTCTCAGGGTCGTTATGTCCAGATAACCAGAGGCTTCTGGCTGTATTGATCTTGAATGGAATTTATACGGACTAGACTGTTCAACCAGCGGGTAGGTGGCCAGGGGCAAAAGGGGAGAGGGAGAGGCGACATGCTTTTATTACATCTCCACACCTTGTTATTCGTTCGATTTGAATTCATCGATTTCATGTCTTGATGATGCCTGTGATGGGAGAACTTGGCCTGGAAGAAGGCAGCTGGGAGGGTTAACAGCAAGACATTAAAACTCTTATGATTGTGGTGTTCAGGCAAGTTGCAACCTCCAGGCAGCACATCTGACTTGAAGGTGAAAAAGTCCTTGGAGTGCTATTATTTCTGCATGCTGTGCTTTAACAAAGGCAAAGAACAAGAGCATACAGATGCATAGAGATCCTCACTGACTGAATTACCCGCTGGCGTGCTTCAAGGCATATCCAGCACCAGCTATGAATGCGCAGCTGGGTATCGCGTACTTATGTACCCATGTGCATATGTACACGCTTCAATGCTTGCTCTTTGCAAGGCTTTTCACTTCTTTATTTTAAAGGCACATGCAATTAAGGCCGCGGTCACACATACTTTTTTACTTTATTACTTTTTCCACTCGACCCCCCAAAAAAATGAAAAATTGCGGCCAAACGAAAAATTTCCAACCCTACTTTTTAATTCAAACCCTAAAAGTGCACTCTTCAATTCTTTCAATTTGGGCAAAGGGGGGGGTGGTCTCAGGAGGCCCCCAGGGAGGGTCCCAATCGTGCAAGACCCCTAGAAACCCCTTGTTTGGGTTTTTGTATGTCGGAAAGAGCAATATTTACTTGGGAGGATGTCTGAGGAGACAAGTTTCCTATGTAGAAATGTACACATGGATTACACATGTTATTTATGCAGCTGCGGCACTGGCTGGTGATGATTCTCCAGGCCGACAGTGCACTAAGATGTCTCATGTATGTGTTAGCCAGGCTTACACTTGTGGGGTGCCAAACGTGGTGAAGAATGTCAGGCACATTAGAAAAGGAGATTGATAGTCATAACTGACATTTCCTAGGCCTTAGACTGTCAATTTGAGGAGCACTCACGCGCAAAAAGGCTTTCTTTGCGTGCGTGAGTACATACTCCCACATGAAGGCAAGGACTGAAGCACTCTGGCCACATGCACATGGGAAAAAGAGTTGTAACCACGCTCTGCACACTATCTAGCTTGCTGTCCTGGGACTCTACCCTGATGGCTCAGGGTCGACTGTCATGCAAAACCTTGCAGGCCATGAGCCAATTGCTCAAGGAAGTGTGCAGCATCGCAGGCTCCTTATGGACAGTGCATTCTGTGTCGTGTTGCTGCTTGATTGCGGCATGAGGACCTGTTGCAAGAGCTTTTTGAATCCTATTGCTGGTCTTGGGAAGCCAGGAAACATTAGAGTGTGGTTTCCAATAGTAATGCTAGGAAGAGAAGGGTGGTCATGGGGGGAGTTGTTCAGGTGGAGTGAAAAAGTTAGTGAAAACGATTGTGTGACCGTAAATTTTTCACTTCCGAGTGAAAGAAAAGTAGCAAAAAAATGTGTGTGTGACCACGGCCTTAATATTTTGGAAGGGTTTCAATGCTGAAAACATGCGTCCTGCATGCGCGTTGCAGGATCCTCCATAGGCCAAAAGGCAGCCTAGCTAGTCCTTGCTAAACTGCCAAGCAAAATGTAATCAATGTAATCAATTGATCCCTGACGTCCTTTAAAGCCAGGTTTTTTATAAAACTATGCAAATACTATGTTGCATTAAAAGCCAAAGAGAGCAGTGATGGATTCAGATTAAAAGGCTCCAGGCTGGTCCGGTCCCAGCCGGACAGTTATCTGGTCAGGACAACCCTGTGTTTAGATATATTATTTGGGAGGAGCAGGATCTGTTTTCCTCGCAACTTTTTAATATCTTTACAAGACATGACAGACAGTCTAGGTCGCAAGTGTTTAACTGTCTGAATTTCCCTTGCATTACCCTGTTTCATAACCCTCTCCTGCAAATTTGTCGGGGATTGAAAGCTTATAGTTGCTGCCATTCTAAACCACCTATCTTTTAGACATTTCTCATATGACATCATTCACAATACATGTTCAAGTAGGTGAATTGTGTGTTGTAAGACATCCTGAATCCCAATAAGAGTGTTTGCACGTCTTTGCAGCTCATCAACGCCCCACAACACGCTGCTAGAGCCCCTCCCCCCCCCCCCC
>LKMJ01005382.1_pt1 | contig 12064 bp, 18 predicted proteins | sample 643391 | NCBI WGS metagenome assembly LKMJ01 (sample SAMN04112250, study PRJNA286221) | soda lake metagenome | biome: soda lake; feature: Kulunda Steppe; material: water; isolation source: sample PL-Br10 brine of Picturesque Lake | place: Russia: Kulunda steppe | collected 2010-07
CGGGCCGTTGCCACCGCTTCCCGTTTTTTTGCCGCCACGTCGTCGGTTTCAGCAACTGCTTGCCGGTACTCGGCTCGGTGCGCGGCGTGATCGTCCTCCAGTGAGTCGAGTTGCTCCCGAATGGTCACAAGCTCACTCTCGACAGCGTCGATCTCGTTGTCGTATTCCGTGGTCAGCTCCCGTGTCCGGCCCGCGCGTGCCAGTGCAGTCCGTGTTCGCAGCCCCATCTCCGGATGGATGTGGCCGATGTGTTCATAGAGCAGCCCCGGCTGTGGGCAGTCGACTGCCAGCCCATCGCTGTCGCCCTCACGGATTGCAGCCCACAGCTCCTGTCCATCGACCGCTTGTGGTGCGGTCAGTGCCGCTCCCTGCCAGTGTCTGTCGCCGAGTTGAAGCCGTATCTCTCTACCCATGGCGTTACTGTAGCTCTGTGTCGCGCATCGATGCAGGCGGAGGATGCTCAGTACCGGTAGCGAATGCTGTGTAGGGGACTGCGGGCTCGTCGCGGTCTTCGTAGGCTGTTGCTGCGTCCCGAACCGCCGAGGAGACGGACTGGAACTCGTTGAACGGCCGGGTTCGCTCGATCTGGACGCTACTACCGTGTTTTTCCCGCAACCGTAGCGCCTGGAAGGCGCTAAACTCGGTTTCCTCGAACAGCGCTGCTCGCCCGAACTGCCGGACGACGCTGTCTTCGTGTGCACGACAGATGTTTCGCAACGACTCGCGTGCCGACCGTGAGTAGGTAATCACCAGCAGCACAGCTACCCTGTCGTGACACGCAATATAAATGACTTCGATTTCCGTTATACTCTGCCGGCTTCGATTTCGCTTATATACCGCCGGCTTCGATTTCGCTTATATACCGCCGGTTTCGGTTTCGCTTATATGCCGCCGGATTCGAGCAGTTTGCGCGTCTGTATCTCCCGGCTGTCTCCGTCGAGTGTTACTCGGGCGTCGAAAAGCGAGGTGATTCCGGCGACATCCTTCTGATCGTGTGCGCTGGGGTCGATGTGGAAGTGTGCGCGTGCGCCGGCAGCGTGAATCTGCCCGGTGATCGCGTGGAGGAACTCGTAGGCCGTCTGGACATCGACGTACTGTAACATTGCCGTCAGCGAGTCGAAACAGACCAGAACGGGTGCATCCCATCCCGAGAGAATCTTTCCGATGCTGATCCCCAACCCCGTCAGATCACTCGGTGTCGAGACGTTCTCCGTTACCACAGCCTCGTTGTCGACCGCAGCAGACGTGTCGCCGACCGTGATGACACCGACATTCCCGACATCTTTCCCCGCAAGCTGTGCAACACAGTCGTTTGCTGCCCGGGTGTAGGACACGAACAGCACGTTCGGTGTCGAGACACCATCGACCAGCAGCGACGTGCAGACCTCTCTGCCCTCACCGAGCGGTGGCTCTTCGAGCAGGATGTTCGTCGTCTCCTCAAGTTGTGTAATCATGTCAGCCATTTGTCCCAACCTGTGTGTTATCGGTGAAAAGGGCCCAGAGATATAAACCGCTTTGTCTTCGTGCCGCCTCGCTGGTGTCTCCGGTTGTGTTACAGAAATCCATCATGGGTCGACAGTTGTCTCTGGATCATAGATCGACAGTTGACACAGCATCACAGATCGACAGTTGTCTCTGCACCCTCGGTTGCGTCGTCGAGTCCGTCGTCGTGAGCGCCGGACGCAAACTGCTCGGTGAGCTCTGCATCGGTCAGTATCTCCTGAAACGCCGTTGTGAACCGCTTGCTTACTCGCCGTGATCTCTCTGTCGCTGCGAGAACCGCACGCGTGCGATCGATTGCTTCTGTCGCTGTACCGAGTCTCGTTGCGAGTGTTTCGCTGTCAGTGTCTCTGTTTTCTCGGACCTCTTCGAGTGCATCCCCATCGAGTTGTGGCTCAGATTCACGGACGAGATGAAGCTCCATCCGGGCCTCGAAGACTGTCTCGGTCTCACAGCCAACTGCCGCTGCGAGCTGTTCGTCGTCTTCACCTTCGTAAAAATGCTCGATCAGTGTCCGCCGGTCCTCGTCGGTCAGCGGTGTCTCGAAGCCGTACTTCTCTCGGAGCGTCGCCAGCTCGTCGGTGAGATGTTGCTCGATGGAGCGCTCGTCAGTCAGCGAGCCACGACTGTCTGCCTGAGACTCCGTTACCGTCTCCTCGTCGGAGACAGTGAGGAAGATGTCGCGTAACTCTTCGGTTTTCTCTTCCATCTCCCGAATCCTCGACGGGACACATATAAAAATCCTGTCCCTCGGAAGTCGATTCCTGGGATCCCGTGTGGTGCCAAAAATAACCGCAACAATCAGTATCAAGCTACTTCGCATCGACGGACGGATGTGGACCGGGAACAACTGGTCGAACAGCTCGATACAGCCTTCGGTGGGAGCGATCGGGCCAGACGCGCGATCTCCCGCCAGGCGCGTGATCTTGCCGACTCCGGGCGGATCGAGGAGAGTTTCGAGTACGAACTCACGGTCGAGGCTGTCATCTCACATCTTTCGGATGCGCCAGACGAGTACGGAGTGATCGACCGTTGGAACTGGTGGATCGGCTCGCTCGAACTCGCAAACGGTGAGTATCAGCGATTCCGTGTCCGTCCCGATCTCGAGTGACACTGTCACCGCTGGGGTGAGAGGGCACCACCGAGGTGTGCGGTCGCATCCGCTGGCGGTGTCACGCTGCCGGGGTGGAGTACTGCCCCGAGTGCGGCGAGTGTCTCGACGAGCCGTGGCCCTGGTCGGTTGACGTAGTGGTGACCGTCGATCAGATACACCTGTTCGGTACGGACGGCTGTGAGCTCGCTCCAGCCCTCGCGACTCGTGAGATCAGTCACGTTCTCTCTCGTCTGTTCGAGATCGAACCCACATGGGGCGGCGATCAGTATCTCTGGATCGTACTCGGTGATTGTTTCCCACTCCCGTGGCCGGGATCGGTCACCGTGATCGGCGAGGCCGTACTGACCGCCGACCAGTTCGACCATCTCGGGGATCCAGTGTCCGGCGACCATCACCGGATCGAGCCAGTCGAGCACTGCAACAGTCGGGCCATCCTCCGGCGTCGCTGCAGCGATCGACTCGATCCGTGCCGCTAACTCCGCGCGGACGGCACTCGCCTGCTCGGCACGGCCGAGCCGTTCTCCCAGTCGCTCGATATCTGCAAGCACGTCGTCGAGGCTGTGTGGGTCGCTCGTAATCACCTCGATATCGAGGTCGAGGTCGTCGATCGTCCGTCGGATCTCTGCATCGTCGACGGCACAGACATCACAGATACCCTGTGAGACAACTACATCCGGATCGAGCGCTTCGAGGCGCTCGCGGTCGATTTCGTAGACGCCGCCCTCCTCGATCGCGTCCTGGACTTGCTCGTCGATCGCTGTACTGCTCGCATCTGGGTCCACCCGGGAGCTGTTGACCGCCGGCAGTTCGCTCGCTGCCGGTGGATAATCACACTCATGCGAGACGCCGACAGGCTCGACACCGATGGCGTACAGCATCTCTGTCGCCGAGGGGAGTAGGGAGACAACACGCATACCATCGCTACGTGTGAGGTGCGCTTAAAATCGTGGGCAGATCGGCCGACCGCCGAAGAAGACAACTGGCGAGTTCAAAACTGGAACCGCCGTCGGAGCTTCTCAAAAAAACCGATCTCCGTTTCGTCTGCGGTGCCATTTTGGATGACGTGGTCTTTGGGTCGGATGACCGTCCGGCCACCTTCGTCGGCGACATCGATCAGTCCGTCGTCTTTCAGCTCTGCGAGGCCATCTTCGAGCGAGTCGATATCTTCATCGACCATCGCGCGGAGATCGAACACAGTCATTCCCGTCTCCTGTCGGTCCGCCAGCGCGTCGAGGACGGCAACCTGGCTCTCGTCACGGTCACGGTACTCATCCTTCGCTCGCATTGGGCTGAATCTACGCAAGCACGGCTCTTATATTTTGAGCGAGATCGCACGGACAGGCAGGAAAATAAGAAGAACGCTTATGGTTCACACGGTGAGATATTCATGCCAATGAGTTTCAAGTGTTCCCTCTTCGGTTGTTCGTATGGCGACTCCGAGATCGAACGCGACCGTGAGGAAGACGGGAGTGAGGTCATCACGACGATAACTGAAACACAGACCTGCAAACGCTGTGGTGATACGAGGATCGTCTCCGAAAACAAAGAGGTGACGACGCTCGAAACCGCGGCCGATATTGTCGCTGACGATCTCCAGGACGAGCCAGCTCCCGAGGACTCAGCTGATGATGTCGAGGAACCAGCTGCTGGTGTTGCGGAACCTGCCAACGGTGTCGAAGAACCCGCGACAGAGCCACCCCAGGACCCTGCTCAGCCCGCTCCAGCCGACAGCCAGGCTGCAGCCGAGCCACCGATCCCCGACGCCGAGACTGGCGAGGTTGTCACCACTCCTCCCGAGGAGACGGTCGATCCTGACCCGGAGACAGACGATGGGGTCATTCTCGAGGACGACGAACCCGACGAACCCGAGCGCGAGCCCGGTGAGTGGCCACAGGAGTCAACCGAGGAAGAAGACGACTGGAAACCCGAGACAGAGGTCGATCCGATTCTCGAGGAGACCACAGTCGAACCAACTGGCAGCGCGGTTACCGTTCCAGAGGGTGAGTTTCACTGCCCGGAGTGTGAGTTCACCACGCCTGTCGAGGAGTCGTCGTTGCGTGCGGGCGATTTCTGTCCGGAGTGTCACCGTGGTGCGCTGGAACACGTGACGGAGTGACAGCACCACCGGAGCACGAAAGAAGTAAGAGCCACCCCTGGCAACAGAACGACCATGCGCGAATACAAGATGCGACGCGGCGAGTATCTCGACGATCGGATCGAAGACATGGAGGCGAAAGTCGAGGACTATTTTGGCCCGATTACCAGCACGGAGACGTACAAGGACAGCGAGCTGTACGTCATCGAGGAGCCGGACAACCCGGTCTTCTCGAAGATCACCGTCGGTGCCGTCGAGTACGGTAGTAAAAAGAACAAGCTTGCACTCGAGATGGAAGAGCGCCCCGCAGAAGAGGTCATCGAGGAGGGCCATTTTGAGGCGGCCGAAGAGGCTGTCTCACTCAAAAACAACTTTCTGGAGGAAGCGACCGGCCGTGACGCAAAAGCAAGACGCGACTCGATGAAACGATCTGTCGAAGACGACGAAGTTCCCGACGACGTCGAGTAACGACCTGTTGGTGTGTTCCGCCGCGAGCCTCGGGAGACTCAGTTCTGCTGACGTGTCGACTCGCTCCAGAACGTTCCAGCCAACAGTATCAGTCGACGATGCCATAGCCCCGTCGGAACAACACGATATCGAGAACAACGACCGCGGCTGTAAACAGCATCAACACAAGCAGCGCAATATCCGGGTTGACATCCGAGTAACCAAGGAAGCCATACCGAACACCGTTTACCATGTACACCATGGGATTCAAAAGCGAAAGAAGCCTGTACAGCTCCGGCAGCACGTCGAGTGAGTAAAACACGCCGCCGAAAAACACCAGCGGGCGGAGGATAAACTGGTTCATCACCGTCAGGTAATCGAAATCTCTGGCCCAGAGCCCACCGATAATCCCGAGTGCGGCAAACAGCACCGAGATGACGAGCATGAACGCAACGAGATACAGCGGCTCGGCGATCGTGATCGTTAGATCCGTCAGCCAGACGAAGACGAGTCCGATGATGGCGATGATCGTCCCGACGAGAATGCCCCTGAGTGCAGAGGCGAGGATGTAGGCGGCGACGAACATCCAGTTCGACAGCGGCGAGATGATCACTGCCTCGATGTACTCGTTCCAGCGGCCGTGAAAGATCGAAAACGAGGCGTTCTCGAAGGCGTTCGAGATCGTCCCGAGCACGATCAGCCCTGGCAACAGAAAGATGATGTAATCGAAGCCAGCGATCTCGTCGATCCGTCCACCGAGAATGACGCCGAAGACGGCAAAATACAGCACGTTCGTGATCATCGGCGGCAGGAAGGTGTTTCGCGGGCGACGAACAAAGCGCAGGATCTCCCGGCGGAGCAGGGTCTGAAAGCCGGTGAGGCCGCCGACTTTACGGTCTTTTGCTGTCTCGCCGAGAAGCATTCCGCCGTCACTGTGCGTATGGTCGACACTCTCTGTTGCTGAGGCGGGGTCTTTTCGGCTCACGAACCAGCCTCCGTCCGGGTGAGTTCGACGAACACCTCTTCGAGCGATGCCCTGCGGATGTCCAGTTCAGTCACTTCGTGGCCCGTCCGGTCGAGTTTGCGCAGAATACTCGGAACGAGCCTGCTCCCGCCGCGGGCGGTGACCAGCAGTCTGTTCCCCTCAAGACGAACGTCGACGACGTCGTCGCTGTCGAACGTCGGTGTCGCTGTCGGTGGCTCTGCGAGTCGAATATCGAGCGTGTCAGTGCCACGGTTGGTTAGTTCGTCTGGTGTCGCTACCTCGACGTTTCGTCCCTGGTCGATGATGGCCACCCGATCACAGAGTCGTTCGGCCTCCTCGATGTAGTGGGTCGTCAGCAGAATGGTCGTGCCAGCGGCGTTCATCCGCTCGATGATCTCCCAGAGGTCGTGGCGCAACTGCACATCCACACCGGCAGTCGGCTCGTCGAGAATGAGTAACTCCGGGCCGGAGACGAGCGCACGGGCGAGGACGAACCGGCGTTTCATCCCACCAGAAAGCGTATGGAACCGTTTTTCGGCCTTGTCTGCGATGCCGACCATCTCCAGGGCATCGCTGGCACGGCGTTTTGCAGTCTTGCGGTCGTAGCCGTGATAGCCCGCCTTGTGTTCGAGTACTTCCTGGATCGGAAAGAACCGGTCGACGTTGTACTCCTGTGGTGCAAGGCCGATCCGGTCACGCACTTGCCGGTAGTCCTCACTGACATCGTAGCCAAACACCTCGGCCTCACCGCCGTCTGCCCTGACGAGCCCGACGAGTGTGTTGATCAGTGTCGTCTTGCCGGCTCCGTTCGGGCCGAGCAGCCCGAAGAACTCGCCGTCCTCGACAGAAAGAGAGAGCCCATCCAGCGCCTGCACGTCACCGTAGGATTTGGTGAGGTCTCGGATCGCGATTGCGTCGCCCATCTGGTTATCTGCAGGGGAGTTCGGTGGTTAAGCCCATCGTACTCGATTCGGCAGGTCGGAACTCCTAGGACCACCTGACGTCGACGGATTCGAGCACTACGTCGTCGTACGGTTTGTCATCGCCATCAGTCCGCACTGACCCGATCTCCTCGACGACATCCATCCCGTCGATCACTTCGCCAAAGACGGAGTGTTTGCCGTCGAGGTGTGGAGTCCCGTCCAGCGTAATAAAAAATTGCGAGCCGTTGGTGTTCGGGCCCGAGTTGGCCATACTCAGGATTCCCGCCTTGTCGTGTGTTAACTCGTCGTGGAACTCGTCGTCGAACTGGTAGCCGGGGCCGCCGCGGCCAGTCCCGGTCGGATCGCCACCCTGGATCATGAAGCCCTCAATCACACGGTGAAAGAGTACGTCCTCGTAAAGCGGCTGGTTTGTCATCGTGTCGCCGGTTTCGGGATCGGTCCACTCTTTCGAGCCGGTTGCCAGGCCGACGAAGTTGCCGACAGTGTTCGGAACGCGGTCTTCGAACAGCTCGACGGTGATATCGCCGTGGTTCGTGTGGAGCGTCGCGGTTGGGTTTGCCATACGAATCCACCGAGTGGCACAGACAAAACAGTGCTGTCTTGTCGACAGCCGATACTGTGTTGTCGACAGCCGATACTGTGTTGTCGACAGCCCAGACCGAGATCAATTCGCAACACGACAGCGCAACCTACAAACCGGCGGTACACATACGCCTGTGTATGAGTACGGAACAACTCGAACACCGGCGGCTGATCATCGCCGGGTCGGGCATCGCGGGACTTTCTGCAGCGATCTACGCGGGCCGGGCGAACAACGACCCGCTCGTGCTGGAAGGTGACGAACCGGGCGGACAGCTCACACTGACGACCGACGTCGCGAACTACCCCGGCTTTCCGGAGGGGATCGGTGGGCCAGAGCTGGTCCAGAACATGAAAGAGCAGGCGACGCAGTTCGGGGCAGAAATCGAACACGGCGTCGTCGAACAGCTCGACAAACTCGACGACGGCCGGATTCAGATCGAGCTCACCAACGGCGATCGGTACACGACAGACGCCTTCATCGCCGCCTCTGGTGCGAGCGCTCGCACGCTTGGGGTTCCAGGCGAGGACGAACTGATGGGCTACGGTGTCTCGACGTGTGCGACCTGTGACGGCGCCTTTTTCCGCGGCGAGGATATGCTCGTCGTCGGTGGCGGTGACGCCGCGATGGAGGAAGCGAGCTTTCTCACCAAGTTTGCCGATACAGTGTACATTGCCCACCGCCGGGAGAACTTCCGGGCAGAGGAGTACTGGGTCGACCGTGTGACCGAACTCGAAGCGGACGGAAAAATCGAAATCCTGCGCAACACTGAACTGCTAGAAGTTCACGGCACACCCGAGGATGGCGTCGATCACGTCACGCTCGCTCGCAACGAGGCGGGCTATCCCAAAGACAATCTGGATGATCCCGAGACGGAGACGTTCGATCTCGATGTCGGTGCGGTGTTCGTTGCGATTGGCCATACGCCAAACACCGAGTATCTCGACGGGACGGGCGTCGAACTGGACGACACCGGCTACATCGAGACTGTCGGTGGTGAGGGTGGCGGCCAGACAAAAACAGGTGTCGAGGGAATCTTCGGTGCTGGTGACGTCGTCGACCACCACTATCAGCAGGCGGTGACTGCCGGTGGGATGGGCTCGAAAGCCGCACTGGACGCCGACGACTATCTGGATACTGTGCCCGAACGGGACTCCGCAGCTGCCGAGCCAACGCCAGCCGACACCGACGACTAACTGTTTGCTCTCTGGCTGTCGTCTGTGTCCGCGCCTCGGGAATACCCGGAGATGTTTATGTAGTGGCTCACCTAACGGCTGTATGGCATCTGAAACTGTCACCGTCTCACTCGAAACGGACGACGCGAGCGACGAACTCGAGGTACCGAACGCAGCGATCGACCTTCTGAACGAGAGCGACGAGGGTGCCCCGACAGTGATCGCCGATCTGGCGATGCTCGGCGTTGCCCAGCAGCTTCACGGCATCATTCATCACACACAGGAAGATGTCGGCGAAGAGGTCGAAGCTGCAGAGGAAAAGACGATGGAACTGTTCGAGCAGCGGTTCGGTCGCTCCTTTGCGGAGATGACCGGCCACGATCACTAACAGTCGTAGGTTAGAAGGACACCGTCGTCGAGCCGCTCGACAGAGTCGAGTGTCAACTCCGGGAATTCGGAGACGAATCCCTCTCCGTCGGCGAGTGTCGGTGCCTCGCGACCGCCGATGATCATCGGGCCAACAAAGACCGATAGCTCATCGACAAGTCCTGCCTCGAAAAGCGAGTAGATAATCTCTCCGCCGCCTTCGACCATCAGCTGGTCGATGCCGTGCTCGGCAAGTTCGTCGAACGCAGCCGAGAGGTCGACCCGGTTCTCGCCCGCGCTGATGACTGTTGCGCCGGCCTCTTGCATCTGTGCGACGAAATCCGGCGGAGCGGCCTCGCTGACGAGCAGAAAACTCTCGGCGCTGTCGTCGAGGACCTGTGAATCCGGTGGTGTCCGGATCCGTGAGTCTGCGACGACGCGTGCAGGGGTTTCGGGTTTCCCAGCCGCGAGTCGTTCGTCTCGTAGCTCCTCGCTGTCGACGAGCAGCGAGGGATTATCAGCGAGCACTGTTCCGACACCGACCATCACCGCGTCGCTGTCTGCCCGGAGCCTGTCGACACGTTCGAAATCCGTTGCGTTGCTAATCTCGACCTGTTCGCGCTCCCGTGAGGAGAGTTTCCCGTCTGCACTACTGGCAGCGTTGACGACCACTCGCATATGTACGACAGTGGAGACAGTCTGGTATAAAACACCGTGAACATCCAGCGCTCAGGCACGTTCCTCGGTGATGTCGAGTCTGTATCCGCCGACCTGCTCTGGCGTCTCGTCAATGTCGAATCTGAACTGCGTCTGTGCTTCTGGCTCGATTGGTCCATCTGTCTGGCTGTACTCGGATCCGATCGACTCGCCATCGGTGTCGCGCATCTGCAGCCTGACGGTCGCGTACTTTGCCGTCTCGGCCGTGTTCCTGATCTCGACGGAGACGTAGGCTGTCCCGTCTTCGGTCTGCAACGAGTCTCTGTCTACCACTAGATGTTCGCTCGTCTCTACCTCTCGGTAGGTTTCGCCCCCATTTATTTCCTCATCGTCGGTTTCTTCCTCGTCGCTTCCCAGACAGCCAGCGAGTACTGTCGAAAGCATGATACCTCCGACCAACGTGATTGCTCTCCGCCGATCCATACCTACTGTACAGGCTGCCAAGCGTTAAACGTATGTGTATCTTGTTTGTGCACTGTGTTTCTCCGGACACGGACTCGTTTGCTTCCGGAACGCTGACACATCCCTGTCTTTTTCGACACGAGCTGTCGTTCTCGAAAGCGACACTGTGGGTATCGAAAATACACCGTCATTCTCCAAGCGCTACGCTCACTGGGTTGTCTACTGTCTCTGATTCGGAAACAAACCACCCGTCGTTATTGGCGTGCCATGCGATTCTCCAACTGGGTCCCCTGTGGCGCTTTCTGTCCCTCCGCCGCAGCAATCTTTTATCCGATGAGGAGGTCAGTGTCACCCTCTGCTTGCACTTCGAGGGTCAGCTTGTACATCCCGTAGCTCGCCCAGAGCGCAAACACTGTTGCGACTGCGATGCCGACTCCCCATCCGATTGCGGGATCGTCTGTGATGATGATGCTGACGACCCCGGAAATGAACGAGATCGGGAGCGAGACGATGAGCATTGCGGGTACTGTTAGCAATGCAACAATCTTCGGGCTGAATATTTCCGCGAGCTTGTCGAGCATTCTCTGTGTCATCAGTAATAGAAAACGAAATATAGAACTATCGACTCGGCGCTGTTCGTATGTAACAGGCTTTTGGTACTCCGTGCCCAACTGAGAGCCATGACGTTCACTCCAGAATCCGACCTTACCCAGGAAGAGGTCACAGAGCGTGTCGAGACAGCACTCGAGGACCACGACGTTGTTCTGTTCATGAAAGGCACCGAGCATATGCCACAGTGTGGCTACTCTGACCGTGCGCTGGGACTGCTCAAACAGTACCGCGACGATGTCGAAACTGTCGACGTCCTCGAATCGCTCGATGAGTATCGCGTGGCTCTCGAAGAACACAGCGGCTGGGAGACGATTCCACAGACGTTCGTCGACGGCGAGTTCATTGGTGGCAGCGATATTCTCGCAGAACTCGACGAACGCGGCGAACTCGAAGCCGAACTGACCAGCTGATCGCAGACACTCTGTTTTAGCCGGCGGGGCGCTGTTCCACTTGCAACAGGGGGCCACCTGGTATACAAACGTACCCAACATACCACTACTATCAAACCAGCTGTTTTCTATTTCTCAGTGTCCTGCTATATTTATATACTCCATCCGAATGTCGGAGGATTGAAATAAACCGCTCGGATAGACGATACTGCCCTCTCTAACCGCTGAGATGGCTACAGACGGCGGAAACCTATTGCCGAAACGGTTCTCCGAACTATCATATAACGAGACAAGCAAAAACAGTCATAACAACTGAACGGTCTATCTCTGCATAGGGGTGTTATCAAATACCATGCTACTAAACAAACGCTGTACTTCTTGCAACGGAATCGTCCGAGCGGATGGGGCTGTTGCCTGCGAGGGGTGTGGACGGTACGTCCACGACGAGTGCAAACAGTTCGAACAGACTTTCGACTGTCTGGAGTGTGCAGAGGAGTTGGATGTCGGCGCGGTGGAACTGTAAACTGATTATCAGCGAGAAAACCTCTCAGCCCACTATCAATAATAATTAATAGTGTAGAAAAACACTGAACAACTGCATGTACGAGATCATGTGTGACGAATGCGGCAAGGTGGGGTTTCACCCATCGAGAGTCGCTGCGGAGTCCCGCGCGGAAACCCACATAGACGACACTGGCCACACCTGCTCGATCGTCGAGATGGGTGACGTACGCTAGA
>LKMJ01005384.1_pt1 | contig 12064 bp, 21 predicted proteins | sample 643391 | NCBI WGS metagenome assembly LKMJ01 (sample SAMN04112250, study PRJNA286221) | soda lake metagenome | biome: soda lake; feature: Kulunda Steppe; material: water; isolation source: sample PL-Br10 brine of Picturesque Lake | place: Russia: Kulunda steppe | collected 2010-07
CTCTCTCTCTCTCTCTCTCTCTCTCTCTCTCTCTCTCTCTCTCTCTCTCTCTCTATCTCTCTCTTAAACCATCCGTAGCTCTCAATCCCACATCTTTTGTTAAAAAAGGTTTACGTTCATCAAGTAAAATCCAATGCTGCAATTGCCGGAAATAAATGTGACGCCCTTGCCAAATACCAAGCCTGCCATGGAAATAGTCTCCCAGATGAAACAACCATCCGCACTGAAGGCCCTGATGGCAATCCCTTCTTTGATGTTAGCTGGCTAGCTCCTGAGAAAGTTTATCAGCAAGGATCTGGCACTTAAGCTCCTAACACGGCGCCAGATTGACATACCTTCCGTATCTCATAGCCGCATTAAAATCTCACATGCACTTGAACCATAGACTGGGTTATGCCAACTCTAGAACAGGGTACTTCTTTTATTACCAGAGTCTGCTTGCACTTGTCCACAATGGCATCAGCAACCCATTTTGGGGCATGTCCAATCTATCCCTTAAAATGGAACGCAACATCTTTCACTGCTGCACAGGCACCTTTTTTTTTAGGAATACACTGTCCGTTGAAGAAAATCCGCTAGCCTTCAAAATCCACTTTGTCAGCAAGCGGATAGTGCTCTCCATATTCTCTCAGGGTAACAACACAAAAACATCTCTGGTATGATCACTGAACGCCGTAATGTTGCCTGCAGACTCATTATGATTCTCTGGCAGGATGTTTAGTCCGTTTGAATGCTGGCAGCACTGACTGTTTGGCCCAGCCAAACCTTTAAATTCCAAAGCATGCTTATGTGACGGACATTATGCAACTGGCTTTTTGCTGCTTGTTTATCTGTCAGAGATAGGCTTCCCTCAAATTGCCCTGCTGTCATTTTGTTTACTCCCTTATCCATTAAATCCAAACCACCTTCCACTCCTCACTCACAACAGGTTCAGCATGCTAGATCACATGGGAATTGCGCACAAAGTTTACGAGCCAAAAGCTAGTATGAGGGAGGTACACCTGTTAGAGGTCAAATACTGTGAAGATACCGGGCCTTGTCATCAGCTGGAGGCCTTTAGCAAACAGCACAAGACTTTACGCAGGCGCTTGAAAGCTACACAGTTTTCACTCCACAACATCCTCCTTGGTGTGGAGGTTCAATCTTAACCTCAAGCACTTAGCATCATCTAAGAGAGCTCGACCTTGATTCACAGAGGTCCACAAGACTGCCCTAAAATTGCATGCTCGCTCCGTGCATTATGCCAGGCATTATGCGCAGAAACTAGAAGCGCACATGAAAGAAGGAAACGTTCTCAAGGCCTAGGTCTGGAGCAGGGGTCTGCCAACTACCCTCCGTGTCCCCACTACTAGTAGTCATCTTTTTCCTTTGGTGCATCTGTGGCCAATGTGTCTCCTCTCCCTTCAAAAGTTTGTGGGTGCAGAAAGCACACATCTGCCTGCGCAGCACTTCTTTTATCTTCTCCTGTGCACAGGTGCATTTTTTTCATTGTCAAGACTTGTTTGTTTGTTTTTGTACGCTCCTGAAGGAAGAAATATGTTTTCATTTTTCTCTTTTTGCCAGGCTTTATTTGCAAGGAGCCCCTTATCTTTTGCATGCCCGGCGTCTGATTAGGTAAGGGCCCTGCCTAACCAGACTACCTATGATTGCCTTTCTCAGCGGGTCTGAGCTTGTGGGCGGGCGCGCTCACATGTGAGCACTCTGACAACTGGCTGGTTGAGGTAGCTAGATGTCCTGCCTTGCTCTTCGTGTCCTGACCTAGCCCTTGCGTGCCCTTAGACTCGCCTTGCTTGATGAGCCTGTTTTTCTTGAACTTCCCATCCTGAGCGTCTTTAAGTTTGAATTTGAATTTCACTTTTTAATCAAGATCTTGTCACGCCAGATAAGTGCTGCAGCCAGAAGTGTGCTGCACTGCTGTTCAGTCGGTTGGAGATGGTTGGCTGAGTACCTGACCGGTTGGCAATACAGCTATCGCTGTATTTAGAGCACGTCTGAAGGAAGGACGAACTCGCAGTAATACATTGTTGAGTCTGGAAGCAACCTTGTAATAATGACCCCCATGGAGTAGTCCACTCCAGATCCTTGGGGAACACGGCACGGCAGTGCAACAGTGCAAGTGTGTAGTCCAAGTACAGTGTGAGTAGAACTCGTTCCTGAGAAACTGAGATTCAGCCGCTGAAAAGAGAAAGAGAGATAGTCAAGCAGGGCCTCAAGTTCTGTGATTGCCCAGTCTGCAAGCCCGCTGTACTTGCGCATTGTGTACACTGCCCGCTGTCTGCAGCCAGTCCACATAACAACACCTCATGCATGTAGTGGTTATGTCTAGAGACTTTCCTGCATGCAGCAGACTCTCGACCCGACAACCTCCAGCTTTCAGACACTACCTTCCTTCTCATGTTTATGTCTCTTTAGATTAGGTCCAGGTTGCAGACCTTCTAGGTTTCAGCTCAGCTGCCCTCGTTTGGCGGATGCAGCTATGTAACCTAACCTTTCTCAGCAGCTCAACAAACTTTGCTATTTCATCACAGACACCATGGACTAGTTTTTGGCTGGCGATGACCAGCCAGAAATCAACTTGATTGAACCAGTTGTAACTTGTAATTTGAACCAGCTAGAAGCCAGGCTGGTGGATAATCCTGATTTGTAAACTTCAGCCGTCAGACTCGACGGCCTTCTGTGCAAAGTAGCACAGTTCTTTCATACTTCTGGATTGCCCCTTACGACCAGGCTGGCGGTCAGCCCTAACTTGTAATTTCACACTTATGGAATGCGTATCATTGGTCTTTCTCTTTTGCTCAGGTATGCACACTGTCAGACCCAGTGGGCTCTTGTGTCCTCAGTGAGGACTCCTCACTGCATACTAGCATTATGCTAGTAGCATAAAAAAGGAGGATCCCGACTGAACACCGTTTCTCATTCTGACACATGCTTAGCGGCACGCGTGTGCACAGTCAGATGGAGAATCACCTATGGAGGCAAGGCTCATTATGGGGGCTCAAATTCAAACCAATCATTCAACAGCTTCAGGTCTGTGGCTGTGCTATAGCACGCATGGGACACTGTGTGCCAACGTGGCAGCCTCAGACACACAAGGCCAACCATGTCTTTAAACACTCTGCACATCACATGAGGACAACACTAGATGTCAGAGCAGGGACTGCGCCCCTACAGCATCCGACGCTCTTGGCGTCTCGCCGCCCGTTCGCTCTGATGCCTGCTGAGTTGGAGTCCGCTGCTGTGGCCCTCTTCGTTTGAGCTCCAGTGGTTTACGGAACCAAAGCCGCTTTCATAGCTTCCAAGCATGCCTCCCTGCTGTCCTGATGTAGCCTGCATGCTGGGCTGCATGTCATACCCCTGCTGCTGCTGCCGTTGCTGCTCCTGAGGATTAAAGGACTCCATTCTCTCAGCATCACTCCTCTTCTGTGGGACGCTGGCGCTGAGCTCCCCATCTTGCTGGGATGGCGGCTGAAGCACGAATGGAGCGGCTGGAGTGAAGTGCTGACTCCCTGCCAAGGGCACCTGGTGGTGCAGCTGCTGCTGTTGCCAGGGATTGGCTATCGAGCTGGAGCCCATCAGACTCAAGCGCTCCCTAGGGGCAGATACAGAGGACCTGCCATTTGCGCCCTGGTCTTGTGAGTGGAAGTGCCCATTGCTGCTGGAATCCCTTGGGTCGATTGATCTGGACCTGTTGCAGATGAAGCACCACCCCAGCAGCATGATCTGTTAAGAAATAAGTCTAATGCAGAGATTTCCCTGAAGCTGCATATGTGGAGAGCTGGTGGCAGCCAAGAAAGACACAAAATGCATTTTGATCAGCTCACTTTCGAGGTAACTGCTCACCAGCCTACCTTTGCAGGTCACCCCTACGAGCATCCACAGCCAGCCTCGCTTCATTGAACCGCCTTTCACGCCCTTCTCGGACTTGTTTCAATCCTGCTGATTCAGTTTGCTTGGCCTTCTCCTGCAAGCATTCCATTCACTGTCTGACCGCTGCCCCATGGCGACACGCTGACAAAGTCGTATCCGTGCTTGAAATTGATGCAACGCAGGGCTGCGGAAGCTTGATCACGATTCCCTGCTAGAACAGGTGCACATGCAGTCCACACCTGTGCGTGCAGTGCACGCCCCTCACCGATCCTCCAGCTCCCAACTTACTTGTGCATAATCCTGCATTGCTGCCATCTTGGAGATCTCTTTCTGACGGTTCAGGTCTAAAGATTCTTGGAAGTTTGCAAGGGACTTGAAGAGGCTGGTCGCGCCTGTTTGCTTGCCAACCTCCGTCATATTCTGCACACATACTCGGCAGAGTGGTAGTGGCAGTTTCCCAACACTGAGCTCAGCACAGGCTCCACTTCAGCAGCAAAAACAATTGAGGGGCGTAAACACTGTTGTGAGGACCAGCAATCCTCACACGAGCTCTACCATGGCTTGTCAGACTTTTTTTCGGCAATTGGGTACGCAGCTGCATTGCAGTCAATCTGGCCTTCTAACTGTCTTCTGATCAGTCTATTCACTATCCGACAACCTTTGAACACCGGATTCACAACACAAGCCTACCCACTATCCAACACCAGCCCATTCATGGAAACAGGCCTATCCACTTTCACAACACCAGCCTATCCACTAATTGATTACCCTTTGACAACAGACAGACAACCTACTGCCTGCAGCAGTGCCCTGACCCTTGAAGTGCAGCTCACGCTCAAAAGATATTGTGAGTCTTAAGAGACAAGTTCCTCTTGAAGCAGACATACAAATCACTTTTTTTATTTGAGGCTATGGATAGTTTTTGTTGGGCTGGAAGCCTAGCAGTCAACCCATCTGGCTACAGGTCTAAACCCATTGTAACTTTAGAGACAAGGCCAAATTGGGTAACCATTTATACCCACCCTGAAAAGTAGTTGCAGACGTAGATGCACCGTGCCTGCTCCAATGCTTGCCAGATGCAGCCCTGACTCTTCTCGCTTCCGGACGTCCATGAGGAAGCGCAGGTCTTCTGCTTCGTCATGTAGCCGTGGTGCCATGCCCATGTACCAGGCTGCAGTTCAAAAGTGCAACATTCTGAAATGGTATTTTCAGAACTCGCTTGCAGAAAGACTGGTCAACCAACAGGGTCAAGGGTGCCAAGATTAGAGAAAGGCTGATGAGCATCAGGCCTTTAGGCAAGCCGCTGCTGCCGTTGATAAATAAATGTTCACAATTCGTGCGGCACTAGGCAAGTGTGTTTGCGCAAATGTTGGGGAAACAGAACCTCAAAACTGAATGCTAAGCGATGGCATGGATCCAGAAATGTGGAGGCAGTCAGAATAGGGCATCCTCTTGGAGGTGCTTGGATAAGGACATCGCTCAAGTTTGTCCTTTGATGTAGGTCCGGCTTGTAGGCTGACGTGAAGGTGATATGACCCATCATATGCATTGATGTTTTTGTTCTTTTAAGTAAGGAGGAGGTAAGGGAGGAGGCTCTACCAACCCCTCCAACTACCCCCTGCCAGCCTCTCTTAACCGCTATGGTGTCCTTTTGAATGAGGAGAAAGGCTCCGGCAAAGGACTGAGTTCCAACCACAGGAGTAAGGAGCAATCTGGTACAACACAACAAACAGGCCAGGGATGCATGCTTTTTTTGATTAATGTACATTTTTCTTCGTTCATTTTTGTGGAAAGGAGCAGGGCGCCTTGTTTCACTGCAGCCCCGTTCTGCAGGCGTTTCTCAATAGTGGGAGATAGTGAAGCATACACTGCACCAGTCACTCTCCCTTGTCACGGACATGTTTAGAGAGCTGCCAGCTACAAGGTTCAAAGCCAAGGAATGGCTGAATACCATTGTTTGATCACCATGCCTCAATCTCAAATCTCACCACTTCCCCATAGAACTCATAAATCTTGCGGATGCATAGCTGTAGGTGGCTTTTGCTGCTTGCAAGCAGTTGCTGCCGCGCACAAGCCATGCATCTAGGCATGCAAGGCTATCAAGCAGTGCAGTGCCAAAGCAGCTCAGTGCACAGGGTAGTCTCACAGACGCCCGGTCCCTGTCGCCAATCGCATTGCTGGACGGAGCACGCACATCTGCAAAGCTGCACCAGGCGGATACTGAGGCAGGGACGCATGCACTGGCATGGAACACATGATCATCCACTCAGCAATTATGAAGCACATGATCATCCACTCAGCAACTGATGGAGCACATGATCATCCACTCACCAAACAGGTTCCTGGAGTCGGCTAGCTTTGGCTCTGACGGGTACCACGTGCGGCAGCTCACATGGTGCATGCCAGATGTGGTGGGCAGCGGGCACATGCCATACGACACAAAGACGTCCCTGCCACTGATATCATCCCGCGAAAACACCATGAGCAACATGCTGGGCCAGCCCTGCATGAAACAGTGTTTGGGAGCATCAGGTGGTGGGTCAGCCCTGCGTGCAGCCCTGCAGACACTGCAAGGCAGGCGAATGCAGGTGCATAACAGCTGCTTGCAGCACAGGTCAAGCAGCCTGCTCCTTGTCGCGCTGCCCTATCTACCTGGGGCACTGACAGGCATGCAATACGCATGCCCCATGCGACCTGCGCAATGCACAGTCATGCTGCTGGCGCGTGCCAGATGTGGGACCCTCTTCCCCTGGACTTGCTGCACGCACCTCAAGTCTCTGGGTCGTCATGTGGATGTCCAATGGGTGCTCCCAAACCACAAAGCTCTCTTGCGTGCTCATGGGCCACTTGCTGCGCACTTCGGAGTTGGCGACGTGCGTGCAGCCCTCCTGCGGGAAGCATGCGCCGTGCAAAGCTGCTCAACTAGAGCCGCACGCGCTGCACCCGCCTCACTCTGCAGGCGCACCGAAAGAGGTTCGTTCGCAAGGCAGGCGCACTGGGCGCACGCTGCAGGAGAGCAACCGCACAAGGCACGACATGCAGCCAGCGCATGAGGCATCCATAAACATCACAAGCACGGCTTACATCTAAGGCTGCGACTTTTGGGCTGACATGGCTGCCTGCCACTGGGCGTGCCGTGGGGGAGGGGGCAGCCATCAATGTTCCATTTGTGCCATGGCGTGGGGGCACCGCTAGGAGGCGCCCAGTGTGCAGCCATGAGGCCCTCCCCACCTGAAGCCCTCGCACCACAGCCCACGACTTGGAGGCATCAAACACTAGGCGCCACTTGCAGGAAATGGCAGGCTGGCGGGACTTGAAGCCAGTGGCGCCCGCGACCTCTCCAAGGATGTGCACATCCGCGCGGGCCGATGTGGGGTGCTCTGTCCCGCGACGGCTGTGGGTCTGCAGAGGATGAGGCAACCTAACCGTGGCTGATGAAGATGAAGTTGCGGATGAGGCACCGCTCAAAGCATCTGCTTTGCAGTCTGTCAGGAATGCCGGCAGCACCGGCATTACCATCCCATGCTGTTTCAGCACGCAGGCCGCAGGCAGGCCCAATGCAGCTGCTGACAGCTTAACACGTGGCTGCACTAGCTGGAATGTTCGTGCCTGTGGCGGTGTCCGGAAAAGCAGACATTCAAACTGCTGCTGCATGGGAATCTTCTGCGGCCATTGTGCAGCGCATGCTGTGCTAGCGCACCGCGCTTGCATCACTCCTCTGTCTCCCCATCGACCGGCCTGTACATCTACACCCAGCATCAACGACCCCAACGCTTGTGCCCACATAATGTGGGCCACAATGGATATCATGATCTACCCCCAACATCTACCTCCAAGCTACAGGCATGCCCCCCCTATGTGTCTTGCCCAACTGGCTCATAGGGGAGCGTGTCTCAGTCACCTTGAAGCTGCTTTCGCTTTCTAGACGCTCTCGAGGGCTTGCCATCCTGCAAGGCAGCGTGTGCCAGGGTGTGCCCGGCCATTGGAACAAAGGAAAGGAGGAACCTTGCACCACCCTAGTGGCCTTGCATCGGCGTGTTCTTGTCTGTGGCCGTGAACGCCAATGTACCAACGGACCTGGATCCTTGGGTGTCTGAAGAGGGGGACAAGAGGGGTGAACCCCCCTGGCTCGCGCCGCCTGTCATGACAGACAAGCGTTTGGACAGCCTCGACCACCTCGAGCTCCCCTCCTTGGCCAGCGTGGGCATCCGGGAGCGAGACGGGCTGCCGATGCAGGTCATGGTAGCAGGGAGAGTGCACAGGGGCGGTGAGATGATTGGCCCGAGGGTGAAGGGTGCAAAGCATGGGAGCCGCAGCTTATATTGACTGAGCCAAGCATTTTGGCATTGCGCATGCTCACCTCCTGGTGAGCTGGTTTGGGGCTTGCTGGCCAGCTCCTGCTGTCCCCTCATGCGGTTGTTGCTGCAGCGCTTGTGAGTCTTGCAAATGATACGCTGCGCTCATGTCTGCAATTTCTCCTTGTGCAGGTATCATCATCCCGCTCCAGCTGTCCTTTGAGGCCCAGCTGTCAGTTGACTACTCCAAGCATGTTAGCTTGACTCCTAGCATTTATTTCCCCCTACAATTTCATGTGCGCCGATGCCTGCCACTGCTCCTGACAAAATTCCAGCTTGCGCATGAGCCTGATCGTAATGCTGTGCTCCTCAGCACGCATTAGGCCCATTCTTAAATGCTCAATCTCATACATTCAAAAATAGAACCGAAACCAAGCCCCAATGCCAACATGCAAAAATTAGCTACCCATTGCTCCCGCACCTTTCGAATTTAAATGTTTTTGAAATAATAATGGGCTCGTTGCCCTATGGGTGAGAAGAAGGGGAAGGGACGGGGGGAGGGGGAGACCAAGGAGAGCTTGAAGAGCGACGTTGCCTCCCAGTTGAGGCAGCTGGGTCTGGCAGCTGGGGGTTCCGGGGCTCAAGACCACGCCTTCGCAGACTTTGCTCCCCCTGTGCCCAAGCAGAAGAAAGGGACATCCGCGGACCATGGTGCTCCCAAGGCCAGCACAGGGTCCGAGAAGAAGCAAGCAGCTCCTTCATTTGCCAAGCAGCAGCAGCAGCAGCAGCAGCAGCAGCGTATAAGCAAGGGAAAGCAGCATGGGCAAGAGGGCAAGCCGCCACCCGGCCCAGGGCAAGAAGAAGGGAAGCGAGACTGGAATGCCGGCGCTGGGCCCCGCCCAGGTATGTGCGCATGCAGATGAGCTTCCAAGTGTGCCTGCCTTGAATACCAGGCTGCCTGATGGCCAGTGCGTGCAAGTATCACTCACCCCCTTGCAGGCAGCCATCAGCCATCACTCAGCCCCTTGCATGCTGTGCACGCCTGATCAATGCTTGGCCCTGCATGCATGTCCAGGTGGCCTGTCCGGCAAGTCCCTGCTCGCCAAGGACCAGCCCAGCGTATGGTATGTCGCAGCAGCATCCCTGCCTATCCTCAGCAGCCCCTCCGAGGGGGGAGGCGACGCGCCTGCCCCGCTGAAAGACGAGCAGATCGAGGAGCTGCGGCAGCGCAGCGAGGACATCGTCGCCAACGAAGCGGCTGCCTTCGAGCGTGAGCTGAAGCGCAAAAATTTTGCGGACTACAAGTGGATCACGCAGGTCAAGCGCTCCGGCACTACGTCGGACAAGGTGGCCGCCATCACCCTGCAGCTGCAGGTGAGCCGAGCCCGACCGGGCCTGGAGGCGACGTATCTGTGTGAGGCTACACACCTGTATGTATATAGGGGAAGGGCATGCGTGCCTGTTGCTTCTGCAGGGGCATGCCAGCCTGTTGCCTTTGCAGGGCCGGCTACTTACATTACAGGGGGGCCTGCATGGTGCCTTGTTGCCGAGTGTGCATGCATATGGCATCAGGCAATTGGCGGGTACTTGAGATCCTGAAGTTGGACTGGTGCTGGGGAGCCCCTATTGCTTTGTGGGAGGTTTGTTTGCCGCTTTGTCATGCAAGGAAGGGGATCCATTGTTAATTGCTGCTACACTCTCACGTGGTGAGCCCTGGCTGTGAACCACGAGAATTTAAAGCAGCATACAGAAACACAGGCAAAGGGCCCAAGTATGAGGCAGCGAATGCTTTCACTGGCGGTTGCCTTGTGCCCATTGCCTTGACATGCTTACTTACCCCAGTTTTCCACCACCCCAAGCTACCACCACCCCAGTCCCTTGAAATTTGCCAGTGCGCAAGCGTGTCCACGCTGCACCCAGCCCTCGTCTCCATGGTTGCGACGCTGTCTGCAGGAGTCTGTTGTGGCTAACCTGAGCAGCCTGGACACCCTCATAAGCTGGGTGCAGAAGCGCAAGGGCGGGCGCGAGGTGGTGCGGCAGGCCATTGAGGCCCTGCAGGAGCTGTTCTGCTCGGTGCTCCTGCCAGACAGGAGACTTGTGCATTTTGAGCAGCGGCCGTTGCAGGTGCGAGCAAGTGGGGACGGTGAGTCCTTGGCGGTGACTTAGAGCATGGCCATTGGGGCGCAAATTTAGTGCTGCAGGTTGGCTGCGCAGCTGTGTTCAGGCTTTGGCTGCAAGCTCCCTGCTGCTTGTTGTGTGTTTGCTCATCCTGTCATACTTCCAGAACAGAGAAAGGCCTCTGCCTCGCACTGATAGTAACTGTTGCCTGTGTCGTTTGCACTTGTGCTTGCAGCTTCTGCCTGCTGGAAAGGAAGCCAGCAAGTACCTGCTGTGGTGGTACCTTGAAGACCAACTCAAGGTGTGTGGGCCCCTTGTGCAGCCTGAATGTTAAGCACATGAGCTGGCAAGAAATAGCAAGCCAGCATGATTTCGTGTTCCAATTGTACAGCTGAGAGGTGTATGTGCACCAGGACGGGTTGTTGTCCTGCACGTGTGTTCCTCACCAACAAGCATGGCAGGTTGCAGGAGTAAGCACACGCCTGCCTGCTTGCCCCTTTGTGCTGCTTGCCTACGTCCCCCCCGCAGCGCATCCCCACGCTGCGCTCGGCTGCTGCATGCGAACAGGTCGATTGTGCGCCCATCACCCTGCCCCTAGGTCCGCTACAATCTGCTGATTGCTGCGCTCGAGGAGTGCAGCCGAGACAACCTTGACTTTTTGAAGGACAGGGCCACCAAGGTGAAGGGAAAGGGGTTGAGGCAGAGCCGCTCTAGCTTCTTGCCGTTGCCGCCGGCCGTGTAGCTGTCTCATTTGGCCTGTCCCTTTCTATCGTCTTGTAACCATAAGAGGGCGGGGAGGTGGTAGGGGTGGGGCCGCACAGTGCGCAAGCAAGCAGGCGCCTGTGGTGAGGCTGCGCCAGATTCTTTCTCCAATTTTAATTGGGCAGCGCCACTGCGCCACCTGCTAGGCCAGCGCAGGCAGCATGTTTTCGCGCCTGGAAAAGGCCTGTCTGTGTTTTGACTGGGCTGGCCGCCTGGGCTACTCTGCGAGGCACCTGCCAGTTGTGCTTGGAGGCTCTCAGGTGTTGGCGCTGCCACCCGTGAGCTACCCTTTCTTGATGCTCTGGTAGTGCTATTTGTGCATGGCGCATCACGCAAACTCCTCCTCTGCGCATGGCAGCAGCACTGCCTGATGTGATTGCGACGCACGCCGTGTGATGCTGGCTGTGCACACGCTGGGTGTGGCGAACAGCGGCTGCTATGCCTGCTCTTGCATGCTGCAGGCGATCTACAAGCTGCTTGTGACAAAGCCAGAGGGTGAGGCCAAGCTGCTGGCCGCGCTCGTCAACAAGCTGGGCGACCCCAACCGCAAGATTGCGTCCAAAGCCGGCTACCTGCTGTCGCAGCTGCTGCTGCAGCACCCGGTGATGAAGCCGATTGTGGCGCGCGAGGTACGGGCAGTCTCTGGCCAACAGGCGTTTGGGCGAAGGGCAAGTTGGGTGGTTGCGTTGCTTGCTTGCAGTCAAGCTTAGAGAGTTGATCGTAGAGCGTGGAGAAAGATGCCTAAAGCAGCAAGAGCTGGAAGGGGGCCTTCCAAGGACTTATTTCAGGGATGTGGGAAACTCCCCTTCTCTTCCCTTCATTTCATTGCTCCTCAATGTGCGGTCTTTTAATGACCTAGGGGCACAGGGCTTTATCCCGCCTGCTGCAGTCCAGACGCAACACAACCTCCGGTCGCAAAGTCACAAGCATGCGGCGCTCGGCAAGGAAGTTGCGCACAGCAAGCCACCCCTCTGAGGCCCCCCGTGCGCCCAGCGCCTACATGTGGCGCTGTGCCGGGCAGC
>LKMJ01005385.1_pt1 | contig 12063 bp, 17 predicted proteins | sample 643391 | NCBI WGS metagenome assembly LKMJ01 (sample SAMN04112250, study PRJNA286221) | soda lake metagenome | biome: soda lake; feature: Kulunda Steppe; material: water; isolation source: sample PL-Br10 brine of Picturesque Lake | place: Russia: Kulunda steppe | collected 2010-07
CGGTGAGTGAGCCATCAGGCGCGCGCATGAGCAGCTGGCCATCACGGTGAGTGAGCCATCAGGCGCGCGCATGAGCAGCTGGCCATCACGGTGAGTGAGCCATCAGGCGCGCGCATGAGCAGCTGGCTGGTCCTGCACCGCACCATGGTTGTGAGCCTCCTTGATGCTCGCCCATCTTGCGCTCCCCTGCCTCGCACTGCTGCCTAGCTTTGCCCTCCGCTGCTCACACAGAGCACGCGTGTCAAGCGTGCTGCGCATGGGCTGCTTGCTCTGCAGCAAACACCCTCCCGCGCCTGCCTGCGCCAGCAAAGAACAAATTGCCACGTATGTCAAGGCAAAGCGCGTTCAGGGGCTCGGGAGGGGGCACCAGCGAGGCACTCGACGGTCAGGGACAGCATCTTCAGGTGCACCACTCGCCAAGCAGCAACCACTGCCTGGAAGTGCGAAAAGCAATCTGTCCAGCCATCATTGATTGCCATATGACAATGACATGCGTTAGCAAATATGCCACAGTCCCACAAACAAGCCGATCAAGAGAGCCATGTGGTGCTGTGCTTCGGCTGCTTGCTCTGCCCAAGGGCCTTTTTGCGCTGACAAGCGTCAGTACAAACCAAGCGTTTGAGGAGCTGAGTTGCACTCATGCATTGCTGCTGAGGTCAGCGCAGACCGAGGCGTTTCTTCGCCCTTTGGCAGGAAGAAGAGCTCTTGGCATGTCCGCACTCCTGGATGAGCAAGCACTCGCTCTGGACCTGGACGCTGTGCTGCTTGCTGCCTTGTGGGACAGTGCTGATGCCTTAGTTTTGGCAGGGGGTTGGTGGTTGGGCAGGTGGTTGGTCTGTCGCTGCCTGATACGTGTTGCATGGCATGATCAGCAGCACAACGTACATCCCCGCCGCTGGCCCAATCCCACTGCTAATCTTACACTGCTTTCGCTTAGCTGTATTGCTCTTGCTCACGGGCGCTGTCTAGGTCCTCCTTCTTTGGTGTACATTGGTGCTCTTCTAGGCGGAGGCCCAGGTTGGACATGCTGTACAGAGGCCTGGCAGGCTTGAGAAAAGTCGCCCCCTTTTGCAGTAGCCTAGCACGCCCTGCATGCCACAGCACACAATGCCTTCACCCCAACTCTGTCTACTGCGCCCCTTCGTCCCTCTGCTGTGCCCTGCCCCTGCATCCTGCTGCATCCCTGCACTATCTGCCACACCCTCCAGGGGTGCAGTAGGTAGGGAGGGGTGCAGGCGGGTATGGCTGGCAGTGTAGATCCCCTACACTGCTTCCCACGTTCTGCCTGCACCTCACTGTAGCTGCTGCACCCTGCCTCTCTACCCTGGCCTTCCTACCACACTCTGCCCTTGCACCCTGCCTGCTCCTTGCTTGCACTCAGCCCTACCTGCTACACCTTAAATGACAAAAATGCAAGCATTGCTTTTAAGGCAATGTCAATTCATACTGGGTGCAGACAGAATGAAGCAGGCAAGGGTACAGACAGGGTAGAGCAGGTAGCGGGAGCGGAGCAGGGAGGGCAGGGCAGAGACCAGGTGGAGGGGAGAGGGCAGATGCAGGCAGGATGCATGGGTAAGGTGGGGCGTGTAGGGCAGGGAGCAGGGACAAGTTGCAGCAGGGAGGGCAGGGTGCAGTTTCTGTCATCAGTGCTGTCCAAAAAGGCGCCAATACAATGGCCGTGAGGTGTAAATCCAAATATTTCAATGACAAACCATTGTTGCACCATTAATTTCAACTTGACAAAAACATCTTCGTGCACATTACCCTTGACAGGGCATCAGTGCAAGGTGTAGATCTGTGTCCCAGCTGTGAGGGTGGTGGCAGGAAGCAGGCCTTGAGGCTAGTGTAAGCAAGGGTGTTGGCGAGTTGCAGGCATAAGAGGTCCACACACATGAGGGTGGTCGCAGGGAGCAGGCCTTTAGGCAGGTGCGAGTGAGGGTGGTGGCAAAGAGTAGACCTTAAGGCCCAGCTGTAGAAAAGTTTGGCCAGGAGCTAGTTGGAAGGTAAGTCAAGGTTACATCGCTGTATCCGCGCATCTGATAGAGGGCTGCTTGAAGCCACAGTTGAGAGCTGGGGCTGGCAGAGGCTTTTGCTGCAGCCCCACATGCACCAGCATACATACATGGCATACATACATGGCATACATACATGGCAGAGGCTTGCTGCAGCCCCACACGCACCAGCATACATACCACATGCAGCTATGTAGCGCAGGCTGCAAGCGCGGCGCATTGCCAGACGTATGTCCGCATGCTTGCACACACGCACAGCCCCTTGGCCACGCCCTCACCCGCCATCGCCGGCGCCCCGGGCCCCTCCTCCACACCCCATTGCTTTTCTCCATGTCTGCCACACGCAACGCGGGGCGCGCTGTGCAATCTCAAGGGACGCCTGCGTGGAGGGGGTGGACCGACTGGCTGGTCCAGAGATGCCTTGTGCAAGCACGCGTCAGAGCACACGTGCCCGCCCTTTCCCCCGCCCACCCTTGTCACCAACACACCACAGCGAACGAGCTTGGCACCAGATCGTGTGCGGGGCGCGAGATGAGACGCAGCGCGGCAGCTGCAGGTCTAGAGTACCCAAGGGTCTGGGGCAAAGCACCCCCGACATGGGACCAGTACAAAACACATGCCTACCCACCATATGCACCGCTCAGCCTCACTGCCGCCGCTGTGGCCACCATCGCAGGAGGCCCTGAACGTTGTGAGCAACATCAGCAGCCGCGGCCTGCCCCGCCACGATGCCATCGGCTTCGGCAAGGTCATCGCCTCGCCGCTGGCGCCCACGCAGACGCTCACTGTTGTGCCTCCCCAGGTGCGAGCACTGGCCAGCGCGCTTGGAGCCAGGTTCAGCACGCGCAGGCTGGTGCTCTCCCTCCGCACCTCACCTACCAAACAGCCATACCACCCCCTACCACTGTTCCAATTCAGCAGCCAAGCCGCCCGGACCCCTCCCCAACCCATCAGCCAAGCTGCTCCTCCCCTTTCAACCATGAAGCTGAACCTGGGCGGGCAGACCGGGGCAGTGGGACAGTTGCTTGCCAAAACCCTGCTCAGTCCGCCACCGGCTGCACCCAACCTGTCAGTTGTCACCCAGGCTGCTCTGCCATTTGCCTGCTGGGGGCTAACCTGCCTGCAGCTCAATGCACATTACCGGCAGGCACCGACCTGATACCTTATGAGAATGATACCTGGCAGGCACCGACCTGATACCTTATGAGGACATGGAGGCCTTGGCAGGAGTTGGTTGGTTGGTTGGGGGAGGGAAACGTGCTTGTTGCGGCGTTTTTCTTGCGCGAAAAGGAGGCAGTTAGACCTCAGCAGAAGGTCTGTGCATATGGGCATGCTCTGCCAGATGCACAACCTTGCCCTGCCTATGCAAAGATAACAAACGCATCAGGGCGCGCAATCATGAACCCACGTTTGGTGTATTTGCATAAAGCTGCCCGGCAGGATGGCTGCACAGCTGTGCCCTCCTCCTCCCCCAGTGATATGCATGCATCCGGGCTGCGCGGCCATGAGCCCCCATTAAACGCGTGTCCATTGTGGCGGCTGCCCCGCAGGAGGGCTGCATGATGGTTGCCGACGCGTTCAGCAAGTACGAGTATGAGGTGTTCACAGGAGAGGTGGTGTCCACAAAGAGCGAGGCGCTGCAGGTGGGGGCATCTGTGTGGGGGCTGCCAATTGGAGGGGGTGTGAGCAGGAGGTATGGTCATCATGGATGATGCGGACCCTGCAGGCAGTGTAGGCGATGCGTCTGATGGAGCGCATGCTGGTAGTCAAGCATTTGCAGGCAGTGCGGGGATGCCTGCGCGTGGGGTGGGCACGGAAGGTAGCGCATGGTGGTGGCAGGGCAGGTGGGGTTGATGTGCGTGCCATGAGGCAGGGTGCATTAGGCGTGAGGGCAAGGTGCTGCAGTTGTGGGCAGTGACCAACGGCGCCTTGCTGAGGCCATTGGCTGGACCTAATAGGCAGAGATTACCGAGTGCTCCCTAGTCTCTCATAGTACCCAGCCCTGGGCAGGGGTGCTGTTGCTGGCTAGGCCTTCAAGAGAGGCCTGGGGAGAGGTCCAATTTGGTGGCCAGCTGTGGTTGGCTGGCAGCCTGGGTAAGGAAAGGCGGAGGCTCATGTTGATGCGCTGCTGCTGACAGGTGGTGGCAACAAGCTAGTGAAGGAAGCTCTAAAAGAAGAAAAGGGAGAGGGAGGCTGCTGTGTATTGCTTGTGCTCCCTCTGATTCCTGCAGCAGGCTGGATGTCAGGGTGGGAGGGTACCCTCCCACCAGTGCTTTGGAGTGCTGAGGGGTTGATGTGAAGAGTCTTCACTGAAGACTGGTGGATACCCCTGGAGTCCATCAGCTTAAGCTGAGCTGTGCCTGAGCTGTGCTGTTGAGGAACTACAGCCACAGCATGTCCATGCCACACTGCCGGCATTTGTGCCACTGCCGCGGCTGAATGTCTGCTCTCGTTAGGGCCGATGCAGCTGAGCTCTGTAGGCAACCAAAAGCCCATAGCTGCATCGACGCCACTGCCTGCCTGCATCCCAACGCCCGCCTGACTTTGGGGTGTTTCACCATAACTCTACACGCAGGCCAACTCAAACCTTCTGGCCACGGCCCTGCGTGCGGTGGGCATCCTGCGGCAACCTGCCCCAGCAGCCGTGCACGAGTTTGTTGTGCAGGTGCATATGGGTGTGCGCGTGCGGGTGTGCCTCAGAGTTTATCACTGCAACCCGGGGCCGCTTGCCCCTTACATTGCCCATGCCTGCATTGTATGCGGGCTCGCCTCCTGCTTCACAATGGGTGCTCGCCTCAGCGCTGAAGGCTGCAGGCAGACCTGTAGCGCAAGAGTGGTGTACGTGTGTGACTTGTGCGCGCGCATGCATGTTGTTAAACAGCCAAGCGGGGCCAAAGACGCCCAGGTGACTGGGCAAGCATGGCTCTTCACACTCTGTCTTGTGTTGCCTACACCACTTCATACATTGATGACAAAATGGACCAGTCCACCAAAACACATGCAAACACCATGAGCGCAAGCGGAAGCAGCGCGCCCACGTCCGTCCCAACTTTGCGTCACAACTCCCTTGTGCTCGTGCATGCGTGTCGTGCATATACATACAGGCCCCTGATGGAACCTCGCGCACGTTTCGGGTGGCCACCCCAACTGCGGACGTTCCTGCGCAAGAGGGGGAGCGCGTGACGTTTGTGTGCTCACCGGGGCCAGACAGGGGGGGCAGCAGCACCGGCAGCGGCAGCATCAAGGTGTGTTGGGGGGGAGAGGGGGGCTAAGAGGCTCCGTGATCAGGGCCTCGTGGTAGGGGGGTAGCAGCACCAGCAGCGGCGGTCCTGAGGTGTGTTGTGGGGGAGGGTGGAGGTCGAGGGGATTTGTGGTCGGGCCTTGCGGTTGGGGGGCAACAGCACCGGCAGCAGCGGCATTGAGGTGTGTTGGGGGGGAGAGGGAGGCTGGGAAGCTATGTGGTAGGGGTCCGACTGTGGCGGGCAGCAGTACTGGCAGCAGCAGCTGTAACAAGGTGGTGGTGGGGGGGAGGCCAGGGAGGCTGAAAGCTGCTGTGGAAGGGCGCAGCCACTGGCAGGTATGATTGGGCAGGCTGTCAAGGTAGTTGGTGATCAGGGCAGATCAGGTTGGGCAGGCTGTCAAGGTAGTTGGTGAACAGGGCAGATCTGATTGGGCAGGCTGTCAAGGTAGTTGGTGGACAGGGCAGATCTGATTGGGCAGTCTGTCAAGGTAGTTGGTGAACAGGGGATGCCGCGTGCTTGCCTGTGCTGAGGGAGGGACCCAGCAGCATTGTGCAAGACATCTGACGGGTCCTTGGCTCCCAGCAGCATGTTGGGCAGCAACGCGGGCATGCATGCTGTGCTGTGCGTGGGAGCACGCGCGACTCGGCCGTCTTGTTTTGTTGGGGGTCAGCAAAATGCCTGAGAGGGGCCCCGTGCCTGGTGGTCCGCTCGCCTGCCTGCCTGCATGCCTGACCTGCTAACTGCCCGTGCTGCTTCTGTTCACTCGCCTGCCTGTCTGCTCACCTACCTGTCTTCTGGGCACACTCGCCTGCTCGCCTGCCTGCTCCCCTGCCTGCCAACCTGCCTGCCAACCAGCCTGCAGACATGCCTGCCCACGAGCTCTGCTTGCGCTCATGCCAGCCTCCCAGCCTGCCTGCATCAATGCCTGCTTGCTTACCTGACTGCAAGGGAGGCTGCTAGCCTGCTGCCAGGCAGCCGTATGCAGGCGCACCCCCTGTGTTGGCCGAGGAAGGGGGAAGGGGGAAGGGGTCACGTGCGCAGACGCAAGCACGTGGTATGTGCTTTCATTTATGCGTGCAGCCCCCCTTGACCACGCCCTCATCCGCCACCGCCGGCGCCTCGCCCCGCCCCCTCCCCTCCACGCCATTGCTCTTGTTGATGCTCATCGCATGCAATGTCGGGCATTTGGCGTTATGGGGGACACCTGCGCAAAGGGGCGGACTGACTGGCTGGTCCAGAGGTGCCTTTTGTGCAAGCACGCGTCAAAACATTCTGCAAGCACGCGTCAAAACATTGTGCAAGCACGCGTCAGAACATTGCGGCCCCCGCCCATCTTGCGCCCGCCTCTGTCGCCAACACGCCACCACAGACAAACTAGGCACCACACCGCACGCACGGGGTGCGGAAAGAGGCACAGCGCAGCAGCTGCGGATCGGGAGCACTTTGCCCGAGTGCATCATTTGGCAAGCCGCAACCACCGGCGAATTCCCCACGGATTTCTCTTTCCAGGCATCATTGCCTTATGACACACTGCCATGCTTTCACACACATTTGATCATCTCAGGAACAGCCCAATTGCCTGAGGCAGAGTACAAACCACATGCCTACCCGCATGCCCGCTTGCAGGGGGGCATGCAGTTGCGCAGGAAAGCCCAGCAGGGGCTGCTGCCCTCCAACCCACCGGGAACAAAGCCAGGGGAGGCGCTGACGGCGACAAACCACAGGTGCGTGCATGTTTCAGGTCGAGGCCGCGCTCAGGTTGGTGTCCGTGGGGGGAGGGTTAAGGAGGACGCAGCAGAGCTGGGGGCATCAACCAGAGCTGGCAGGTGGAGGCTGTGGTGGGCAGTGCTGCGGTTGGGAGTAACTTACTCATGGCAGAGGGTATACATTACACACCACAAGCTGTTCCCTATGGAGAAAGAGAGCAGGACGGAGTCAGACAGTCACCAGCCCAGCCTGGTCCAGCCTGTCGCCCAACCAAACGGTACTCATGTGCACGCATGCGCGCACGCCCTCACAGCGCGCCCTCTTTATGGTGTGGCGCAGGACGGGCATGGTGATGCAGCTGCTGCCGCCACCGCTCTCATCCAACCAGCAGGGCGTGCCTGGATGGGTCCTGCCTGCCGCTGTGCTGCTGTCGGGGGGGGACGCTGCGTCATCCCTCATTGACCCACAGCTGCCCTTGCTGCTTGCAGCAGGTGAGTCTTGTGGGGACCCAGGTGTGTCGTGCCCAGGGGTGTAGTGCTCAGGGGTGTTAAGTACGGGCGGATATGCGAGGGTATGTTGACTGTTAGATACATACGAGCATGCTTTCCTCGTGTGCAACCCTCAATTGCCCCTTAGCCGTGCCCGAAACATCCTCGCCGCTAGGCGCAGGCATGCATGCGTGCTGGAGCAGGGCCCTCGCACGCCAACCCCCACTGGCTCCCCTTTCCCTCTCATAAATGCCAACCCTTCCACACTAACCCCCAAGCCCTGCTTCCTTCGTTCCCTCTCCACAGGCGCAGGCGGGCTCGTGGGCAGCGTGGTGGCCGGGAACCGCCTGCTGCTGCCGCGCCTGAGGCAGCTGCCTGAGCAGGCGGTGGCCATGGAGTACATGCGGCAGACCCTGCTGGGCCAGTACGCCCAGGTGCGGCGCGGTTCTAAGCAGCTTTTGAACCTGTGTATGGTTGTGCGTCCTGAAAGGGAAAGATGTTCATGCACGTTGGCTTGTGTGTTGGGGGGGTGGGGGGTTGTACCTGTAATTGTGAGTGTTTGTGTACAGCTATGAGCAGACATGTTTTTGTTTACTTGGTATGCTTGTGTCAGGCTTGCGGAAACTAAAGCTACAATCCAGTAGTGACCGCATTCACAGAATTGAGGGCGGCACATGGACGTGGCCAATGTTCAAATCTCAAGCACTTGACCTGTTTCGTGCCTTGCCGCTGTGCGCGCAGCTGAGCACTAAGGTGGAGGCGGTGCTCGGGGAATGCAGCGAAGATGTGCGGGTGCTGGCACGGCTGTGGCAGCTTCAGAACAAGATGCAGTCGGTGGGTGGTGCACTGTGGATTTGGCAGCTCCAGAGCAAGATGTTGTGAGTGAGTGGTGCGCTGGCAGTGTGGTGCGCTGGACGTGGTGGAGCTTGAAGACTGTGGTGCGCTGTGGCAAAGGCAGCTCCACAGCAAGACTAGGTCGGTGGGCCTGGTGCGCCGGCAATGCCTAAGACATTCAACTTGAAGAATGAGATCACTGAATTTGTCTTACAAGGGTGTTCGGTAACAAAAGTGTCTTGATGTGGAACGCTGGCTGAGCGGTGCACTGTGGGATACAAAGCGGAGCTCTGATGATGGCGCATTGGCAAACAGGACGCTGAGGGTGAGCGCATGTGTGGGGCACGTACACTGTATGGGCACGTACACTGTATGGGCACGTACACTGTATGGGCACGTACACTGTATGGGCACGCTATGATCAACAGGCTGGCATGTGCCTCCAAGGGCCGTCCATGCCTTGCGCCAAGCATTGGCCCACTGAAGCGCTGCCTCCTGTGGGGATGCACTCCTAGCATACTGGCCGAGTCGGCCTCATGTTTAGTATTAGCCCTACAGCACTGGTGCCCTCTGGGTACCCCTATCCAGCATGCTTGCATGCACACACATACCTGCATTTGCACGCTTGCGTGACCCAGGTGGGGGGCAGCATGTCTGCCTCGTACGGGGCGCGCATGGAGCGCGTCATCAACGCACGCTCCAACATCGAGCAGCGGCTGTCTAAAAAGCTGGAGCTGCTGGACGGCTACGGGCGAGTCATGAACATGATTGAGATTGAGGTGGGTGGACCCTCAAAGCAGGGCCAGAGCAGTGGCATGAATGGCTTGAGTGTGCTCCTGGCATGACAGACAGAAGGGAGGTGTGGGACATTGTTGAGGGCAGGGCGTGATCATAGTGGCCCGGATCAGCTCATGGCGTGTCATCGGGTCGACAGGGAAGAAAGGGGACTGAAATCATGGCATGGCATGGCACCCACGGGATGGGAGGGGCCTGTAATTGCAGGCTCGGATCTGCCAGGAACACGACATATGACGCTCAGTATGTGTGTCTGGGCATATGGCGCTCAGTGTGTGTGTCTGGGCATATGTGTGGCTGTGTCCAGCAGCAGCAGTGGTCTGTGGGTGAGCAGCTGGCTGCCCCCCCAAGCTGATTTGATGGCATGCATGCATGATGGAGACATGGCTCCTGGAGCTTGCTTGCTCCCAAAGCAGCACCACTCATGGCTCACGTGGCCCCCTTTGACTGTGGGCACGCGTAGCCGCGGTGAGGCATCTATGCAAGCTCGCCGTATCCTCCTCACTCTTATGAGTGCTGCACATTCCCCCTATAGCCTTGCAGTCGGCAGACGGGCTGCAACCTGCTCATGGCCAGCACTCGTAATCTGGCAGCGTGCCCAGAACCAGCACCCGCATTCTGGCAGCGCGCCCACACCTGGGCCTTGCTGAGCGCCTCCCCTGACATGGCATCGTACAAACCACGCAAAAACAAAAGAATGATAATGGTCGACAGTGCACACACCAACAGGCATCACACAAAAAGCACCTTTGCCAGCGCTTTGCCTTGCACCTCCACCACACACACGCGTGCGTACACATTAGATGCACGCCCCTGTTGATTCTTTGACCACCCTTGCACTCCAGGTGGAGATTGACACAGAAGTACCAGCAGCTGAGTTTGAAGGTATTGCAGAGCAGATGCAGCGCCTGGACGACCTGGAGAGCTTGCAGGATGACTGGAAGGCGCAGGCGGAGTCGCGGGATGAGGTGTGTGCGCGCGTGCATGCGTATGTGTGCAAAATGACTGCGGCAGCTAGGACGTGCAGGGATAGTCCTTGGATAAGGTACGAGCACTTGTATATCTGTGTGCGCGCGTGTGTGTGTGGGTGTGTGCACGTGCGTATGCTTTGTGTGAATGCATGTGTGTGTGTGTGTGCACGCGCGCCTCCCTGGCCCGCACCTGACCTCCACCCTTGGACCTTACTGACCTAACACCGCTACTCCTGCACATGCCTCCAGGTTGAGCGGCTGCTGAGGTCCTTATAATGGCCTCCCTGGTGTATGAGCGGACGCTCCGGGCACCTCGTGAGGTCCTTATGGGGGTCATCTTGAGATACTTGTGAGGTCAATGTCCATGTGAAGGTGCCCGTGAGGTTATCATGGGGGTCCTTATGAGCGTTCCTTTTGTATGGGTCCCTAAGCGGACGCTGCGGTCACATTGAGGACAGACAATGCGCTGCCCTACCAGGGCTGTGCGCTCGCTGCCACCTCTGGAATCTGTTCTTGTGGAGGACAAAGGACGGCTTGCTGCCCCCCCAAGCTGCTGCCCCTGAAGCCGAGCTGCGCGCGCAGGGTGGTGTGGGGGGGCGTGCAACACCCCACATGCGCTCGCACATATCTGCCCCCACCCTCGAGCTGCACAAACGGCGCAGTCAGGCTGCTTGCCCTGTCAACCTCCCCTCATGCTGTGCGCACCAGCACGGGTATGGACTGCGACTGGCACCAAGCCCCTGCGCCCCAGGGTGGGACTACCCCCAGCACCTCAGGCATTTGCTCAAGCTTGGCCCAGCATGCCTGGGCTGTCACGTCTTCCTCCGCAGCTCATGTTTGTGCAGTTCCGCATCTGGGGTGTGCCTGCTGACGTGCAATTCGCCTACCTGTGCGCTCTCTGGTTGGGAACAGCTCTGGTGTAAGCTGAGCAGCTGCTCATGGTTGTGAGCTGGTGTTGTGTGATCTGCTTCTGGTAATGGGTCAGTCGTGTCAGTGGAGGAGGTCAAGTGTACACTGGACTGCCTACATTGGGGCACCACAATTTTGTTAGAAACAGAAAGCCTATGGATGGAGGCAATGTACTCCCGGAGGGTTGTACATTTTTTCCTGTTTGGAGCGGGCTTATCATTTATGCAGATTATTTGGTTCTTGGGCCCGGGATTAGGTGTCAGTAGGATGGAGAAAAGGGCTGTGTGCTGCTGTCTGCTGCTTCATAGCCAACAAGGATGGTTGAATGCTACGTAACACTGCTATTGGGTACTCATGTAGACTTATGATGCCTTCGAAAAATGACTAGGCAGGAGTCAGAAGGGCATGAATTGGAAACCACAGGCATGTTCACTTAATGTTCAGTCTTTGGCAATCTCAACATGTGAGTCTCCAGGCTAGCCTGCTCTTGGTCACATCAAGCGGCTTTGTTAAAGTTTAATTGAATGGTTTGCCAGTCACTCGAGGCTGCTTCCTCCTGTTTGCATCCAATTTGCTGGGAGCTCAACGGCTCTGGCGCAAATTGTGAATCCAGGCAACCTTCCTCGCAGCACTCCCCAGCAAAGGCTGGACCCTCTTGTAATCTGTCAGGTGTAGCCTGAAGTTCAGAAACAGGAGTAGTCTCTGCATGGGTCCAAATTTCAAGGTTTAAGGTTTTCAGAGGCTATAACTACGATTTGATTAAGACATGGCACTTTTGGACAGAAAACACACATTACACATTACTACAACAATGGCAGAGTCCCTGCATCACATGAGGAAGAGGAGGCACCCAGGGCCTGCTAGCAGGCTCTGAGAGGCTTGGGCACGATTTTCCCCTCCACTTGAAAGACACCAACACCACTCTCAGAGTTGTGTCATCAGCCAGACAGTCAAATCCATATGCTTTCTGGCTGCCAGAATGTTTCAATTCAAAACATGGTGACTGAAAGACATAACATTGCTTCCAGGCTCATCATAACAACCTTGAGCAAAGGTGATTTTGGAGGGTACATCATTTTCACAGATATGGGACTGCTGACATCTC
>LKMJ01005387.1_pt1 | contig 12062 bp, 20 predicted proteins | sample 643391 | NCBI WGS metagenome assembly LKMJ01 (sample SAMN04112250, study PRJNA286221) | soda lake metagenome | biome: soda lake; feature: Kulunda Steppe; material: water; isolation source: sample PL-Br10 brine of Picturesque Lake | place: Russia: Kulunda steppe | collected 2010-07
GCTCTCAAACTCCATGCTCATTCTGTGCACTATGCTCATAAGCTTGTTCAGACCAGACGTTCTCTTGAGCATTCTCCCCACCTTCAAACCAATCAGGAGAGGTCTGCTAGCTTGTCTGCCCGCAACCTTCCTGATCCCCACTGCCCCCCCCCCTTTTCTTTTCTGGTGAGGGGGCTTTCCTTCCCAAGTGGCCCCTTTTCCTTAATTGACGTGAGGAGCTTTTTGCTGCTTGCGTAGTTTTTCTTTTCTTTTCTTTTTACAAGCAAGAAGACAACAAAAGCTAACACCATTAAGGTAATAAATAGGAAAAAGCAGTCAGACAGCATGTCAAGAGGATTAATATTCTTTACAGTGTGAGGACTTCTCACTGATGACATTAGGGTTGCAATGTTGCACAGTCTATAAAACACTAAGGAATCAACGAGCCAGGTGCACTCATTTTTCCTTTGTTCACATGCATGTACAGCTTCTTCAAGCTGGAAACACTCGATGACCAACCGCACCATCACCATTTTCCCTGCAAGCGATCCCCTGATGTACGCTGAAGCAAGATGAATACAAGGTATGAAAAAATGAGCAGGTAGGCTTTGGACTCGATGACTTACCCTAACTCCAATCAATGGACACACGGAGACTAAACCCCTACTCCAACAGTGGACAGGTTACAGACTACACTACTGCAGCATTTCAAGCATTTCAGGAAGAACTAAACACAGCTACCATAGCAAAGCCTGCAAATGTGTGGCGTTCTTGTGGTGTGAGGTACACATCTAAAATAAGCTACCATAACGAGGCATATGAGGCGCAGTTGCAGTGAAGAATGCCCAAACATCATGCCTACGATAGAAAAAGGTAGATCTAATGCAACAGTACATGACCCTGACGAGCAACTTACCTGGTCGTAATTCCATCCTAGTCCCCAAAGTCATTTAATTGTAATGCTCATGCATTGAGTCAGCGCACCGCACAGCATTTGTTCAGAGCCTCTCCAAGACATGCTTGCAGCAAGCATGACCAAAATGCAGGAGGCATGAGCACACAACTTTGGAATTCAAAAAAAGCCTAGCTGATCTCCATTTTCACAACCCTTAATTTCTCCTAATGATGTACTGCCCAGCATGCTAAGCACCCAGGTGCTGCACTTCAAGACCCCTGCCCTGCTCTGGCACCTAAGCCCTCCATTACTAGATCGTGTAGAGCAGCTTGGAATCCAACATTGCCAGGGCTGCACAAGCAAATGGGCAAGCACCGTACGCCATGTAGTAATGCATTGTACAGATGGCAGCACAGGAGGGCAGGAGGGCAGCACATGGCCCCTGGCAGAATTGGCAGAGTGACAAGAGGAAGGGGCCAATGCATCCTGCAAGGAAGCGCCAGAAACACAGCGCAGGCCCTGTCTACCAGCCTTTTTTGTGCTGGTCATGCTGGCTTCTGCCTTTATCCAAGAGGACCTAGCACCAAAAGGGCCTTGGGACTAAGAGTTTAGAACGAAAACTCGACAAATCCTTCACTAGTAAGCTGGGAAACCATGGAACACAATGCAGATTAAGGGCAGATCAGGCAACTCCAGGGACAACAACGTGAGTTGTGACCTGAACCTTGTGAGAGGTCCAGCAATATTCCTCGGGACAGACCCCTCTAAGACTTGGCAAGCGCCACCCCTCCGCACTACATCAGTCTAGCAGATGCAGGAAGCAATGGCAAGCAGCATCGGCAGGTACAGGCTACTGGCTCAGGAGGGTGGCAGAGAGAAAAGAAAGAGGGAGCAGAAGGCAATGGCAAGCAGCATCGACAGGTACAGGCTACTGGCTCAGGAGGGTGGGAGAGAGAAAAGAAAGAGGGAGCAGAAGGGGAGGATGGATTTTAGGGCGTGATGACACACACAATAGCTGATATGACGCATCCAAAGAAAGGAAAGGGGGCACGGAATGGGAGAATGGTCTTTGGGGTGCAATGACACAAAATAATTGCTTATGAAAGGCATTGAAAATTGAAAATGACAAGATGCGGCTCACTCCCTGTCTTGCACTAGGACTGCAGGGCTTTGTGCGCACCTGTGCGGCAAGCGTTTGTGCACAACTCCAAATGGATTCAGCAGCAGCAGCCAGAGCCTGGCATGTGGCAGGGGGACATGCACTCACCAAGTGCAAAGGCGCTCTCTACGGTGAATGGATGCCCAAAGTCCACTGCAAACGTGTCGTCCGTGAGCTTCCCAAACTGCAGCATGACGCAGCCCCCCCGGATGTCCGAGTTGTGGTCCCAATTCACGAGCTGGATATTCTTCACTGAAGCCTTCTTCACGCGCTTGTCAAAGTTCAGGGTGTACGCTGCATGTACGCGCACAATTTTGGTTGCTTCCTTCATTCTCGTGCTTGTTGCTGGAGTGTAGGGGGTATGCTGCATACATGCACACATCCAACTCTGGTTGGAAGAACGGCTGTGGGGCACAAGGAGACCGCGCGGGTGAAGAACGCCCTGCGCGCATCAGAGGCTCTGCGCAAAGCCGTGTCCAGCCTGCGCTTGTCAGCGAGCACAGCGGCGGCAGCTCATCTGCTGCGCACGGCACGCGCATCTGCAGGCCTCTCACCCGGCAAACTAGCCTGTTGCCCTGCAGCGCCAGGCACTGTGCGGGTGCATGGCAGAGCATTGCACGCAAGCAGTAAAGTGAGGGAGCAGGGCTGGTCGGCAAGCAGGGTCCCAAGCGTTCAGAGCCCTCTGGACTCAGCACACACATGGTCTTGGCACACGCACGATTGGCCCAGAAATGTTTGCGGCTGGCTGGGAGCTGGGAGCTGGGGGAAAAGCAGGCGGCGGCCAATGCGGTGAGCATGCCACAGCCCCATGCACCACAGCCCCGTGCACCACTGCCCATGCACCGCGGCCCGGTGCATAGGCCGCAGCCCCAAACCGTGCTGCCTGCAGTCTCCAGGTAGCGTGCGCTTCAGCCCAAGACAGAGCGCGCCATATGCAGTCCCAGCACAGCACAACTACAGTCCTTGCACAGTCCTTGCGCAGCATGGGACTGCTCATCAAGGGCCCTGGACCCACCCTTGCGCTGCTCATCCCAGGTGGGCAGCCTGTTGCACAGCATGGCCAGCTTGGACTCCAGGCCCTCCGGCAGCTCCTTGCCCAGCGCCTTGTCCATGCACTCCTGCAGCGAGCCATCCTGCGTGTGCGCAACAGAGGGCCAACACTCAGGAGCCACACCGCACCAACAACCCTGCCACACAGCCCCTGGCCTGGTGCATTATTCATGCCTTCCTGCAGCAAGCCGCCTTGCGTGCGCGCACCAGCGCTGTCCTGACCCTCAAGGGCCACACCGCACCAGCAAGCCTGCCACACAGCCCCTTACTCAGCAGGGGCATCCAGGCATGCACAGCAAGAGGAGTGCTGGAGTGCAGGAGGAGTGCAGGGAGTGCATACACCCACCCTGCTTGCGCGCCCTGCTTACACGAAGGGAGCGCCTGCACTCACTCTACTCTCACACACTCAGCTTGTGCAGAGGGTAGAGTGCAGGAGCACACACGCGCACCCTGCTTGCGCGCTTGCCCACCCATGTCAATGCCATGCCAGCAACCGTGCTGGTGCCACGATGATGCCCATTGCTGGTACTATGCCACAGGGCAGCCCACACTAGTGCCATTTGCCATAGGGCAACCTAAGTCACACTAGTGCCATATGCCATAGGGCGACCTAAGTCACACTAGTATAGGGCGACCTAAGTCACACTAGTGCCATTTGCCATAGGGCGACCTAAGTCACACTAGTGCCATTTGCCATAGGGCAACCTAAGTCAGTGCCATGGGTTAAATGCCAAGGGGGGCCTACGCTGGTGCCAACAAGCACGAACAGGAAGTGTGCTCAGACTTGCGGCACAGCTGTGATCCAATTCCCAGGGCTGAGCAACGGAAATGCACCCTGAAACACTGGGACACTTTGAACCCCAGTTCTGCAGCACCTGTGCACACAGCCCAGGGCAAGTCTGCGCGTGCACATACGCACCATGCGCGTGTGTAGACAATACATTGCGCGCACACACGCCCACCCACCTCTGCAGATGCTTGCCAGTGACTTCCGGGAACAGGCATAGCGACGCGCACTCCTCTCAGGCCATTCTTTTTCGTTGCCTATGTGTGCGCATGTGCATTATTTGTGTGTGCGTGTGTGTGCATGTGTGTGCGTGAGCATGTGTGCGCGCACGTACGTATGCGCGTACCAAGGCATGAGTGCACGTGCATTTAGTGTGCACATTCACATTGGAGAGCACATGAGTGAAACTATGCTTTTGCTAATGCATGTTCTGAGCACAAACGCAGCAAGAGATTTGCGGGGGCAGCAGCGAATATTGTGAGCTCTGTTTTGCACAGCATGGCACTGCATGCAGAGGCTGTTTAGCATGGCATTGGGCTCGGCACAGCAATCAAGGCAGCATGCAGTCAGTGAGTCCTGTGTTGACGTCCTGAGCGTGACGGAAACGGTAACTGTGCATGCAGCAACAAGGCCACAGTAGTATGCCCCCGCGTGCAGCATCGCCAGCGGCAATGCCAGGGCATTGCCTGTTCCCCAGGCAAGCCAAGGCTCGCACCTCGTAGAGGATACTCATGCCCTCTTGGCCATATCCCTTCTTGTTGGCTTTGTCCCCGGTGCGCTGCCATAGTGTGAACTGCACAGGGCAATGTTGTGGCAAGGACGAGGTCAGCATGAAGACACACATTGCTTTTCCAGTGCACACCCTCTGAACACCGCCAGACTATCAGGATGCCTTGACGGGGGGTCGTTTAAGCCATCCGAGAAGCCTCTCACTGCAATGGCTCTTGCTAGGGCCACAAAGTATGGCAGGTTGCTGAAAGCAGCTCCGCAGGGACGAGGTTGCAAAGCACAGCAAGCATGCCATGGGCAAGGGGGGAATGCTTAAAGGGCCACGATTGCAGGCCTCCACCCCCAGGGCTTCTTTTGGCGGACGCTGGGCCACTCTTTCAGCAACGCAATCAACCAGGTTTCAGACAGCTGCAACAGGCATGCCTCGTTGTTTGCTCCCCAATCAGAGGCAACGCGGGCTCATGGGTTAGTGCTTCATGAAGAGAAAACTGACTGTGGACACAGCGCATGCCTCAGAGGGTGCAGAGGAAGGTTGGAAGGTCATCAGGAGGCTTGCTCCTCAATCAGGCAGCCCAGGGGACCCAGCGCATGCCTCAGGGTGCAGAGGAAGGTTGGAAGGTCATCAGGAGGCTTGCTCCTCAATCAGGCAGCCCAGAGTACACAGCGCATGCCTCAGGGTGCAGAGGAAGGTTGGAAGGTCATCAAGATGCACCCACCCGTGAGCCCATGTAGTTTGCCTTCAACTTTGCGAGGCAGTTGTCAGTGTCGCGCTTCAGGTCATCTGCACATGAGTCCGGGCAAGGTCCTGACTGGGAGCGGTTGAGATTTGTCGGGTCAGCCAGGGCAAGACAGGGGAATTCGTTTCTTGTGATCCTCCCTGAGCACGCTCCGCCTGAGCTACCATACCAGATCACGTCTGACCACCTCAAGGCGGGTTCAGCAAGCCGGCTGTGCTGCCTCTTGTAAGCTCTGAGCGGGTTACAGGCGTTGCATGACAGGTTTGGCAAGGAAGAGAGTTGGGAACACACCTGCGTCTGTTGAAATGACGTAGTGTGAGTTCTTGGTCTTCTTTCGCAACCGGCCGGCCAGCAGGAACAGGTCCCCGTTTTGTAGGTACATGTGGTAAGTCGTCTGACCCATCAGGCCCTGGAACACGTACCAAGCCACAGGTTGCGTGTGCGTGCTCGGTCAGCTTGATCTTCCAGAAGCAGAAGCAGAGTTAGTCGCTGGTTCTAATGTTGAGAACAGAGCCACAGGTTGTGTGTGCGCGCTCAGTCAGCTGCACTCGCTCATCTGGCTTCACAGGAAGGGCACATATGGATCTTGATGGCCACACTTCCAAGTGGTGCCAGGTGGGCAGCTTTACAGGCAAAAGCTGTCGCTTTTACGACATGCACCTGGCCGGCAGGAGCAGGCTCCAGCGGGTGGACTCGCTCAGCAAAACCAAACGCGTGGGCCTGAAAAGAAATGTGCGCTGACAGAGCGAAACTGACCGCATCGGTATGCGCCAAGGGTCCAGCCTAAGCATGATGGGAAGTGCCGAGTGCATAGCCCTTGTGCATAACCTTAATTCCTCCTGCTCCCATCTAGCCAAGCACACCCGAAGAGGCCTGCAAGGGTTGTTTTGTCGCCTGTCCATCACTTCATGCTGCAGGCACAGGTCCCAACCAGCACACGCCGATGTGTCTGACAGGTGCAGCCTGCGCTTGCTGCAGCCCAGCACAGCCTCTAGTGAGCAATCGGGGCTCATGCGTATTGAGACCTCAGCTCAGCGCACTCACATCGGGAGGGCGCAATCGCAGCAGTGAGCCACACTCTCTGCCCTGGGGCTTTGTCAGGCACCCCACACAGGCACAACCCACACAGGCAGCTCGTTTGCTGACGCCATGCTCCGGCCAGGCTGGGCCTAGACCCACCGCCACCAAACAAAACAGGCAGCTTGTTTGCTGGCGCCATGCTCCGCCCAGGCTGGGCCTAGACCCACCACCACTTAACAGGCAGGTCCTTTCATGATGCCATCCTCGTCCAGGCTGGACCAAGCCACAGCGACAGGTTGCTGCCCGCGCTCAAACATCCCCTGCTGATGCAGCCATGCATATGCCATTTCCCCACGCAACGCGGGCACATCCGTTTAAGCACACCCTGCTGGCGCATCCGTTAAAGTAAACCCTGCTGGCGCAGTCCCCCCGCACACCCTGCCCCCGCTCAACGCAGCCCGCCCCTGACCCCCCTGGCCGCCTCCACAGCAGCACGCGCTCACCCCTTTGCATCGCCTGACGTAGCACTTGACGAGGGCGCCCCCCACGGGCCCCGGCCGCTGCATGCAGTCCTCGCGCTGCTGCAGCTCCATCAGGTGCCGCAGCTGGCCCTCCCATACAGACGCCTCCGCCCTGTAACCACACGCACGCAAGAGGTGGTCAGCCAGGCACCCCCCCAGAAAGAGCAGGCCCTCTGCGCAAAGGGCCCCCTGGTAGTGTGCCCCGAGGCATGTGTTTTGCACTATGAGCTTATGTTTTGTACTATGATTGCCTGATTAGGCCACTTGTCAGCAGCAAATGTTTGACTTGTCAGTACCAAATTCTACGGGTGATTGGCCCGTTTCCAGAGTGGACCATTTTATGTAAGCGCACGTCAACAAAGCATAGGGCAATGCTGGCTGGACAGCGCAGTTCGCGGGGACTCCGCCGGTGGTCGCGGTTTGGCAAAGGGTGCACTCTCAGGCACAGAGTCCCCAGCCCCAGGAGCCGCGCTGCGCCCCTTCCTGCGCCCCGCGAGTGTGATTTATGGTGCCTGGTGTGTTTGTGTTGGCGTTCTAGCGACAGTGGCGTGCACAGGAGGAGGGGCAGGGGGTGCGCTGTGCTCCACGGACCTCCCTGACGCGCGTGCTTGCAATTGATATTGACGCCGGTTTCCGCGAGGCGCCCCTCACAGCACACAGCGCGCTCCCCGCATTGCATGCAACAGGCATTAATACCAACAATGGTGTGCGGGGGATGGGGCGGGGCAGCGGCGCTGGTGGATGGGGGTGCGGTCAAGGGGCTGTGCGCATGTATGCAAGCACGTATGCAAGCACGCGCAGACGTCCGGCAATGTGCCGTGCTTGCATTACAGCGGGGGTTTACGCCCCTTTTACAATCCCCCCCCCTCCCAAACCCTGGCGTGCGCCTGACTCATTTTCTCATTGACCCCACGCGTGTGCTGCGTCAGGCGCCACCAGCCGCGCGCGCCGCCCAGGGCGCAGCCTGCTTCCCTGCTCACCTGCTCTGGCACACAACAGCGGCTGTGCGTGTGCCCCAGGCCCTCTGCCCCTGCCCATTGCCTGGTGAATAGGAGTACAGCCGCCTCGTGACACGACTCACCCTCGCACACGTAGCCCTTGGGACTGGGAGGCAGGCAAGCCCTGATCCAGGCTGGATTCGCTGGTCTGCAGCTCAGGGCTGCCATCCTCCTCCTGCCCCACAAGGTTGTTCCGCCGAGCCTGCGGCATGCGCGTGTGTGTGTGCCCATGTGTGTCCACATGTGTGTGTGTATGTGTGTGTGTGTGTGTGTGTGCGCGCGCGCGCATGTGCTTGCTGAGCCTGCAACGCACGGAGGTGCCCATTGAAACCCCACATGCTTCATTCATAGTGACACCAGTTTCAAGCCCTCATACTGTGGGTGGGTCTTGCTCCAAACGCGGCTCCTCAGGCAACCAGCCGATGACAAGCTGATAGCGACGCTCCTCAGGTCGGCGTTGCGTCCGCTCAGCATGGTGCATGCCACGTGTGCGTGAAATACCACGTGCGCGTGAAAGTGCATCCCAGGTTGCAATGAAGCCCCTCTGCATGCACAGGTACACAGTCATACAGCCCCCCTCTCAGACCCACCGGCACCCGCAGGCTGTCCTGCTGCACCAGCAGCCCACCATAAGGCTCAGCCACACCTGCAGCCGCCACCGCCTGAGCACGCACCACGCGCGCACATGCATGCAGGTGGGTACACAGCCAGTGCACGTGCATTTAGAAGTTAACAAAATGCAACTTTGCGCATAGCTGGGGGCCAATGATGCGCACGGCATCATTGCCAACAGGCAAGTCGGGGCACGCACATGCAAGCCAGCGAGGGCACGCACGTGCAAGGCTTCAAGTGGGGGCACGCGCATGCAAGGTTTTAAGTCGGGGCACGCACGTGCAAGGCTTCAAGTGGGGGCACGCACATGCAAGGCTTCAAGTGGGGGCACGCACATGTAAGGCTTCAAGTCGGGGCACGCGCATGCAAGGCTTCAAGTCGGGGCACGCACATGCAAGGTTTAAAGTCGGGGCACGCGCATGCAAGGCAGGCCCACAGCCACACCCACAACCCCAAGCACCCGTGCTCACCCACATCCGCACCTACACCTACACCTACACCTTCACACCCAAGCCCACACATGCACATCCTCACGCCTAACCATCACACCTGCACCTTCACAACACCTAGACTGATTCCTTTACCTACACAAACAAACACACACAATTCCCCCCCCCACCTACACACCTACACACACCACACACATGTGCGCGCATGTACCCCCTTTACCTGGCTGCCCCTGCCGGTGCTGTTCCGCAGGCTCTGCCGCATGCCCTCATCCTGGGCCCGCCCCCGCCACGTCCTTGCAGAGGGCCCCTCCTCAACAACCAGCCCAGCATCGTCCTCCTCCTCGTCCATGCCCAACACCTTGCCGCCCGCATGCCTGCTGGACCTCACAGCCGTGTATGTGGTGTGCGGGGTCACTGCATCTGGGTCGTGGTGCGGTGGCTCCTCGTCCCCACCCAGGTCAGAGCTGGCCTTGTGCGGCTGTGGGCCGCCATCCCCCTCTGGAGACCGCTGCTTAACCTCTTCGAACAGGGAGTTGCCAAACACGCGGTCGTACGTGCGCTTGCTGCTGCCCACGTTGATGTCGCCTTGGGGCTTGGTGTCCAGGTCTGCCTCGGCAAGCTCTGCTGCCTCCTACAGCAGACGCACGCATGGCAGATGCCCCAAGTGACGCGTGCGTGCTGGCCGCACTGCACACATGCCTGCTGGCGCGCCGTGCATGAGGGGTCCTGGGGTGCATGACTGCGCCGCAGCTGCGCCCCAGCTTGTGCAGAGATTGCCACAGGTGCAGGAGGAAGCAGCAGGCGTGGGAGGGGCGCCCTGCATGCCACGCCTCTGAAAGACCCGCCCCGGTCCGTCCAGGTGGTAGTCTCTCGCAAACGCAAGCCCCACCCAGGGCATGCAGGAGGCTCTCCTTGAACTGGCACGGGGGCAAATTCCTGCACGTGCCGCCCCTGCCCGGGCTCGCAGCAGCGCGCACATACGAATCGTGCCTTGCTTAGCACGGGCACCCTTGTGAACTGACTGGACGCTCCTCCATGGCGCAACCTGGCAGGTCTCACGCCAGATAAGATTCGCAGTTCAGCTTTTGGCCAGCTGAGCGGCATTGTACTGCCAACCAGGAGCCTGGCTTGAAGCATCTGCTTCAGAAAAGCTTTACCAATGCATACAGCTGTGCTCGAGTGCCCCACCTGCTCCAGCGCGTCTTGCATGGGAGCTAAGCGGTTGCGTCCTGCACAAGCACAGCAGCAGAGCATTTATAGGACACCTAGAGGGCTGGGACAGGGGCAGACTCATACTCCAGACTAAGGTGCGTGTGCAACCTACCCAGGCACGTGTTTCGCTTATGGCTGTTGTCTATCTTGCTGGTTTTTCGGCCCATACGGGCTGTTATGAACACACACATGCGTGGATGCTCACGCGCTCATGCGCACGTTCACCACCTGACATGCTTCTAGCGTCCTCTCGTTGTAATCATCTCCGGCTGCATGCTGGTGACCATGCTTACAGAGGGCTAGTAGTAACCGCATGCGCCTGTGTTTATGCATTTATATGTCTGGATAATGCATGTATGTGGGGGACCCTGCGAGCAAATGAGAAGCTCTTTGCACTCTGCCTCTGCATAATACCATTCTTCCTCAGTATTCTGGCCTCCGGTTGACTCACACGCTCTTAGGTTTGTGGTATATTCCAATTCATACCCACGTTTAGAAGGGATTGGACTTGGGAACAGCGCGCTCTCCTTGACATCTTCCATGAGCTACAAGCATTTGTGGGCGTCACAGGTGTTACTGCACAGTCGTGCCATGATTTCACACTTGATGGGGCAAGACCTGATAGCAAAATGGCAATAACGCTGCTCACAAGAACCTGCTCTAAGGAAGCCACATGATGCGCAGTGTGTGCCTATATAAGGTCTCTGACAGGCAGCAATCACATGGCCACCTGGGAGGGGCAAATCACATGCCTTCCAATTTCTGGAGTTAAGAGAGGGGTGCATGACTTCCTATTTGACGTGAAACAAAGGTCTCATGGGACTGGGCGCATGATTGCCAAAGCCACAAGCATATGCTCAATGGATGACACAGGTGTAACCGCCCTCCTGGACGTATACGTAGAATGTGAGGGCACAAGCTTGGCTTTACATCAACCATCCATCAACCCCCAACTTATAGCACCGTGCAGGATTGCAAGCCTAGAAGGGCGCCTGTCCGCCAACCTGGGACCGCGTGCGAAGGCCACACGCGCAAGAAAACTTACTGGGCCTGCTTTACGCTTTTCACGAAGAAGCCTGTCTTCTTCGTCGTAGTAGTCGATACGCGGAAGGGTAGAACTTCCAAGCGTCCCTGGACGTGGGTACAGGTCATTCGCCATGCGGCTGAAACCTCCTGATTAAAAGTATTTTGGACTTTCTTAAAACATGAAAATGAGATGCGAGCTGTGTCACCCTCATGCGCTTCCAGGGTGGTTAACTTTGTGGATATAAACAAAAAGCTGTTGAATAGAAACCCTATAAGGGCACATGCACGCACGCCCCCTTTTTGACAGTTGATGTGCTTGCATGTGCTTGCGAGGGAGCCCAGGAGGATTATAAGTAATTAATTTAGTATCACTACTATCAGAAATGAATGCTCGTGTGCATGGTCCATGTGCAAAAACACCAACATCAACCCCATCAGTGAGAGGGATGTGCGGATCCCGTCCCTCCCATAGTAGCTTTCGGGAGGTTCCGAGAGTATTTAAACCGCTACATGAAAGATTTACGACGAACGCAACAATCTGGGGCAAGATGGGAGACATGGAGACGACGCAGACGCAGACGATGCTGGCGTGCTCTTGCGAGCAGCGGCATACCATAGTGCTGCGTCCCAAGCGCCCATATAGCCCAGCACACGTCACGAAAGCCACGGTCGGGAGCGGAGGCGCTTCCACTTCCTCACTCCCATCAGCTGAAAGCCTAGCAGGTGAGTTTTGATCCCCAGCAACGACGTTGCTGTTAGGAGATCAGTACTTCTGTATAGAAAGGTTTCCTTTTGTTGTGGCCCCTCTCTCTCACAGCTCTCCTATGCGGATGTGCACACTAAATGCACACGCACTGCCTGTATACACACATACGCGGGTGCACCCCC
>LKMJ01005388.1_pt1 | contig 12062 bp, 12 predicted proteins | sample 643391 | NCBI WGS metagenome assembly LKMJ01 (sample SAMN04112250, study PRJNA286221) | soda lake metagenome | biome: soda lake; feature: Kulunda Steppe; material: water; isolation source: sample PL-Br10 brine of Picturesque Lake | place: Russia: Kulunda steppe | collected 2010-07
ACCTGTTTCGCGGTGAGACCGATCGCCTCGGCGATCGTCTTCGAGCGAACGTACCGCTCGCCACGCGAGGCGCTGTCGGTGAGGTACGCGAGGATCCGCTGTTCCTCCTCGGTGTACTCGCTCATGCCACAAACGTAGGACGCGGGTGTGTTTAACGGTTACTCGTTCGTCCGCGTCAGTCGAACACCTGGACCGCGATGACCGCCAACAGGGCGAACAGGATGGCCGCACCGAATCCCCACGCACGGCCGAGCTGCGTCGGCGCCCCGTACATCACGACCACACCCACGAGCGTGACCGCGGCAAACGCCAACATCACGCCGAGTCCCTTGTCCGACTCCATGGATCCCTCGCTCATACACGGCGGTTCACGGGCGCGTACTTAGTTCATACGAAGCGGGCGAACGACGGTCGGACGAAGCCGGACGAGGAGGGGAGAACGGAGCCGCTCAGATGATCTCGACGTGCTCTGACTCCTCGTTTAACGCGAGGTTGGCGGCGATCTCTGCGTTCCGCATCGCGTATTCGGCGGTGTGTTGGAGGCTGACGAGCACTTCACGGGTCATGAGCAACGTCTCGTTGTCGAGGTCGTCGGGTAGCTCGTCGAGGATCTCACGTTCGCGGTCGACGAGCCGACCGAAGCGGTCGCGACAGTCGACCGTGAGGTCGTAGTCGCGTTCGACGACCGCCTTAACCGCAAGCGCCGTCAGCTCATCGACCTGGTCGGTGAACTCCCGGATCTGTCGCATCGTTCCGGAGTCGACGTCGAGCGTGTGCCCGTCGGCCTCCATCACGATGTCGGCGATGTCCTCGGCGTTGTCGGCGGTGAGTTCGAGGTTCTTCGCGACCGACCGGTAGCCGATGAGCGGGAACCCCTCCTCCAGTCCGACGGCACGCGCGAGATTGGGGTTCTGATAGGCCGTGAAGATCAGCCGCAACAGGAGGACGAAGATCTTGTTCGCCTGTCGCTCACGGTTGAGCGCACGCTGTGCGAGGTCCGGATTGCCGTGGGCGAGCGCCTTGACCGCCTCGCCGCGCATCGTCGATCCGGTGTTCTCCAGCCGTTCGAGAAGGTTATCCAGCGTGAAGTCCTCCGGATCGACGGAACACCGAATCGCGATGTCCTCCGGCGTCTCCTCGATGACGCCGAGCCCCATCAGCTGGGTCTCGGCTTTATATACCGCGTTGATGTGGTCGCTGCCGAGCGCGCCCTCGCTCGTGACGTGGATCACGCGCCGACCGAGCACGTACTGGGCCACGATGGCGCGTTCGAGCGCCCCCGCGTCGAGGTTGTCCGCGGAGATGATCGCCTCCGACTCCTCCGTGCTCACCGACTCGGGTAACACCGTCAGCGTTCCCTTGCCACCCATCCGGAGCGACACCTCGTCGCCCTTGTTCACCCCGTGTTCTTTCGCCCACTCCGCCGGCAACGTCATCGCCAGCGTCGACGGGCCGAGCCGCTGGACCTTCCGCGTTTCCATATGCAGTTGATATTGGAGGATGGACCTTAAGGCTATCCCCATGGCCATTATATACTCGTGTCGAAATACAAGGCATCGATGAACGTTCGTGAGGAACCGCGCCGTCGCGATGGATCGGTCGGCCGTGATGGATCGGTCGGCCGTGATTGATCGGTCGGCCGTGATGGACCGAGCGGCCGTGATGGATCGCAACGTCGATGCGAGATGATAGCGATTTATATCGACGACGGCGATGGCATGCGTATGAGCAAGCGGATACTCGTCGTCGACGACTCCGCGTTCCAGCGAACGGTGATCCGTGACGCGCTGGAGGACGGTTTCGACGTCGTCGGCGAGGCCGAAAACGGCGAGGAGGCGGTGGCGATGTTCGAAGAATGCGACCCGGACGCGATCTCGATGGACGTCGTGATGCCCGAGATGACGGGGATCGAGGCGACCGCCGAGATCAAGGACCGATCGTCGGGGACCGCGATCGTGATGTGTACGAGCGTCGACCAGCAGGAGAAGATGATGGAGGCGGTGAAGGCTGGTGCGGACGGCTACGTCACGAAGCCGGTTGACGCCGACGAACTGGTCACGGAACTTCGAAGCCACCTCGGCTGACCGCGTCGCCGTCGACGTAGCCGCCCCAAGCCGCCCAGTGAATCCTCACGCGGTCGGTGGTCGCATCGAACGCTTTTAACCGATCGCCGCCGTCGATTCGGTAACCCATGGAGACGCTCGTCGTCGGTGCGGGAGAGATGGGCCGGTGGGTCGCCGACACGCTGTTGGCCGGAACCGGCCCACGGGACGTGAGCGTCGCCTTCACCGACCACGACCCGGACGTCGCCGCCGACGCGGCGTCGACGCGATCGGACGCCAGATCCGTTCCGACGGACGCCGAGGAGTCGTTCGACGTCGTCTGTCTCGCCGTGCCGATGTCGGCGGTGCCGTCGGCCGTCGCGGCCTACGCCGACCGTGCCGACCGTGCGATCGTCGACGTCTCCGGCGAGATGACCGACGCCATCGCGGCGCTACGCGAGCACGCACCCGATCGCGAACGGGCGAGTTTCCATCCGCTCTTTGCCCCGCCACGGGTCCCCGGCAACGTTGCGGCCGTGATCGACGCGGACGGTCCCCACGTGGCCGCGCTCGTCGGAGCCATCGAGGCCGGCGGCAACGACGTCTTCGAGACGACCGCGACCGAACACGATCGGGCGATGGAGACGATACAGGCCGGCGCTCACGCCGCGGTTCTGGCCTGGCGGCTCGCCGGCGACGACGTCCGCGCGGAGTTCCACACGCCCGTCTCGAACGCGCTCGCCGACGTCGCCGACACGGTGACCGAGGGCGCTCCGGAAGTGTACGCGGAGATCCAGGGCGCCTTCGACGGCGCCGAGGACGTCGCCGACGCCGCCCGCGAGATCGCCGATGCCGACGCCGAGGAGTTCGCGGAGATATATGAGCGGGCCCGCGGCGACCGAGAGGGTCGCGAGCGACACGAGTGAGCGGCGATGACGACGGAGACCACCGATCAATGAGACATAGAGACGCCGTCCGGAACAACGCAAACTACCTGCGGAACGTCAGGCCGATCGATCCCGAGGAGATCACCGAGTACATCGAAGGAACGCCGCATCCGGCGGTCATCCGCGAGACGCTCCGCGAGGAGGCGTTCGACCTCCGGCTTCGCGAGCGCGACGACGGCACGTTCGTCCCCGTGGCGGACGAGCCGATCGAGCCGCCCGGCTGGAGCCCGGAGGCCTTCCCGGAGAGGTACGCCTTCGCGGTGGAGGACCTGCTCGTCGGCGAGTTCGGCGCCAACTGGCATCGCGGGGAATCCGGCGATCACCTTCGGGAGGCGATCCGTCGGCTGAAGACGGATTACCTCTACGAGAACGACGTCGCCTACGACCGGATCGCCGCGCTCGGCTACGCGATCTACCACCTGCCGGGCTACTACGCCGCGGTCGGCTACGTCCTCGACGACCTCGTCGAGAACCGGCTGCTCGATCGAACCCTCCGCGTGCTCGACGTCGGGGCGGGCGTCGGCGGTCCCGCGCTCGGCTTACACGACTACCTTCCGGACGACGCCGTGGTCGAGTATCACGCGATCGAGCCCAGCGCGGCCGCGGACGTTCTCGAGGACCTCCTCGGCGAGACGGGACGCAACTTCCGGACGAGCGTCCGACGCGAGACGGTGGAGGCCTTCCTCGGACTCGACGGCGACACCGATCGTGGCGGCGAGGGGAGCGATTCGCGGACCGAAGCGGCCGGAACGGACGACCTCGGGGGCGACGTCGACCTCGTTCTCCTCGGCAACGTGCTCTCCGAGCTCGACGAGGCGGCCGCAGTCGTGCGGGGACTCCTCGACGTGCTCACGGACGACGGGAGCCTCGTCGCGCTCGCACCCGCCGACCTCAACACCGCGACGGGGCTCCGCGAGGTCGAGCGCACGGTCGCCGCGCCCGGATCGGACGTCGACGTCTACGCGCCGACGCTCCGGCTCTGGCCGGGGATGGTCCCCGAGGACCGCGGCTGGTCGTTCGACGTCGCGTCCGACGTCGCGGTGCCGCCCTTCCAGCGGCGGCTCGACGAGGCGGCCGCGCGCGGCCCCGAGGACGAGCCCGGCGAGTTCGTCAACGTCGACGTCCAGTTCGCCTACTCGATCCTGCGCACGGACGGGAGCCGGCGCGTCGACGTCCGTGGCAACCCGGATCGCTGTGCGCGAATGGCCGACTCCGAGGGCCACGTCACCGATCGGGTCAACCTGCTCGCCGTCAAACTCAGCCACGACCTGAGCGAGGGAGACAACGAGGTTTATAAGGTCGGCGACGGCTCACAGCGGATCGAACATTACGCGGTCTGCACGCGTGAGACGGAGCTGAACCGCGATCTACGGGACGCTGACTACGGCGCCGTCCTCTTCGTCGAGAACGGGCTCGTTCTCTGGAACGACGACGAGGGCGCGTACAACGTCGTCGTCGACACGAAGACAGTCGTCGACCTCGTCGCGCCCTGAAACACGGTCCATCCGACGGGCACCGTAACACCCATATAGAAGACCGAACCGCGCGCGGACGCCGCGATCGAACGCCTCTTGAGCCGGACCGCCGTCGACCCGATCGATGGATCCCCTCCTCTCCGTCGTCGCGGATCCGGGGCTCGGCTTCGCGCTCTCCGCGGCGATCGTGTGGGGCGTCTATATCTACCTCCTCAAACGGCTCTTCGAGGGCTATCCGCCCGCCGCGTTGACCGTCCTGATAAACGCCTTCGCGATCGTCTGGTACCTTCCGGTCACGCTTTCCGGCGGCGACCTGTCCGCCGACGCGGCGGCCGGCTTCGGTCTCGCGGAGGCGGGGATCGTCGCCGTGACGGTCGTCATGACGGCCGCGGCGTTCGTGCTCTTTTTGACCGCGATCGCCGACGGCGACGTCTCCTACGTCACCCCGATCAACAAGATCGTTCCCCTGTTCGTCCTGCCGCTCGAGATAATCCTGTTGGGGCAGGTACTGACGCCGCTTGAGGTGACGGGCGTGGTGATCGCGACGCTCGCGGTCTACGTCGCCAACTACGATCCCGGCGGCTTCTTCGAGCCGTTCGTGAAGGCCGCGAAGTCGCGTCCTGCCCGGCTCGCGCTCGTGAGCGCGATGTGTTACGCCGTGAGCGACCTCGGCAAGCGGGTCGCCCTCCAGGAGCTCGCCATCCCGGAGACGCTGTGGGTGCCGCTGCTGCTCGCGGGCGTCGCCGTCGTTCTCCTCCCGAGCGCCGTCCGAAATCCGCCCGAGGGGGGCATCCGGGACGACCTCCCGAAGTTCGTGCTCGCGGGCGCCATCGTCGCGGGCGGCGAGCACGTCACCACCCTCGCGTTCGCGCTGTTGCCCGCCAGCATCGCCTCACCGATCATCAACACCCAGGCGATCGTCGCCGTCGTCCTCGGCGGTATCCTCCTCGGCGAGCGACACTTCCGACTCAGGCTGCTCGCGGCCGTCCTCGCCGTCGTCGGCGTCACCCTCATCGCGATCTGAGTGGACCCCGCGATCCGGCGGTTCCCCCCCGGAACGGGGATCCGACCCCGCCGTCGGCACGGAGACGTACCTGTCGCCGTAGCGTCTCGCGAGCCCGCCGATGACGGCCAGCGGCGCGCCGACGGCCAGCACGTACGGAAGGGCGTAGGCGACGCCGACGACGGCCGCCCGTGCGAGGGTGCCGACGCCGGCGACGGAGTCGAGGAACGCGGCGGTCACGCCCGTGTCGTACCACGCCGTGGGCTCGTCGGCGGGGGGTTCCTCGGAGAGGCGGACGCGGATCGTCGACATCGCGACCCGATCCTCGAGCGAGGCCTGTCGGGCCTCCATGCGTTCGATCTCCTCCTGAACGTTCGAGAGCTCGCGCTGGACCGCAAGCACGTCCTCAGTGCCCTCGGCGTCCTCGTAGAGCGAGCGTAGTCGATCGCGCTCGGCGCGTCGGTTCTCCAGTCGCGCCTCGAGATCGGTCAGCTGGTCGGTGACGTCCTCGCTCTCCGTCGAGGAGTGCTCGACCTCCCCGACCGTCTCAAGCTCGGTCATCGTCACGTCGAACGACTCGCTCGGCACCCGGATGACGACCTCGCCGACCGTGTATCGGTCGCCGTCACGCTCACGCGTCTCGCGGGTGGCGTCGCTGACGTAGCCGTCGGCGTCGGCCGCGATCCCACGGACGGTCGCGTCGGCCTCGTCGAAGTCGTCAACGGTGAGCCGAATTTCTCCGGTGCGTATCAGTCGTCTGTCCGTCCGCATCGGGGCGTCGGCGTCGGACGTTCCGGCGTCCGCCGCAGCATCATCCGCGACGTCTTCGGGGGCGGAATCGTCCGGTTCGCCCTCGAGCGCGAACTCCTCGACGTCCGATTGGGCACCGTCACCCGCGTCGTCGGCACCCGTACAGCCGGCAAGAGCGACGAGGGACGCGACCGCGAGGACGATCAGCAGTCGTTTCGTGCGCATGAGCCGAGGTCACGACGCCGACCACGGTAAAACGTCGCAAGGGACAAAGGACGCTTTGTCCATTCGGAGGGTCAGCGAGACTCCTCGAGCGCGTTCGCAGATCCTCCGGTCGTGTCCGTTAACCCCGTTGCGGTCGTAGGGGGGACATGCTCGGTCGTCGCTGGCTTGAGATGACGTGGCGCGACGGACTGTTCGCCCACTGGCCGGTCGCGACGGCGACCGTCGCGGAGACGCTCCCCGATCGACTCTCGGTCGCGACGCACGACGGCGACGCGTACCTCGGCGTCGTCGCGTTCGTCATGGATGACATCCGTCCGCGCGGGATCCCGCGAGGGCTGTCGTTTCCGGAGCTCAACCTCCGAACCTACGTCGAGGGGCCGGACGGACCCGGCGTCTATTTTTACAACCTCGACGCGGACGATCCGCTCGGCGTCGCCGTCGCCCGACGACTGTTCGCGCTGCCGTACTACCGCGCCGAAATGCGGGTCCGGCGCGAGGAACCTGGCGAGACGCGGATACGACGCGGGAAACGTGACGAGGGAACCGACGTCGACCGTACCGAGCCGACGCGAATCCACTTCAGAAGCCACCGAACGCATCGCGACGCCCCGCCGGCCGGCTTCGATGCGACCTACGAGATGCGAGGGCCGGCACGGACCGCCGAGCCGGGATCGTTGGAGGCGTTCCTCGTCGAGAACTACCGCTTCTACGCGCAGGGAAGTCGGTTATATAAAGGCGAGATCGCCCACGAGCCGTGGGCGCTTCGGGACGCGACCGCAACGATCCGACGGAACGGGCTCTTCGAGGCGAACGGCTTCGACCGCCCGAACGGTGACCCGCACCTCCTCGGCGCCGATCCGATCGACGTGACCGCCGGTCGGCTCCGTCGGGTTTAAAAAGAACTCCGTGTGCTACTCGGCGCCCAGCTCGGCTCCGAGCTCGCCGCGCTCGTCGAGTTCGGCGAGGACGTCGCTCCCGCCGATGAACTCGCCGTCCGCGTAGGTCTGCGGGATGGTCTCCCAGCCGCTGTGGGACTCGAGCGCCTCCCGGTACTGCGGGAGCGCCGGGAGGACGTCGACGGTCTCGAACTCCTCGACGTGCTTGCCGATCAGTTCGAGCGCGCGCTGGGAGTAGCCACACTGCGGCATCAGGCGGTTCCCCTTCATGAACAGAACCACGTCGTTGGACGCGATCGACTCGTCGACGCGATCGCGGATCTCCTCGGCGTCGGCCTCGCTTTCGGGACTGAACGTCATACGCCGGAGTAGGTGACCGCGCTCCAAAGGGGTTGCGGCCGCGACGCGGACGGTCGATCGACGTCTTCCGGTGTGACGTGGCCACGAGATCGGCGTGAGGTCGACGCGACGACGTCCACTCGCTGCCGACGCGACGACGCCTTATTCGCGGTCGACGCGCACGATGTCGATGAGCGAGTGGACCGGCACGCCGTCGATCTCGTCGTAGCCCACCTTATCCGCGAGCACGACGCAGGCGACGGGCTCGCCTCCCTGTTCGCGAATGGCCTCGATCGACTCGCGCATCGTCGTCCCGCTGGTGATGATGTCGTCGACGAGGTAGCAGTCGCGGTCGCGGATCGCGGCGAAGTTCCGCGAGAAGCCGCCGCCGTGGTCGGCGATGTCGCCCTCGTCCCACTGATGTTTCGCAGGGGCGTACGTCCCGAGGTCCGTATCGAGCTCGCCGGCGACCGCGGTCGCGAGCGGCGCGCCCGCCTTCTCGATGCCGACGGTGAGGTCGACCTCCTCGCCCTCCTTGGCGAGCAGGTCGGCCATCGCCTTCGCCGTGTAGGTGAGCCGCGCCGAGTCGCGGCCGAGCGCCGACCAATCGACGTGGATGTCGGCCTCCGATCCGGTCGTCGTGCTCGGCGCCTCGGTCGTGGTTGCCGCCCCCTCCGCGCCCGCTCGCTCGACGAGCCAGCTCGCCGTCTCCCGCGAGACGTTGAGTTCGTCGGCGATCTCCCCCTTCGAGAGGCCGCGTTCCGCGAGCTCGGCCGCGCTGTCGATCAGGTCGTCAACGTTCTTCATACGCGGCGAATTCGACCGCCGTTTTAATAGTCGTGTCGTCATCCACGAACGCCGCCTCGAAGTCGTCGAGTTCGTGGATTCCGGTGACGAGATCCTCGAAAAAGGACTCCTCGAGGCCACGGAGCCGGTCGACGGCCGCCTCGAAGTGTTCGTATCCGGAGTTGACGCTGCCGACGAGCGCCTTGTTGTGGAGGACGAACTCCCGGTGGAGTCGACCGCCGTCGATCTCGAACTCCCAGTCCCCGGGGACGCCGAGCAGGGCGCCGACGCCGTTCGGCGCGAGCGCCTCGATCGTCTCGAAGGCGTGCGGGGCGTATCCCGTCGCCTCGAAGACGAAGTCGGCCGCCTCGTAGTCGTCGGGGACCGCGGGGACGGGCGTCTCGTTCGAGTTGACGTAGGTCGCCCCGAGCGACTCGATCACGTCGATCGTCACGTCGGGACGATCGCGGCGCCCGAGACAGTAGATCCGGTCGAAGCCGTCGTCGAGCATCGCGACCGTGAGCAGTCCGAGCGAGCCGTTGCCGAGCACGAGGGCGCTCTCGGGCTCCCAGTGAAACGCCGACCGGCTGGCGGCGGCGTGTTCGAGCGCCTTCTCGGTGATCGAGGCCGGTTCGACGAGGAAGCCCCACTCGGCGATCTCGGGCGGCACCTCGACGAGGAACTCCGCGGGGCTCGTGAAGTACTCGGCCATGAAGCCGTGTGCGCCGACGATCCCCCGCTCGTGATAGCGGCCCTCGGGCGCCATGTCGGGCTCGCCGCGGGCGAAGTACTCGTTCGCCCCGTTGGGGGGTCGACGGACGGTCGGCGCGACGAGGTCGCCCTCATCGAAGGGCGTGTCGTGTGGATCCTCGACGACGCCGATCGCCTCGTGGCCGAGGACGAGATGGTCGTCCCCGTCCGGAGAGCCGCCGTGTCCGCCCGCGATGACCTCGTGGTCCGTTCCGTCGACGCCGACCCGGAGGGTCCGCACGAGCGCCTCCCCGTCCGCGGGCTCCGGTCGAGGCTTCTCGATCAGCACGGGCTCGTCCCCGTCGTCGTACACCGCGATCGCCTTCATGGATCGACCCTGGTGCCCGACGGTCAAAAGATTTCTTCTATTATGAGTAAACGATTGACAGGAGATGAGGTCAACTTCGACGACCGAAGGGACGTCAACGCCGACGTGGAGACGACGCTTGACATCCTCCACTCGCCTAAAGGCGAGGGCATGCGCTTGATTATCTGTCATCGTTCGGACTCCGGGCGTCATCGGAGTCCGCGACCGGCAGCCGAAACGTTACCGCGCTTCCCCGGGGCTCGTTGTCGGTGATCGTCAACTCGCCGCCGAGCGTCGTCGTGATCCACTCCATCAACCACAACCCGATGCCGAGGCTGTGATCCAGCGGCGTCTCCTCGCCCGCCTCGATCACCCGTCGCTCGGTCTCCGGAATTCCCGGACCGTTGTCGGCGACGGTTATTCGCAACTGGTCGGCATCCGGGTCCCGGTGGACCGTGATCGTCACCTCGGCCGGTGATCGGTCGGCGTGGTCGATCGCGTTCGTGACGGCCTCATCGATGGCCTTTTTGAACAACGCCGCGTTCCGAATCTGAACGTGTTCATCGTCCACGATCGAGCAGGCGAACTCAACGTCCGGATGGCGTCTCCGATACGATTCGACGAGTGAGGCAACGTCAAGCAGATCCCACCGCTCGTGAGTTTCGCCCGGGTCCCAGACCGATCGGATCTCCGCCGTCTTCTCCGCGATCGTTTGCATGGACGCGGCTTGATCTCGAATCGCCGTAACGGACGTTTGGCGGGCCTCGGAATCCAACTCTCCGTCCGCCAACAACGTCGCGTGCCCGTCGATCACGTTGAGGGCGTTGCGCAGGTTGTGTCGTAACACGCGATTCAGGACGCCGAGCTTCTGGGTCGTGATCACCTTCTCGGTGACGTCCTGCTCGATCGCCACGAAATGGGTTATCTCACCGTTTTCGTCCGTGACCGGGATGATCTTCTGTCTGACCTCGAAGTACTCCCCATGTTTCGTCCGGTTCGTCAGCTCGGCTTCCCAGACCTCACCGGCCGTGATTTGCTCCCACAACTCCGCGTAGAACGTTTCGTCCTGTTGACCGGATTTGAGGATCCGTGGGTTCGCCCCCGTCGCCTCGGCGGCCGTGTACCCCGTCATCTCCTCGAAGGCGGGATTGACGTACTCGATCGTTCCCTCGGGATCGGTGATCAGGATGGCCTTATCCGATCCCTCGGCCTGTTGTTTGAACAACGAGAGATCCTGTTCATACCGCTTTTCCGCGGTAACGTCCTGTTGATAGCCGAGCCAGTTCGTGACGGTACCGGAATCGGACCGGATCGGAACGAGCCTGACGCGGTTCCAGAACATCGAGCCGTCCTTCCGATAGTTTCGCAACTCGACGGTGACGGGCTCTTCGGCTTCGATCGCGTCCCGCATCCGTGCGACCGGCTCCTCGCGTGTGGCTTCGCCCTGAAGAAAGCGACAGTTCTGACCAAGGATCTCATCAGGGGGATAGCCGGTGAGTTCATGAAAACGGTCGTTGGCGTAGATGAGTGGGTTATCGCGCCGGGATGGATCCGATATCGTGATGCCCACGGGCGCTTCATCCATCGCCCGATCGTAAAGCAGCCGACGACTTTCGGATTCGAGGTCTCCGATCGGGAACACCGACGTTTGTACTCGCTCGCTGTCCTCCCACTCGATCAACGAACTCACGAGGATGGCGCGTTGTGGCTGGTCGCTGGCCGTTTGCAACTCGACGGACAGTCCGAGGGTGGGCGCGTCGCCACGTTCGATTCGAGTTACCTGCTTCCGGAGCGACGAGCGGTGGTCGGGGATGACGAGATCCGTGAGCGACGTGCCGATGAAATGCTCCCGTGATTTCGCACCCATGAGAGACCGAAACGTCGGGTTCGCATAGACGATCTCCATGTCGGAGTGGATGAGAAACGAATCGGGCACCGATTTCACAGACATGCTTACGGCTACCCGCCCGAAGCATGAGGGAGTTGCGAAGCCTCCGTCGCGCCGGTCGCCGGAGACTCCCGGCGACATCCTTTCGTCCCCCGGGCACCCATCCGGAGTCGTGTGTACGCTCGCGCTCGCGTGGCGGGTCTTCCCGAACGCGTCGGTTGCGTTGGCCGCGAACCGCGACGAGTCGCTGGATCGCCCCTCGGAGCCGCCGGCGGTGCGTGACGGCGATCCGACGATCGTCGCCCCGCGTGACGCGACGGCCGGCGGGACGTGGATCGGCGCCGCGGAGACGGGACTCGTCGTCGCGATCACCAACCGCTGGCTGGAGACGGAGCGCGAGGGCGAGCGCTCGCGCGGGCTCCTCGTCGGCGACTGTCTACGGCGCGAGGGCGCGGAGGTCGCGGTTCGGTTCGTCGAGCGCGAACTCGACGAGCGGTCCTACGACGGGTTCAACCTCGTGCTTGCCGACGACGTTGCCGCCTTCCTGCTCGCGTACGACGGCCGGCTCTCCGTGACCCGGCTCGATCCCGGGGTCCACGTCGTCGGCAACGTCGGCGGCGTGATCAACGGCACCGAACGGTTCGACGTGCCCGA
>LKMJ01005389.1_pt1 | contig 12061 bp, 10 predicted proteins | sample 643391 | NCBI WGS metagenome assembly LKMJ01 (sample SAMN04112250, study PRJNA286221) | soda lake metagenome | biome: soda lake; feature: Kulunda Steppe; material: water; isolation source: sample PL-Br10 brine of Picturesque Lake | place: Russia: Kulunda steppe | collected 2010-07
AGATTTGTTGTTCGGCGGTTTGTCGGGTACAACTCCCTCATCGAGCAGATAACTGGCTGAGTAGTGCCGTCATAGTGGGGGTTCGTCGAGGGCGCGCGCTCAGCATCAGCGACGTTACGGTCGTTCGTGAAGCCAGAACTCCTCGTCAGTTGTCGTCTCCTTTTTAAATATCGGCACCTCGTCTTTGAGTCGATTAATGCCGTCCTCGACGGTTCGGAACGCCTCCTCGCGGTGGCCGGCCAACACCACGACAAAGACGATGTCTTCGCCGTCATCCATCAGCCCGACGCGGTGGTGCATCAGCACCTCAAAAACCCCCTCGCGGTCGGTGAGCTCGTCGCTAATCGCCGCAAGCCGCTGTTCGGCAACGCCGTCGTACTTTTCAAACGAGAGGTGTTCGGTTCGGGCGTCTGTGGGGCTGTCTTTGGCGCGGACTCGGCCCGTAAACGTAGCAATCGCCCCTGAGCGGTCTGCTCGCGGCGAGGCTTTGGCCTGCTCGACGAGCGTATCGAGTGTGATGTGGGGTTCGACTTCAGCAACACGCTCGACGAGGGCGTCGAGATCGACAGCCGCAGGCGTCGAGGCGGTCGTAACCACCGGCGCGGAGGGCGCAGGCTCAGCATCGCCAACAACAACCGTCGGCAGCCGGTGGTGTCTGAGGCCGGCGACAACCGCATATTCGTAGTCGGATGCAAGCGAATCAAGCACCCTGATCGGCGAGCGACGGCTCCCACTCGCCCGCCAGTTGCCGTCGCCGTCGAGTTCGAACAGGCCATCAGTCTCAGTCCCGACCGACTCGACCGTACAGTCGACCGTGGCGACGCGACCCCCCGTTTCGGCCAGTCGACTCGCCAGTCGGTCGGCGACTGATCGACTCGCTTCGCCGATCACACAGACAGTTTGCATATCCACAGAGCGGGTCGCCGGCGGCTTGAGTGTTACCGAACCGCAGAGTAGCGGCTTAACAACGCTTAAGGTCGGCTCGGAGTTAGCCGATAATAATGAGAGTCGTTATTTCAATCGGTGGCAGTATTCTGGCTCCGGATCTCGACGCCGAGCGTGTGGCCGGCCATGCCGAGGTCATCAGGTCGTTGGCCGACGCTGGTTGTGAGATCGGGATCGTCGTCGGCGGTGGCGGTATCGCCCGCGAGTATATCGGGACCGCCCGCACGCTGGGAGCCAACGAGGTCCAACTCGACCAGCTCGGTATCGATGTTACCCGGATTAATGGACGCCTACTAATTTCCGCACTCGGCGATGGCGTCAAGCCAACGCCGGCAACCGACTACGATACCGCTGGCGATGCTCTCCGCCGCGGCGATATCTCGGTTATGGGTGGCATAACGCCCGGCCAGACCACCGACGCGGTGGCGGCGGCGTTCGCCGAGTACATCGGAGCAGATCTGCTCGTGTACGCGACAAGCACCGACGGAGTCTATGATGCAGATCCCAACACCGATCCCGAGGCAATCAAATACACGACGATGTCGCCCGCCGAACTCGTCGATCTGATCGTTCCGATGAGCCGGGATGCCGGGGCGTCGGCTCCAGTCGATATTTTGGCGGCCAAGCTGATCGAGCGCTCGGGAATGCGAACGGTGGTGCTCGACGGCAGCGATCCCTCGACTATCGAATCAGCCGTGCTCCGTGGAGATCACAGCGGAACCGACATTATTCCACACGGCAGCAGCGAACCGGCGGCCTGGGTCGAGACCGAATGAGCGACGACAACTCACCACACACGCTTGCGGCTGCCGACAACGACACACACCACGACTTTTGGGCCGACGAGATTGCAGATCAAGTCGAAGCACGAAACCCGGATGAGCCAGTCGTCGTCAAAGGCGGTGTCTCACCGTCCGGCGTTGCCCATCTGGGCAACGTCAACGAGATCATGCGAGGGTATTTCGTCGCAGAAGCCCTGCGAAACCGCGGCCACGAGGTTAGGCAGGTCTTTACCAGCGACGACAAGGATCCACTCCGTAAACTTCCACGAAAACTCGCCAACGCGGAGGGCGAAATCGTTGGCCTCGGTGAGGTCGACGCGGGCGCGCTGGGTCGGAATCTCGGAAAACCCTACATGGCGATTCCTGATCCGTTCGGCGACAGTGAGTCGTATGCAGCCCACTTTGCGGCACTACTTGAGGCCGACGCCGAGCGTTTGGGCGTCGAGATCGAGATGCACTCCAACACCGCGATGTACGCCGACGGTACGTTCGATCCAGTCGTCTCAGGCGTCCTCGAAAACGCCGAGACAGCCCGCGCGGTGCTGTCGGCATACCAAGACAAAGTGGATAATAAGTATGTGCCGTTTAACCCGGTCTGTTCAGCATGTGGCAAACTCACCGAGACGGTGACAGACATCGACCTTGAGAACGAAACCGTCGAGTATGTCTGTACGGATATGGACGTCGGCGACAACACCATCGAGGGCTGTGGCCACGAAGGAACGGCGACGTTCCGCGAGGGGAAACTGCCGTGGCGCTTCGAGTGGCCCGCCCAGTGGCAGGTTCTCGGCGTCGATTTCGAGCCGTTCGGCAAGGATCATGCCGAGGGATCGTGGCCCTCAGGTGTCGATATCGCCGAGAACGTTCTCGACATCGAACCACCCGTGCCGATGGTCTACGAGTGGTTTACGCTTAACGGCGAGGCACTCTCTTCGTCGGCTGGCAACATCGTCACGGTCACCGAACTGCTTGAGCTGCTCGAACCCGAGATCATCCGCTACTTTTTCGCGCTTCACCCGAAGAAGGCGCGGAATCTGGATCTCTCGCGACTCGACCAGTTAGTCGACGACTTCGACCGGTTTGAACGCGCCTACTATGAGGGCGTCGAGGACGAGTCGGTCACCACATTCGCCAAGGCGGCGTATCCGTACGTAGTCGAAAATCCGACCGACGACCGACCGATTCGGCTTCCCTACACGTTTGCGGCGGTTCTCGGCATGGTCGACGAGCGCGAGCTACGGATCAAACTCGCCACCGACGAAGGCCACATTCCCGAAGACGCCGACGAGGCGACGATCGAGGCCGCCCTCGCACGCGTCGAGAAGGCCCGCAACTGGGCCGAACGGATGGACAACGCCTACAACTACCGCCTGCAGACCGACCTCCCAACGGTCGAGTTCGAGCCAGCCGTCGAGGCGGCGCTCGACGAGTTGGCCGACGTTGTCGAATCAGGAAGCAACGGCGAACAGATCCAGGCGGCAATCTACGACACCGCCCGTGCCCACAATATCGAGATCAGCGACCTCTTTGAGGCAGGCTATCGCCTGTTTTTCGACGAAACCCAAGGCCCACGCCTCGGGGAGTTCCTCGGCGAGCTCGAACAGGAGTTCGTCGTCAGCCGACTCCGTCAGCAGCGGTGAGCGCCTCGACCGACTCTTTTTATTTGAGAACCGGAAAGACAAACCTATGAGCGAGGATCGGTCTTTGGGTGAGTGGTCGTCGGAGACGGTGGACTCGACGGACGAAAACAACAGAGAACCAGCCGTTGAGCCGCCCACAATCACCTACCGCTGTCGGCCGGCCGGCTTCGTCTGTGCGGAGTGTGGCACAGAAACCGAAACACAGTGGCTCGATACGGACACGTTCGTCTGTCCGGACTGCAAATCGTGGGCGTAGTCGGCGACTACTTATATACGATTAGCGAAACCGCGTCGATCCACGCTCGAAGCCAGCGGCCAGCGTCGATTCGTCGAGCGAACAGACAGTTGGCCGACCGTGCGGACAGGCAAACGGCTGTTCGCACTCGCCCAAACGGTCCAGAAGCGTTTCGGCCTCCTCAGGGGTGAGCCGATCACCCGCTTTCAGCGAGGGATGACAGGCCAGTTCCGCCAACAGCTCCTCGCGACGCTCGGTGGGCTGGTCGCCCGCCGCCAAGTGGTCCAGTGTCTCGACTAAGAGTGTGGTATCAGCAACCCGACCAAGTGGAGCCGGCAGCCCAGCAACCCGGAGCGTACCGCCGCCGAACGGAACAACATCGAAGCCGAGTTCGGCCAACAGCCCGGCGTGACTCTCGGCGGCAGCCGCCGCAGTAGGCGACACCGCAACCGTCTCCGGTGGGTCGAGTTGTGCTGTCGGAACACCCGTCTCGGCCAGCGCCAACCGCAATCGTTCGTAATTAACCCGTTCGTGAGCGGCGTGCTGGTCGACCACCAAGAGCTCGTCTCCGTCCTCACAGAGCAGGTACAGATCACGGAACGGGCCAATAACACGCACCGCCGCAAAGGGGTCCGAGCGATCGACTGCCTGCAGTGGCGTATCAAGATCGGTCGCCGCCTTGCTTGTTCGGCGAATGTCGGCAGTCGTCAGCGCCTCCGAGACTGCGGTCTCGACGGCTGATTCGATTGCCTCGCGCACAGTCAGCCCGACCTCCTGTTTGGCCGGGTGGACGTTCGGATCGACTGTTCGGCTGGGCGGCTCGACATCGATTGCAGCGATTGGATACCGCTTGCCGGATAAAAGTGAGCCGTAGCCAGCGATTACCGCCCGACGGAGACCGGTGTCGGTGACTGGCCGACCGCCGACTGCGATACGGACATGCTCGCGTGTCGAGCGGGTAACCGATGGATAACAACAGATTCCGCGCACAGTGAGCGGCTGATCGTCGAGATCGGTCTGGTGGTAGATCGTCGTCGCGCGGCTAGCCGTTTCAGCGTTGTAGACGCCCAGCAGTGCGTCCTGAAAGCCGCTGCCACTGATCGAGAGCGTCTCGTTACCGTTGTGGCGTAATCGAAACCGGGTTTCTGGTCGGGCCAGCGCATACCGGGCGACAAGCTCGCTGATTCGCCCGAATTCGGCGGCCTGTCCGGCCAGCGACTCGCGGCGGGCGGGTCGGTTGTTAAATAGGTTGGTGACTGTGACGGTTGTACCCTGTGGACGGCCCGCGTCTGAAACCATTGGCTCTCCATTGTCGACGACGAGTTTCGTGCCGACCGGCGAGCCGTCGTTGGTGACGAGTTCGACCCGCGCACAGTCGGCAATCGCGGCCAATGCCTCGCCGCGAAAGCCGAGCGTCGAGATGTGGGTCAGTTCCTCGGCGGTGTCGGTGAGCTTGCTCGTCGCGTGGCGTTCGACGGCGCGTTCGGCGTCCGTCCGTGAAAGACCACAGCCGTCGTCCGAGACCTGAATGCGGTCGGTGCCGTCGCCATCAACCGCGATCTCGACGGAACTCGCTCCCGCATCGAGCGCATTATCAACGAGTTCGGCGACGACGCGAGCCGGTCGGGTGATCACCTCGCCAGCGGCAATCTGGGCGACGGTCGCCTCGTCGAGTCGGTGGATCGTTGGCCCGGACATTGCCAGACAGAAAGGGGTTGGGAGCTTTAGGGTCTTCGACCAGCGCCCCGGTAGTCACTGGCTACTCTTGGTAGGGAGTTTCTACTGGAGCTCCGAGCGGAGTTCGTCGAGCGTGTTGAGTGCCTCAAGCGGCGTCATACTCGCCACATCGAGCGCGCGCAGGGCGACCGCCACCCGGACCATCGACTCCTCGTCGAGCGGGTCGTCGACCGCGGGGTCGCCAACACCGCCGAAAAACTCCTCGGCAGGGTATGAGGCTCGGTTGTCCTCAGCGTCGAGTTCCTCGTCGGGGTACGAAACGCGGTCGTCGACCGCTCCCGTCTGCTCGCTTGGGGTGTCAGTGTCGGTGCCGCCAGCCTCACTGGTGCGGTCGGTTCGGTCGGGTTTCGGCGATGACTGGGACGATACAGGAGTCGAATCAGCCGCCGTGCCGCCGGAGTGGGTGCCGACCGAATCAACCACGCTCGTCGCGCGCTCGACGACTGGCTCGGGCACGCCGGCCATTCGGGCGACCTCAATGCCGTAGGAGGCCGAGGAGGCTCCCGGCGCGATTCGGTGGAGGAACGTCACCTCATCGCCCTCGCGGGTGGCCGCGAAATGGAGGTTACAGATGCCCTCGCGCTCATCAGCGAGAGTTGTCAGGCCGTGGTAATGGGTTGCAAACAGTGTCATCGCACCCAACTCATCGTGAATGAACTCCGTAGTCGCCCGCGCGATGGCCAGCCCGTCGGCGGTGCTGGTTCCGCGACCGACCTCATCGAGCAAGACCAGCGAGTTCTCGGTGCCGTCGTGCAGAATCTCGGTGAGTTCGCTCATCTCGCGCATGAACGTCGAGTGGCCACCGGCGATGTCGTCGCTGGCTCCCACGCGCGTGAAGATCCGGTCGAGAATCGGTAGCTCGGCGGCCTCTGCGGGAACGAATGAGCCGATCTGAGCCAGCACGCAGGTGAGCGCAACCTGGCGCATATACGTTGATTTGCCGCTCATGTTGGGGCCGGTGATAATCGCCACCTCGCCCGCCGAGAGATCAGCGTCGTTGGGCACAAACGACTCCTGGGTGGTCTCGACAACCGGATGCCGACCGCCCTCGATGTCGAGGCCCTCGGCTTTCTCGTCGTGGACTGTTGGGCGGATGTAGTCGCCGGCGGCGGCGACTGTCGCCAACGAACAGAGCGCGTCGAGTTCCGCGATTGCGGTGGCGAGTTGTTGGATGCGTTCGGTTTCGTCGCCGATGTCGCTCCGGAGCGAACAGAACAGTTCGTATTCGAGGCTGTCGGCGCGTTCGGCGGCTCCGAAGATTTCGTCCTCTCGACGTTTGAGCTCCGGGGTGTAGAACCGCTCGGAATTTTTGAGTGTCTGCCGACGCGTATAGTCCTCTGGTACGGCATCGAGGTTCGGATTGGTGACCTCGATGTAGTAGCCATGAACCTGATTGTGACCGACCGACAGCGACTCGATGCCGGTTCGGTCGCGTTCGTGGGCTTCGAGTTCGGCAACCCACTGTCTGCCTGCCCGTTCGGTCGCCCGGAGCTCGGCGAGCCTGTCGTCGTAGCTGGGTCGGATCACGCCGCCTTCGGTGAGCTCCATCGGTGGTTCGTCGACAAGCGCGGTGTCGATTGCTTCGGCGATATCCGAAAGCGGATCAAGACGGTCGTCAGCGGCTTCAAGCACCGTGCTGTCGATCTCGTCGAGTTGCTCGCGGAGTTCGGGGACGACCGCAAGCGTCGCGTACAGCGAGCGCAGATCCCGCGGAGTTGCTCGACCGCGTGAGATACGGCCAACAAGTCGTTCGAGATCGTAGGCCGCTTTCAGCAGCTCGCGGATTTTCGCACGCCGAATCGACTCAGCGGTGAGTGCGGCAACCGCATCCAGTCTTGTTTCGATGGCCTCGCGGTCGACCAGCGGGCGGCGAAGCCAGCGTTGCAGACAGCGCCGGCCCAGCGCACAACTCGTCTCGTCGAGTACGTCGAACAGCGTCTCGCCTGCGCCGAGCCCGCGGTTTTCGAACAGCTCAAGGCTGTGAATAGCTGCCGCATCAAGCCGGAGATGCTCGCGTTGGTCGTACCGCCGAATCCGAGAGACGTATTCGAGGCTGCCGTCGTCGCCCTGAGTGTACTCGGCGTACGACAACACCGCCCCGCAGGCGCGGAGTTCGGCGTCGGTTTCGAGTCGGTCGGCTGGGTCGGCAAGGTAGCCGCTGAGACAGCTCAGGGCAGCCCCGCGGTCGAAAAGCTCGGGAGCGGGGTCGGTTGCTGACCAGCCCGCCGATGCGTCGGTTGGCTCGACTGACTCCATGTCAGGAGCGACCAGCAGTTCTGCCGGGGCGATGCGGTCGAGCTCTTCGGTGAGGCCTGTGCGGTCGCTGGCAGTAGTGACGAAACACTCGCCCGTCGAGACATCGAGTGCGGCGATGCCGAACGTGCCGTCGTCGCTTTCGGCGACGCTGGCGACGTAGTTTGTGGAACCTGAGTCCAACAGTGCTGTGTCGACCACGGTGCCCGGTGTGATGACACGTGTGACCGCGCGGTCGACGAGACCACTCGCCTCGGCGGCATCCTCGATCTGGTCGGCGAGTGCGATTCGGTAGTCAGCATCTACCAGTCGCTTGAGATAGCCACTGGCGTTGTCGATCGGAATGCCAGCCATCGGATACGTCCCCGTTGAGTCCTCCCGCTGGGTGAGTGTCACCTCACAGATTCGGGCGACAGCCTCGGCAGCCTCACAGAACGCCTCATAAAAATCACCGACCTGAAACAGCACGAGGGCGTCCTCATGCTCGGCGCATAACTCCAGATACTGACTCAGCATTGGTGTCAGCTCGCGTTCTTTTTCCAGCATCGTCTCGGGCGGCCCGGTCACAGGTGTCATGGGCGGTAGGGAGAACCCAACCACCATAAACGCCTCGCTAATATCAGGAAATCAAGATATACTCGATTTCGAATAGACACTCACGACGACTGGTTAAAGAACAGGGCAACTACTGCGGACAGTCAGTCGAGCGAGACGATTCGTAGTCAGTGACTACCACCGTTTGACTCGGGATACTGGTCGCTGTGAGGGTGAATCGGACCCGAAAAACAGCGACCAAGCCACGAGTACCCGACACTGTTTAATATGGCCGTTGTGTACACCCAGACGTAATGTCGGAAGTCTGCTCGACGTGTGGATTGCCTGGTGAACTCTGCGTCTGCGAAGACGTTGCCAAAGAGTCTCAACAGATTAACATCCGCATCGACGAGCGCCGCTATGGAAAAGAGGTAACGGTCATTGAAGGATTCGACCCCCGGGATGTCGATATGAGCAGTCTCTCGTCAGACCTCAAATCGAAGTTCGCCTGCGGTGGCACCATCGAAGACGATGCTATCGAACTCCAAGGCAACCACCGGGGTCGCGTGGAGGATTTCCTCCGCGACAAAGGCTTTACAGTCGCGTGATCTGCCCCTAACCACACGTCGAGTAGTCGCTGCGTTCCGTTCTGTGAGCAACGGGTTATGCTCACCTACCTATCAAAAACCCTGAAGAGCTATCAGTGAGCCTCGCCACAGGGAGATATGCGACGTTCCGTTGTTGGACTGTTGGTTGCAGTGATGGTGGTGTGTGCAGGTGGTGCTGTCGGTGTTGGTGAGACGGTCGCACACCCTCACCACGAGTTCGACGAACCCGACTTTGAGCAGTCCGAACCAGTAGTCGGCCCCGACCAGCCGACGCTGGTCGATTCAAGCCGGGAAATCGGGCTGACGACAACGCTGAACCGGACGCCCGAACAGCCCGGCGAAATTACTGCAACCAGTTCGGTTGCGATTCCTGACCGCGTGACCGAACTGACACTCCGTATTCCCGAGAGGGCGACCGTTGTCGAAACCGAGGGGTTCAGTGAAGATTCAGCGGGCGAGTATGCGTGGGACGAACGAACTGACGATCCGAGTGTGACGTTCCGCGTCTCGGCAGATCGCCGACTCGACCAGGATGGGCCGCTTGCCGAGGACGGCGAGCTGCTGTTTACCGAAGACGACGAGTGGGCACTCGTCGAGATTCCGTCCGTGGGCGCGAGCTGGCGGTTCACCGGCAGCGGTGAGATGACCGTCGACCGCCGCACCGAGATCGACGGCCCCGGCGTCGCCGGCGAGCGAATGGCGTTTCTCGGCGAGTATGACGAGCATACCCACTCGGCGCACGACCAGCGGTTCCGACTGATTGTTCCCCATGCGGCTGTGCTCGACGAATCACCCGGGACGATTTTCGAGTCGCTCAGCCACGCCTCCGACCGACTGCGAGTGGGCGAACGCGACGATGAGGTGTTCATTATCGTTGCGCCAACCGAGGGCGTCGAGTGGGGTGTCAGCGGGCTTCAGGGCGGAAGTTCGGATATGTGGGTTGGTGACGACGAACGCGTCGACACCCCGACGAACGTCTGGGTCCACGAGTACGTACATGCGAGACAGGACTACGAGACAACGAGCGAAACGCGGTGGTTCACCGAGGCGACCGCGACCTACTACGCCGCACTGTTGACGCTCGAAGACGACCGGATCGACTTCGATGAGTTCCAGCGATACATGGCCGACGGCGAAAACGACCCACAGGCAGGCTCCGTACTGAGCGATCCAGACAGTTGGGAGAACAATGCTGATTACCTGAAGGGCGCGCTGGTTGCCGGCGAGATCGACCGCCAGATCAGAGTCGCCACCGACGGCGAATCGAGTTTTGATGCCGTCTTCAGATCGCTCAACAGCCATGATGGCGAACTTACAGCCGCTGATTTCGAGCGGTACGTTTCGGCAGCATCAAACAGTGAGGTGGCCAGCGAGGCCAGCAGATACACGACCACAGCCGAGACGCCAACAATGTGGGATAGTGAGGCACACACCGCCTTCGGGCAGGCCCCGGCCCGCTTTACGTTCACGCTTGCCGATGACGAGCCACTGACCGTAACCGGGTCGGACGGCTCGACCACAGCGAGCGCGGAGAACCTCACGATTACGACGGGCCAAACCGTGACTGTCAGAATGACCGCCAGAAACATTGGCGAGACAGTCGGCAGCTACGAGCTGCCGTTTGTGGTCGGCAACGAGTCGTCGAGCCAAAGCGGTCGGCTTGAACCAAACGAGACGGCCACCCACGAGTTCACTCATACGTTCGAAGCGCCGGGCGTCTACACCATTGCGGCGGGTGACGACCGGATCGAACTCACCGTCGAGGACGAGACAGCACGCACTGACGCGCCGGTCGATCTGCCGACTGATGTCGAGGTGCCCGGCTTCGGCTTCTCGACGGCGGTGACAGCGCTGGTAGTCGGTCTGTTCGCGCTGGGCCGACGCGCGCGTTCTTAAAAGGGTGTTTCGGGGCCCTCGTCGGGGATGTCTTCGACGTCGAGTTCGCCGCCCCACTCGGTGAGCCCGCCGTGCATGCTCTCGACGCGGGCCGACTGAGTGCCCTCATAGGAGCTAATGAGGCGGGCAGCCTGAATGCTTGCCTGACCGTGGGGACAGACCGTGATAATCCGATCCGCATCCGCAAGCGTCTCGATTTTCGCCGGAAGCAGGTTGAACGGGATGTTCAGACTGCCCGGAATATGTCCGCGCCGGAACGCTGCCGGCTGGCGGATGTCGACGATTCGTGGCGGGTTGGCCGACGCACAGAGCTCCTCGACAGTCTCAGGGCTGATTTCGGCGTCCATACTCGCTTAAATGGACCGACTTAAATAAGCCACTCGTCGTCGAGCGCTGCGATACTCAAAAAGACAGACAGTGTTCCAACGATGGGAATAGACAGAATAGTTATACAACTGGGCGGCGTATGTCTCAGTGGTCCCCATGTACGACAACATACTCTATCCAACAGACGGTAGCGAGGGCGCAAACGCCGCCATGGAGCACGCAGCCGGGCTTGCCAGAAGCTACGATGCAACCCTTCATGTGCTTTTTGTGATCGATTCCGAACATATCGAATCAGGGATGGTTCCCCGAAAAGAGGGCGTCGAGCGTGGTCGCGTCACGGGGATGATGAAACGGGACGAAGAGACCGTCGGCGAAGGGAGTATGTCCCGTAACGAAGACATCGATGAAAAGCTCAGACGCCGCGGCGCACAGTTGACAGACCAAACCGCCGCACTGCTGGCCGACGAGGGCTGCGAAACCACGACCACCGTCAAAGAGGGCGATCCAGCCCAGATAATTACCGAGTACGCCGAGGACAACGAGATCGACCTCATCACGATGGGCACCCACGGCCGGCGTGGTATCAAGCGACGCCTTATCGGCAGTGTCAGCGAAAATGTCGTCAGAACCTCGACGGTGCCCGTCTTGACCGTCCGACTCGACGGAGCGGCCCCCCAACGGTGAGGAGTTCGCCGTGTGGGCAGTTAGATACTGGCAGTGGTTTTATATAACGTTCTATCGTATTTGGCCGTAGGTGCTATCAATGTACGAGAATATTCTGTACCCAACCGACGGGAGCGAGCCAGCCGAGGTAGCCGTCACACATGCGAAAAGTCTCGCCGAAAAGTATGACGCACGGATCCATATTCTGTACGTTGTCGATTCGGCCCACAGCGAGTCGTCGATGAAGCTCCGGAAAGACGACAAAGGCAACTGGAAAACGGGAATGACCAGCCGCGGTCAGGGCGAAGACCGGGGCGGGATGTCGTCGGACAAAGTCGACGTGCTCGAAGTGCTCCAACGCGAGGGCGAAGCACTCACCCAAGAGATCGCTACCGAACTCCACGACGCAGGCTACAAAACAGCGACCGCCTGCAAGCGCGG
>LKMJ01005390.1_pt1 | contig 12059 bp, 12 predicted proteins | sample 643391 | NCBI WGS metagenome assembly LKMJ01 (sample SAMN04112250, study PRJNA286221) | soda lake metagenome | biome: soda lake; feature: Kulunda Steppe; material: water; isolation source: sample PL-Br10 brine of Picturesque Lake | place: Russia: Kulunda steppe | collected 2010-07
CGCCGTGTCGTTTTCTTTTCGGTCGTACCGTCAGTAGTTCGTGCCATTCTATACCAACGATCATGCTCTTTCGTAATTAAAGTTTCGCTGAGTAACTACTGTAATGGTGGTGAAAACATGGCTTTAAGTATAACCCCGCGTTAACGGATCAGTATGAAGGAAGACAGTACCGTAGCGAACGGCCGTACCTTTCTCGTAACGGATGAGAACGGTCGCCTGTCACGCCCACATGACGGGCTCTACCACGACGATACTCGGCATTTCGATCAGTTCAGCCTCTCTTCGGACTACTCCTTCGAGACCATCTGTACGACGACACCCCGGCCCGGTGAGCGAGTGCTACAGTGTGGTAGCGAGTTCGAACGGGGCGCTCGGGCCCTCCATCTCACACGACGGCAGGCCGTCACCGACGGTCTTGTCGAGCGGCTGGAAGCGACCAACCTCGAAGACCGACCGATCGAGACATCGATCGAGCTGACAGTCTCCACGGCGTTCGAGGACCTCTTCGAGATACGGAGTCACACTGACACGCCCGAGCGCACCGTCTCAGTCGAGGATATATCCGATGGGGTCCAGTTCGTCTACGATCCGGCGGACATCGAATACCGGCGCTCAACATCGGTCCGGATCGCAGTTGACGGGCCGGTCCGTGTCGAATCGAGTGGGGAAGCTGCTGCCACGCTTTCGTTCGATCTCTCGATTCCAGCAGGCGAGACCGAAACGGCCACGATCGTCACCGGTCTCAACAGCATCCCCGATGATCCTGCCTACGAGTACAGTAGCGCGATCGAACGTCTCGACGCACGACAGCACCGCTGGAACGACACGGTTGAACGTCCGCGGCGGGCCGACTCGGCAACCGACAAAGTACTGTCCCAGAGCGAGACGGATCTCCTCTCGCTCACGATGGAGACGGAGTATGGTCCAGTCCTGACCGCGGGAACGCCCTGGTTCGCGACGGCGTTTGGCCGCGATTCGCTCATCGCGGCGTATCAGGCGCTTCCGATGACCAGAGCACCTGCAAAGGCGACGTTACGTTACCTCGCGGAGCACCAGGCGACCGAAGTAGACGAGTTCCGCGCCGCCGCACCGGGCAAGATCCTCCATGAAATCCGCCACGGGGAGGCAACCGTCCGCGGCGACGTCCCGCACGCACCGTATTACGGAACGATCGACGCGACCCCGTTGTACGTCGTTTTGCTGCACGAGACCTGGAAACGAACCGGCGACGACGAACTGCTGGCCGAACTCTGGCCGAGTGTCGAAGCCGCTCTCGACTGGTGTGAGGAGTACGGCGACTCCGATGGAGATGGATTCCTCGAATACCCGACGGACGGCCACGATGGATTAACCCATCGAGCCTGGAAGGACAGCGGCGACGGCATTGTCCATCCCGACGGCTCGCATCCGACGGGCCCCCTGGCCGTCGCCGAGGCGCAGGGATACTACTACGACGCGCTCACACGGGCCGCCGAACTCTCGCGCTATCGTGGGGACAACGAGCGAGCATCGACGCTCGAACGAAAAGCGGCGACGCTTGCCGAGCGCTTCGACGACACCTTCTGGGTTCCCGAGGAGTCGTTCTACGCCGTCGCGCTCGACGGCGACAACGAGCCGATCGAGAGTGTCACCACGAACCCGGGCCACTGCCTGTGGAGCGGAATCGTGCCCAAGGATCGCGCCGCAGCGATGGTCGACCGGTTCCTCTCGGATGACCTCTTTTCGGGGTGGGGTATCCGAACACTATCGAGCGAACACGAGGCCTACAACCCGCAGAGCTACCACCTTGGGAGCGTCTGGCCGCACGACAACTCGCTGGTCGTCCTTGGGATGGTGAACTACGGGTTCGAGAATGCCGCCGGAGAGGTCACTGATGGTCTGCTCGCCGCCGCCCGTGCCCGCGGGAGTGAGCGCCTCCCCGAGCTGTTCTCGGGCTTTGACCGTACGAAGTCCTCGGTTCCCATCGAGTATGGTGTCGCGTGCGAACCGCAGGCATGGGCGGCCGGAACACCGATCGCCTGTGTCGGGGCGCTCAACGGTCACTACAACCATACACATCGAGAAGAACGGATCGAACCACAATCCGGTAGCCGGTAACTCGGACACGCCACGATCATGCTGCACTCGCTGTATCGTCGCCCCACCCCGGATGTCGAACGCACGTCATGTCAGCCGTGGTGCCCAGGCTTCCCGCCGAAGCGCTCATACTGTATCGGTAGAGAGTCGATATAATGGGATCTCCTGACTCGCCCGGTACTGCCGGTGCTGATGATTCGGTCGGTGAGGACGACCCTGCCCGACACGGCGACGAAGCCGACGAGATCGATCTTCTGGGATCGGTCACCGCGTTCAGTCGCGTGACGTTCAGTGACCTCCTGACGATCGTCTGGGTGAGTGTGCTGTTCGCCGTACTATCGGTTCCGCTGGTCACGCTGGGCGCGGCGATGCTCGCGGCCGTCGAGACGTTGACAGCGGTCATCACCGGTGAGGGACGTGGTGGCCCGACGACCGAGCGCGAGCGGATACGGCTGTTCGCCGGGTCATTCCGGAGGAATCTCGCGCAGGGACTACCCTACTCCGTCGTCACCGTACTCGTCGTCGCGACGATGCTGTTTTACGTCCTCACGGCGAGCGCCGACGAAACGGGCGTGTTCTTTCTCGGTGCCCTCGTGGGGTTGTACGCCGTCGTGATCTGTTTCGCCTGGCTGCTCAGGACGGGGAGTATTACGATCCGGTCGACCCAGTCGGTCGGGTTCGCCGATGCCGCGCGCGAGGCCGCCTATCAGGCCTTCGGGTATCCCTGGTACGCCGCAATCCAGCTCATTACCGTTGGCGTGATTCTGCTGGTCGCGTTCGTCGTCCCGCCAGCATACGTTCTGGTGGTTCCTGGGCTGCTGGTCGTGCTCGATGTCGTCACATTCGAGGAGAGCCACGGTGAAGGTGCGATGGTGATCGTCCGGGCCTACAGGGGTGAATTCGAGGAGTGATTCCGGATCGGCTGTCCCCCGAGCGCGAGACCCAGACGAGTCGGGAGCTACACCTGCTTTCTGTCGTTCCGGTCGCATTCCTGTTCGTTTTGCTCGGCTATCATCCACTCGCCGCGCTTCCGCTCGTCGTGGGCGTCCTCCTCCCCGAGCTCGATACGGTCCACGAACGGTTTCACCGATCGTGGCTGTTGCACACCTACCTGTTTCCGGCGCTACTGTACTGGGGAATCGTCAATAGTGGCCTGAGCGAAACCTATCCCTGGATGGTTACGGCCGTCCATCTGCTTGCTGTCGGGATGACGGTTCATTTTCTCGCAGACTACGTGTATCCGAAGGGCATGGACCATCGCGGAGCAGTCTGGCCGGTTCGGCCGGTCTTTTTCTCGGCGTACTGGGGGCTGATCTGGCTGGGTATCTCCTGGCTCATTCAGTGGTTCATTTATCTGTCGACGGCGTTTCTGCCATGGCTTGTCGCACACTTATTCCCCGTCGGATAGGAGACCGGAGCCGTAGTCACCGGTCCAGCATCGAAGTGGTTTAAATAGCGGTCGGATTTTACCATTCCAGTAGTAATACTTTTATCACTCCGTTACATTATGTGTGACAACATGTCTGGAGCGGTCTACGACAACGTCACGAAGGTATTCGACGACGGAGACTCCGGAATCGTCGCCGTCGACAACCTCTCACTGGAGGTACAGGAAGGGGAGTTTCTCGTCCTTGTCGGTCCATCGGGCTGTGGAAAATCAACGACGCTTCGCCTTCTCGCCGGACTGGAGACGATCAGCGCGGGGGAAATCCGCATCGATGACGAGGTCGTCAACGACAAGAAGCCGAAGGATCGGGACATCGCGATGGTGTTCCAGAACTACGCACTGTACCCCCAGAAGACGGTCCGTGAGAACATGGAGTTCGGTCTCAAAATGACGACCGATCTCGATGCCTCGGTGGTCACCGACCGGGTCGAGGACACGGCCAAGATGCTCGACATCGGAGAGCTCCTCGACCGCAAGCCAAATGCCCTATCGGGTGGTCAGAAACAGCGTGTTGCGCTGGGACGAGCAATCGTTCGGGAGCCAACCGTGTTCCTGATGGACGAACCGCTCTCGAATCTGGACGCCAAACTCCGCACCGAGATGCGCGCAGAACTCCAGAAACTTCACGAACAGCTAGAAGTCGCAACGCTGTATGTCACTCACGACCAAACAGAGGCGATGACGATGGGCGACCGGATCGCCATCCTCGATGGGGGAGAACTCCAGCAGGTCGGTACGCCTCTGGAGTGTTACCATCAGCCAGCCAACCGGTTCGTTGCGGGCTTCATCGGGGACCCCTCGATGAACTTCTTTGAACTCCAGTACGATCAGGCGACCGGTACTGCCACTGACGGGACGATCAGCTATTCGTTCAGTGAGGACCAGCAGTCCCGGATCGAGCGCTCGATCGCCGGGGGACGGCTCATACTCGGTATCCGTCCGGAGGACATTACTATCGCCGAAGAACCCGACTCGACGACCGTAGAATCCACGGTTCAGGTCGTCGAGCCCATGGGAAAGGAGAGCCTTCTCCACCTCGGCGCTGACGACCGCTCGTTCCTTGCCTCGGTCTCAGGAGAGTATCTGGTCGACGAAGGGAATGCGCTTCGGGTCCGCTTCCCTCGCTCGAAAGTCCACGTCTTCGATCCCGAAGACGGTGACGCAATCTTCAACCGGGATCGGGCGGGCGACGATATCCCTTCCTCGGCATTGCTGTAATATCCCAACACATTTACTCGACAACATCCCCCTCGAAACTATGGACACGGAAACGCTTCGATCCGCACTCGAACAGGCCGGGCTTACCCAGTACGAGGCGGATGCGTATATTACGCTCGTGGAGCTCGGATCGGCCACTGCAGTCGAGATCGCCAACGGCTCGGACGTCCCCCAGTCCCGGATCTACGACATCGTCCGGGAACTCGAATCGAAGGGCTACGTCGAAACGTATGACGAAGGTACGCTACGGGCCAGAGCGACCGATCCCAACGATCTTATCGAGACGATCAGCGCACAGGCAACCCTGATGAGCGATGCCGCGGTGGAGCTCGAATCACGATGGGAAGAGCCACCCGCCGAGGACCACACTGTCAGCGTCGTCAAACGGTTCCAGACGGTTCTCGATCACGCACGAGATCGGATCGCAAACGCAAAGTACGAAATCGAGGTCGTCGTCACGCTCAACCAGTTCGAGTCGCTCCGTGAGGAACTGGCCACCGCCTACGACCGGGGAGTGATCGTCAAAGTCGCTATCGCTAGAGCACCCGGTTCCTCGGACATCGAAGACCCTGAAGCGCTGTTCGATGGGGTTGCCACAGAAGTGCGGGTTCGACAACTTCCCACGGCGTTCCTCGTATTGGCAGACCGAACCGAGGTTTGTTTCGCGCCAACGGCTCGCCTTCCCCGCAACGAACAGTATGGGATCCTCGTCGAGGACTACACACTCTCCCAGATGTTCGATTACTACTATCAGACGGCTGTCTGGGAGGCCTGGGACGTCATTTACACGACGCGAACGGACGACTGGCCGAAAACGTATACCGACATCCGCAATTGTCTCGATGACATCGCCCCACTCGTCGAAGCGGGTGACACTGTGTACGCGTCCATTGTCGGTACCTACCGGGTAAGTGGTGAAGATGCCGACCTCCTCGGCAGGATCACCGATGTCAACTACGTCAGAGACGAGAGTACACCCACGCTGGCCTCGTTCGTCGAACCCGCGAACCTGATCCTCGAAACCGATAGCGGGAGCTACGAGATCGGTGGGCGGGGGGCGCTCCTCGAAGACGTCGAGGCGTATCGCATCGACATCGAAGGCGTGGACGAGGCGTGTTCCTGAGCGATATGTCAGCTACCGACTGCTCTACGACAACCACGTCCTCATTTGCTCCGTTATCCGGACTCCGACGCCGGTGCCCCGAGCATTTATTCGCCGACAAACCCACCCTCGAACAATGACCGACCCTGCTTTCGACGAGTTCGATCACGACGCCCACATGCAAGAGGCGCTCTCGCTCGCCCGCGAGGCGGCGGCCCGTGGCGACGAGCCCTTCGGCTCAGTACTGGTCCGGGACGACGAGGTGATCATGGCCGAATCGAACCGGGTGAATACGGAGAATGACCGACGCCGCCACCCGGAGTTGCATCTGGCCTATCGGGCCTGTCGGGAGCTGACGCCCGAAGAACGCGCCATTACAGTGATGTATACGAGTACGGAGCCGTGTCCGATGTGTGCAGGTGGGATGCGAGCAGCTGGATTCGCGCGAGTGGTCTACAGCGTCGGCGGCGACGAGCTTGACGACCTTGCTGGGAAAGCTCCACCGGTACGGTCCGCGGCGATTCTCGACGACATCACGACCGTTGTCGGACCAATATGTAACGGAGCAGGCCGGAATATACACGAAGAGTACGGATGGTAAGTTCCGACTCCGCGCTTCGGGCCCCGTTCACGGCTGCCCCGTTTCCCACAGTCGTCTTGCGAAGAGCGGACAGTTGTCTGACTGATAGTTAAGTAAGTGTACTCTCATTCCCGAGTATGTGGTTGTTCACCCGGCTTCGACGGTGGCTGTCGTCACCACAGGAGGGAGAGCCTGCCAGTCGGGGGGCCTCCTCGGAACGCTCCTTCGAGATGGAAACCGACGATTTCGTCGTGATCCCCGTTCGTGAGGAATCTGACGGTCGGTGAGCACGTAGCGATCATTTCTGATCTCCTCTAGCTGCTCGGGGCCACCCTAGAACGCGGGCTGCAGTGGGTACCAACCCGTATCAGGTCGTGTTGCGCGTTTGAATGTCAATTGATATCAACTAGTATGATAAACTGGCACAACCTATGCATAGTTAGAATGGATATTAGAACCGACGCCTGCAGCCAGAGAGAACAATGAAAGCGATGGACCAGATCGTACAGACGATCCAACAGACGGCTCACTACGTGAACACGAACCTTCCCAACCACGCTCAATCACGGGTTAGCGTGAACGCAAGCGGTGATAAACAGACGGACGCCGATGTCTGGGCCGATCACCTGTTTTTCGACAAGCTCTCGGCGCTCGATGCTGTCGGGAGCTACGTCAGCGAGGAGCGTGACGCCGCAATCGACTGTGGTGAGGGCTACGTCGTCACGATCGATCCGCTCGATGGCTCCTCGAACCTGGCCTCGAACAACTCCGTCGGGACGATCGTCGGCGTCTACGAGGCGGAGCTACCGGCCACCGGTAGGGAACTGTGCGCCGCGATGATGGTCCTGTATGGCCCCTACACCACGATGACGGTTGCTCGAGATGACAGGGAAATCGTTCAGGAATATCTGCTGCGCGACGGGTTCAGTGAGCGATGGGGCGAGTTCTCGCTCCCGGACGACCCGAAGGTTATCGGCCTCGCCGGAAAGAAGTACGCCCGCTCGGAGGGGTTCAATGAGCTCGCCAAAGAGCTCGAACAGCATCTAAAACCACGGTACGGCGGCGCAACGGTCGCCGACCTCGCGCAGGTGCTGGAGTATGGTGGACTGTTCGGCTATCCGGCAACCACGGAGTATCCGGACGGCAAACTCAGAGTCTATTACGAAGCAGTGCCGCTTGCCTATCTGGTAGAGGAAATCGGCGGACGATCTACCGACGGCACGCAATCGTTACTCGATGTGGAACCCGACGGACTCCACGCGCGGACGCCGACGTTCCTCGGCAACGAGGACCTGATCGAGCGGGTCGAGGCCCACATGGGTGACGGTTCGTGAACAGACTGGGAGCTGCACGCAGTCAACGAAATTCCAGCAGCAATTGCTCGAATGACAATAGATGACGCGACAGAAGGCGAATGGAAATAACATGATCGACGAAACCGTCAGAGAAATCACAGAGATGCAGACTCGTAGCGCCTCCCACGTCACCGTTCGGGCGGCAGAGGCGCTGCTCGAATTGCTCGATCGGGAGTATCGCTCGATAGAGGAGTTCCAGCGTGATCTGGAACGCAATAGCCGAGTACTGAAAGGGGCTAACCGGTCACACGCACCCCTCAATACCACTCAGCGTCGGATTATCACTGCTGTCTCGGGTGCTGATCTGGAGACCGTCGCCGAGGCGAAGGCGGAACTGGAACGGGCCGTCGACGAGGTCATCACGGAAGTCCAGGAGAGCAAGGAGGGTGCAGCCTCGCGAGCAGCAAGTCTCATCGAGGACGGTGACACGATCCTGACCCACTCGAACTCCTCGACTGCGACGCTAACTCTCGAATACGCAAGCGATGCCGGAACGGAGTTCACACTGTACGTCACTGAAACCCGGCCGAACTTCTTCGGCCGGCTGACGGCCCGCCAGTTCGCTGACGACGAGAACGTCAACGTGCGGCTGATCGTCGACAGCGCGATGGGGACGGTTCTCCCTGACTGTGATCGGGTGATTGTTGGCATGAACTGTCTCATCGGAGACGAAGTGTACAACCGCGTGGGAACGTACCCGATCGCCACTACTGCTGCTGATCTGGACGTTCCGATGACGATCGTCGGCTCATCGTCGAAGTTCATCGGCGACGGCTTCGAGTTCCGGCAGACTTACCGATCGGGCAGCGAAGTGATGCTCGAACCGTCAGAGGGCATCGACATTGAGAACCCGCTGTACGATCGAACGCCGACGCGCTTGATTGATCAGGTCGTCACGGAGGACGGCGTGATACAGTTCTGAACGACCAGTTTCGGACAGGATCTCGATTGGTTTCCACTTCGGACCAATTCGGTCTGTGCGGGTCCCACGTTTTTGTACTACGTCGAAGCAGTACGAACTATGACCGACAGGCTGGATCCTACGGAGGAGTACGACGGCACTGTCACTGTTCGACTCCTCGACGACGACGAGGGCGTCGACGAACTCACCTGTTCGTCGTTCCGGGAAGCGATTGGAAAAATCAAGACCCACATGGATGCTGTCACGGCCGCGAAGATCGTCGACCGAGACGACGAGGTCGTCTTCACGTCACGGGAGATGAACATCGAGGACTGGGAACGCGAGTGGCACCGCGCGAAACGCAGCCTGTCGGTCGATATCGACGAGCACGACTGTCCACACGACAACGTGGCGTGTTTCGCCGACGACCGCTGTGTCGAATGCCGAATGGATCGGGTACAGGAGCAGTTTCGACGCGCGGAGTGATCCGGGGCGAGCCTGAACGGAAGGTCCCTCTGTTGTGGGCACTGATCATTATTGTTCTCCGGTCGAAATACAGTATCTGATATGAACGATGCAGTCATCGTCGACGCGGTCAGAACACCGTTTGGAAAACACGACGGCGCGTTTCGAGACACACATCCACAGGATCTTGCGGCCGAACCGCTCGCCGGGCTCGAAAACCGCGTCGGGTTCGATCCCGCGGTCGTCGAAGACGTGGTGTATGGCTGCGTGACGCCGGTGGGCGAGCAAGGGTTGAATATCGGCCGGATCGCACCGATGGTGGCTGGGTGGGGCGAAGGGGTTCCCGGCGTCCAGTTAAATCGGATGTGTGGCTCCGGCCAGCAGGCGGTCAACTGGGCAGCCTCGTCGGTGGGAGCGGAGTTTCACGAGGTGCTCGTCGCGGGTGGCGTCGAACACATGAGCAGAGTACCGATGGGCAGCGACGGGAACGCCGAGCACGGTGTCGTCGACGAGCACGCACTGACCGACTCGTACTTCCAGCACTTCGAGGAAGCGACCTCGCAGGGAGAGGGTGCCGAGCGGATCGCCGAGGAGTACGGATTCAGTAGGCGAGAGGCGGACGAACTTGCCGCCGAGTCCCAGCGACGCTGGGGAGAGGCGTGGGAGGCGGGGCGGTACGACGACCAGATCACGCCCGTGGAGACGACGCTTGAGAACGAGGCGATCCGGGTAGAGCGCGACGAACACCCGCGACCGGGAACGACCGCTGATGACCTCGCCGACCTCCCCCTTGCCTTCCGCGAGGAGGGTGATGGGATTCACCACGCTGGAAACTCCTCGGGAATCGTCGACGGGGCAAGTGCCCTCCTGGTGACGAGCGAGGCCGCCGCCGAGAGACACGGCTGGGACCCGATGGCCCGGATCGTCGAGACAGCAGTCGTCGGTGTCGACCCGATCACGATGCTCACGGGGCCGATTCCGGCGACCGAACAGGTACTCGACGACGCCGAAATGACGGTCGACGACATCGACCTCTTCGAGGTCAACGAGGCCTTTGCCTCTGTCGTACTCGCGTGGCTCGACGAGATCGGGGCAGACTGGGGTGCTACCAACGTCAACGGCGGCGCAATCGCGCACGGCCACCCGCTTGGCGCGACCGGCGCGGCCCTGCTGACGAAACTCGTCCACGAACTCGACCGGACCGGGAACGACATCGGCCTCTCGACGATGTGCATCGGTTTCGGGCAGGGAATCGCGACGATCGTCGAGCGGCTATAGCGTCTTCGAGTTGTGAGCACCATCTGTCGCTACAGAGGAGGACCGTTAGTCGCCCAGTTCTGGCGACCGGTTCACCCGGTTCGACACGAATCACCACGGGGTTCGACACGAAGCTATTTGACCACCACGGACAATTCGGTAACAACTGGCATGCCTCCGAAAGTACTGTTACTCGGCTGGGGATACCCACCGAACATTACGGGTGGTCTAGATACGGCGATTGCCGGGCTCTACGAGGAGCTGGCACCGCGGGACGACATCGAGGTTGAACTGGTATTGCCCGCGGAGTTTGCTCCCGAGGATCGACCGGGTATCCACGGCGTGCCGACTGGAGAAGGTGGAATCTTTACTCGGGTTGCCCGGCTCGCCAGCGCCTTCTCGAAGCGCGCCAGCGACGCGGACATCGTCCACACGAACGACTGGTTCGGCTACGAACCCGGTAGCCGGGCGAGCACGGCCCACGACGTGGAGTGGATCACGACGTTCCACTCGCTGTCGGTCGACCGGAACGTAACGCCGCCGGAGCGAGAGGTACGAATCGAACAGCGAATCGCCAACCGTGCCGACGAGCTGATCGCAGTCAGCGAGTTCACCCGTGGTCGGATTCAGGAGGAGTTCGACGCGGACGCTCGCGTCATCTATAACGGCTTTACGTCGGTGGAGCCGACCGGACGTGATCTCAAAGCCGAACTCGAAATCGACGACAAAATGCTGTTTTTCGTCGGTCGACACACCGACCAGAAGGGACTGTCGTACCTCCTGTACGGGTTTTCGAAGCTTCAGCGCAAGGACGCGACGCTAGTCATCGGTGGATCGGGCCATCTGACCGACCAGCTCAAACGGTTCACGGAGCTGCTCGGTATCGAGGATCGAGTCCGGTTCGTCGGGTTCGTCCCACAGGAGGAACTCGGGGATTACTACGCCAGCGCGGATCTGTTCGTCTCCCCGTCGCTATCCGAACCGTTCGGCATTACGATCGTCGAGTCGCTCTCGGTCGGCACGCGAGTCGTCGCGAGTCGAAGCGGGGCGACGGAGATCCTCCCGGACGACTGCGTGATCGAGGTCGAACCGGACTCGGCGTCGATCGCCGATGGGATCGAGCGCGCGCTTGCGATGACAACACCGATAGAGTACGAAGAACGGACCTGGGCGCAGGTCGCCGACGAGCACGTTGCGCTGTACAGGGAGCTGGCCGAGCGATAGCCCGGACGGTCAGCGCAGAAACCGGACGTCAGTAACAGGTTCCGGATGGACGATCACGTAGCCATCACTGGTCGACTGCATCCCCTCTACTGAGGATGTGTCGACCCCCGACCGATAGGGGCTCTCGGACCCGTCCGATGCGGGCTCGTAGGAACTCTGTTGCCCCGATCGTGGCTGGCTCTGGTAGGGCGTTTCGCGTTCCGGTTCCCGCTCGAAGTCCTCGGGAGGGAGATAGATGTGTTCGCCGCCATCCGAGCGGACGATCACCGCCGTATCCCTGTCTCCCGTGACGATGATCTCCGTCTGCCCGTCATCGATCTCCATCTCAAACGTGACCGGGGACATCCCTGTGTCCCCCGGGTCAGTAGCTGATCCCATACATCATAGTTACAGGTCCCGACCTTAACAGTTCGCAGGGGGCGTGCAGCGACGAC
>LKMJ01005391.1_pt1 | contig 12057 bp, 9 predicted proteins | sample 643391 | NCBI WGS metagenome assembly LKMJ01 (sample SAMN04112250, study PRJNA286221) | soda lake metagenome | biome: soda lake; feature: Kulunda Steppe; material: water; isolation source: sample PL-Br10 brine of Picturesque Lake | place: Russia: Kulunda steppe | collected 2010-07
ATTGGGAAGATAGGAAACAGGATTGTGTGGTTTCCAATAGTTAGGATGGAAAAGAGGGGTGGTCATGGGGGGAGTGGTGCAGATGGAGTGAAAAAATCTTAGTGAAAATTTTCCAGTGTGACCGCAAAAAAATTTTCACTTCCGAGTGAAAAAAAAGTGAAAAATTTTGTGTGACCGCGGCCTTATATGAAGGTTTTCATAGCTGTCAGGTCTGCTCCCTGACTCTTAAAACTTGCATAATTCTGACTTCATAGGCGTGTTCAGTGCATGCCATTTACCCACAGTTCAAGTTTTCAGGCAAATCTAAGAAAGGTCATGTGAGGGCCTGCTACAGCCAAACACACATTTTAGCACATTTTGGCAGCTTGCTAGAAGGCCAGCTCTGATACCTCCCCCACCCTTAAGAATTTCCCGGTTTTGACTTAACAAACGTTTTTAACATAACCAAATTGCCCGAATTACAAATTTTCAGGGCAATCTGTGAAAGTCATGTTTGGGAGTCTCTGGCCAAATCTCGTGCTGTGCTGCTGAAACCGCACAGGCCGGGAGGTCCAGGACAGCCCTCCACTTAAAGTATCTCATCTTAAAGCACTTAAAATTAACTTTTGAACAAAAAATAATTACAGGAGGTGGGGGGCAGTATCCAGTAACCATAATTGGGGTAGAGGCTGGTCATCGCCTTTTTTTAATAAACAAGCATGCTACAAAAATTGGTGGTTGTTTTGTTTTAGAAAAGCAGACACATCAGGAAGTCCTGAGGATGCCACTATGGCACCTTCCTATTCCGATATAGCAAAACGGGAGAATCATCTCATCCCTTCTGCGCACTCCACACCTCGCAAAGACATGTTACATTCTCCCTCCCCCTAAATTCAAGGATGCGGTCTGTCTAACCTGGGAGGGCTAGAGCTGGGAGGTTCAGACAGGCTTTCTTGATGTGTTTGCTTTTTTAATCAGAACACGTAAACATTTTTTTCCTACATGAGTGATTTCCTATCACAGGATGAGCAGATTACAAGTCACACTTCTTGACTGAACGTCTAATTTTTGTAACCGGTTACAAGGATAAGACATTAATTAACCGTTAGGTTTAGATTTAGGTTAATTAACCGTTATAAGGTGACCCTTGTAACCCTTGTAGAAGTGATAAGATTTGATGCCGTTGTGTGTTTTCCTTTTGCACGGAACCTTCTTTTTTATGAGCAGGCAAGCTTGCTTAAGCATTTGCGCTCCTTGAATGAAGACCATTCCTTGTTTTAATGACTTTCCAATCAATGCTGGGATTGTTTGCATGGAATATACTTGCATTAGGAGTTGCCTCCTGAGCAGGCCTCCTGAGCAGTGAAATCGTACTAGTTCATGCTTTTTAGGTATAACAAAACTGTTATGCGATTTGCAAGCTCCAAGACTGCCTGAGGGTAGCTCAAAAATATTTCTGCAAAAGGGAGCACAACTACAGCTCAAAATCCCTTCCCTACAGCTCAAAATCCCTTCCCTCAAAACCACCAGAGTGTCGGAAATGGTGGTGAGGCAGGGTGACATAACGCACTGCAAAACATAGCGCACTGGACAGCATCCAAACTTGGTTGTTATGCATATCTCAGCATTTCAGTGAACATCGAATATCTCCTGATCACCATGGCCCTGACAATCAGTGACTCCTTGTTCGAAGCACCAGTCAGTCCGGGCAGATTGTACATTGGGAAGTGTAGCTCTTCTTTGCTCCCTCAAAACGATGTAAACCTGCTGCTGCTGCTGCTGCTGCTGCTGCTGCTGCTGCTGCTGCTCAATTACCCACACCTAAAAGTTTGTGCTTGTGTTCGAGAGATCAAATAACAGCCAAACCTGCCACACCCGCAAGCAAGGCCACCAAGAGGCCCAGGCCGGACACGCGGAGTGCCGCTGCGCCCCCAAATTCCGAATCCTGTTGAAAACACAAACAATAGGTTTTTCACTTATCTTTGCGAGTCATGTTGCGTGCCTTTCTGTTTTCAAGCATTCAATCATTCTGATGCTGTGAGCTAGGGCACAAACAAGCAGGGGGCAGCACGTACCTCCTCCTTAGGAACAACCTCAATGTCTAGGCCCGTCACAATGTCAGTGTCTTCGTCAGCACCTGCAGCTCACCAAAAACACTTGGCTGAATGACTTACAAGTCATGTACCAAGAGCATGCTGTCTCTGTGCAAATGCTGCCGGCCAATGCCCTGTAAAATAAAGGACTAATTCCAAGATTGCCCTGACCCACTTACCAGGCAATAGTTCTGGTGGTAACCTTTCGAAATTTTCGTTGATCATTTCAATCAATTGCTCGGTATCAATGCTTTGCAGGGATGTCTCTAATCTATCTTTTGCATCTGCATCAGTCTGCAAAAAATCGAACAGAGCTGGTGCCATTTCAGTAAATATTTGAGTAGAAGCCCATCTTGCTTTTGCATGTCAACCATCCATTAATTAAGGAGGGAAATGTCCTGATTGAATTGAATGATCCTATGATCCTGGGATATCGTTTGCAAGTGTTCAGGTTGCAAGCAACAATTTCTGAATGCCTGCCAAGAGGTCAGCCTCAAACAACTTGTATCATGATAATGGATTAGTGAGCCAAAATAGTCATGACCTAAAAGCAACAGGGTCGACCCCCCAAAACCAAGCTGACGGCAGCACTCTTACCTCTGTGTCATGAACTGTGACAAGTGTCCTGAACACGACTTGGTTAGCTTCGTCACCCCTGGATAATTTCAAATACAAAGAAAGTTGACATTAAAGTTTATTCTAGCTTTGTTGTATGTGCTGCAGAGGGTCCAGTCCTTGGGTGCTTAAAATCTTAGCCGCAGAATTAAACTGGTGTGGGCTTGCTTGGTGCTAAAAATACACGTCCAAGAAGACAGTCATTCTCACTGGCACAATCCCAGGCCGAACATGATCGTAACTTTGTCAAAGCACGCATTTCCTACGACATGTGAAATAAATTGCAGGGCCTCATTGTAGCCCCCATTTCTTTGATTGCTAAGAACCACATAAGAAAGACGTGTGCTTATTAAAACAAAGATTTCAAACAAAGAGCTCCGTAATGAGAATACTTGTTGAAGCAAACTGGTAGTCTAAAGGATGCTTTGGACTGAGGATTGATGTTGCAAAGCCTTTAAGGCAAAGAGATGGACTAGGTAGTTTCACCATATTTACCACTGCACTTAACGCTGATATGTGCATGTTGCCTGAGCACCAATAGGCAAAAGTCTCCTGCTTGTAGATAATCCACTTTAAGGGGCAAAAGATTTAAAATTGCATTTTGCAACCATTATTCAGCAGCTCCTGCACAATGTACCATGAGGTGCTTGATCGGATCACACGGATTACTTTCCAGCACAAGTCAAACCAGGACGCCTTAATGCCCTTAAATATTTAGACCATTAATCTAAGAACAAGGCTGTTGGCAACGGCCAGAAGTCTATGCAGAAATGAGTGCACAAGGTGTGCTTTTTAGTTATGGGTCCCTAGACGGGATATTGAGGCAACATCCAAGTATGCCCTTTTTAGCACTGTATTTCAGAGATAACATAAAATATCATGATAAAATATGCACATTCATGCAGATAAAAAGACCTCTATAGGGACTTGTTCACATGTTCAGTACCATTTCCTGCAACAGTCCTCATAGCAACAGATCTCGAGCTTTGCAACAAAACTTGCACTCCTTTCCACAATTCCAGACATACATCATCAAATTACCATGCACCATCATTACAAGTGCGGAAGGATAGGGTGTTTGGGCAACGTCAGGAAGGCACCAAATGAATTCCATTTTAATGACACTGAATTTAGTGGCTGTCATATCACCTAGGCGAAACATATTCCACACAGCCCGACTGCTGGGAGTCATTCACATGCAATATGCTTAGGAAATTAGGCACCCAAGATCGTGGAAAGCCAAGCCCAGTTTGACTTGGCTTTTGTTAGCAGACGTGACTGTTTAAATGCTCGATGCCAAGCCTGCTGGCATGCAGGAGAGTTGTACATGTTTCCAAGCACCCGGTAAAATCCCCACCAACCTCTCAATAGCCCAATCAGTTCGGTTTCGGTCTATTCTGATGCAGGAATCTAGAAAAAGCTTTGGCATTGAAGACTGAGCGATCCATTTCCAAGAAAACAGGTCAGCACACACCTTGACAGGTGGATTTCCTCGACAGTGACATCAGTGCCAGTGCCCTCCGGGAGCCTTTCTACAGCATCCGAAAGTTGCTCGTTGATAGCATCCGCTTGTTCAACTGCGTTGGCACAGGAAGGGGTGACTTGTGTCGCAATGGCTGCAATTTGAGCAGCGCGTGGATCAAGCTCTGATCCTCCGGAGTCCAAGGTAAATGGTAAAATCCAATGTGAGTACGAGTCTGCAAGAGTCAGCTGTGCAAATGGCTGCACGCAGTAGAACTGCGTCCAGCCACCCCTAAAACCACCCCTAGTAGGGGAAGGCCCACAACGTTGACAGACAGGAGGGCGCCATAACAATCTATGTGTCTGCCGCACACAGCAGTAGCCTCATTGTTTGGTTCTTGTCAAGCTGCCTGTGCCACTGTAAGCATTCTAAACAAGGCAGATGCTGGCTGGTGTTGCAGGAATGGCAGTCATGCACAGGGAGAGCTTGGTCAGAGTTCAGCGAGAAGTAAGGCGCAGAGATAACATAGATAAACGACCCAAGAGCAAGACTATAGCTCACCCATGGTGTCCCTGAATTCCTCGCTATACACCTCAACAGTTTCAACCACGACTGCTTGTCCAGCAGTAGTCTCCTCTTCATCACCCTCAGGGAGAGCGGTGTCCTGCATGTTCATTTTGCACCCAAGTACACGGCTACGTAAAGTGCTGGTAAGAAAAACCTGGCAACCTGAATGGGAGGCAGATGCCAAGGCAAACTGACCATTCCAAGTCACAGTGCTCCATTTTTCTTGTTCTGGGATCCAGCACTACTAGCATCAAAATGGCGTAGGTATTATTACTGTTCGCTTAATACTTTATAGCCTTGAGTGTATGTAGGAAAGATGCCAGGTAGCAGGCTGCACAAGAGCCAGATGGTTGTCTTTCCTTTCAATCTTGGTATATGATATTGATCTGCCTGGAGGCCAGCTGAACAAGAGCTGACAGGAGGGGAAACACTTGTCATCCCTTGCAGGGCAGCAATGACTGCAGGTACTCCATGGGATCTGTGATTGTTGTTGTGCTCAACGGGCAGGGAAATGCAGCATGAACAAGGCAGCAGCATGACTTGCATGTGTATTGTGTAGCGATACAAAGACTATCTGAGAGATCAGGGTCTGAGAGGTCCTTCCTCAGAGTTCCTGAGAGGGAGTGGTTGTACCCATCAGGAAGTCCTTGTATTTTTACACATTCACACCCAACGCAAGTTGTCTGCCACAGCACAAACCAATTGCAGGACACCGTACCCGCCCAAAACTCGCTCATTTTCACCAAAACCTGTGATATTTAACGCAGCCTGCTCATACGGCAATGCTGGAAAGACTTGTTGAAAATAAGGATGTCCAGGTAATTGCTAACTCGTTACAAATTCGAATAAAAAGCTCTTCTATTTACTGATCCACCTGTTCTATGCATGCGCCTCACCTCATTTGGTGCAGAGGCTTCAACATTTTGTTGTTGCCCAAAACGCTCAACATAGTTCGGTTCTCCCTCTCCAGTAGGTCCTGAGAAAATGAGAAGAAGAAGTTCACATAATACATGCCTTGATTGAAAGTTGGCACGCCTGGTCCAACAGAGGCACCAGAGTTCTTGCAATGCATGTTGGGGACTAGGGGTGCTGTGCAGATCTAGACGTTGGTATAAAGCTGACAAGAGGAAATTGATCTTCTGTAGGGAAACATAATGAAAGTGGCATGATACAGATTGGGGGTTTGGAAAGCAAGGAAGTGGCCACCTGAAGGTCTCCTTTTGGAACTTCATGTGCAAGTTGTTCGGCTGTGTGTGATTGCTTTAAAAGCAAGGATTTACCCTGTATGCTATCCTAGTAAATTATTGCCACAAGGGTTTTTCAAGATATGACCATGCGATTTGTATTTAGTTTATGATCGTACAGGGCATGATTCTAAAGGAGTGATACCTATCACATCTAGATATAAATTGGCATTACTAAGCAACAGCATGCAGCGCAAAATCTCAGGCACTATCAGGGGATCCTCTTTTCTTTAGTGACACGTTTCTATCCTGTTGATGTTTGCTGCCTGTGTTTTGCTGTCCAGCCTTTGAAGGTGCAGCCTTTCTCATGTACATGACCTACCGAATTCCTCCTCCAGAGCTGCATTCAACTTGTCAACTTGATCGTCCAAGGAGCTCTCTTCTAGGTAAGCCCCCACTAGCCTCTCTGCTACTTCATTGGTCTGCACTTGCAAGGAAGTGGCTCAAGATCATCGTGTGAAGATGATGCACACTTGCAAAGTAAGTGCATATCAGACGCTGGTCACCATGCACTTCCACTGTGCAGCACAAGACAGCAGAGGAGAAGAAGTTTTTCATGCAGTACGCACAAGCTTCTGCTGCAAAAGGGAAACGATTACGCTTCCAGCAAGTGCAGTGAGGTGCACAGACTGCCTGCTGAAGGGCCTACACATTTTGGAGCAATAAAAGCACCCAGCGCCACATTGCACCCACCTGTGCGCCCTTCAACGACAATACAAAGGTAATGCTCAATTCAGTTGCTAGATCTCCTCGGCCCATATCCTCAAAGGCTATGGTGGCGTTATAACGCTGGCTGATCAAGTCTTTGACTCGGGATTGGAATGCTTCAGCATTGTCCACTACAGTCGCATTGCATCATGAAATTGATCAATCATGCATGTTAGTGAGCCTCATGAAGTTGGGGCAGTAAAAGGAAGCACCAGCAGGCCTTCAATGCTACTTTAACCACATTTTTGCCAGTACCATTGACAAATGTATTTTACCAAAGGGCCATGCAGCAACCATGAGCGTCCCCCTCACAATCTACGGCAACACTTGCATACATCACTTACAAATTTTTTGTCCGTACTCTTCAGACCCTAAGACCACCGTTGTTGTAAGTGTTACATTTCCTTCACCTCCAACAGGAACATCCTGCACAATAAGACGTCAAAAATGGAATTGATGACAGAAGCTCGAACTTCTGAATAAATACAATACTTGCAATTCATAACGTCATGGATGTATCAACACACGAAAGCACACAATTCATCTGAACTCAGGCACCCTCATTTATGACCAGCCAGATTAACGGTACATTGGCATAGGCGCATGCGCCCTGCGCCCTGCTTAAATTTCACTTACCTCTGCAGGAGCGAGGCTCAGAGCAACATTTTTCACATACTCTGAGCCACCTGTCAGAAAAAGGAGTGCATGTCAAAAAAAGATTTATTGGCATGGATGATTTTAAACTGAGGGACTGACCAACCAAATCGAGGGCATAATGCCCTAGGCAAGGCCACTTTGTCTTAAAAAAAAGCAAAAAAAACCTACCCAGAATTGACTCGACAACTTTGTTGATGTCGGTTGAGTTGATTTGGTTTTCATCAAGCTTCGTCTGAAATTCGTCTGTGGCCTCCTCATTCGTCTGCAGATAAAGCAGTAGAGGTAAAACCAATGCCATGGGTGTGTGAGGAGGCATTTTAGTGGTCATGCAGCACAATATGAAAGAGCCTCCTGGTTTGGCCGCACACCTGCGCCACATCTTACTTTTTTTCAAAGCCCTTCTCTTGGAATATTAACCAACCAACAAAAAAGGTGAGATTTGGGCCTCTCACCGAAGTGTTTAGTACGTAAAGGCGTGCTGTGGCCTGGACCTCTGCCTCTCCGTCTCCCTCCGTGGCATCCATCATGCCCGTGGTGGTCACAACTCTTTGCATCTTGTTGAGTAGAAGCCCCATTTCCTCTTTAAAGGCTTCAACATTCTCAACTGCAATTCCAGGCAGGTAACGGATGTTAGGATGATCTCACATCTGGAGATGCCAAAAACCAAGCATGAGGCCCATGCTGTGAGCCCCCCTGATCATGTGTTCGCCAATGCTGTGCGATTGCAAAAGACATTGCTCGCAAGCCAGTTTCCATTAAAACACCGCACTAGCCATGCACGGGACAACAGAAATGGCCACAGGTTGGGACCAGGCTTCAGCAACTCACGTAGCTGAGTCACGTAGGTGTCGTTTTTAAGCTCTAAGGAGGCATGCAGTTCTGCAGACCCTGTTGCTCTTGTGGCGGGCAGCCCTACGGGAGAAACATTAGCAGGCAAAAATCGCCCTGGGAGGCCTGAACTTGTGCGTGTACAATGCAAGTGTACAATATGAGCATAGCTCACACCTCATGCTAGAGCAACGACTAAGTACAAGGCAGAAGATTATCCAGATGGATTTGAAGACCATGAAAATAGGTTGCCTCTTACCACCCAGGAGGAGCACCAGAGCACAGACTGACATTGCGTGCGAAGGCTTCATTGTTTGCGTCCTGTGCGCACAGGAGGCATGGGTCTCTGCTGACTCAGCGTTGCACAACGTCGCATTGTGCAACTTGCACGTGAACGTTGCCATGTTTCACAGTGTACTACGGCTACGTAGCCGCATGCTGCAAAACGTTCTCGCTGACAAATAGCGCAGCTCCTGGTCCAGACTTCGTATACAGACAACGTATTCTCTACAGGTTTTGAGCACACTTCCTTCATCATGTTGAATTGAATGACTACAGTTCAGCTTGCATGAACAGGCAGCAGTTTGAATTCACACCAAAACCATGAGCTGTGAGCAACACCCCGTTTTGCTTTCATTTAGAGGTAAATTTAGTGAAATGTGGTACAGATGTGTTTAAAACTGATGTCTCAGCATTCAGGCGGCCGTGTGTGAATTTGAGCTGGAAGGTTTCCGGCTCAAGCTGCGAAGCTTGATTGCGAGCGCGGCTGGTGCTGCGTGGCTCGTGCCAGGTAGAGTTCAGAATGTGTTGTACGCAAGTCTCACGCTCATAGAAGACCCCAACCACGCTGCACGGTTGGTCCCCCGGCCTCCGCGGATCCGGAAGCCGTTTGCAGGCACCGAGATTCTGCAGAGCTGCTCATCCGCCCCACCCACGAGCACGCCCCTCTGAATACTACACGAATTGCAATCACTTACCAAGTTCACAAGCTCTTGGGTGGCCTTGTTGGGGAACCTCGCGCACAGGCGCGAAACGCCGCTGTCCAGCAAAATCGCCGGATCCGGAGCCAATCAACCTCCGAATGCGTGTGGGGCCTTGTTGCACACCTTGTTAAAAATTTTAATTGGGATATGGTAAGCTAAAGGTGGATCGGATATGTCCATTGAAGTTCATGATTATCCGGATAAGGTCCTCATTCCCCGTCGTCCAGATTGTGCATGCAGCTGCGCAGCTGCAGCACTACCAGGCTGTAAGATTTACCCTGTAGAATTTTGATATGCAAAAACCATGCACTAGCTTAGTATGGTAAGGTCATGCCAGTCTGGCCGGCGAAGAGTGAGGTCCTTCACAAGAAATGAATGGATGCGCGTTCAACCAAGCATTTGCTTTCTAAAATGCTGCCACCATATTCCACTATCACTGCCAAAGTATCAAAACGACAACATATCTTGTTTGTGTGGAATGTTATCTGTAACAAAATGCATCCAGAAGATGCTGCCTATCATGCCTGCCAATCAGAGGGTGCATGAATGTTTCCTTACATTCTCAGAGTACTCTAACAAGCTTACATCGCTGACTTAGCCTCCTTCCAAGCAAGTTTTGCAGTTGTAAAACCTGTGTGACAGTGCAGGATAAATGAGTATAATATAAGGCTGGCGACCGCGGTCCATTACCATCAATACCACTGCAGCTGCTGTTAACAACGTTGGAGCCCGAGCTCCGTTTAAAGAGTTATCTAGACCTCTCAAGAGGAGTGGCTGATAATCTATGGGGATTATGGGGATATTTAGTTCATATTTAATTGGCTTATCCAGGAGTTCATAACATTGGTTGATATTTTTTATGCAGAGACTAACTACTCCCAGCTGTCATTCAATCATTGAAGTCAACCTTGTATGGTCGATTCCCCTTCTCTAAATTGGAGGGAATCTAGCGTTTAACAAAATCTTGGCATAAAGAATTGGGCAGGCTAAGCCGAACGCAAACCTAGAACTGGCTGTCATGGGCGGGAGGGCCCTCCTGGGTGAGTCTGGGCCTGTTGCGACCAATGCAAATGCACATTGTCGGCTGGCTTTTGAGGCTGTAGAGAAATTGTTGTTGCAAACTTGTTGCTGTTTTGAGGTGAAAGGGATTGTCCAGCGTCTTTTGGCAGCTGAGGGTTTTGTTGTGATTGTCAATATTGACACAGATCTAGATTAATCTCTGATATAAGGTTGACTATGAAAGTTTTGTACTGGCTCTTTGAGGATCAAGACCTGGCTGGATGAGATGATCGAAGGTGTGAGGAATGTAGATGGTCCCACCTAAGCCTAGAAGGATAGTGTTAAGAGTAACCTTAGCTCCTTGCAACCAATTTGTTGTTGTTATTTGTTGTTGTTCAGAGGCTATTAGTTGACCAGAGGGGGTCACTGAGTAAAAGTCATGGCGTGCTCCCTTTTTGATTAAATAGTGTTTCAATGTTTAAACTCAGCCATCTTCAAAATTTGGCATGATTTAGACGACCCTTGTAGCCTGGGCAGGCGTGGGGCCCCTGCTTTTGGCATAGAGCACACACATTTGGGCTCACCATTCCCACTGGACTAATGTTTTACATTTAAATGCTTCGTATTTCTTTGCTTTATAATGGAGTCACACCATAGATATTAAGAAATGGGTTTGGAAGGAACGGATTTTGACCCTTTTTGGCACCCATTTTTGGCGTTTTTCTTGAAGGAAAATGGTGAAATTGCATATCTGACCAACCACTGATTATTTTCACACCATTGTTTTTGCAATGATGTTATGTTTACTTTTTGTTACATGAACACCAAATCATCAAACATCATTAGGGTTAGGGTTAGGGTTTAGCCCCCCATTTGGTGCAGCGGGTGGTCTGATGTGAAGGTTTGCATGCAAAAAGTAGGGTTCACGCCATGGCCGTTCAGGCGTGGGCCCCCTAGTTTGCAGTTTTCAAACTCAACAGCAATGTGTAGCTATATTTCAGTGTTGAGTTTGAAAGTAGCCAGTTACTGGCAACGCGCACTGGGAGAATGCAAAAAACACCCGATTTTTGGCCTCAGTGTCCCTCCCTCTGCTAATTGACCAACGATCATGCAGTTTGGCAGAAGAGCTTCACAATATCACCTAGCCTGCAATTTCCACTCTGCCACGGATCCTCTCAGGTTGTCAGCGTTTACAACTTCTAACATGTATACAAACATTCATGGCATGATTTATCTGCCAATCATAAGACATTGACAAAGCGTCTCCTGGAGCCAGAAAAGCTAGATGGATATTGGCAGCAAGATTTTTTTTGTTAGGCCCAAAAAACCTCAAAATAACAAAGAAGACAAAAGGTACAAAATGAACCTTAATGTACAAGCCTCTTCCCACTTACTTCATTTGAAATAATTAGATCTCTTGCAGTCGCCCTGCTGGCCATTTTAGTCCCTAAAACAACTAAGAATTGTCATGCCGAATGAGTGCTTTTGCCAAATTGTGTCTTTGTGCATTTGGGAGTAGCTAGTGGGTTGTTATTGGCTGTTGTGTTGGAATATCTCTCTTCCTTTAATTGTAACTTTCCTCCTGGAGCACCCCGCAGAGCCATGGAGATGTGGGGTGCGGGGCGAAGCGACGATGATGAGGCGAGAGGCACAGCCACGCCCCCCAACCCGTCCAGAGTAGCCAATAGCCATGCTACAAAGGACCTGCTCTGCTCTGTGCTGCATCCTTTCTAGTTCTACGCCGGTGCATATGATGCTGCTGCCACCCATCCATATCCCACAGGCGCTGAGCTGCCTCTCCATTCATCACTACTCAGACCCAACCAGGCTCGCGTGGCATGGGGGCTTCAGGCCCCTGGCCGGCTGGACAGGGCTCCGCGGGGTGCTCCAGGAGGAAAGTTACAATAAAAGGAAGAGAGATA
>LKMJ01005392.1_pt1 | contig 12055 bp, 15 predicted proteins | sample 643391 | NCBI WGS metagenome assembly LKMJ01 (sample SAMN04112250, study PRJNA286221) | soda lake metagenome | biome: soda lake; feature: Kulunda Steppe; material: water; isolation source: sample PL-Br10 brine of Picturesque Lake | place: Russia: Kulunda steppe | collected 2010-07
CTGCCTTCTCAAACAAATTTTCGACACCGCGCTGTGCATCAGCGTGCGATTTGATGCTGTGGCCGGGTGCCGCCCTGGTGTCGACGTGTGCCTGAATCGAGGCGGTACCGTCGGTCTCCCAGCAGCGGATGTGGTGACGGCCGATCTTTCCAAACTGGGTCTCGGTTGCGGCCCAGTCCTGGAGGCGGTACTGGTCGGTGGCGCGGTTCCAGGCGTAGCGGGCGTACTCCTCTGGACGGGTGTACCAGCCGCCGTCGCGGAACACGTCGGTCATGTCCTCAAAGCTGGCTGTCTCAAGCGGGCAGACGACGTTTATTGGGATTGTCGAGGAAAAGTCGTCACCATCTCGGCGGTACTGCCAGACAGCGTAGGGTCTCTCTGACTCCTCGATCGGCTCGGTGTCGGTCGAGACAGTACCAGAGTCGGCCCCACCCGCTGGCGACGCTGGTCGATCCCACAGGAGTGCACCACCAGCCGCAGTGGCGAGCCCACCGACACCGAGTCGGGCGAGAAATCCGCGGCGGCTGGTTCCGAGGCCACCGTCCTCACTCATCGTGCGGGTGTACCACAATCAGACAGTTATGTGCAGTGGTTACAGTCGGGCAGAATCACGCCTCTCCGAACTGTGTTTCCTCGACGGCTGTCGCACAGAGCGGACAGCCATTATCGAGCAATGCCTCCCGCATCACCGGTGAGGTGTCGATTGCTTCACCACACCCTGCACAGACGAACGAAGCTGTTGTCTCGCTCATACACACAGTTAGCTGTCTACCCGGATATCTGAACAGCCTACCTATACAGGTGGATTAAAAACCCTGCTGGATTCAACACCGCGACCCACTGAAGCCGACACGCAAGAATTACTCCAACAGCTCCGCCACGAGTCGCCGTTCTGCGTTCCGGAGATGTTCGCCGACGGTGCTGGCAGCACAGCCGAGTTCGGCTGCGATCTCTTCGTGGGTCGTCCCGCTTGGCTGTTCGTAGTAGCCGAGTTCGTACGCGACTTCGAGAACCTCCCGCTGTCGCTCCGTCAGCGAACGGCCGCGATGGATACCCTGCTCGAACGTTCCGACTCGACATCATCAGCACCAGCGAGCGCAGTCAGCGGTGTCTGTATCTCTGGGACCGCGATCTGTGCGCGAACGTAGTTCATTGCTCCTCGTCTCGTTTCGAGCACGTTTGTACGCCACAATACGTGGTTCTTCCACAGTGGGGAATCCATCGAAGCCCCCGATACTACGAATCCCCACTGGCGTTTCGACCGGACCGCTGGAGATCGGAGATGGAACGGCCGGAGTTTGCGTACTTCCCCTTTGGCGGCGGGAAACGCCAGTGTATTGGCCGCCAGTTCGCCCTGCTCGAGCTGAAACTCGTGCTCGGTGAACTGCTTCGCGAGATCCAGTTTGCGCCGATACCAGAGACGGAGCTGACACCGAAACCCGCACTGACTGCTCGCCCCGCAGATCCCGTCTGGCTCCGTGTCACTCGGAGTGGTTCGTCTTGATGTGAGTGAAGAAATCGTGTCCTCGCGTGGTCGCTGTTGCTTGTACGGAAACGCTGGTGAATATTAAAACGAACTGAGAACCATTCTGTGACACGCTAGTGGTATCATTTGCCGAGTGGAAAACATATCTCCAAAGCTGAACAGTAAAAGAAACAAACTCCCGCTACTCGACTGTCATCTGATACAAATACATGAGACGGTGGTCCCCCGAATCAGCAGACTCGCGTGTTGGCTTCGTCCCAGTACTGGCGGCGAACCTGCTGCCGCTCGGTGGTGTGTTCGTCCTCGGCTGGGACCCGGTGACGCTTGCGTTCATTTATTTCGTCGAGATGCTGTTTGCGATCCTGTTCGGCGGTCTGAAGGCACTGTTCGCACAGCGCCCACCGATCGAAGACGAGGACGGCATATTTCGGGTTGGAAACGATCAGCTAGCCAGAAAGTGCGGCGCTGTCGAACTCGTCGAGTGGCTGCCGCCGGTGTACCCCAGAAACGTCCCGTTTGCGCTAGGGATTCCGTACTACGCTGGGTTTATTGGACTGTACCTCATCGCCGCCCTCTCGGAGTTCGTTTCGCCGTTTGCACTCCTCGCCGATCCAGTCGTCGCGTTCAGCGTCTTCGCACTCGTCTGTGTACAGGCCGCCGAGGTCGGCTGGCGATTCGTCGGTCAGCGCCAGTACGAGCGTGTCTCCCCGGACACAGTCATCGAAAAACCTGTTCGACAGACGTTCGTGTTGCTGTTCGCAGTGTTGGGGCTCGGTACGGCAGGAGAGACGCTGTTGCTCGGCGTCGTCGTGGTCGTCAAGATTGTCGGCGACTGGGCACGGTTTCGTGATCCCGAGGATGGCTTCTTCGGGTGGCTTGCCGGTCCCGAGAGTGAGGCATCCCCCGAGCCCGTGGCTGTTCCGGATGAGGAACCCGAAACTACAATTACGGTGAATCGACGGACGGTACTCGCAACTGGTTCGCTACGGGGCCTTGTCCGTACTACGTTTACTCTACTCTTCGTGGTCTTGGTCTTACCTGTGGCATTGGAGTCAAGCGGTTTGACAGCCACAGACCCTCTTGGAATCGTCCTCACTCTCGTGCTGTTTGGTACTGTTTTGCCCGCCGCAGTGTGTCGGTATACTCTTCAGTACTATCTGACGCACGGAACGATGGCCTACCAGCGTCGTGGTGAGACGCTCGTCGCGTACGACACGCTCGTCGAGTCACCACAATGGGCTGGAGATGTCGGACAGTTCCGGAACGTGCGCCTCCTCGACGGCCACATCGCCGATCGGTTGTACGACAGCCGCACGATTACGCTGCAGACGGTTTACTCCGATACCGAACGACGCCTTGGGCATCTAGACGAACCGGAGTGTGCAATCACGGTATTCAAACTGCCGATCGCGACGACGCGGCTGGAGCCAATGAACCGTGGGGTTGCTGCGGTTGCGGGTTGTGTCGCCGCATTCCTCGTCGCTCCGGCCACGCTCCTGATGATTGCTCCTGGCGTTCCAGCGGACGCGCGACCGGCTGGTGCGTTTCTGCTGATCCCTGGAATTATGCTCACTGCGATTATCTGGAAGCGAGCGTATCCAGCTGACCCCTCGGAACTTGCTGGTGCATCCGAGTGACTGTCGTATACCACAGTGACAAAGCTATCGGCACGTCGCGCTCTCAGATGAGTGTTCCAGTGCCACCAGATACACCAAGGCAATAGTTATTTCATTACTGCAACTGCAGTTGTCTGTACGAACCAGTGACAGCGAACGAACCCACAGAGGACACCAACACAGGGCCAGAACCACCAACAGAGCGAGAAATCACTCCGTCAGCACCCGAAGATTTCGGTCTCGTTCAGATTTGGTGGGGGACAGGCAAGGGGAAGACAACTGCCGCACTCGGGATGGGCTTTCGTGCGGCAGGACATGGCTACCGCGTCCACGTCCTGCAGTTTATGAAAGGCGGGGCTGGCAGCGTCGAAGACGTTCGCGGTGAGTACAACGCGATCCACGCAATGGCCGCCATGAGCTACGAGAACGCCGGTCACTACGGCTGGCATGGCTCTCGGGACAGCACACGCGAGGAGTCACACGAGAATGAAGCTCAGGCAGGGTTCCAGCGTGCCAAGGATCTGATTGCAGCCGCCGGTCAGAGTGATCTGCAATCACCGTTCCCGCTGGATGGGTCACCAGAAGAGGGCGTTCACATGCTCGTTCTCGACGAGATTCTCTACGCAGCCAATCGGGGACTGGTCGATCCTAACGAGGTCGTCGAACTGGTCGAATCCAAACCCGACGGGCTCGAACTCGTTCTCACTGGCAGCCACGAAGAACCGACCTATCTGCTCGATCACGCGGATCTCGTCACCGAGGTTCGGAAGCAGAAACACCCCTTCGACGCGGGCGAGGACGCCCGCAAAGGTATCGAGTACTAGATGACGGAAACGCTTCTTGTCGCGGGGACGGCGAGCCACGTCGGCAAGAGCACTGTCGTCGCCGGGCTCTGCCGACGGTTCTCGAATGTGGGTGTCTCCGTTGCCCCCTACAAAGCCCAGAATATGAGCAACAACGCCAGAGCCGTGCTCACGCCTGACGGCAACTGGGGTGAGATCGGCGTCTCGCAGTACGTCCAAGCTCGGGCCGCACGCGTCGCGCCGACGACGGATCTGAATCCAGTGCTGCTGAAACCCCGCGGTGATGGCGAGAGCCAGCTTGTCGTCGACGGGCAGCCAGTCGGCCACTACGAGGCAGACACCTACTACGAGGAACACTGGGAACAAGCCCGCAACGCGGCCGTCGATGCCCACGACAGGCTGGCCGACCACCACGACCTGATCGTCGCCGAAGGCGCAGGAAGCATCGCCGAGATCAATCTTCACGACCGAGATCTGGCGAATCTGGAAACTGCCCGCTTTGCCGACGCCTCGATCCTGCTGGTGGGCGATATCGAACGCGGTGGCGTCTTCGCCAGTCTCTATGGGACGGTCGAACTCCTCCCTGAGGATATCCGCGAGCGGCTCTGTGGGATCGTCATCACGAAGTTCCGCGGTGATCGCTCGCTGCTCGCACCTGGGATCGAAGAACTCGAATACCGAACTGGCGTCCCCGTCGTCGGCGTGTTGCCCTACGACGATCCCAGCCTACCAGCCGAGGACAGCCTCTCCCTACCGGCGGCAGACGAACGCGGCGCACACAGGGGCGGAAGCGGCGAGTCAGACGCTTTAATCACGATCGGTGTGCCGCGACTCCCGCATATCTCGAATTTTACCGATCTCGATCCGCTGGCTCGCTGTCAGGCTGTTCGCGTCGTCTACCTTCCGCTGGACTCGACACTCACTGGAGTCGATGCGGTAGTGATACCCGGGACGAAAAACACCGTCGACGATCTCGTTGCCATTCGAGAAGCTGGATTCGACGAGGAGCTGATCTCCTTCTCGGGACCGATCGTCGGCGTCTGTGGCGGCTACCAGCTCCTCGGTGAGCGGATCACGAACGCAGGCATCGAATCGACCGACAGAGAGGGAGTAATCGAGGGAGTCGGACTCCTGCCGGTCGAAACGCGTTTCGAGGAGGAGAAGCGCGTCCGACAGACAACGGTAGATGTTCTGGGAACCGAGCCACTCACTAGTGCGACTGGCAGCGCATCGGGCTACGAGATTCACATGGGCCAGAGCGAACCAACCGAGGCGGTGAGTCAGCCACTCGACAAACAGAGCGCGGCACGCGGATCAGTGCTCGGAACCTACCTCCACGGACTGTTCGAAAACGAGACCGTCCGAGACGCGTTTCTCGAGACGGTCTTCCGGGCTGCAGATAGTCAGCGACCAGACGATCCGGCCATGTCGACATCGCCGTACGAAAACGCTGCAACACTCCTTGACGAGCTCGACGAGACATGGCTCGACGATATCTGTACAGTTCCAGCCGAAACGGGGGTGTCGGAAGGGCGATGAGCGAGCGAGAGCAGAAAACTGTGACAAGTTTCGACCTCTTTGGGACACTCGTCGACGCCGACATTCCCGAGAACCCTGCTGATGCAATCGCCGCGGAGTTGGCTGCCCGCGGTATCGAGACGCCGCCAGACTGGGAAGCGGCCTACCGGACACCCCAGTTCGACGTTCCCGAAGGCAAGGAGAGCCCACTTCCAAAACATGTTCAGGCGATCGTCGACGCCGACCAAGAGGTCGTACAGGATGCTGTGCTGGCTGCCTTCAATCGACCGGTTCGGGTTCGAGACGGCGCGACTGCTGCGGTCGACGCCGCAGTCGAGCGAGGGCCAGTCGGTATCCTCTCGAACTGCAGCGTGCCGGGACTGGTCGAGCGAACGCTTGCCAGATCGGCACTCGACGAGGACAGCTTCGGTGCGGTTGTCGTGAGCGTCGACTGCGGCTGGCGAAAGCCCGACGAGCGGGCATTCGAGACGGTTGCGACCGAACTCGACTGTTCAGTACCGGCACTTGTCCATGTGGGGGATCAACCAGAGACAGATGGTGGCGCGACCGATGCGGGCGGACGAGTCGTGCTCATCGACGAGACGCCACTGACAGCACTCCCGGAAACAATCGAAGCGCTACCGTGACACAGACAGTGTCGTTGCCTGTGGCCGCACTCGCACTGGCGGCAGTCGCAGATCTCCTCGTCGGCGAGCCACCCGAGCGGATCCACCCCGTCGTCTTATTTGGTCGGATTGTCGCACTCTTCGACCGCCAGTGGGCCTCACCGAAGATCGTTGGTGCAGTCGTCGCGGTCGTGTTGCCGCTGTTTGCTGCGACCGTCGCTGCCGGAGCGACCCTCATTTCGCTTCGAGTCGATCCGTGGCTGGGTATCGCCGTCGGTGGGCTCCTGGTTTTCAGTACGATCAGTCTGCGGCTGCTCGTCGAAACAGCACGAGAAGTGATCGGGCTAACCGACACAGAGATCGACAGCGCACGGAGCGACGTTCGGGCGCTCGTCGGCAGGGAAACAGAAACACTCGGTGAGGGAGAACTCCGGAGCGCGGCCGTCGAGAGTGCTGCGGAGAATCTCGCCGACGGGCTCGTTGGACCGCTTTTCGCGTTCGCTCTCGGTGTGCAGGGATCGCTGATCGCAGGTGCGGGGGCGGAGCTCTCACTTGCGATCGGCGTCGGATCGGCGGCCGTTCTGAAGGCGGTCAACACGTTGGATTCGATGCTCGGTTATCGTTCCAAACCCGTTGGAACGGCGAGTGCTCGCCTCGACGATTTGCTGATGTGGATACCAGCTCGCATCAGCGCGGTACTGATCGCACTCGCTGCACTCGATCCCGGCGCGCTGTGGCGTGCACGCGGGTGGGCAAGCGAGCCGTCCTCGCCGAACTCGGGCTGGCCAATGGCGACGATGGCGGCGGTCGGCGGTGTCCAGCTCTCGAAACGTGAGGCGTACACACTGAATCCAGCTGCTTCGCTGCCGACAGCCGCCGAGGCCAGCCATTGCCTGCGCGTTGTGACTGTCGCCGGGGCCGCTGCATTCGTGCTGACGGGGGTTGTCGTATGGTTCTAACCGCGCTGCGTGGCGCGATCGGCTTTCTGACACGAATTCCGGTCGGCCGAGAAGAGCGAGCCTGGAACGCATTCAGCAGCAGACCAGTTGTACTCCCGATTGCTGGCTACGCAATCGGTGCATTGCTCGCGGTTGCACTGCTCGTGCCAGCGCCAGCCCCGACAGCCGCCGTCGTGTTTCTGGTCTGGCTGTCCCTGCTCACCGGCATCACGCATCTGGACGGGCTCGCAGATCTCGCTGACGCAGCCGTCGTCCACGGGTCGCCGGCACAGCGCCGCGAAGTGCTGAAGGATACGACCGTCGGCGTCGGCGCGCTGCTTGCGGTCGTCGTTCTCGTGAGTGGGCTCGTGCTGGCCGCGCTGACGCTTGCGACGCTTCCCCGGCGGGCACTGCTGCTTGTCGTCACGGCGGAGGTGAGCGCAAAGCTCTCGATGGCCACCGTGGCCTGTTTCGGGACTGCAGCACACGAGGGGCTTGGCTCCGAGTTAACAGGCGCAAAGAAACAGGCGATCCTGGGACCAACAGTCGTCGCACTGCCGGCAGCAGCGCTGACCTGGCCGGAGCCAGCGAGTGCGTTCGCATTCGCCGGCGGGATGCTTTCGACCGCTCTCGTCCTCTGGTGGTCACACAGTCGACTCGGCGGCGTTAACGGCGACGTGTTCGGAGCGTGCAACGAAATCGCCCGTCTTGTCGCCTTGCACGTGGGGGTGATCGCATGGACGCAGTTGTGATGTGTGGCGGTCGCGGTACGCGCCTCGGTCTCGATAGTGAAAAGCCACTGCTCGATATCGCCGGCAAGGCAATGGTTTCACGCGTGCTCGACGCACTCGAAACAAGCCGGATCGACACTGTCCACGGGGCTGTCTCACCACAGACACCAGCGACACGGGAGCGGCTGCAACAACTAGGAATCTCGGTGATCGAAACACAGGGCGAGGGCTACGTCGCGGATCTCGACGACGTGCTGGACGAATGCGGAACACCGCTACTTACCGTCGCTGCCGATCTCCCGCTGCTTTCGGGTGCTGTTGTTGATGACGTGCTGGGGCAGTACGACGGAGGGTCGCTTGCGGTGTACACGCCCGTCAAACTGAAGCAAACTCTCGGTGTGAGTGTTGATAATATCCTCGAAAAAAATAGTCGAATGATCGCGCCAACGGGACTCAATATCGTCGGAAACAGCAACGAAAAGCAGCTCGTGTATGAGCATATCGGGCTCGCAGTCAACGTAAATCATCGGTCGGATGCACAGATCGCAGAGGTATTCGCATGAGATTCGCTATCGTGGCGGGAACAACCGAGACAGCGACTATCGAGGGGATCAGCGCCGCGGGTTCCGATCCGAAGGCAATGGTCCAGACGCCAGCCGCAGATCTGGAGCTTGTCGCCTACGGTACCCCGGTGTATGCGCCGACAGTGCCAGTCAGTCCGAGCGGCTGTCCGACGCCGGCGGTGATTACGCGTGCTGTGCGCGAACTGACCGGGTTCGAGCTGGTCGCAGTCGACGCCGGCCTCGCGACCCGGACGGCAGCGCCGACAGTCACAGTTGGGGAGAAGCCGGGAGGCGACATTCGCAGCAGCGAGCCAGTGCCGGAAGCAGCGGAGATCTTCGAGCGTGGACGGGAACTCGGCAAAAAGCTGCCAGACGACGAGCTATTCATCGGCGAGAGTATCCCCGGCGGGACGACGACCGCGCTGGCTGTCCTGACGGCCATTGGTGAGCCGCAGAGTGTCTCTTCCTCGCTGCCCGAAAACCCGCTCTCGCTCAAAAAAGAGATCGTCGCCGCTTCGCTGTCGGCGAGTGAGCTTTCGGAGGGAGCGTTTGCCGGCAATCCACTCGACGCGATCAGACTGGCGGGCGATCCAGTGCTGGCAGGGGTTGTCGGGCTGGCTGCTGGGGCGGCAGAGAGCGGGACAGCAGTCACGCTTGCCGGCGGGACGCAGTTGCTCACGGCGGCGACACTGCTCCGGCAGCTCGGAATCGACGAGTCCATCACTGTCGCGACGACCTCCTTTGTCGCCGCAGATGACAGCGTCGCGATACGGGAGGTCGCCGAGCGAGCCGGTGTCGAGTTGCTCGTGACTGATCCCGGCTTCGACGAGCAGAATCACATCGCCCTCGATGCGTACTGTCGGGGCGAAGCGAAGGAGGGTGTCGGGATGGGCGGGGCGCTCGCGCTTGCAGCGCGCGAGGGAGTTTCGATGGGTGCGCTTCGAGACCGAACAGTTCAGAAGTACGAGGCGCTAACAGAACACGATGGATCCTGACAGCGTCGACGCGGTCGGACGGGTTCCACACGGCAGCAGTGACGACCCCGCGATGCTCGATTTCAGCGCGAACACGAACCCGGAGATACCAGACGGCGTGGCGACAGTCTACGAGCAGGCGCTGTCAACTGCTCGTTCCTACCCACCGGAGCCACCCGAGGAGTTCTGCGAGGCAGCGGCAGCGTACGTTGGCTGTGAGCCAGAACAGGTCGTCCCGACGGCGGGCGGACTGGCTGCAATCCGGTTGACGATCGAGCTGGCAGTCGAGCCCGGGGATTCGGTGCTCGTCCCCGCACCCAGCTTCAGCGAGTACGCCCGCGAGGTTCAATTACAGGGCGGGGATCCCGTCTTCGTCGACGAAGCGGAGATTCTGGATGCCGACCCGACCGACCACGCCCTCACAATTGTCTGCAATCCGAACAACCCGACGGGTCGGCTCTCCAATGAGGCGGCGCTTCGTGCATTCGCACGGCGCTGTCGGGAAGCAGGGACACTGCTGCTCGTCGACGAGGCATTTCTGGATTTCACACCACAAAAGTCGCTTGCGGGGACGGAGGGTGTCGTCGTTGCCCGGTCGCTGACCAAGATGTTTGGCCTGCCCGGGATTCGGGCGGGGTTCGCCGTCGCGACAGGACAGTTCCGAGAACAGCTTGAGACTGTGCGTCGCCCCTGGAACGTGGGCATGCCTGCGCTCGCGGTTGGTCGCTACTGCCTCCAGCAGTCTGCGTTTGTGGCGGAGACAAAGGCAAGGATCGAGCAGGAGCGTGAGCGAATGCAGGAGGAGTTATCGGGGCAGTTCGGTGTGTTTCCTTCGAAGGCTCCGTTTCTGTTGTGCGATGTCGGCGACCGTGCTGTCGGAGAGATCCTCGTCGCGGCCGAAGAGCATGGGATTGCGCTACGGGACGCACGGAGTTTCCGCGGGCTGGATTCGCACATTCGCGTCGCCGTTCGGCTTCCGGCGGAGAACGACCGACTGCTGAAGGTGCTCGCGGATGTTTGAGGCGACGGTGTCGGATGGCGTATTGCAGGTGAAGCGTGCAGGGACACGCTGGCTTTCGAGTGGCTGGAACGGCGGCCTGCAAGAGAGCAACGCCGCGTACAACATCTCCGTCCCGGAGGGGTGGGAAAGAACGGATATCGGGGCATACACCAAGGAGCGACAGCAGGCGGCAAGGTTCAGGGAGGACGGACCGGCGCTGCTCACCGGTGTCGACCTCGACCATCTTCGTGGTGCACGCTCCGGCCCCGTAGTGGTGTACGCGACTGCGGGGATCTCGAACCCAGCAGCGCTTCCGGTCGATATCGACGAGGGTGATGGGGATCCATCCAGCACCGCAGCTGTCGGAACGGTGAACCTCATCGTCGGGACCGACAGATCACTCGGAGACGGGGCGCTGGCGAATCTGCTTGCTGTGGTCGTCGAGGCAAAGGCGGCGACGCTGCTTGCGGAGACGGGCTTTCCGGGGACGACGACCGATGCCGTCGTGGTTGGCTGTGATCCGGCTGGTGATCCAGTCGAGTTTTCCGGGAGCGCAACAGCAGTCGGAAGCGCTGCCAGAGCCTGTACGCGGGATGCTGTGCTCGCGAGTCTTCACTCGCGCTATCCAAACGGTGAGTTTCCAGAGAGTGTCGAGGATGCCGAACACGGTGTCGAGACGAGTCTCGTCTCGGACGTGTTCCAGGTGTGAGGAGTTTCTGGGAACCAGTGCCAATCAGTTCACTTGCTCCACGGATCGCCCCGAGTGGAGGAACTGGAGAGCGGTTCGGGCGTTCGCGTGGCTCTGTCGTAGGCGGCGGCTGTCAGCAACCCGACCCCAAACAGCGCGGCGAAGACGAACACCGCGGTCCGCGCCTCCCCGGCGGTTACTCCAGCGATGCTGATGCCCGCGACTGCGATGGCCACGTAGAGACCGATAATGGCCTTGGCGGTGTGTTGCTCCATACAGATACTTGCTTCTCTACAGATAAAGTGATTGTCCAGCGTTTCGCGTTCTGAGACAGAGACAGCGGTTTACACGATCTGGCGTGTGTTACTCTTTCTACGATGCCGCCGCGATTTGCAGTTGTCTTATAAAAGATTAAAAAGACGGATAGTATTGTTCATCAAAATGGAACGTCGAGAGTACTTGACAGCCGCGGGGGTTTCGCTTACAGTTGGTCTCGCCGGCTGTCTCGGAGACGACTCGGAAGGTGAGCCAACAGTCGATCTCGCAGCGTACGATAGAGACGACCCTGAAGCTGTTGCGGAAGCCTGGTACGCGACGATGGAAGCAGGCGATGTCGATGGGAGGTTGTCGCTCATGCACAGCGAACACAGAGCGTGGATTGAGGAGCAAGGCGATACTGAAGCGGCGTTAGATCCATTTGGCGGGTTGGAAGACAGCGCCGGTGTGGAGATAGAGTGGGAGATCACCGTCGAGGATACCGAGATTGTCGAGGAAAACGCCGATCCAGACGACATCGTCGAGCGATTTCATGGGATCGGTCGGGAAGAGACCGTCGAGGAGCGGGAGTTTGTGGTCCACGACATAGCGCATATCGCGGACGACGACACTGTGTTGGTTGAGATTGAACTCACACAGCTACTCGACATCGAGGGAGAGTCCCCCAACGAAATGGAGCAGGAGACCTTGATGCTGCTTGTTGAGGAAGACGACGAATGGACGGTTTTCGACTATGTTCCTGCCGAGTAGCAGGTGCCAGCGTGGCTGAAACGCGAAGACGAGCGGATTCTGGATTTTCTTGAACTGTACCAACGCCGAACCTGATAGCGCGGGAA
>LKMJ01005393.1_pt1 | contig 12050 bp, 8 predicted proteins | sample 643391 | NCBI WGS metagenome assembly LKMJ01 (sample SAMN04112250, study PRJNA286221) | soda lake metagenome | biome: soda lake; feature: Kulunda Steppe; material: water; isolation source: sample PL-Br10 brine of Picturesque Lake | place: Russia: Kulunda steppe | collected 2010-07
AGTCAAGAGAACAAAGACATGGAAAAAGAAGAACTGACACTGGAAGAACAGGAAGAGGAAAGAGAAGTTGTGGAAGAAGAAGATAAAAAGGCTGAGTTCGAAGAGGTTTCTGAAGAAAAGGTGGAGGCAGCTGAAGAAACTGAAGAGGCAGCTGGTGAAGCTGAAATAAAGATTGAAGCCGAAAAAGAAGCAGAAACAGAGGAAGCATCCGCTGAAAAACCAGAAGTTGAAGAAGCTGTAGAGGAATCCGATTCTCCGGAAAAGGCTGAGGAGCCTGCCCAAGAACCAGAGGTTGAAGCGGCTGAAGAGGAGCCTGCTGAGGCAGCTGAGATCGAAGCAGCTGAGGAGGAACCTGCCAAAGAAACGGAGGTTGAAGCAGCTGAGGAAGAGGATGAACCAGCTGAAGCAGCAACCGAGGTTAAAGCAGAACAGGAACCAGCTGAAGCCGAAGATGAAGAAGAACCGGTTGAGGTCGAGGAGGCCGAAGATGAAGAAGAAGAGGAAGAAGAATTCCACTACAGCGATAACGATATAGCCAGGCTAGAAAAGGGTCAGCTGGTCACCGGTACCGTGGTTGAAATTAATGACCAGGGAGTTTATGTTGATGTAAATTATAAAACAGATGGCTTTATACCCTTAAGAGAAATGAGCCATTCTGATGTTGATGATGCTCATGATCTGGTCAGCCTTGATGAGGAAATTAAAGTTGTTGTTTTAACCCTGGAAGATGATGAGGGCAACATGATTCTTTCTAAAAGAAGGGCTGATCAGGAAGAAGCCTGGGATGAGATCCAGGAAGCCTATAAAAACAATGAGATCATCGAAGCAAAAATTCAAAAGGAAGTCAAGGGCGGCCTGGTTGCTGATGTGGGCTTAAGAGGATTTATTCCTGCTTCTCATGTAGCCCTGGGTTATGTGGAGGATTTAAGTCAGTATGTCGGCGAAGAAATAAGACTTAAGGTAATTGAAGTTGATAGAAACAACAACAATGTCGTTCTTTCTGCCAAGAAGGTACTGGAAGAAGAGCAGGAAAAGAGTAAAAAGGAAACCCTGGAAAAACTGGAAAAGGGTCAGATTATCACCGGCAGGATAACCAAACTGGTTGATTTTGGTGCCTTTGTGGATCTGGGAGGCATTGAAGGTCTGCTCCATATCTCAGAAATGTCCTGGGGTAGAATTGGACATCCCTCTGATGTGCTGGAGGAGGGTGCGGAAATAGAGGTTAAGGTTCTTGATGTCGATAGAGAAAAGGAAAGAATTTCTCTGGGATACAAACAGCTGCTCCCCGATCCCTGGGAAGATTTTGCCCGCAAGCATTATGAAGGTGAGGTAATCCAGGGCAGGATAACCAAGCTGGTTGATTTCGGTGCCTTTATGGAAGTGGAAGATGGAATTGAAGGCTTGATCCATATCTCTCAGCTGTCTCACAAACATGTCAAGACCCCCGATGAGATCGTAGAAGTCGGGGAAGAAAGAGATGCAAAGATTATCAACATTGATCCCGAGCAGAAGAGAGTTGGTTTAAGCTTAAAGGAACTGGAGGAAAAGCCTTCGGCTCCAGAAAAGAAAGAGCAGTCTGAATCTTCTTCTCAGTCCGAAGAGGAGGAAGAAAAAGAAGACATGCCTTCCGGAGCAACAATAGGTGAAAGGCTGGGAGATCTAAAGAACCTGATGTCTGACGATAAAGAGTAAACAGGAACTCAATACAGACCATCTGAAGAGGAGGATTACACAAATCCTCCTCTTTTTGTATTCTCTGCCGGTCCTTATCTGGTAATGGTAATATCACCCCGGCAGACCCGGGACTGGTGGACTGATTGCCCGGTGTGTTGCTTACCCGGGTCAGATGTGATATTATTTTGCTACAGGAGGAAAGATTATGGTTGAAATAAAGAGAGTTATCCCGGGCTCACCTGCTGAAAAAGCAGGTTTAGAGGCCGGATTAACAATTAAATCAATTAATGGCAGGAAAATTCGGGATTATATTGATTATCTGGGCGAAGTCTCTACCAGCCCCTGGCTGGAACTTAAGGTCTGCCAGCAGGATCCTGAAAACTGCCGGAAGATTTATATCAACAGGGAAGCCGGTAGTGGTCTGGGCATAGAACCGGACGGAATAGTTTATGACGGATTGAAGAGATGCTGCAACAACTGCATTTTCTGTTTTCTGGATCAGCAGCCTGAAAAGGTGAGAAAGAGCCTGACAATCAAAGATGATGATTATCGTTTTTCTTTTTTACAGGGCAGTTTTATTACTCTGACAAATTTAACCAGCGAAGATCGTCAGAGAATTGTACAGGAGAGGCTTTCACCCCTGTACATTTCGGTCCATACTACCAATCCTGATTTAAGAGCTGAAATTATGGGAAACCCTGAAGCTGCCAGCATCATGAAGGATCTGAAATTCCTGGCCGGGTCGGGTATTTCCTTTCATCTGCAGCTGGTATTAATTCCTGGCTATAATGAAAAGGAAGAGCTGGAAAGAACCCTGAATGATCTGGCCGGGCTGGAAGAAGCAGTGCTTTCCCTGGGTATTGTTCCGGTCGGACTCACCTCTCACCGGGAGAACCTGCCGGAGCTTGAAAGCTTTACTCCCCGACAGGCCGGGCAGGTACTTAAAAGAATTGAGAACTGGCAGAAAGAAAATCAGGAGACCTGGCTGGCAGGCTCGATTTATCCGGCCGATGAATTTTTTCTGATAACCGGCAGCAAAATTCCTGATGAGGAGTACTATGACGATTATCCCCAGTTGGAGAACGGGATTGGTCTGACCAGACTGCTGAGAAATAATTACTGGAAGGCCAGAAAGCAGTATCCTGAGAGATTATCAGCCAGGAAATCGCTGGCTCTGGTAACCGGCAAACTGGGCAATCAGGCTCTGAAGCCCCTGACAACAGATCTTAATGGAATTCCAGGGCTTAAAGTGGAAGATATTCAGGTTGAGAACAGGTTTTTAGGTGAGCAGGTTACCGTTACCGGTCTGCTGGCTGGAGAGGATATAATACAAACTTTGCAGCAGAAAGAAATTTCAGCCGATCTTGTTATACTTCCGGATATCATTTTCAATGATGCAGGGCTGACCCTGGATGGTTATGATCGAGCTGAGATAATTGAAGCCCTTCCCGGGAAAGAAATTAAGTTCTGTGAAGGTCCGGGAGAGTTATTGGAGGTGGTTTTTGATGAAAAAGCCGGTGGTGGCAATAGTCGGCAGGCCGAATGTGGGAAAATCAACGCTCTTTAATCGTTTTGTAGGAGAAAAAAGAGCAATCGTGGAAGGGACTCCCAATTTAACCCGGGACCGAATTTACGGTAATGCGGAATGGCAGGGCCGGGAGTTTCTGGTGGTTGATACAGGCGGCATTGAACCGGATCCTGATTCAGAGATAAAATCTCTGGTTCTATACCAGGCCCGTCAGGCCATAGCTGAAGCAGATCTGATACTCTTCGTGGTTGATAATCGCGAGGGTCTTACCGCCCGGGACAGGGAGATTGCTGATATATTAAGAAGATCACAAACAGAAGTAATTGTGGTGGCCAATAAAACTGAAAATTTTAGCGAAGAAAATAAACCCTGGGAATTTTACTCCCTGGGTTTTGAAAGAGTTATTGCCATATCTGCCGAGCACGGCAAAAATACCGGCAACCTTTATGAAGAGATGGTGAGCTTGCTGCCGGAAGACAGCATTGAAGAGATTACCGGAGAGGAACCGCTCCAGGTTGCCGTGGTAGGCAAACCCAATGTTGGTAAGTCTTCACTGGTAAATTATGTGCTGGGACAGAATCGGGTACTGGTTACTGCAGATCCGGGGACCACCAGGGATGCCATCGACACCCAGGTTGAAATCAATGGCTCCAGATTTAACCTGATTGACACTGCCGGCCTGAGAAAAAAGGCCAAGGTTGACTGGTCGGTGGAATATTACAGCAATCTGAGAGCCATCAGAGCCATGGACCGGGCTGATGTGGTGCTGATGATGATAGATGCCGGCGAGGGCGTTACCTCCCAGGATAAGAAAATTGTGGGTTATGCCCATGATGAGGGCAAACCCATTGTCCTGGCAGTCAATAAGTGGGATACCCTGGAGAAGGACAGCACTACCGCCCGGGATTATCAGGATGAAATCTATTATCAGCTTAAATTCTTAAATTATGCTCCGGTTGTCTTTGTTTCGGCCCTGACCGGCCAGCGGGTTGAGGAACTATTTGAACTGGTAGAATATGTTTTTGATCAGGCCTCACTCAGAGTTAAAACCGGCCTGTTGAATGAAGTGATTCAGGAAGCAGTCCAGTTAAAACAGCCTCCCTCCTACAAGCAGAAAAGACTCAAGATATATTATGTCACCCAGACTTCTGTGCGGCCGCCTACCTTCATTTTTTTTGTTAATGATCCCGAATTGATGCATTTTGCCTATCAGCGGTATCTGGAAAACTCCCTGCGGGAAGCCTTTGGTTTTATCGGTTCTCCACTCTGGCTCAAGTTTAGAAACAGGAAATCTGAATAATTTAATTCCAATTATTGAGGAGGTTAATATGAGGCTGGTTCTTTTTTTGCTACTGGCTTATTTCATCGGTTCGATACCCACCGGTTATCTCTTTGTAAAAAAATTTTTGGGAGTTGATATCAGACAGTACGGCAGCGGGAATGTGGGGGCCACCAATGTTGCCAGAAAGCTGGGTTTCAAGATGGGGGCGGCGGTAGCCCTGATTGATATAATGAAAGGCTTTATTCCTGTCATGGCTGCCCGCTTTTTTCTGGGAGTGGAGCCGGCCTATCTGCTTTATTTGATTGGCTTTGCAGCGATTATCGGTCATGACTGGTCGGTATTTCTGGGCTTTGATGGAGGTAAGGGGGTGGCCACCACTTTTGGAGTTATTCTGGCTGCTGCTCCTTTAAGCTTTGTGGTACTGGGTCTTATCTGGCTGGTTATTACTTTCAGCATCAGGATTGTTTCTCTGGCCTCTTTGCTGGGTGCTTTGACCCTGCCGGTGACGGTTTATATTTTCAGCAGCGACCCGGCTCAGGCAGCTATGGCCCTGATTCTCTTTGTTTTTGTGGTCTATACCCACAGAGAAAATATAAACCGGCTTTTAAAGGGTGAAGAAAAGCGTATCAGGCCGGGTTCGGAAAAATGATTATGCTGAAAAAGGGGTGATTACATGAGTTCCAGAATTGCAGTAATAGGCGGAGGAAGCTGGGGTACAGCAATTGCAGTCAACCTGACGAGAAATGATCATACCGTTATATTTTATCTACGGCGGGAGGAACAGGTAGAGAGCATAAAGAAGACTAGGGTCAACCGGGATTATTTTCCGGAACACAGGTTGCCTGAAATCATTAAACCAACCTCTGATCTGCAGCAGGCGGTGGAGGATAGCGATATTATTTTTATTTCAGTTCCGACATCTTCTACCAGAGAAATTTTAGCTGAACTTAAGCCCTTTCTCAAATCCGGTGCCACCATAGTTTCCACGGCCAAGGGAGTTGAGGAAAATTCCCTTCAGACCAATTCGGAAATAATTGCTGAAGCTATCAGTCCGGAGGAAAAGCTCGCCGTTCTTTCCGGTCCGACCCATTCCGAGGAGGTAATGGTTGGCAAACCAACTGCTGCAGTTGTTGCCAGCCAGGAGGAGCAGGCAGCCCGGAAGATTCAAAGGCTGATGAGCAATAAAACCTTCAGGGCCTATACCAATCCTGACGTGGTAGGCGTGGAGCTGGGAGGAGCCGTAAAAAATATTATTGCTGTGGCTGCCGGAATTGCCTATGGTCTGGACTACGGTGATAATGCCGTGGCAGCCCTGATAACCCGGGGACTGGCTGAAATGAGCCGTTATGGCCGGGAGAGAGGTGCTAAAATTTTCACCTTCTCGGGGCTGGCGGGGCTGGGAGATCTGGTGGTTACCTGCAACAGCACCCACAGCAGAAATAGAACCTTCGGTTATAAAATCGGACAGGGCAAGAGTTTTGCCCGGGCTGAAGAGGAGGTAGGACAGGTTGTGGAAGGAATTAAAACAACCAGAGCCCTGTATCAGGCTTTACAGGAAGAGAAAATCAAAACTGAAATGCCAATTACAGAAGAAATATATCAAGTTTTATTTGCCGGCAAAAGCCCGGATAAAGCAGTGGAAGATCTGATGACCCGGGACCCTAAAAGGGAGATTGAAGAGGTTGTCAGCATGAATAAATGGATATAATAGTAAAAATATTTAATTTAATGAGGTAAAAAGCAGGATAAATGTTGGATATCTCAAGGTTTTTAGTAATTTTCTTTGAATTTAAGCAGGAGTTTTATGGAGTATCACGAATATAAAGAATAAGTAAAAATCTTATTCAGGAGGTGAGATTATGACCAAGACTGAATTAATCGATCATGTGGCCGAAAAAACCGGTAATACCAAAAAAGACTGTAATGAAATTATCAACACCACCTTTGATTCCATCATGGAATACCTGAAGCAGGAGGCCAATAAGAAGCAGGATTCCAGGGACAATGTTCAGATCATCGGATTTGGCAGCTTTGAGGTTAGAGACAGAAAAGCCCGTCAGGGTAGAAATCCTCAGAATCCCGATGAGACCATCAAGATTCCTGCCAGAAAGGTTCCTGTTTTCAGAGCAGGCAAAACTTTTAAAGAAACCGTTAAAGATAAGTAGGATTAAAAACAAACATTATAATTTAGTATTTTTCAATCCAATTTTTTTTACAGCTTAAATTCAGTAATACATATTGCTGAATAAAAAAGAGGGGCTTAATCGCCCCTCTTTTTTATTTTCGGGAATCAGCCCTACATTTCCGGTAATTATTAAGATATATTTATTTAAATGTAAAGTTATCCCATAGGAGTTATAAATTTTTATCTGATAACTTAATTCCGGCAGCGGTGAAGGAGAAATAAGATATTTATAGAAATTATAATTAACAGAGAAAAAGTTGACATTCAAAAAAAGCCAAAAAATAAACAGCACAATATTTCTGAAAGGATGAGAGAATAATGCCAGCAAGACAGGAGATAAAGAAAATTTTGGACAGCTATCAGGATAAACTAACAGAAAGTCTTCAGGAATTAATCCAGTATAAAAGTGTCCAGGGTGAGCCCGAAGAGGACAGGCCCTTTGGACCCGAAGTGGGGGAATGTCTTATCGGAATGCTGGAAATGGCTGATGCGATGGGGATGAGAACCAGCAACCTGGAAGACTATGCCGGCACGGTTGAAATTGGTGAAGGGGAGGAAATGCTGGGGATATTATGCCATCTTGATGTTGTTCCTGCCGGTGATGACTGGGATTATGACCCCTATGCCGGGGTGGTTGAAAAGGGAAGAATTTACGGCCGGGGTTCCCTGGATAATAAGGGGCCGGCAGTTGCTTCTCTCTATGCCATGAAGACCATTCTGGATCTGGGATTAAAGCTCAACAAAAGGGTGAGGTTGATTCTGGGAACCAATGAGGAAAGTGGCTGGAAAGGCATGGAATACTATAATAAAAATGCTGAAGTTCCCACACTGGCCTTCAGCCCTGATGCTGTTTTTCCTGTCATTCATGCTGAAAAGGGAATTTTAGTTTTTGATCTCCTGGAGGAGTATAACTCCGGCGGAGATGATTATCAGGCAGAGGATAACCAGCCTTCAAAGGGCTGGGTTAAGGTCAAATCAATATCCGGAGGTAATGCCCCCAATATGGTACCGGATAGAGCCTCAGCTCTGGTTAGCGGGGAAAGGAAGTATCTCCAGGATAAAATTGCTGAGTATCAATCCGATTATCCAGAGGACATTAAACTGAAAACCATCAACAGTGAAGAAAGTGAAATTCTGGTTAAGGGAATTTCAGCCCACGGCAGCCTGCCGGCTGATGGGGTAAATGCTGTTTCTCATCTTATCTGTCTGCTGGCAGAAATGAACCTTACACCCGGGAATATTGAGAATTTCATAAAAGCCTATCAAAAATTAATTGGAACAGATTATTATGGAGAAAATATTGGCTGTGATGTCTGCGATGAAATATCCGGCCGGCTGGTTTTTAATGTGGGGCAGATTGAAGTTGACGAAAAAGAGGCCCGGATCACAGTTAATATCAGATACCCGGTCAGCTATCAGAGCGAGAAAATATTCCAGAGTTTGACTGAAAAAATTTCGAAGTTTGACTGGCTGCTAGAAAGAAAGGAGCATAAAGCGCCGCTGCATGTGGAGAAAGATGACAGGCTGGTGGAAAGCCTGATGCAGGTTTACCGGGATGAAACCGGAGATGATAAGGCCGAGCCGATTGCTATAGGGGGAGGGACCTATGCCAGGGCAGTTCCCAGGGGTGTGGCCTTTGGCCCTTTATTTCCCGGTCAGCCCGAGCTGGCCCATCAAAAGAACGAATACATGGAAATTGAAGATCTGATGTTAAATGCTCTAATCTATGTCAGGGCAATTATAGAACTGGCAGCAGATGAAAAAATAAATTGATGCTGGATGTGAACTTTTGTTATGTTTAAACTCGAGCTTTCCTATTATCAAATCTTTAAGAGAATAGCCATATTTATCCTGATTGTGGTGTCATTGAAGATAATAATTTTTTACCTGACTCCCTTTTTTCTGGCTGCCATAGTGGCCCTGATCCTGGAAAAGCCTGTTTTGCTGCTGAGCAAAAAAATGCCCCGGCTGCTGGCAGTTTTAATTGTTCTCTCTATTTTTCTTTTGATAATGATCACCCTGGCAATAATTTTATCTTCCAACCTGATCAGCGAGCTGATTGAGCTGGGCAGGCTGCTACCCCGCTACCGGGAGCAGATTACCTCAGGAATAGAGGAATTGATCCAGCGTCAGGAGGATTTCTTTGAAGTAATACCTGATGAAATTGCCAATATTATCAGTCAAAATATCAACATGATTTATCAGCGGGGAAATCTGCTGCTTTCCCAGGTAGTAAACCAAATTTTGAATTTGACCTTTAACATTCCCTGGATTTTTATCTTTATTATCTTTACCATTCTGGGATCCTTCTATATGAGTAAGGACAGGGAGAAGCTTTTGAGTTATTTTTCTCAAAAAATTGACCTGACAGATAAAGAAAAGATTAAGCTACTGAAAGACTTTTCTACCTATATTAAGGTGCAGTTAATTATAATTACCAACACCACCATCTGGGTGGGAGTAACTTTAAGACTGATAGGCTTTCCCTATGCCATTATTCTGGCCCTGGCAGCAGGAGTTCTGGATTTAATTCCGGTGGTAGGTCCCGGAGGAATTCTCTGGCCGCTGATAGTGCTTCATCTCTTCATCAATCCCTCCTACTCCTTTATTCTCTTTGTGGTTTATGTGCTGGTAATTGGTTTTCGTCCTTTCCTGGAGGCTAAAATTTTAAGCACAAATATCGGGGTTCATCCCCTGATTCTGCTGCTGGGATTATTTGTTGGTCTTAACACTCTGGGGCTTCAGGGTATAATACTGGCTCCGCTTTCCATAATAGTTTTTAAAGTACTGCTAATCGCCGATCTGGTGTGATTCAGGGTATGATATTTTCTTGAAAAAATAATTGTTCTGTGATATATTAATGAAACAAATAAGGAAGTAAAATGCAAATTATATATAAATATATCTGGTGAAAAATATTATTAAAGGGAATCTTTATTTGTCGGGCAAGCAGGATTTTTTCCTGAAACAGAGAAGAAATTTATACAGAGAAAATTTAGAATTATTTAGATTCTATGAAAGAGACTTGAGATGAGATTTTAAGTAAGTTAATAGAGATTCAGGCGAGGAATGTTTTTTAACTGAGGGTGTTATGGTAACACCAAATAAAATTCTATAGGGGGTATAAGAATGAAAAAACTATTAATCGTAATGCTTTCACTATCCCTGGTGCTGTTCTTCGGGGTAGGCAATGTCCAGGCCGAGTATGATGTGGAATTAACGATTATTGGTGGTGCTGTTGGTGAGGAGTATGAAACCACTGTCAGAGCAGCTGAAATGTACATGGAAGAAAACCCCAATGTTCATGTTGAGGTGCTGGACAGCCCGGACTCCGCTGATGAGAGAATGAGCCTCTATCTTTCCTTCTTTGAGGCCGAGAGCCCTGAGGTTGATGTTTATCAGATCGATGTTATCTGGCCCGGTGAACTGGAGGATCATTTCCTGGATCTTTACGAATACGGGGCTGAAGAATATGTTGACATGCACTTTGAGCATATCGTTGAAAACAATACCAATGTTGATGGCGAACTGATTGCCATGCCCTGGTTTACTGATGCCGGACTGCTTTATTACCGTCAGGATCTGCTGGATGAGTACGGCCTGGATGTTCCGGAAACTTGGGCTGAACTGGAAGAGTATGCCGGAATAATTGTGGATGGAGAAAGAGAGCATAATCCGGACTTTGAAGGATTTGTTTGGCAGGGTAATGCTTATGAAGGTTTAACCTGTAATGTCTTAGAATGGTTTGCCTCCAATCAGGGCGGAACCATAATTTCTCCCGAAGGAGAAATCACCGTCTTGAATGAAAGGAATCAGGAGATGCTGGAAATGGCTGCCGGCTGGGTTGGCGACATCTCACCTGCTGGAGTGACTGCCTTTATGGAAGAGGATGCCAGAGCCATCTGGCATGATGGTAATGCTGCCTTTATGAGAAACTGGCCCTATGCCTACAGCCTTTCTATGCAATCTGATGCCTTTGAACCGGAAGACTTTGGTGTTGCTCCTCTGCCCGCAGGAGAAGATGGTGAACCTGCTGCTACCCTGGGTGGCTGGAATGTGGCAGTCAGCCAGTACAGCGAACATCCGGAAGAAGCAGCCGATCTGACTTTCTTCCTGGCCAGCTGGGATGTTCAGAAGATGAGAGCAACTGATGCTTCCTTAAATCCGACCATTCCCGAGCTTTATGAAGATGAAGATGTTCTGGAAGCCAATCCCTTCTTTGCAGAGCTCTATGATGTATTTGTCAATGCCGTACCCCGTCCTTCCACTGTTGCTGGAGACAACTATTCAGCAGTATCTTCAGTAGTATATTCCGAGGCTCACTCGGTGCTGACCGGTGAACTGGATGCCCTGACAGCTTTAGAATATATGGAATTAGAAATTCAGGATCTGACCGGATTTGATATAGGCCAGCCCTAAACTAATTCCAGGAGGATAAAACATTTCAGGGGAGGGTTTATAGCTCTCCCCTGATTTTTCAATTAATAATTTCATTATTTTTCTTATATTTCTGGATAGTTATCCAATAGAATATTTCAGGTAATTTAGGGGGTTAGTAAATGGACCTGCAGAAGAGAGAACGAAGACTGGCCTACAAACTAATGGCCCCGGCCATGATAGTTCTTTTAATTGTGGCTCTTTATCCCCTGAGCCATGTTTTTTATACCAGCTTTACCGATAGAGTTTTTGCCGGAGCCAGGGATGCAGAATTTATCGGACTGGAAAATTATCATCGGCTGCTGGCTGTAACAATTGAGGAACTACCTCCGGTTATTGATGAGGAGACCGGGGAACAGCAGATTGATGAGGAAACCGGTAAACCGGTTTATGAAAGGCCGATCAGGATTTTACCTCGGCAGCCCCACGCCTACCGGGAATTAACCACCTTCAGCCTGTTCGGCACCAGGTATGTGCTGGGAGCACGATCGCCCAACTTCATCCGGGCCGTTGGCAATACACTGTATTTTACTATTGTTTCGGTTTTTTTAGAAACGTTGCTGGGCTTACTTATTGCTCTGGTAGTTAACAGTGAATTTAAAGGCCGGGGATTGATGAGAGCTACCATGCTGGTACCCTGGGCCGTGATTACTGTAGTTTCAGCCAGAATGTGGGAATGGATGTTTGCCTCGAGCCGGGCCGGTTTTTTCAACATGCTGCTGGATAGATTCGGCCTGATTGATCGGTCGATACCCTTCTTAACTCTACGTTCCTTTCAGGTTCCGGCCATGATTGCCATTGATGTCTGGAAGACCACACCCTTTATGGCCCTGCTAATTCTGGCAGGACTGCAGATGATTCCTCAGGAATTATATGAAGCAGCCAGAGTGGATGGTGCCGGGAAGATCAGACGGTTTTTCACCATAACACTACCGCTGCTTAAA
>LKMJ01005368.1_pt1 | contig 12046 bp, 10 predicted proteins | sample 643391 | NCBI WGS metagenome assembly LKMJ01 (sample SAMN04112250, study PRJNA286221) | soda lake metagenome | biome: soda lake; feature: Kulunda Steppe; material: water; isolation source: sample PL-Br10 brine of Picturesque Lake | place: Russia: Kulunda steppe | collected 2010-07
GGGTGTGCTGTGCTTGCTATGTGTGCTGTGTGTGCTGTGTGCGCGAGCATTTTTATTTTAGCTTGCATAGGAGCAGGCCAGCATTCTCCTTGGAGTAGCATCATTTGAGACAGGCATGAACATGAACAAGGGAAGGCAAACATGTCGGCAAGACCAGATGATCTATCGTAAATAAGGATGTGGATCACAAAAGAAAGAAGAGAAAATGGAAGAGTATATCCACGTACATCAATAATTATACCTTGTTGATAAGTATACCCAAATTTTGGGAACATTGTTTGATTTGTCGATAGTGGAGAAAATGATTCTGTCCAATCCGCATATTGTCAGCCCGAGGGTTTTCAGCAGGTCTCCATCGCTGCTGCTCCCCGTCGTGAGTAGGCTACCCACATGCAATGCGGCCGCCCAGCAGCACGGCAGCATTCCCTTTGGCACGGCCTCCGCGCTGTGCAGCTTGTCAGGGCTGGGGGTTGCTCAACAAGGGTTTCACCACCCATCCGCCCTTCCCGCGCCCTGCGTCTCCGCATCACCATCGCATAGGCGGAGGAGCACCAGCGTGCGGGCGGCTTCTAAGGACGGGGAGACATCGGTGCGTATCGCTGGCGCGGGCGAAAGGCAACAGCATGAAGTCGTTCAAAAAGAGCGACTGTGTCCCAAAAGCATGGGATTCCGAAGGGCGCGCATATCCCCGTCCCGCCCCTGTTCTCCCTGCGTCTGCTCATGCATCGCGGTATCTCTAGGATGCACCCGGTAGCCAAGCCAGATAGGCAAGGCAGCAAGCCCAGGGGCCGCAGGAACGGGGTGGTGTCCCGGCACCGAGAACCGGAGCACACACTAAGATTACGCTGCCCTCAGCTGCCCTCAGCTGTTCTTCTTCCAGTGCTCCTGCGTGCCATGTGTTCCTCGGACCCTGGACAACCCCTCTTTGTGTGTCTGCTCCTTTGGGCAGGGGAAGAGGAAGCGCTTATGTGTGTATTTGTGCCTGTTTTGAGCAGGCCTTGGCACTGCAGGACAGGACATCCTCAGTTGCCTGTTGGTTTGCCTCTGCCCGCATCCGCTGCTTTTTGTGACCCCTAGTCTCGATGTCCCACACACTCACCCAGTGCTTGTGATCGTGCGCATGCTGCTCCTGCACGCAGGACGTCCGGGTGTTTGTGCAGACCATTCAGCAAAGCGGGCAGAGTGGGAATGCAGTGGTTTTCCTGGCCCTCCAGGGCTCCACCTCCATGGTCCTCCCCGTTCACATAGGTGCGTGCTCCTGCACTCCCACTTGCACATAGGCCGAGCCGCCGGCTTAGCGCATGGTTAGCAACTTGCCAGCGCCCAGCAGGCAAGTAAGAGCCTTGGCAAGGCCCCTGGGTTAGGTTTAACGGCTCCTCTGCTTGCAATTCAACGCCTTTCGCTTCCTCATCTGTCAAGGTGCACCTGTGGCTAAACCAGCTAAAGTCCTCCCTACAAGTTGCACGTGTGCAGGCTAGCTTTTCCGGTCGGCAATGTGCCCTCCCATCGTTTTTGAGGCTGCTTCACTCTACCGCCCAGATCCAGGACTTTTGCACACAGTTGCTTGCTATACGCGCGCATTTTGTGGCTGGCTGCGCAGGCGAGAACGAAACCAGGGCCCTCCAAATGGAGATCATGAAGACCACCAGGATCAGGCCCCTCACACACGATGTGGCCAAGAACATAATTGGCGCGCTGGGGTTCACCATCACCCGCATCGTGATTACGGATATCATCCAAAACACGTGAGTCCGCAGGGTCATGCTCACCGTCACTGATCAATTGACCAATCAATCACCCTGAGCACATGTCCTCGGGCTTTTGCCCAGCATGGCACCAGCGTCGCTTGCGCGGGGGTATGTGTGCCTGCAATCTTCTAGCCTGCTGTGCACCATGCAAAAGGCGATCAGGCGCGTGCTCCCCAATGTACTGGCTGTATGCCTCACGGGCGGATAAGCGCATTGGTTCTTTCACCCGCTGCAGCTACTATGCGCGCGTGTACATGGCGCACGTGGATGCCCAAGGGAAGCCCCAAGGGGAGGAGATCGATGTCGATGCGCGCCCATCTGACGCCATCAACTTTGCAATCCGTGCAGGGGTGAGTGCAGTGCATGGTTGTGAGTGTGAGCACTGCCTGATCACTGGGCCTTCAGCATCGTGTCTGCAGCTGACACATGGTTAGCTGAGCGTGGTGCCCTATACTTTTGCCATTTTTTATTTGCGGCTAACTGGTTTGTGGAGCAGGTGCTGCTCCGAGTATGGGACGCGCGCACACGTGCATACACACACACAATGACTGGCACATGTTACTTGTTCAAGGGCTCACACGCCCAACAAGCAAAGCACGAGGTTTGGCCTTGCCTGAAGCAAGATACCTGCAGCACCTGCTAAGCTTTTGCAAGGGCAGGCAGGATGCTTGTTGCATACTGTGCGTGATGCATTCCGCACAGCTTCTTGCCTAGCTGCTTGCGCTTTTGGCTTGTGCGTGCTACTGTGCGTTTTGAAGCAAGAAAGTGCATGCCCCCCCTCATGCCTCTGCAGGCGCCCATGTACGTGAGCGAAAAGGTGGCCCGGACCGCCATCGAGCCTGAAAAGGTGCTATCCGACTTTGCCGCGTCCATCCTCAACCCCATTGCACAGACAGACATTGAGCGCAGCGTACGGGAGACGCTCGCACACTTCGAGGTGAGCGAGGCATGGAGTAGGTGAGATCTGGGGGTGGTGAAATGCTAGCACACCTGTGAGGTGAGCGGGGCATGGAGGGGGTTGGGCTCTGGGGGTGGTGAAACGTTTGCACACCTGTGAGGTGGGCGGGGCTTGGAGGGGGTGGGCTTCGGGGTGGTGAAACGCTTGCACACCTGTGAGGTGTGCGGGGCATGGAGGGGGTAGGCTTAGGGGTGGTGAATTCTGGGGGTTGGTATGCTCACGAGGTCGGGCTGCCTGCTGCTATTGCTGCCCCCTCCCAGTCTGAGGGCTTGGAATGGCGTAACGACTTGTTCGATCTGCAACATCAGCAACTCGGTGCATGGGTCGTAGCTGAATGGCTGAGCAGAAGGACATTTGGGTAATGGTTTAGGAAAAGGGTTTAGGTTTTTCATCAATTTGGCCAAGGCCTGGCCTGCACAATGTCATGTCACAGGAGTGGGGAGCCGGTGAGTCTACCCCTTTTGGGGGGGGGAAGGGGCAGCTCCTCCATTTAAGAGTGTGTTCCAGGAATAAAGCCTGGGGAAAAACTGATGGCGTGTAGCTGATGTGTATGTGGCCCATTAGGGGAATGCGGAGTCTTCGTTTGAAGATGGCATGCACATGAACACACCATGAAGCCAATGTGCCTTGTGTGACACGACCCTGTTCCCCCACTGGTTGCTGCGGACGCAGGACCCCTGCATCATGCTGCAGCTGCAGATGGATCTGGCAGTGCAGGAGCAACGCTTTGAGGACGCCAACGCATTCAAGGCACGCCTCACAGATATGAAGCTGCACAGCCAACCGCTGCGACTGGTGCGTTTGCGTGCAGAAATGTACACCAATGCTCAGTTGCGTGTGCGCCTCTCTCCTGACATACTTGCATGCACAACCAGCTGCCGCAACGGAAGCGCACGCACGCGGTAGGTGTGTGTGTGTGCACGCATGAGTACGTGCAGCAAAGCAAGGGGAGATGCAGCAGTGCTGGCACATGTAATGGGTGTGGGCCTGATTTGTACTTGCAGTAGTTTCAAACCGCTGGGTCCTTAGCGAGCAAGTGTAAGAGCTGCCTGTGCTGCATTGTACTGGCCTCGTTTAAGCTACTAGCAGACTACCAGGCGCAAATCCTACTAGGCGCAGCTGCTCGCAGCCTTGCATCTGCAGCCCTGGCGGCCCTCTCATTTGTTTACAAGTTAAACAAACTTGTTGAAGCAACTCCCTCCTTGGTGATGTTTTGAACGCGCCCTGCTTGTCTGCCTGCATCTGCGTGTTGGACGCTGTGCAATCGGGCATGCCCACCCAGCACCTGCAGCGCCCAAACGGTGTCGATTTGCTGAGCCAGGCCCAGCATTGCAGTGCAGTGCCTGCTTCTGCAGGTGTGGGGTGCTGGCTAGGGGCTCAGGCAGGGTGGGCCTCTAGCTCAGGAGTGGCCCCTAGCTCAAGAACCCGTGGTGTCAGCACAACAGCCTGTGATGTACGGACAAATCTGTGCGGCCGTGCCTTACAACATGCGCGTGGCGTGCGTGCACACGCGCAGGTCGTGGCCATGGAGGCAGCGCTGGCGGACATGCGGTTTGAGGAGGCTGCCCGGCTGCGCGATGAGTACCTCGACCTGGCGGAGAAGCAACACAAGCAGGGTGCGGATGAGGCGCAGCAGCAGCAGGGCGTGTCAGAGTCTCAGAAAAAGTGCTAAGGTTGAGGTGTGTTGCAGCCCCTGGTCAGGTGCTGTGTCCCAGCAGGGAGGGCTTGTTCTGTCGTATTGTCACGGTACCCCGAGTGCGAATGTTGTGTGCTAGGGTCTGCATGGCTGGTGTGTGATAAGAGCAGCGGCAGGGGCGGCAAGAGTGCGGGCTGGCGCTCGCTCCAGCTGTTCTTCATTTGTCTGCAGCATGTGCGCCCACGTGCGTGCCTGCCTGTGTCAGTTTCTTTAGTGTTCTTTTTCTGTGGATAAGCATTTACAGGGGGTTTGGGGCTGCATGATATGTAAATGAAATGCAAACTGTTCTTATAGGCTAGACGCCGCTGAGACGGCAGCACTTGTAACATAGAGAAGAGCCAGGTGGTTTTGTAAGAGCGAGAGTGCAGCAGCCCCGGTATGGCATCTCCCTCATCACAACCAGCCAGCCATGCTGCCAGCTGGGCGCTCCTCTGTGTCTATTCTTAGGGGGAAGGTGTACCAAGAGTGTCCTGCGTTTTGTATGTTTGCCCCCAAGGCCTGCCCTCCCATCAATTGAATGTGATGCAAGTGAACATAAGGGAGACGTGCCAGGATTGTATGCTGATTGATTGTTCCCCCTCACCCTATTTCGAGACAGCTTGGCTGTTACCTAGAAGCGCCCTGCAGCAACAGGTCTTTCCCTGCAACTGTTTGTTCACAGTCGCTTGCATCAATCGCTCTGAATCAATGGCTTGACTGTCAAGTCATGTACCGTTTGGGAATGGGCATGCATTTGTAGATGTTGCATGCGGCATTGGGATAGTAGTGCTCTGTTTGGGAGGTGCAAAACAGCAAGAGGGGTGTGTGAGCCGCAGAGAGATGCTGATGGCTGCTGATAAGTGCAATACCTGCGTCGCCAAATTCTCTGTACCTAACCAGTTTTGGTGTAAGCCTACGTGCCATTAATTTTGTGCTTCTGCTGGCTGGTGGCACCTTAGTTGGTGACCTTTGAACGTTTTGAATGTGTCCGAGGACTTAAAGGAGAGATGGACTATTTTTGTCCAGAATTGGAAGTTTTTGTTGTGCATGCATAATGCTGTGTGGTTGTCAAGTTTTTTGTTAGTTTGATGTAATTTCTCATATTTGGTGTTGTCAAATCACAAGCTAATGCCATTAGTAATGGTCAGACTGTTTCGAACAGCTTTAAGGTACGGTTGTTGCTGAACCTGCCAAACAATAATGCTGCTGCTGCTGCTGCTGCTTCTGGTGGTCTCTTTGAGGGTTGGTGAGCAGCTGCAGCCCCAGCTGGGGCTTTAAGTCATGGTCATGTTGAGGACTGCAGAGCCGCAACTCTGAGGGCTATGGGGCTTAGTATAATGGAACTTCTAAAATGAAGGCATCTCAGCTGAAGCCGCTTGAAAGGCGGCCTTTCAGTCCACGACAACCACAACCTGAAGCTACATGTAGATAGTCTTCTAAAAGAAGTTCCTGACTCAGTCGGATATCAAGAAGAATCCAAGATTACAAGATTATAAGGTTAGGGTCAACCGCCAGCCAGGTAGATAGGCTGATTGGTTTGTTGCTGGTCTTCGCCAGCCAAAAAATAGAACATACGGTCCGAAATGAAATGGCAGAGTCTATTGTGCCGTTGAGAAAGAAAATCAAAGACAGTCTGACCAGGCAAGGCATGTGGAATATAAAGGGCCTCCATAGAAAAGGATTGGCAGAAAGGGAAGAAAAGCAAAGAGTACTTTCTTCTGAGAGAGCACACAAACAAGTCTTGACAGAAGAATCCAACTTTTATTTCACTATGTTATGCAATTCTTTCGTTTATGTTAAGTTGCAATGGGTTTAGACCTTCAGCCAGATGGGTTGACTACTGGGCTTGCTGGACACTGCCAGCCAGACAAAAGTTTCTGTACCATAGTAGCCTCAAAAAGAAGAAGGAATGATTTGTATGTCTGCTTCAAGAGAAGCAATTTCACATCCTCAGCTCCGATGTTGTCATAGTTAAAGGAAGCACCTGTATGTCCAATGTAAGTCCAACCAGAGCAACAACTACTAGTAGCAAGAGCAACTGAACAGCATAATAGATTGAAACACGCCCTTGCACAGCAATGCCACAAAGCAAGCCTACATACCATCCTGATTGGAGTGATGGGAACCATTTATAAATGTCATACTGATCTACCCCTCAGTAAGCTTGGCCTAGACCGGTGTAGAGTCAGAAAACTTACTCTCAATCTACACACTCATATTCAATACGCAACAAAGATCATAAATACAAGTAGGAGGTTGAAAAAAATAAAGGAAAGATCATATGGCTCTTTTCAGAACCCTCCCGACCCCCACTAATGACCTTCTTTCTCGTTTGATGGTAGAGGTTTCAAATCAAGTTGCCTGGTGCTTGCACCAGATGTAAACTTCTTCCTTAATTCACGCAAACAGGGGTTACCTTGTTAGCGTAGTCGTCTTCTTCTTCTTCTTCTTCTTCTTCTTCTTCTTCTTCTTCTTCTTCCAACCAGTACAATCAGCGAATTGCTATGCGTTATGCAATTCTTTTGTTCATGTGTCAAGGGTATACAAGGGTTTACAAAACGATCTTCAGTCAAGAAGTGCAACTACTAGCCTGCTCATGAAAAGCTACAAGTGCACTGCTCATGGCATGAAGGAGGAATTAGAGCTTCTTGTTGTTCTGGCTCTAAAAAGCAGACACATTGTCAAAATCGGCGGGATGAAACAGAGACGCAGGATTCCTGCGGAAGAGATCACTTGTGGATAATTGCAGGGAAAAAGGACGTGCTGCTCGTGTAACACGGTGTTAGGGGACCCTAAGTCGCGTAAAGGATGGCATAGCGTGACATACCTTCAGCGCCTAGGTGTGATGCGACCCGTGGGACATAAATGTGCTGAGGGACCTGGCTCCTCACGCGCCAAAGCCTGTCAGCATCTCCACTAGGGTCAGCCTCTATTATTCGATGTTATAAAGAACTCCCTAGCCTACACGCTGCCCAAGGGAAATCCCCCTCTCAGCCCAACCACCTAAGTGGTTGGATAGGTAACGCCTGAACCGTTACAGCTCGTCTTGTGCGTCATTAGCATTGCACAATTAACAAGTAGGGGAGGTATTATGAGTCCAGGTCACTGTTTCAATTCGCAGGGTGTGGGCACAAAGTCTGAAGCATGCCATGCTACGAATTGAACAAGTTGGATTGTGTCAGACCATTCATAGCAGATAGGATGTGAGATGACCAGTAATCATCGCACTGTGAGCTCAGTTGCATGTCAGCTTTTCTCGCAGTGCGTCAACTTCAAGAAAGAAAAGCTACGCAGGCAGTTTAACTCCCTGCCGCAGGGAGTTTCACTGATGCAGCATTAATTACCGATGAGACACGTTCAATCCAAGTCGGCCCAAAGTCTCCTCCACCACCGGCAGGGAGACAATAAAAATTAGTGAGGATCTGAAGGGTGACAAGCCGCCCCCTGCTCCAGACCGAGACCTTGAGAGCCACTAGCATGTCTTTGATGAATATAGTTCTCAGATGCTTCATGGGCTTGCGTATACACCCCTGATGGAAAATGTGTAGGCACGCTGAGCACTAAGCTGTACATAGATCTAGCAAATGCCTTCCACCATCCACGGGATTCAGGTATCACAATCAGGTCATGCCACTACCCAAAGACATGAATTTTGAATTAGTTGGTCTCCTCTTCTACAATACAGGATGCACCTCAAAGGTTCATAAACAAAGAAATCAAACAAGTGAAATGAATCACACATGCACGCCTTACTTGACCACATACTTGAAGCACTACAAGCATGGGCTATCATACCATGATGGTGACCAAGGACAGATCAGCATCCGATGCAAGTAATTGCTCTTCATCCAAAGAGGTATTGTAACGGCCTAACAGACCAGACCAAAAGGGTCCAACCAACTCAAGTGGCAGATGCCACTTAGGCACCTTCCTACCTTAGGAAGTTCCTACTGTAGGTGACTCCTTTGAAGGAGCGAGGGGACTTGCACCCCAACCCTTCTGGCCCCTCGCGGCTGGCACTGCTTAACAATTGCATTATCCTGTAGCAGTGATCATACCCTTTACAGGTATGGAGCAAAAGGAAAAATGATATGGTTTAGGATTCCCCTTCAATCCTCTACCTACAAAGTTCAAAGGCTTCTTGGTTTGCTACCCTCTCTACGACGATGGTGTCATGCATAGTATGGTGCGCCATGCAATTTACTCATCTCTTTCCACTGAAAGTGCCACTGCTGCCTTTATGCTCCTCTCGAATTGGAAGGGCCTAAGTGTAAATGTTTACATGCGACTCAAAAGAGAACATCCAGAGCACTGAACTATGTTAGGCACTATTCCCCAGGCATCAGTGACCTACCGCCAACACGAATTATAGATTGGAAACAATGCAAGAGCTCCTCAATGGGACCTTAGAATAATTTCTATTATGAACAAAGAAGCACAACACATGCTGTTTGATAGGAACCCGAGGTGGTATGCAGCCTAGACTAATGCCATACCTGAGGCAATTCTGAAGCCCTGCCCATCCACCCATTCAGAGCACGGCCAAACTAATAAAAACACCAAGATCGTTCAAGAAGAGACCACATGACCCAGCTCTAACAAAGAACCCTCTACCATTACAGCCCCTAACCTCACAAACAATAATCTAAGACTGAAGGTTCCTAACTGGCGTTTGTGGGCCTACACTGATAGTTAGTTACCTAACTTTCAAAAATCAGCAACATATTGGAGCAGGAGTCTATACCTTCAACAAAAAACAGTCGTCTATGTTGACTCTGGCGGAGTTGGGATAAGCAATACCATTAACAAAGCAGAACTAATTGGTATAGCTTCTGCACTATGGTCAAAGTACACTCACACAGCCACAGACAGTGCCTGTTCTCTACCTCAAACACAGAAACAGCTTTGATATCCTGAATTACTTAGGAAGCAAACATGTCAAATTCTTGGAACGAATGTCTCCATGATCAGCGAATCAGACACTATCATATGAGTGTATGCATACACTTTTACAAAGTTTTAGCCCACACTGGTGTGGTTGGAGATCATTTCGATTTCCAAGATAAGTCTGCCAATGCTATAGCGAAACATGCTGCTATCCAAAACTATGGGCATGATGTTGCATTCCTCCAACCCTCACCTGACAGCAATCCTTTCACCCATATACATATACGATAAGGGTGTATAGCGCTATTTGGACACATTTATGGCACTAAATAGCTATATACAGCGATATAAAGCTATGTTGCACTATATATCAGGCGCTCTATACGCCTGATCTCCCACCACCAGCCCAAATTCGAATTTTGTCATAAAACTTGAATGTCAGATAGATTGTGATGTATGCACCCCTCTTGTAAAATAAAAAAGGAAAATACTCATTGAGCCGCGTTTTATGGCGTCGTAGGCTCCAATATAGTGCTATCTTTGGTGCACCTGTGCTACCAGTAAGGGCCAGGTGCCTCATGCACACGATCCTCTCTGCACCCCTGCACCCCTATTTTGGCAGCTATCTACCTGAATGGGTTACCCACACTCATTACTGGAATGAATAATGAATAATGAATATAGGTGCCATAGCTTGTATGGGCCCTGTGCTTGTACAAGCAAGGCACATGTGCCCATAGCACAGCCGCACCAGCTCGTAAAAGCATGCAGAAGTACTGCAAGTGTGTGCACGGATCCTCCAGTGCAGGCATGCCAGTGTAGCTTGTGTGTTGTGTTTGCTATTGTGTATTGATGATAAGTGAGGCAAAGGGTTGCTCCAGTGAGGGAGAGAAGAAGAGAGCTGCGCTTGCGAAGTTGCGCCACAGTATTATCCTATATAGGATCCTATATAGTATACATATATGTATACTGGCTTGCAGAAGAGAAGAATGAGACTGATCACCCTACCACATGTTGTACAAGACAACCAGCCTTGCTCCACTACAAAACATGAACGACAAACCAAAAGCTCACATGAGCAAGCATCACAGACTTGGAGAATGCTAATACAGACTCAAGTCATTGCAATTTACGGATGAGACTGCTTACATCAGTGAACCTTACATACTAGCAACGCGTCTTGGAACAATACAAGAACAAATATATCACAGAAAGGAATGTCATGAGATTCAGAACGGGCACTCTTCACATTCAAAAACTGGCCCATCCCTATGGCAGAGCCACTAGTTCATCTTGCCTGTTGTGTCACCAGCCAGATAGCCAAATCCACATGCTTTCTGGCTGTCAGAATGCTTCAAATCAAAACATGGTGACTGAGAGACATAACATTGCTTCCAAGCTTATCATCAAAATCTTAACAAAGGTGAATTGTAGAAGGTTGAAAAATAATACAGACAGAGCACATGATTCTTTTCAGGACCCTCCTGGCCCCCACTAACGATACTCTTCCTAATTTGAGGATGGGAGTTTGCCTGGAGCTTGCACCAGATGTAAATCACGTCCTTAATTCATGCAAACAAGGGTTTCCCTGTTGGCGCAGTATTTTCTTTTTCTTGTCTTCCTTGCAACCAAGAGCGCAGCCAAGATCATCAACACCAAGAATTAACTACATCCACACCAGCAAGAATCACATACAGAGGGAGGAATTTATCATTATGGGTATTTATGCACGAAATCCCCTGATTCCCATCGATTTCGAGCTTGTCATCTCCTCATGGTGGGGGTCAGCCTTGTGCTAGGACCAAGTACACAACCCTCCCTCTATTCATACTACCCATTTATCCCTGCTGGCTGCGGCGTTCTTTCCTTTTTCCACTGGCGCACAAGATATCACATGAAATCACATGAGGGCAGCATGTAAAACCTTCAATCTTGACTAGGAATGGAAACACTAGTTTCATATTGAAAAGAGGCCTTACTTATTCCTTAGAAAATGCCCTAGCTGAATGCAGCCCTGAATTTGCAGCCCTGAAACAGCGCGCACAACTTGCACGCAGAGGCTTTGCAAAGTCATCATGTATTTGCGCACATTCTTCCTCCATGTCGTGTTCGTCGTGTTTGTAAATGTAGTTAATACTAAAAGCATAAGATGATTTAAACTTTTTATAAGTATGGCTTCCAATACTAGCATTGAGCAAGTGACAAATGAGTTGGCTGCACGTTGGCCAGCACGAAGGCAGCAGATTGAGCATGTCTTGAGCCTTATTGGCAGGCCCTCACAGCCAGGCACTAGCATTTTTGTGTATGGAACTTCCTGCACAGGCAAAACCAGCATCATAAGGTATTGGGTTCAAAAGTTGCGCTGGTGCTTCTCTTCAATGTTGACGCCTTTGCGAGAGCATCTGTGCCCTTAAGCACTGCCATTTGATCCTGATTTCTTGTTCAGGGACTGCATGCGCTCCCTTGGACGCCAGCATGCATACTTTGAGGTTGGCAACACCACCAAAACCAAACATTTGCTCAGCTCGGTCCTCTCCCAGCTCCACACCATGAAGCGCAGACCCGAAAAAGGCTACACAGGAATAGTGTGCGATAACGTCACAGAATTTATGGTGGAGGTCGCAAGTGCGTCTGACGATTAAATTCAAAGCACGAGCTGTCAGATCACACACGCGCGCACGCACACACACACACACACACACACACACACACATACAGACACACGTATGCACACACGCTTACATGCATACATGCACATACACATGTGCACACGCGCGC
>LKMJ01005395.1_pt1 | contig 12046 bp, 9 predicted proteins | sample 643391 | NCBI WGS metagenome assembly LKMJ01 (sample SAMN04112250, study PRJNA286221) | soda lake metagenome | biome: soda lake; feature: Kulunda Steppe; material: water; isolation source: sample PL-Br10 brine of Picturesque Lake | place: Russia: Kulunda steppe | collected 2010-07
ACGCGACTCGTCCAGGTGACTGGTTCCCACCAGCCCGAGCCACTCTCTCGGGTTACCTCCCGACACGGCGTTCCCTACGACAAAGATCCGATGAAAGAGGCCGAGGCTGCCGCCCGCCTCGCTGCGGGAAACGTCGGGCAGGTGGTGACTGCCTTTACCGATACGACAGAACTCAAAGTCTCCCGTGGACGATCGACCGGCAGCGGCGGCTGGAGCGAAGATCGGTACACCCGCCGGATTCATGGCTCGGTCAAACGCCGCGCCCGCGAGGTCGAAGCCGAACTCGACGAGGCCGGACTCTCCTATGAACGCGACGTGACCGAAAAGTACGGTGGCTTCTCGAACGCCGTCTTCACGATCGAGGGTCGACCCGAGGATATTCCGGTCTCGACGGAGCGATCCGGCGACGTTCGGATCGAAATCGAGCGAAAGCGACGCGACGGCATCGAGTTCGAGCCACTGGCGAAACGCCGCGATCACGTCATCGTCGGCATCGATCCCGGGACGACCACTGCTGTCGCAATCGTCGGCATCGAAGGGACAGTTCACGACGTACTGAGTACACGCACAGCCGATACGGCGGCAGTCATCGAGTGGATCATCGAGCGGGGACGGCCGCTGATCGTCGCCGCCGATGTGACGCCGATGCCGGAGACGGTGGAGAAGATCCGCCGGAGCTTCGACGCTGCCAGCTGGGTTCCAGACCGTGATCTGCCGGTCGATGTCAAACAACACCGGACACGCGAGGAAGGCTACGACAACGACCACGAACGCGACGCGATCGCGGCAGCCCTGGGTGCGTTCGACGCTCACAAGGATCAGTTCGAGCGGATTGCACGGAAAGTGCCGCCGCGGCAGGATCTCGGTCCAGTGCTTGAACGTGTTATCGGCGATGAGGAATCCGTCGAGACGGTACTTGACGATCTGCAGGAAGACGAAACCGAGGAAGAAGAGGAGAGCGAACACGTCGAGCGCGAACTCACCGAGGAGGAGCGACGGATCCGCCAGCTCGAAGCCCAGGTCGAACGCCTGCAAAATCACACCGATACGCTCGAAGAGACAATCCGAACGAAAGACGATCGGATCGGGGAACTGGAGAGCGAACTGGATGCGGCACGGAGCGAACAGCGCCAGAAGACACGAAAAAACCGCGAGGTCACCAGATTAGAGCGGAAAAGTGAGCGCCTCCAGCGGAAACTCGAACAGAAAGACGAGCTGATCGAAGAGCTGGAGGGGAAACTCGAACGGCTGAAAGCGCTGTGGAAGCTGGATCACTCAAACTTCGCGGATGTCTCCGAGAAGAAGGCCGGCCTCGTTCCGGTGAAGGTGATCGAGCAGTTCACAACCGGTGCGATCGAGACAGCCCACGAGCAGTTCGGGCTGGCCAGAGACGACATCATCTTTCTGCGGGACGCGAGCGGTGCCGGCCGGTCGACAGCGCAGCGTCTTGCAGACATCGAACCGAAGATCGTCCTCCGGTGCGGCCAGCTGTCGGATATGGCAGACCGTATCCTGTTCGAACAGCGTATTCCGGTTGCACCGGCTAATCTCGTTACGATCCAGGAGATAGACGAGTTAGCTGTTGCCCGCGAGTCAGAAATCACGGAGGCAATCGAGGACTGGGAACAGCGCGCGGAAACACGGAAACGAAAGCAGAGCGCGGAGATGGTCGACCGACTGATCAGCGAATACCGTGCCGACCGCCCGGAAGATCTCCAGAACTCCTAGGCCATCAGCCCCATCGACTGCATGAAACTCGAGATCAGCCCGTAGGCCAGCAGCCCGATTCCGGCGATGACAAGCGCGAGTCCACCGGCAATTATCGGTTCGATCAGCGCCACGAGCGAAATCCCACCCAGTACGAACAACAATCCGACGATCCCGACAGCACCGATCTTCTGTAACATACCACCACGTTCAGGCCAGGCCCCTAAAAGTGCCGTGAGTTATCGATTTCGTGCCAGCGAGCCGTGCTTTCCGTTCTCGCAGCAATTATACGTCTGCCTGTCAAAGATTGCGATATGAGTGACAACGAGGGGCGGAAGGATCTCCGGATGCCCGACGACAACGAGGTGTTTGCCGTCGTCACGAATATGCTCGGCGCAAACCGCGTCCGGGTTCGCTGTATGGATGGTGTCGAACGCACAGCCCGCATCCCGGGGAAGATGCAAAAACGTATCTGGATCCGAGAGGACGATGTCGTCCTCGTCGAGCCGTGGGACTGGCAAGACGAAAAAGCCGATATTAGTTGGCGGTACGAAAAACAGGAAGCCGACCAGCTCCGCGACGAAGGCCACATCCAGGAGTAATTTTCCCGATCGGAGTCACAGTCACCCGACGCTCGTTACTGCGACATCTGCCGAGCAGTGACTAGTTCGGCTCCGCCCCGCTTTCGTCCTCACCGCCGAACTGGGGTTTCCAGTCGTCGAGCACTGTCGAGAGTCGTCGATCGATCGCGTATGGACCACTCCCCGTAATGATCAACATCGAGGCGAGTCCGTAGAGGCCGACGTGGGCGAGTACGGGATCGTCGGGGAGTGCAAACAGCGTCAGTGTGAACATGAAAATCGCCGTCATTGCACTCGCTCGGGTAAACAGTCCGAGAATCAGCAGCGTTCCGAGTGCGACTTCCGCGAGACCAGCACCCAGCACCCAGAGCTCTCCCTGTACTGGAATGACGCCCGTCAGATCGTAGTGGTCAACGACTTCGAGTCCGAGTCCTGGCGAGAGCAGTTTCTCCGAGACACCCAGATAGATAAAGGTTGCACCCAGGCCGACCCGGGCCACTGTCGGCGCAACCTGTTCGTATGTTTTGAGCTTTTGCTGGTAACGTCGCGCCCAGGTGTGGACGAAATCGATCCGACCATAGACGGTGTTCTTTGCTTCTGAAACCCGGTACAGCGCGTGATCAGCACTCGGCATTCCACTGCCAACGAGCGCGATCGTCACCATCCCGGCGACCATCTCCAGCTGTAGCAAAATCGTGGGGTAGAAGATCGCGCCGACGAGATACACCCCGAGCGTCGCGACGGCAAAGACGCGTGTCGCGAGGCCGAACAACAGCATGAATCCAAGCGTGACCTGCAGAATCCGGAGCTCGGCTTCGACTGCAGGACTGATGAAGTAGCCACCGAAGCCAGCGCCGATCAACGGAATCCCGAAAGAGATCCGCAATAGCCACGGGACGTACTCCGCGTACTCACGCATTGCGAGTCGAAAGGCTGCGATATCTCTCTGTAGCGGCTGGATGTACAGGTAGCCAGCCATCGTCAGGACAACGGCAACCGCGCCGCCAGCCAGTAACGCGATACTCATCGGCTCGGACAGCACCGCCGAGAGAAACTCACGAACAGTCACATCCTTCTCGTCGTCGACAACGTACTGTTCGTGTGCGCGGGCGCTTCCTGACAGCACCCACAACAGCACACCCCCCACCACGGCGGCTATCGCTGACCTGCGGAGCCGACCAGTCCCAATATCCATACCTTTTGCTACCGCGACAGCAACCATAAAAATACGGTGTGAAACAGGACAGCAGAGCCTACACAGTCACAGTTCGGCTCGTTTCACTTTCACTCCGGTACACAAACGCTTAACCACGCCACCGTCCAACTCAGAACGAATGGCAGCGACAGGGATCGACGGGCCACTGCTGACCGAGGGGTTGCTCGAAGACCGCTCGTATCAGACGACGCTGGCCGAGCGGGCAGCACGCACCCACAGCCTGGTCTGTCTGCCGACAGGACTCGGAAAGACAGCGGTCTCGTTGCTGGTGACTGCCGACCGCCTCCACGAGGTCGGCGGGAAGGCACTGCTGCTTGCGCCGACGAAGCCACTCGTCTCCCAGCATGCCGACTTCTACCGGGAGGCGCTGACGATCCCCGAGGATGAGATTGTCGTCTTCACTGGCGAGGTCTCACCCGAGGATCGGTCGGCACTCTGGGAGAGTGCCCGCGTCGTCATCGCCACGCCGCAGGTCGTCGAGAACGACCTCGTCGGCAACAGAATCTCACTTGCAGACGTGACACACTGCACGTTCGACGAATGTCACCGTGCAACAGGCGACTACGCCTACAACTACATCGCAAAGCGCTATCACGAGGACGCCGACCAGCCGCTGGTTACGGGAATGAGCGCCTCGCCGGGTGACGACGAGGAGACCATTCTCGCGGTCTGTGAAAATCTTGGTATCCACAACGTGGAGGTGATGACCGAGACAGACGCAGATGTTGCGGAGTACACCCACGAGACAGCCGTCGACTGGGAGCGAATCGAACTGCCCGAATCAGTCCAGTCGATCCGGGATCTGATCGAGGAGGTGATCCGTGATCGGATGGTCGAACTCAAAGAACTCGGTGTGACGGGATCGACCAAGCCGAACGTCTCCGAACGCGAGATCCAGAAGATCCAGGGGAAGCTCCAGCAGTTGATGCAGAGTGACGACTCTGCAGGATACGAGGGGATGAGCTATCTCGCCGAGGTCCGCAAGCTCCGGACGGCGATGACCTACATCGAAACCCAGAGCGTCGAATCCTTCCGACGATACATGGATCGCCAGCGCGAGGCGGCCCGTTCTTCCGGTGCGTCGAAAGCCGACCAGCGGATGGTCTCGGATCCGAACATCAAGCGAGCGATCCGCAAAGCCGAGGAGTACGACGATCTCCACCCGAAGTTCAGGCGTGCACGGATGCGGATCGCCGAGACACTCGGGATCAACAACGGCGAGCGAGTGATCGTCTTCACGGAGTCCCGCGATACGGCAGAGACGCTGACCGAGTTTCTGAATGCGCATTTCACCGCCCAGCGCTTCGTCGGTCAGTCCGATACTGATGGCAGCGACGGGATGACACAGACCGAACAGCAAGAGACCTTGGAACGGTTTCGCGCCGGCGAGTTCGAAGTGCTCGTCTCGACCTCCGTCGCAGAGGAGGGACTCGACGTACCCGAGGTTGATCTCGTCTTGTTTTACGAGCCGGTGCCGACGGCGATCCGGGCGATCCAGCGCAAGGGACGAACCGGTCGCCAGACCGAGGGCGCGGTAACGGTGTTGCTCGCCGAAGACACCCGCGACGAGGCCTACTTCTGGAAGGCACGCCAGGACCAGAAACGGATGAAACAGGAGCTTTCGGGGTTGAAAAGCGCTGCCGGCGAGATCGAAGCCGAACTGTACGAGCAGGCCGAACCCGATGCGGTCGATGCCGAAGCGCCGTCGACCAGCAATGGACAGCCAGCCAGCACGAGTGCAACGCCAGACGCTCACTCGGACGGACAGACCGGACTCGATGTGTTCGCAGAAGCAACTGGGGAATCCTCGACGGTGGACGGTGAAACAGCCTCAGCAGTCGACATCGAGCCCGAGTCGACGGTGAAGGGTGAGAGCAAGGAAACGGTGGAGGGCGAAGACGAGTCAGTGACAGACAGTGAAAGCGAGTCAGAAAGCGGGGTGGTGGTCGCGGAGGCCGGCAAGACAGAGGGCGAAGCGATCGAGATCGTCGCCGACCAGCGCGAACTCGACGCGACGATTGCCCGTGACCTCTCGACACGGGATGGGATCGAGACACGTCTGGAGACGCTCGCTGTCGGTGATTACGTCCTCTCCGATCGGGTCGTCATCGAGCGAAAGACGGTCACTGACTTTCTGGATACGCTGACCGGCGGCGACCGGTCGATGTTCGAACAGCTTGGGGATGCAGCCCGGAACTACAGCCGACCGGTCGTCATCATCGAGGGTGGCGATCTCTACGGCGAGCGAAACGTCCACCCGAAAGCGATCCACGGTGCGCTCTCCTCGCTCGCGGTGGATTTCGGTGCAAGCGTGATGCAGACCCGCGACGAGACGGAGACCGCTGACCTTCTCGAGGTTATTGCGACGCGAGAACAGGAACAGGAAGACCGCGCGGTGAGTGTCCACGGCGAGAAGCAGTCGAAGACGCTCACCGAACAACAGGAGTACGTCGTCGCCTCGATCGCGGAGGTCGGACCGGTGACTGCGCGGGCGTTGCTGGCTGAACTGGGGAGTGTCGAGGCAGTGATGACTGCCGACGAAGACGACCTGCTCTCGGTGGAGGGTGTCGGTCCCGTCACTGCAGAGCGGATTCGGGAGGTCGTGGCGAGTTCCTACAGTGGATGAATGAGCTGTTATACAACAGTAGAATTTCGACCGGTATGCGAGATGGAGAGTACGAGTCCTGCATACACTTCTGCCCAGATCGTCACAGTCACGGTTTACGATCTATTGCTACGTATTACAGTACGTTGTGTACGTTGAGTCGAACTCTCTTGGAGGTGGTTGCTGAAACTGCGAATTCGCATCGTTCGATTCGTAGGGATTTTTTAACACGTCCAAGACACTCTTGAATGTCGAGAGATCCTCGTTTTCCAGATAGTCCTGTAGTGCCGTTTCTACCAGGTAGTTACGAGGAATATAACGAGGATTGGCGTTTTTCATCATCTCTTTATCGAGGCCGATACCAGCCAACTTATTCCGGACCTGTGTAAACTCTGCAGATGAATACACTGGATCGTCAAAGGAGCCAGGATTTTCCAATTCGATGAATGTATTCGTATAGTCTGCGCGAGATTTGCGAAGCCAGTCTACCAATTCATCTACTATTTTTTTTGCTCCGTCTGATTTGATCCCTAGTTTCTTTCGCATCATACTGTCGTATTTGCCATCGAATCGTTCCTCAAACGTGTCCAGCGTGGCTTTTAGTTCAGCAAAAGAGAGAGATGACTGTTCACAAAGCGGTTGTAGGGACTCTGCAAACCGCTCAAGATTCCATTTCAGGATGTTTCGTTGGTTCCCGAACGAATATCTACCGCGTTTATCGACCGAGCTGAAGACAGTGTCTTCGTCGTAATAGTTCATGAATGCACATGGTCCGTAATCGAATGTTTCGCCATCGATACTCATGTTGTCTGTATTCATCACGCCATGTACGAATCCAACACGCATCCAGTCAACAACCATCTCTATCGAAGACTGCATAACTGCATCGAAGAATTCTATATACTTTTCATCCGAATCAGTTAGATGAGGGTAGTGCCTGTCGATCACGTAATCCGTGAAATCCGCGAGGTCTCCTGGTGCCTGATGTGCCACATACTGGAATGTCCCGTATCTAATGTGACTTTCCATCACTCTGACAAGTATTGCTCCGGGTTCTGTTCGCCGTCTCTGAACTGTTTGTTCAGTTTCTAGTACGGCTAGACTTCTAGAGGTTTTCACACCAAGATGTTGCATCGCATACGAGTACAGATACTCTCTCAGCATGGAGCTAACAGTTGCGTTTCCGTCCCCTCTTCCTGAGTACGGGGTTCTTCCAGACCCTTTCAACTGGATGTCATATCTGCTGTTGTCGTGTACATGTTCGCCTAATATCATCGCTCTTCCGTCGCCAAGGATACTAAAAGTTCCAAATTGATGTCCTGCATATGCTTGTGCAATCGGTTCTTCCAGACGCTCTTGCCCCGCAAGAATTTGACTATCTAATTTCTCTTTATTTAACCCAAGATCATCACATAACTGTTGATTGAAAACCAAGATTGTCGGCGTATCGACGTCTCTGGGCTCTGCTTTTGAATAGAGCGTAGCGGGCAGATTTTTGTAGGTTGTGTCAAAGGAAAAGGGCATGTCTGCTCATCTCTTCTTGATGTTTCGATTGTAATAACCTGTTCTTTGTGAACGCCCTACGACACACTGGACAGACGGTTGTCGCCGATTTCTCTCCACCAGTATCGGTCGATGTTTGTACGGTCGCCCCGAGACTGCAGCTATGGACGTCTACGGACTGATCGGCAATCCAGTGGGTCACTCGCTGTCGCCACCGATGCACGAGGCTGGCTATGAGGAACTGGGAATCGACGCACGGTATGTCACCTTCGAGCCGCCGACAGACGGCGGGGCTGGGGCCGTCGAGAGTGCGGCCACGCTCGGCGTTTCCGGACTCAACGTGACGATCCCGTTCAAACAGGACGTACTCGACGCGGTCGATGCCGACGACCTCGCAGCACGGATCGGCGCGGTCAACACGATTGATTTTTCGACGTCACCACCGACAGGGTACAACACCGACGCGACCGGTCTCGTTCGTGCCTTCGACCATCACGAGATCGATCTGACGGGCCGGGCAGTCGTCGTCGGCGCTGGCGGTGCCGGACGGGCAGCGGCCTTCGCGCTCGCAGCGGAGGGGATGACCGTCGATATTGCGAACCGGACAGTCGAGAAAGCGGTCGATCTCGCTGCCGAGGTCACCGATGCGAGTGGCGTCGAGAGGGTGGCTTCGGGGTATCCACTCGACGACGCCGCGAAGCGACTCGTTGATGCTGACATCCTCGTCAACGCAACGAGCGTCGGGATGGAAGAGGATCGCTCACCAGTGCCGGAAGCCGCCCTCCACGGAGAACTCGCTGTCCTCGATGCGGTGTACTCACCGATGGAGACTCGACTGCTCCGCGAGGCTGACGCTGCCGGCGCACGAACAGTCGACGGCGCGTGGATGTTGTTGTACCAGGGTGTCGAGGCGTTCGAACACTGGACTGGTGAAGACGCACCGGTTTCGGCGATGAACAACGCGCTTCGGTCTGCAATCGAATAACAACGCGACCTGAAACAGACTTCGGGACAATTTTGCAGTCTCAGAGAAACGGATAGCGTCTGTCCGAAATCCAGTGGATCTGGCGACACACGCGAAACTCGTATCATCCGGCTGCTATGTTTGGGTTCTATAATTATTAAGTAGCCTGCTACGTAACAGTTCGTACATGAAGAGCATAACGCAGTTGCTCAGGCGTCTCTTCGGAATCTCCTCGGAGAGTCAGGACACGGAGGTTGATTCCCGGGAGAGCGAGATCACTGTCGAGCGCGAACCCGATACCACATCGGAGGACGCGGTCAAAGGAACCGAGGAAACGGCCGAAGCCGAAACGCCAGCGGAACATACCGAGTCCGTAGCGACTGAAACTGGCGGGGATGACGAGACCGACGCCGCGGAGTCGGCCGAAGATGTCGATGACTCCGACGCGGGTGAATCAGTCGAAGACGCCAAAGGCTCCGAGGCAGAGACGGCTGCGGCCGATGACGCTGCGGACGGGATCGACGACGCAGAACCCGAGGAGACAGTCGAGGAGGCGGGAGACGAGTCAGCAGTAGACGAGACAGCCGAAGCAGCATCGGTAAGCGACGATCCGGTCGACGAAATCAACGGAATCGGTCCGACCTACAGCGAGCGACTCGGTGAGATCGGCATCGAAACTGTCGGTGACCTCGTTGCAGGAGACGCCGACGCAGTCGCCGAGGCGGCGCAGGTCTCCGAAAAGCGAGCGTCGGAGTGGATCGAGAAGGCTGAAAACTACGCCTGATATCGCACGTACGCTGTACGTGTTCAACCTCTTTCCTGTGATAGATTCACAGTCGACGACTAAATCACAAAACCGTTTAATCCTCTGGTAGCGTTCTCTCTGTATGGACCCGGAGGTCGGTACGACCGCGGATGCGTTTTCGGCGGCTGCGGCTGGTGCGCCGTCAGGTGCTCGCATACCGGTCGAGGTTCGCCTGACTGTTGATGATCCGTTTTTGGCCTATCGCCGTGCGCGTGCCGAGACAGGTGGTGTCTACCTCGCGACAACGGGCGGACAGACCGGCTGGGGATACTTCGGCGTCGATCCGACCGACATCCACGAGGTCGACCCGACCGACGACTCGACACTCGCTGCACTCGCAGCGCTCGTCGATGGGGAGACGCTGATTCGGGGTGACTGCGACGTTCCCTACCCGTGTGGAGCGATTGGCTGGCTCTCCTACGATGTTGCCCGCGAACTCGAAGACCTTCCTGATCGGACCGACCAGGATCGGGAGCTGCCACGTCTCCAGGTGGCGACCTACGAGACACTCGCTTCCTGGGAGGAGCCACGCGACGGCCCCGTTGAGCTACGGATCACAGCCTGCCCTCGTATCGAGCGTCCCGATGATCCCGGGGCTGTCGCAGCGGCCTACGAACAGGGCCAGGAGATGGCGATGGATCTCGCCAGACGAGCGCTGGAGGGCGATCCGTCGATCGAAGCGCCACCAGTCGACGCCACGACTGCACGGTTCGAGAGTGACTGTGGCCGGGAGGCCTTTGCCGACCGCGTCAGACGCGTCAAGCAGTACATCCGCGACGGCGATACGTTCCAGGCGAACATCTCACAGCGACTCCGTGCACCGGCAGCCGTCCACCCCGTCGCGGCGTTCGACGCCCTCCGCGAGGTGAACCCGGCACCGTACTCCGCGCTGATCGAGTTTCCGGGTGTGGACCTCGTCAGTGCGAGCCCTGAACTACTGCTCGAACGCGACGGAGACGAGGTCGTGACCGAACCGATCGCGGGAACGCGACCCCGCGGAGCGACCGACACCGAGGATCGCAGTCTGGAAGAAGATCTACTCACAGACGAGAAAGAGCGGGCAGAACACGCCATGTTGGTCGATCTCGAACGCAACGATCTCGGAAAAATCTCCGAGTTCGGGACAGTCAACGTCCCGGAGTACCGCCGGGTTGACCGCTACTCGGAGGTGATGCATCTCGTCTCGCTCGTCGAGGGGAAACTGCGCCCGGAGCTCGACCTCGAAGATGCAGTTGCAGCGGTTTTCCCCGGCGGGACGATCACCGGCGCACCGAAACCCCGAACCATGGAGATCATAGAGGAGATGGAGACGACACGCCGTGGTCCCTACACCGGCAGTATCGGTATCTTCGGCTACGACGACCGCGCGATATTGAACATCATCATCCGGACACTCGTTCGCTACAACGAGGAGTATCATCTCCGCGTCGGTGCGGGGATCGTCCACGACTCCATCCCGGAGCGGGAGTACGCCGAGACGCTCGACAAGGGCCGAGCGCTCGTGACTGCCGTCGATCAGGCACTCGGTGATCGTGCGGATCTCCGGGTCGAACAGCCAACACACCAATGAGTTCCGACAGCACTCCGAGCAAACGCGCCCGCGGCCAGCGCGTCCTCGTCGTCGACAACTACGACTCCTTCGCGTACAACCTCGTCCAGTACGTCGGCGAGGTCGTCACTGGCGGCACAGCGACTGCCGAACAGATCGGGACGGAGACAGCCGAGGAGGCCGGTGAGGTGATCGTCCGGCGCAACGACGCGATCGATCTCGATGGGGTCGATGCACTCGACCCGGATGCAATCGTCGTCTCTCCGGGGCCGGGGACACCAGCCGACGCCGGCATCTCGATCCCGCTTTTCGAGTCACGGACGTATCCGACACTCGGCGTCTGTCTGGGTCACCAGGCGCTGTGTGCCGCCCACGGTGCGCCGATCGGCCACGCGGAATCCGTCGTCCACGGGAAACCGTCGGTAGTCAGCCACGACGGCCGCGGCGTCTTCGCAGGCATCTCGGAACGGTTCGAGGTCGGCCGGTACCACTCGCTTGCCGTCGAGCGCGCCGATCTCCCGGAGACACTAACAGAGACTGCCCACACGGACGACGAAGCGAACGTCGTCATGGGCGTCCGTCACGAGAACCAACCACACGTTGGCGTCCAGTTCCACCCCGAGAGTATTCTGACCGAGGAGGGGATCACGCTGGTCGAGAACTTCCTGGCGATGGCAGCCGAGGAGCAATGAACGAGATCTATCACGTCGATGGTGAACTCGTCCCGGCCAGCGAGGCCACCGTGAACGTGCGGGACCGTGGGTTTATGTACGGCGACGCAGCCTTCGAGACGCTTCGGATCTACGGTGGAGTTCCATTCGAGTGGCGCGCACACTACGAGCGCCTGCAGCGAAGCTGTGAGACGCTTGGCTTTGTCGATGCGCTGCCGTCGGCGAACGATCTCCGCGGGCGGATCGACGAGACAGTTGCGGCAAACGAGTTCGACGATGCGTATCTCAAACTGTCGGTAACGCGTGGTGTCCAGCCCGGCAAGCTCACCCCAACCGAGGAAGTGGATCCGACGGTCGTCATCATCGTCTCGGAGCTTCCCCGCGCTGGCGTCGGCGGCGAGCGCGTCTGGGAAGAGCCAGCGACGCTCGGGATTGTCGAGCGCCG
>LKMJ01005396.1_pt1 | contig 12044 bp, 10 predicted proteins | sample 643391 | NCBI WGS metagenome assembly LKMJ01 (sample SAMN04112250, study PRJNA286221) | soda lake metagenome | biome: soda lake; feature: Kulunda Steppe; material: water; isolation source: sample PL-Br10 brine of Picturesque Lake | place: Russia: Kulunda steppe | collected 2010-07
AAGGCGACGATCAGCTGTCGGTTGGCCTCGGTCATCGCGGGCAGCGACGCCAGTCCCTTGACCCGCTCCTCACGATAGCGATTGATGATGTGGATCCCGAAATCGATCCCGACCGCGAGCAGCAGGACCGGCACGGCGATCATGTTCTGATCGAACGGGATCCCGACGTACCCGACGGTACCGAACGTCCAGACGAGCGTCATGAGCAACGCGAGCAAGCCGAGAGTGAGATCGATCGGGTCCCGGTAGGCGATCGCGAGAAAGCCGAGTATCAGGAGTAACACGACCGGCATGACGATGATGAGCGAATCGCCGATGATGTTTCCGAACTCCTCGCTTATGATCCCCGATCCGAACACGCGGATGTCACCACCCGCGTCGTCGGCGATCGTAGTCATCGACACCTGCACCTCCTGGAGCAGATCACCGCCACCTTCCGGGTCCTGTGTATCCCCGGCCGGGACGTCATGGAAGACGACCGTGATCGACGCGGAGGCCGAAGCCGCCGTCGGGTTGAAATCCTCCGCCAAAAGGGTGGCAAACCCGGGCTGGTCCGCCGATTCCCGGATCGCTCCCCTGATCTCGCGTTCGGAGGCCCGTTCGACTGTCCGTCGCATCTCCGAGGGCGTCGTCGCCGTCGGATCGATCGCCTGTGCGACCGTGACCGCCGGGCCGTTTGCGCCCTCGTATCTGATCGAACTGCGTCGTTCGGCGCGCTCTAAGACCTCGAGGCTCCGAACCAGCTCCGGTTTCGAGAGCACGTTGCCGCCGACGTGAATGAGCTGGGTCGACGCCTGATCGTCCTCGAATCGGTCGCCGAACTCGTCGTTGATCGAGTCGAGCGCCTCCTGTTCGGGGAGTCCCTCGGTGAACGCGTCGGTCGCCTCCTCGTCGACGACGATGAGCGGGAGGCCACCGACCATCGCGACCGTGAGCAAGGCGAACACGGCAACGACGGCGAGCGGTCGTCCGAGCGCGATCTCGTTCACTCGCTCGACGAAGTCGTCGAACGACGAGCCGGAATCCATCGGCGCTTACCCCCGCGTTCGACGCCAGTAGAGACCGGCCCCGATGACGACGATGAGCGCGACAGCCGCGCCGACGAGGAGCCACGGCGGCCCGTCCGCCTCGGATTCAGTCACGTCGATCGCGGTCCGGTAGGTGTCCGAAACCTTGCTGGTTCCGCTGTCGTCGTCGTACCTGAAGTCCATCTGTAACGGGTACGTCCGGGGCGTCGCATCGTCGGCGGCGCTCAACCGGAACGTGACCGTCGTCGTCTCCCCGGGATCGAGCGACTCGACGTAGCCCTCGTCGTCGTCGCTACTGAGCGGTCCGTCGGTGAAGAGCTTCGCCTCGACGTCCGTGACCGGCTCGTCGAGGTTGTTCGTCACCTGCACGTCGATGAGCGTCGAGGAACCGGCGGCGACCTGTCGGTCGTCGGTCTCGATCAGGAACTCGTCGCGCCGCTCAGCCACGTCGGCCTCGGCGTCGAGGTCATCGAAGAGACGCCGCTCGTTTTCCGCGTTTCGGTACGAGACCTGCATGTCGAAGTTCCGCGGCACGGCTTCGGCTTCCCGCGTCAGTTCGATCGGCAGTTCGAACTCGGCCGATCCGCCGGCTTCGAGACCGCCGACGGAGACCGAACTTTCGATCGGAACCACGTTCGGCGACTCGTCGACGAACTGGACGACCACGCTGCCGACGTCTCTCGGTCCGTCGTTCGTCACCGTGCCGCGGAGATCGCCGTCCTCGCCCACACGGAGCGTCGATTCGACGTCTTCGAAACTGAACCGCTGTTTCGCGGCGGGTTCGACACCGGCCGAGAGATCGTCATCGATCCCGGAAACGCCGTCGGGGTCGGTGAACTGGACGGTACCGTCGAGCGCGAACTCACGGACGGAGGCGTCCTCGTCCACGGAGACGTCGTATCTGACCGTCGTCTCATTACCCGGGTCGAGCGTTCCGGCGCGGGCGGACTCCGTCTGTCCGGCACCGAACGCAAGCCTCGAGCTCGTACTTTCGAGTGCGAGACGGACGTCCCGTGCGGTCTGACTACCGACGTTCTCGACGGTCGCCTCCATGACGCCTCTGTCACCGATCTGTGCGTCCGTCGTAACGTCGGTGATCTCGAAGCGCGGTTCGTCGGTTATCTCGACGTCGACGCTCCGGGTGACGGTTCGACGTCGGTCGTTCATTACGCCTGCACCGCTTTCGATCCGTGCGGTGTAGGCGTATCGGAGTTCGACGTCGAGTTCGTACTCGCCGGTCTCGGCGTCCTCCGGAACCGTCACCCGAACCGGGACGGTTCGCGGTTCGCGCTCGGTAACGGAGCCGATCGCCTGCCGGTTCGTCTCGATCTCGATCGGTCCGTCGCCCTCGACTTCGACCCGGACGTTTCGGGCCTCAGTCACGACGTCGCGTTGCTCCGGGGAGCCGAGACCGACCCGCCCGTCGTTGGATATCTGCAGTTCCAGTTGCGTCGTCTCGCCGGGCGCAAGCGTCGAGTCCGGGGCGTCGACGTTCAGTCTGGGTTCACCGGTGATTATCGCCTGCCCCATCGCCACCGTTGCCCCGACGAGGGAAACGGCGACCACCGCGAGGAAGACGAGCGTTATCATACGGTTCCGATTCATCGATCGGACACCGGAGACGGTCCGGATCGATCAGAGAGCCAGCGGGGATCCCGGGGACCAGTCGGGAGGCGTTCGCGTGTTACCATCGGTTGATTGAATATTTATTCGAATCGTTGATAACTTTTCGCTTCCCCTCAAACCGGGCGGCGGTTTATTCGCCGCCGATAACGAGATCCGAACACAGCGCGTCGGGGCCCCCCTCGGAGCGGATTCGACGCTGTCTGTCCGCGCCGCTTTCGGCGTCGAAGACGTCGACAATGCCGGAAACACCGAGCCGGTCGCGCTCGCGCTCGACGAGTTCACCGAGGGGGATCGTCTCCGTCCAGTCCCTCGAGAGCAACTCGGCTTCGTGACCGTACCGCATCGCCCGCCATTTGTTCTCGTCGAGGAACTCCCGGCGGTGGTCCATCCCGCTTTCGCCGTCCTCGTATCTGGCCGCCAGATCCTCGACGAGTGCCTTCGTGTACTCGACAAAGGCGAGGACGTGTTCCGCGTTCGCCTGTCCGTCCGGCGTCCGGACCTCGACCGTTCCGTGGGTCGAGTGCGGCCGAACGTCGTACCACAGCTCCCCCCGGTCGCGTATCGAACCGGTCTCGACCATCGCCCGCTCGAACGACTGGAACGTCTCGAAATCCTCGAACGCCGTCGGCATCCCGGTGTTCGGCAGCGCTTCGAAGATCTTCGCACGGGCGGATTCGAGGCCGGTGTCGAAGCCGTTCCAGTACGGGGAGTTCGCGGAGAGCGCGAGCATGATCGACAGATACCAGCGCATCTCGTTCGCGATCCAGACCGCCTTGTCGGCGTCGTCGACGCCGACGTGGACGTGGAGACCGGCGGTCGTGTTTCGATGCTGGGGATACTGGATCCGATCGAGCTGTTCGCGATAGCGGGGCTTTTCGGCGTGTTCGAGCTCGCGCCACTTGGCGGCCGGGTGGAGCCCGGCGGCCGCGATCTCGAAGCCGTGTCGGTTCGCGTGTTCGACGAGCGCAGCCCTGACGTCCGTTACCGCCGTCCGGGCCGCCCCGAGGGAGTCGATCGTCGGCGTCTGGGTTTCGATCACGAACTTGAACAGTTCGTGGTCGAGCCGCTCTCTGAGGATCTCCGGCGGCTCGTTCTCGTAGACGAGTTCGTCAGTCCCGGAAGTCGGGCGCCCCGCGGCGTTTACGATAAAAAACTCCTCCTCGATACCGAGCGTCCCCATCCGGTCGAACGCGTCGCGCGAACCCAGATCCATCGACGTGTGCTTGACCGGGCACCATTAAATACCATGCGCCCGCGGTGTTCCATGACGCGGTCGCCACGTCGGACCGCCGACTCCGACCGTCCCGGACCGCCCACTCCGACTGCCGATCAGTTCGGCCGGGCGACGACGCCGAGGTGATCCTCGTGAAACGGCTTGAGCGAGCGAGTCTCGAGGATCTCGTAGCCTTCTTCGAGGGTCCCGAGCACGGTCCCGAACACCCGATCCGGATCGCCGGTGACGTCCTCGCTTCTGGCCTTTATCGCAAGGAGCAGCCGCCCGTCGTCCTCGAGGAACTGGCGGTTCGCGAGTGCGACCTTCGCCTGCCCCCGCGTCGCGACGTCCTGTATCACCGTTCCGACGGGCTCGACGACGTGAGCGTACGTTTCCGGTTTTCTGGCGTCCTTCAAAAGGGGAAAGAGGTTCGATCGCGGTTCGGCGGCTTCCAGCAGATCGCGTGCCGGGCGGGCGGCGAACTCGACGGCGTACGTCGGGCCGCCGAAGTCGGCAACGTGGCTGACCGTCGTCCCGGCCGCCGCGCCGAGATACAGGATCGTCTCGCCGCCCGAGAGTCCGGTCTCCATCCCGTGTTCGAACATCGCACCGAGCTTCGACCGGCGGTGGTCCCACTGCCGCCAACCCGCGTTTGTCGGCTCGCCGTACACGGGTTCGCCGCGGGTCGCCAGTCGCTTGGCCCCACCGAAGGAACGGCGTTCGACGCCCTCTGGAAGCGTCATTCGCTATCACGCTCCTGAATCCGCTCGATCCGTTCGTCGAGTTCCCTCGCCAGTTCGGGCTTTTTCTCCCCGGAGTAGTGATCGACCCGGGCCGCGATCGCCAGTTTCCCGGACAGCGCCCGCGCCGCCGATCCACGGTGTTCGGGAGCGGTCCCCTGGATCGCCTCGTGGACGAAGATGACGCCGTGTTTCGGCGACGGGGCGTGACCACGGAGGTGTGCGAAGAGCGCTTCCTCGGCACCCAGCACCTGTATCGTCCCGGACGGTTTCCGGGCGAGCTCTTTCAGCCCCCCGGCCAGCGCGATGAGTCTGGCGGCCAAAACCGGCCCCGCAAGTGCCGAGAGGTTCGGCGCGATCTCGGGAGCAGTGCGCTCGACGTGTGCTCGAAGTGATGCCGTCTCCTCGTCGAGATCACGGATCCGACGGGCGAACGAAACGAGCCCGGCGTCGGCACCATCGGCGTCCTCCGCTGCCAGCGCTTTGGCGTATGTAATGCCCGTTCCGGCGTCGTCTCGCCGGCTCCCGGCCCACTCGGCGAGGCGTTCGGCGAGTTCGTTCGCGACACGTTCGCAGTCGTCCATCGCCCTCACGGCGTGGATCAGCTGTTTGTCGTCGGCTGTCTCGGCCTCGTGAACGGCCGCCCGCGTCGCTGCCATCGTCGCCTCGTGTAACGCGTCGTAATACTCGGCTTTCGAATCGGAAAAACCCGATTCGACCGCCAGATCCGGCCACGCCCGGACCGTCTCCGCCGAACCGTCGCGGATCGCTGCGGCCGTCTCCTCAGGGCTGTCCGGAGAGACGCCCTCGAACCAGCCTGAGTCCGGCGGGGATCCTTCGGTCATGGCGCCACGTAGAGGCCCCGTTCGTATATGCGTGCCCGTTCGGCCGCCCTACTCGGTGAATTCCGACAGGATTCAGGGTTCGATGACGAGTTTCCCGAAGAAACTGTCGTTCATCACGTCCTGTTGGGCCTCTGCGGCCTCCTCCAGATCGTAGCTCCGGGCGACCTCGATCGAGAGGTCCCCCGTTCCCATGAGGTGGGCGACGCCCCGGAGCGGAACGCGGAGATCCGGCGCGTTGAACATACTCATGAAACGATACTCGACGTCCTTCGCTCTGGCCCCGGCGACGTTCGAGAAGGCCGGTGCAGGGTCGTTCTCGCCGATCCCGACCACGGTCGCGTCGGTCGCGGCGACCTCGGCGTCGAACTGGAGATAGTCGTCGAGACGGTGATCGAGCACGACGTCGACGGCGCCACCGGACGCCTCGAGAACCGCCTCGGCGAGGTCGTCACGACCGTAATCGAGGACGGTTTCGGCGCCGAGCGAATCCAGCGTGTCGTGGTATGAGGGGGCGGCGGTCGTGATCGCTCGGGCGCTGACGGCCGCCGCGATCTGGACCGCAGCGTGACCGACGCCGCCGGAACCGCCGTGAATCAGACAGTGCTCGGCCGGATCGAGGTTCGCGTGGTCGATCAACGCCCGCCACGCGGTGCAGGCGACGACACCCGCTCCACCGGCTTCGAGAAGGGAGGCTCCTTCGGGGAGTTCGACAACGCGATCGGTCGGAACGGCCGCGTACTCCGCGTAGGCGCCCTGAAACCCGCCGTTCCCGATCCCGGTTCCGTAAACGCGATCGCCGGGGTCGAACCCCTCGACGTCCTCGCCGACCTCGGCGACGGTCCCGGAGAAGTCGACGCCCGGCGTGAACGGAAGCCCGACGGGCTCGTACGATCCGTCTCGGAAATACGTGTCGACGGGGTTGACGCCCGCCGCTTCGATCTCGACGAGGAGCTGATCCGTGCTCGGGTCGGGACGATCGATCTCTTCGACTTCCAGTACGTCGGGGCCACCGTGCTCTGAGAGACTGACTGCTCGCATACGAAAGGTGACTCGGCGGCGAGTAATAAACGTGGGCGCTCGCTCGGACGCGGTCGAGGCGGAGCGGTCCGAGCGATGGAAGCCGGAACGCTCAACAGACCGGCTTCGGGTTCACTCCCATCGATTCGAGCCGTTCGGTGTACTCGTCGTAGGCCGCCCCGATCGCACCGCTTGCGGCCTCGAGCGCTCGTTCCCAGTCCGATTCCTCGCTGCAGGTGGCCTCCAGCAACTCGCCGGCCCGTTCCAACTGGGCGTCGAGGTCGGCGTCCATCGATCGGAACAGATCCGCGGTCTGTGGGTCGGCGTTCCCGACGAAAAAGCCCGTTACCTGCGTCTTCGATCTCTCGGCGGCGATCGTCCGGCCGACGAACCCCCCGAGCCGTTCGATCGTATCGTCGAGCCCCCGGAGATACGACTGGATCGCGGGCGTCTCGCCGGGGGTGTGCTCGTCGAGTTCGCCGACGATAGTCTCGTAGTGGCGTCGCTCTTCGCGTGCGGTCTCGCCGAAGGCCGCTCCCACCTCGTCCGGTTCCGCCTCGGCCCACGAGTCGTACGTTTCGGCGGCGTGATACTCCGCCGTCGCGGCGGCTTTGAGTACCTCGGCCGCATCCATTTCGCCTGCCGTGTCCGCAAAGAGGGACTTCGAGGAGCCGAGCCTCGAGAGCGCCGTCTCGTTTTCGTCCCGTACGGTTTCGATGAATCCTTCGGCGTCCATGCTGTCCGTTGGGTTCGACTTCGTTTATAAGCGATGGTCGAACGGGAGCCGTCCGGTTTCGTTTCCCGTTCGATTTTCCGAGTTACGAGGCCAACTTCTTCGCTTCGCTCAGTCGTCGGCCTCGCCCTTGCTCCGCGGCTCGCTACCGCTCACCGCTCCGCTTCGAGGCTTCGTGCGCTTCGCTTACTCAGCCTCGCCCTTCTCTATCGGCGCACCGACCAGATTCCCCCACTCCGTCCAGGAGCCGTCGTAGTTGACGGTGTCATCGTAGCCGAGTAGCTCGTGCAGGGCGAACCACGCCACCGACGAGCGCTCGCCGATCCGGCAGTACGCGACCGTCGTTTCGTCGCCGTCGATGCCGCGTTCGGCGTACAGCTCAGCCAGTTCCTCGGCGTCTTTGAACGTCCCGTCGTCGTTCGTGACGGCCGCCCACGAGATGTTCTGCGCGCCGGGAATGTGGCCGCCGCGCTGGGCCGTCTCGTTGAGTCCCGGCGGGGCGAGGACCTCGCCGCTGAACTCCTCCGGCGACCGGACGTCGACCAGCGGCAGCCCGCGGTCGATCGCGTTCTCGACGTCCTCTCGGTACGCCCGGATGGATTCGCGGGGACCGGAGGCCTCGTACTCCACGGCGGAGAGCTCGGGGACCTCGTCGGTCGTCGGGTAGTCGTTCTCGAGCCAGTACTCGCGGCCGCCGTCGAGCAGTTTCACGTCGTCGTGTCCGTAGTATTTGAACTGCCAGTAGGTGTAGGCCGCAAACCAGTTGGCGTTGTCACCGTACAGCACGACCGTCGACTCCTCGGTGATACCGTGCTCGCCGAGCAGCGCCTCGAAGTCCGCTTTGTCGAGGATGTCTCGGGTGGTCTGATCCTGGAGGTCGCTTTCCCAGTTGAAACCGATCGCGCCCGGCGCGTGACTCTCCTCGTAGGCTTCGGTATCCACGTCGACTTCCACGAGACGGTGTGCGGGATCGTCGCTTTCGAACTCCTCGAGCCGTTCTTCGACCCAGTCGGCCGATACCAAGACGTCTTTGGCGTATCCTGATTCGCTCATTGCGGTCGTATCTACGACGGCATCACATATAGCAGCGGCTCTGACGGCACAGTCGGCCGCTCCTCCCCGGTGACGGCAGCCGATGGCCGCTGCCGATGACGTTTCAGCCCCCGGCCTGGACGGGAGCTATCCACCGATGGACAGTGGCTGTCGGTCTCTCCGACTTTCAGCGTCGGATCTGTCCGCTTCAGAAAGCAGCAATAATTTCCGTTAAACGGTGCGGTTCGAATACGGTGCCGTCGGAAAATACCAGCTGGGAGCAGGCTGAAGCCGCGTTTTTACCCGTTTCGAACGGTACGGACCGCGAACAGGGCGATCAGAGCGAGAACGGCGGCTGCGATGCCGAATCCGGGCGTGTCTTCCGGTTCAGGCTCCGGCTCCGGCTCGGACGGTTCCGGTTCCGGTTCAGGCTCCGGTTCAGCGTCCGAGTCCGGATCGACACCGGTCACGGTAACGGAGTTGGAGTCGAGAGTCCCGTCGCTGGCGGTGACGGTCTGTTCACCGACAGTGTCGATACTGACCGAGAGCTCGCCGCGGTCGTCGGTCTCCCCGACCTGATCGCCGTCGAGACGAACGGTCACGTCAGGAACGGGCTCGTCATAGGCGTTCGTCACCGTGACGCGTGTCGTCTCGCCGACGATGACCCGTCTGTTCGACACCGACAGGGTCAGTTCCGGCGTCCGCTGTGCGGAAACCGTTACCGAGCGTGGTTGCTCCCGGACCGACATCGAGCGAGCCGTCCCGTCGTACCCTGGTTTCGTCGGGGAGATCCGGTATCGGGTGTTGACGGGTACGTTCAAAGACGCCGAGCCGTCGCTGGCGCTGACGTTCGCGTCGAACGGTTCACTTTCGACCAGGACTCGCGCTCCCGTGAGCGTTCGTGGCTCCTCGAAGTGGTCATCGACGACGTTGACATCGAGCGTCACACGGCCCGCCTCGATCGCGATCTCGTACTCGGTTTCCTCATCGACAGTCAGATCCGATTCGGCACGGAAGAAGCCGGGTTTGACCGCCGAAACCCGGTACTCGCCCTGCTCGACGGTTCCGGTGTTGAACGTTCCATCGTCGTCGGTTTCCCCGGAGGACACCGTTCGGCTCTCTCGCATGAGGGTGACGGTCGCGTCCGAAAGCGGCGCTCCGTCGGTATCGGTTACGGTCACGGTCGCTTCACCACGCTGGAACACCCTGAGTTCGACATCCCGTTCGGTAGCGTTTTGAACGGTCAGTGGCTGATTGCGTACGTATCTGTCGTCATCGATGTCGAGTTCGACGTCGGCTCCCCTGGGGACATCGATGAACACTTTCCCGTTACTGGCGGTCGTGCGGGCCGCTTCGCCGTCGTCCCACGTCGCCTCGACCGTCGCACCCCCGACCGGGTCGCCGTCTTCGTTGACCACGGAAACCGTCAACGCTACGTTGTCATCGGCAGCGACCACCGCTGTCCCGGCGGTACATATCGCAACGAGGACGGCGAAGATCAGGACGGTTTCCTTGCGCATGTCGGGGCATTTAGGCCGTAGGGTAATTAGTTATGCGCCGTTTTCATTTCCCACGAACGAAACGACACGCTCCTCGACAGCCCATCGATCCGACACGCTCCTCGACAGCCCACCGGTCCAACAGTCCCTGTCGGAGAACTCGGGAACGTCTGCCGCCTTACCGGCAACTGTTAAACCGAGGCACCGAACGGGCCGATATGAACGATCGGATCGTCGGTATCGAGTGGCTCGCCGCCCGCCTCGGAAAGTCGGATATCGTCGTCGTCGACGTCCGGGACGGCTGGGAGTACGAGGGGATCGGCCACATCCCCGGCGCGGTCAACGTTCCCTTCGACAGCTTCCGGGCCGACGAACACGACGCTGCGGAGGCCGGAATGTTGCCGGGTGCCGGCGTTTTCGCCGATCTCGCCGGAGCAGCCGGGATCGGCGGAGACGACCACGTCGTCGCCTACGACGACACTCACGGCGTCTTCGCCGCCCGGTTTCTCGTCACCGCCGAACTATACGGCCACGACCCCTCGAAGCTGCATCTCCTCGACGGGGATTTCTCCGTCTGGAACAGATCGGAGCCGACGACGACCGACGTTCCGGACCCGGAACCGACGACGTATCCCGCCGCCTTCCGGGAGGAGGGCCCCCTGATCGGGCGGGAAGCGATCGCGGCCGCCGTCGAGAGCCCGGACGCCGTCGTCGTCGATACCCGCGAGGAACACGAGTTCGAAGCAGGACACATTCCGGGCGCAGTTCGACTGGACTGGCGGGAACTCGTCGACAGCGACGCCAGAACGGTCCGTCCGGAGTCGGAGCTAACCGCCCTCCTCGAGGATCGCGGGATCGTTCCCGGAAAGCGGATCGTCCTCTACTGCAACACTGCCCGCCGGATCAGCCACACCTACACCGTCCTTCGGGCGCTCGGATACCCCGACGTCGACTTCTATGAGGGGAGCCTCACCGAGTGGGAGCGGGAGGGCGGACCGATCGAGACGGGCAGTTGATCCGTCGATACGAGACGGGCAATTGACCCGACGGTAACCGGGCTCCTTCGATCGACATCGCCCTGCACAACTGTTTTGCCGATCAGGCCCGAAAGGGGTCTATGACGTTCGATCCCAACGCAGACGTAACGCCCGAAGAGGTCCGTGAACGCGTCGATACCCTCCTCGAGGAAAACGAACTCGTCCTCTTCATGAAGGGGAACAAGCTGATGCCCCAGTGCGGCTACTCACAGAAAGCGCTGGATATCCTCGGTCGGTACAACGACAGCGACGAGATCGTCGCCGAGGACGTCCTCCCGGCGCTCGACGCCTACCGGGCGGCGCTCAACGAACACAGCGGCTGGGAGACGATCCCGCAGACGTTCGTCGACGGGGAGTTCATCGGCGGCAGCGACATCCTCGAGGAGCTACACCAGCGGGGCGAACTCGCCGACGAACTCGGTGTCGATCCCGACGACGTCGACGCCGGTAGCGACGACGGGCTCGAGGCTCCATTTTAAATAGGTCAGTGGATATCAAGCGGCTTTTTCAGTAGCACTCCGGCAGCGGCGCCTATTTTATAGGCTCTGTTGAAATGCTCAATTGCTGATAGGTTTCGATAGTCCTGCTGAATGCAGAGCGCGTATGCAGCATTCCGACAGTCTGAAAATCCAAGATAGAATTATTCTTTCTCATACCAACCGAACCACATGGAATACTCACGCCGCGATTATCTCAGTCGGTCTTCTATGTTCGCACTAACGGGTTTTGCTGATCTTTCTCTTCTCTCGGAGCGAAGTGCTGGTGAAGACGAAGAACTTGCATCCGTTCTGGACGACCGCGTCCCGACACTGCTCAACCGATACGATGTTCCCGGTGCGGCCGTTGCAGTCATCACCGATGGTGAAGTATCGTGGGCCAATGCATACGGCGACGCTGATCGGGAGACGAACCGCCCGATGACGCCGGACACGCTTTGCCGTCCGCAGTCGATCACGAAATCGATCACTGCGTGGGGTGTAATGGTCCTTGTCGAGCGAAACGAGGTTGATCTTGATACGCCGGTCAGCGAGTATATCCCGACTGCAAAACTCCCCGATTCGGATGCGTGGGACGAGGTGACTGTCCGACGGCTCCTCAGTCACACTGCAGGTCTTCCAGAGGGAATATACACGAACTATCCACCCGGGTCGTCGATTCCCTCCTTAGAGGAAGCTGTCCGCGGGAACGCAGGTGCGCCACCAGCACGACCGGAAGACCCTCCCGGAACGACATTCCGATATTCGAATCCCGGCTATGTGTTACTCGAACTGCTC
>LKMJ01005397.1_pt1 | contig 12044 bp, 24 predicted proteins | sample 643391 | NCBI WGS metagenome assembly LKMJ01 (sample SAMN04112250, study PRJNA286221) | soda lake metagenome | biome: soda lake; feature: Kulunda Steppe; material: water; isolation source: sample PL-Br10 brine of Picturesque Lake | place: Russia: Kulunda steppe | collected 2010-07
CAAGACCAGCAATAGGATCCAAAGAGCTCTTTGCGACAGGTCCTCATGCCGCAATTAGGCAGCAACACGACACAGACTGCACTATTCATAAGGAGCCTGCAATGCTGCAGACACCCTCATTTAAGCACTCGCTTTATGGCCTGCAAGGTCTTGCATGACAGTCAATCGACCCTGAGCCATTAGGGGAGAGTGTCAGGACAGGATGATGAAAAATTTAGAGAGCATGGTTGGCTCACACTTAATAAACTTGTTTTTTCCTACTGTGCATGTGGTCATGGTGCATCAGTCCTTGCCTTCATTTGAGAGTACGTCCTCACACATTCCAAGAAAGCCTTTTTTGCGCACAAGTGCTCCTCAAATTGACAGTCTTAAGGATCATCACCAGCTAGTGCTGCAGCTGCATAAACAATGTGCGTAAACCATGTATGGGAACCTTGTCTCCTCAGACGTTATCCTAGGTAAATATTCTTTCCAACATACAAAACCCCAAACAAGGGGTTTCTAGGGGTCTTGCATGATGGGGATCCTTGCTGGGGGCCTCCTGAGACCACCCCCCATTTTTGCCCAAAGTGAAAAGTGCACTTTGGGGGTTTGTATTGAAATGAAATCAAAAAAGTGAAATTTTTGGGAAATTTTTCGTGTGTGACCGCAATTCTTTTCACTTTTTTGGGGGTCGAGTGAAAAAAATGTGTGTGACCGCGGCCTAACCAAACATACACGCATGCACAAGAAGGGCTTGCCCTCGCATCGGTGCTACCTTTCAGGGGAAGTGAACGCAGGCACGCAAACACGCACGTACACACACATACACACACACGCACCCGTTGTCATGGCCACAGACGGGGCATCAGGGGCAAGCCTGAATTCGTAGCGCCGCATCAGCATGGCCAGCGCGACCACGCTCTCAAACAGAGCAAACTGGTCGCCAATGCACTTCCGCTTCCCGCCCCCAAACGGTAGGTATGAGAAGTTGGAAGTGACCTCGTTCGGGACGACCCCGTCCAGGGGTCCGAACCTGTGAGGGTGGACACGCGCAACCCACACAAGCATGGCATCTTCGGCCGGCTCGGCTACAGTAATAGCAGTCGCACATGCCACCCCGCAGACAGCAAATGTGAGATTTGAAATATCTGGTGCGGCTGGTGAGGTGGGATTGGCGGGGCTGCAGTGCGAGGTCAGAATGTGCGTCCACGTGGTGCACTCAGTGGCTCAGTGGTGGGCAGCAAGCCGTGGTGGGTGGCGCGTCGCAACTGAGGGGGCCTTGCCCACTGTTGGGGTGGACCTGTACTCGATGGATCAGGGGGTCTAGACATTCACGTATCATTCAAGCGTGAGTGCCAAGGAGAGGGGCTGGCCCTAGCCCCCTGCAGCTGGTGGCCAGTCTGTGTGGATACAGCTGCAGGCGCAGGAGGGGCCACCGTTAAGCGGCAGGGGGTGGCAGTTTGAGAGAAGAGCAGCCAAAGCTAGGGATGCACAAGGCAGGGTGCTTGGGACAACATGCGCGCTCGAGGAGGGGCACACAACACTCACGGCGTAGCACAGCAGCCTGCAGCACACTTTCACTCACACGCGCCCGGCGCGTGTGATGAAAGGGCAGTGGGTTCACAAGCACCAGGTGTGTGTGTGTGTGTGTGTGTGTGTGTAAGTGTGCGCGCGCGCGCTCCGTTTCCTATGCTTGAGCAGCCACGCGCGCGCACGTCGCACCTGTCCGGGTTGAATTCATCAGGCTGGTCCCACAGCTTGGGTGAGCGGTGCAGGTTCCAGACGCTGATGAAGATGTCCGAGTTCTTGGGGACCTGCGCGCCGACGCAGCAGCAGGAGGGGGAAGGCATTGGGGGAGGAAGGGGACCCTGGGTTTAGGCGGCTGTCGCGGTGGCAGCAAGGCACGCAGGCGGCGAGCGTGCATGCAAGCGCGTGTGCACACACATGCGTACATGAGCAAGAAGCACAGCCCCCCAGCCCACACACATGCCAGGCGCAGCTCACCTTGATGCCATCAAACTCGTCATCCTCCAGGGCTCGGCGGATGAGGACCGGCGGCTGCGAGGGCACATGCGCGCGCACATGCTTGCATGGTCAGCAAGACAGGGCGCCGCCGCAGAAGCTTGGACAAAAGTGCTTTTACTAGCATACGCTGAGCGCAGGGGAGGTGCGCTGGAAAGGCACGTTGACTAAGGCAATGTGGACAGGATTGCAGTGCATGCTTGTAACAATGGCAGGCCTGGCGCCTAATACACAACAGGATGCAGCTTAAAATTACGCCACACCAGGTCCGTCTTTAACAGTTGCCTTTGACTGTTCACAATGCCAACGCATTCACATTTTCAAGCACTTCATGCACCCACCAGGAGCACATGCGCGCCAGCTCCCAAAGAGGCGCATCTCCCCCCAAACACATGGGAGCGTGCATGCATACCCAGACAAGCTCAAGCGTGCAGGCAAGCTCACACCAAGCGTACGTGCAGGCACGCACACGGCGAGCGTGCGTGCAGGCAAGCTCACAGCAAGTGTACGTACAGGCAAGCACCCAGCAAGCGCATGTGCAGGCAAGCACGCAGCAAGCGTATGGCAAGCGCAAATGTGCAGGTTCCCTCCTCACCTGCGGGTAGAGCCGCATGCCCTCGTTAATGACGCGCGTGGTGTAGCGCAGCGCGCGCAGGTCCTCAATCGTCACTTTGCGGTCCCCCAGCAGCTCATCCACCTGTCCACAGCGGCCATCGGTGCACAAGCTGGTCGGAGTGTCTGCATCACAAAAAAGCTGTGCTGCAGACACACTTGTGCCCCGCGCGTGGGCGCACGCAACCAGTGTCCGGAGGTTCTATGCGGTGTCCATGGGCGCGTGAAGCTCGTTGCAACAGTGGCACATGGACACCGCCAGCGTGCTTGCGCATGGACACCGCCAGCGCGCCCCAGTATCCCCCCACCCATGCGCAAGGCTAGAGCCTCAGGGTGTGTGAGCGGGCCGGACGCCTGGCACATGCTTGCGCGCCTGCGGGCTTGCTGGACGCACCTCCTGCCTGATCTTGTCAGCTATGTGTGGGTTCTCTGCCACCAGGTAAAGCGTCCACGTCAGCACAGCGGCCGTGGTCTCGTGGCCGGCCACCAGCATTGTCATCAGGTCGTCTCGCAGCTGCTTGGAGCTGATCTGGTCACCCCTGTGCGCGCGCGCGCGGTTTCACCGAGCGCAGCAAGGCATCATTAGGAGCACAGCAAGGCATCAGCAGGAGGGCGGCAAGGCATCAGTAGGTGGGCGGCAAGGCATTAGCAGGAGGGCGGCAAGGCATCAGTCGGAGCGCAGCAAGGCATCAGCAGGAGGGCAGCAAGGCATTAGCAGGAGGGCGGCAAGGCATCAGAATGCCGTGGTGTGCCGGGGCTCAGGTGTTAGCTATACATAGGCAGGTGGCGGCGTTCCGTGTGCCCTGCAAGTCAGCTGTGGGGCGTGCAAGGAGCGAGGACCTTGCATTGCAGGCGGCCAAGGCGGGGCCGCAGCAAGGGGGATGAGGCAATCCCGAAGCACGCCTGTGACTGCAGCTGCCGCTGAGTGATTGGAGCTCAAGGCTGCAGACTCTGGTGAGCGCGAGCAGAGCAGCCTTGGCACGGGTGCAGTTGGCGCCATGGCCAGCTTGCCCTACAATATCTGTTTCCATTACATTCTGGTTCCATTGATCGCCATCGATCTACGCTTGTGACAAAGCTACTTCACAAGCTGCGGCCCATGGCATCAGCCGCTAACAAGCAGGCATGCACGGCCCCTTGCATGCAGAGGCAAGCGTGCATGCACACACAGACACGCATGCGTGTATGCATACACGCACAATATGTACTCGAAACAATGAAATTAAGTGTGCACACGCATGTGTATGCACACACGCTAAGGCAAACATGCACGCGCACACTTGTGCAATTACGATGACTGCTTAGCCCCACGCAACACATAAGAGAGGCCCTCAAGGCCATAACTGTGGCAAGACTGCACTCACGAGGCGATGAGGAAGTGCAGGATGGACGGGTCGGCCTCACTCAGGAACTCCTCCACAAACTCCTCGTCCTCCTCTTCCACCTAGAGCAGCAGCAGCAGCAGCAGCGCAACCACCTGAGCAACAACTCATGCTCTTGGCTGCTGTGCTTGCTTGTGCACCTGCTACCAGGACGGCAAGCGCAGACCAGGGCAATGCTTGCTCAGTGTTCACCCCTGTGTCTAAAAAATGCAACCACAGCAAGGGGAGGGAAGCAGTTCTCTTGTGCACTACGAGTTGAGCTGCGTGTTGTGACAAGGACCCTCAGTCACAGGAAGCGAAGCACCGCGTGGCAAGCTGAATATGTGCTTACCATCTTCTTGCACTTGGCAATGAGCTCATCCAGCGTGCTGTTCACAACCTGCAAGCAAGGATGCACACACCACACTTGCTTCACACACAAGCATGGAACAAAGCTCGTCAAGGCGGTGCCCTGCTGCAGAGGCTGCACACCTCACTTCCGACTACTGTGCTGTGTGCTTTGTTTGCAGTGCTTGTCTCCACGGCCGGCAGCCAGATCTGGTGACCAGTGGCTGCCCTAATGGCTGCCTTACACACCCACACAAGACCTCCAGCGTGGAATTGGGACACAACATCTGGCAAGCAAGAGGCCCTGCACTGACAACCAGGGCAGCTCTGTGGTCACCACCCCAATCTACAGGCGGGCTGATGCCTGGCCGCCTGTGCATTCCCCCAAATGCCTCTGTGTGCCACAGCACTTGGCAAGCTAGCGTAGCAAGGGCAGGCAGCCCCTGAACACGAGGTTCCCAATCAACCACGACAGCCATGGGTTCCTTGGGCGCTCATGACAGCCACAGGTGCTTAGGGAGCGGGCCCCCAAGGCGCCTGCTGCATTTCCTCACATGCAGCTCCCCCTGCTCGTGCACCCCCAGCTCTCTCGCGCACTCCCAGCTCTCATGCACAGAAACAATCAGCAAATAGATGCCTTAACAGCAGAGCGAGGGCTACGCAGCACAGCATGGCGCACCTGCAGCGCCTGCACGCAGCTGCGCTGGCGCGGCACCAGCTGCTTGGCCCCGGGGATCTCCCAGTAGGCGATGGGCGCGGTGGAACGGTGCTCCGCCTCGCGCAGCACTGTGTACACAGCCTGCACAGGGACACGCACATGCATCCTGGACGCGCCTTGCACAACAACGTGAACGTCCACCCTGCCCGCCTCCTTGCTTAACAGACACACACACACAAATGCACTGGTACCCTGGAGCTACACAGACAACAGAGGGCAACACGAAGTTCCTGCTAAACAGCAGCCACGCACATACAAGGCAACAGTGATTAGTGGCACATTCTGGCCCGCACTTGAAAGGCTTGCACACCCGCTCAAGGAGAGGGTTACAATGGACAAGATCTGGATTTGGGAGCAGGCACATTGGGGCAGTGGTGGCCCCCTCTGGGCCTCAGACCCTTTTGGGGGGAAAGCAGGGGGCCAAGAACAGGATCGATGGGGAGTTCAATGGATTGTCGTGAGCCCTGCGCCCTCTGATGCTGTAATGGGTTATACACAATAGCTCCGTGCTGGCAAGTTTTGTCCCCATGTCTGCTTTTAAGGGTCCCACACCGTTACAGACGCAACCCAAGCCTCCCAGCAGCCCCCAGGTACACACCTCAATCACAGGATCATCATGGGTGAGTGAGTCAAAGTCATAGTTGAAGACCGCCTTGCCGATGATGTCAAGAGCCAGGCGCGAAAAATAGTTTTCCATGTTCACAGACTTGCCTTCTCTGATGGCCTGCAGCAGGGCGGGCAGGCTTTCACGTGAGTTGCATGCCCTGTGTGTTTGTGCTTGAGAGCAAATTTACCAGGGGAAGGCAGGCCAGCATAGGGCACAAGCACAGGCGCAGGCACAGGCACACACACGCTTACAAACACACGCGCACACGCACACACGCACACACACGCACACAGACACACACTTGATGCCTGACCCTAGCCATGAGGGTGGCATGTACATCAAAGGAAGGCCAGAAGCCCCACAATAGGTGGGTCCCAACAATCTCGCCAAGCCGCCCCCAACCCCGAGACGTCAAACCCCCAGCGCGAGCGCCAAAAGGTATGTGCGGCCCGCACACCAGCAGAGGACTGGGCACCCACAAGGACAACAACTGCAGACTCGTAGGCATACGTCGCCTTAGATGATAGGCAGGGCGCCTGGTGTGTATCGTCGCACCTTGTCCAATGTGTGACACCCATGCAGCGTGCAGTCTCCAAACATGTTCACCATGGACGCCACGTACTTCCTGCAGGTGGCAAGCGCCAACGCCAAGGGGCGCGTGACCTTCTGAAGTGGTCACGCCGTGCACACCCCAGAAAAGCTGCTCAAGTGCACAGGTGCCTGTGCCCCTTCTGAGTGGTCACGCCGTGCACACCCCAGAAAAGCTGCTCAAGTGCACAGGTGCCTGTGCCCCTTACGTCAAGTGCCTGCTAGAAAGATGGGATCGTGGTGCGTGGGGTGTGTGCATGCTTGCAGAATGGGATCATCGCAGCTCCGATAGCCTTGGACGCGGAATGAGTCTGGTGGCACATGCAAGCAAGGCAACAAACACGGCCACACACACCCCCTTAACCTGTGCAGCCACAAAGTTTCCACATGGCCTCTGCCAAACAGGTCACGCATGCATGGCAGGTCGCGCGTGCATCCTAGACCTTCAAGATGCGACTTCTTAGGCGAACAAGCCCTGCAGGCCATCGCCTTACTCCCTTACAGGGCCATGCAATACCATGACTCAACGCGCTCTGCTTGTGATCTGGCCAAAATCAAGAAACAGGCAATAATCAGGCAAAACACTTGCCATGCACTTGTGAGGACGTATTCTGAAGCAAACACACGGACGGTCAGGCTGGGCTGCCGAGCGCTCAGCCTACCCTTGCTTGGATACCGGTGCACTGAGGGCCAGCGCAGGCGCACATGGGAGTCATGCGCAGGGCGCGCACCTGTGGAGGGCCGGGACAATGGCGCGACGCCGGACCTTCCAAATCTCACCATCCGCAGGGATGAGGCCAGTGCCCATCACGAAGTCCTGCGCAGCACCGGACAGCACATACACAGCCCTGAGCTCCTGTACATAGATGCCACTGGCCACCTTGCAAGCAGCTGCCCTTGCCTTGCCAGGGAGCTGCACGCCTGAGCATCTGCTTTCTCGAGCAGCCCCTGGCAGCCAGCCAGCACTTGCAGCTGCACACATGCAGGCCCCGCTTAGCAGCATGCCCATTCCTTGCTGAGCGAGATCCATGCCCTGTGCAGCATACGGCCTCAGTGCACATCACGAGGCCTAATCCAGGCATGCCCAGGCAGTCCTGCCCCGCAAGCCCAGCCCTACATCCCTCAAAGCACGCACACGCACGCGCACAGACACAGACACACACACGCGCGCGCGCGTGCGGCGCAAATACAGACGTCGGCACGCTTGCGCACACGCACCAGGATCTCACTCAGCAGCCCCTTCGAGTACTTATTGGCGTTGGTGAGCAGGATCTGTTTTGCATACTCAGGGTCACTGATGACCACAAAGCTCTTGGGTCCAAAGGACAGGCAGAAAATCTGCAAGCACAAGGCATGCAAGGTCCGCTCCAATATGCGCTTAGGTGCATGCAATTCAAAACTTTGCGCACTTGCATTCACGAGGCACAGTGCATCTTTGCCTCCCAGCCTACAAAGCTGGTGTGCAGTTGCGTTTTGGTGCCTTGGACGTGCACGCAACACGAATCGGACAGTGCTGTCTGGACATTCGTCACAAAGATTTTTGCCTTGAGCACTCAAGTCCTGAACACTAGGATGCAGCACTTGAACCTTGGACGAAATTGTGCTTGTTGACGCTTGCTCCCATTGTACTGATATAAATGCTGCCCCCTTGGGATCCCACTGCCCACAAGGTACTATCCAAGGGGCCATTTGTACCTTCAAGGTCGGACCTTCGACATGCTAGAGTACCAGACATACCTGGAAAGCTACTTGGCAACGAGAGGGTTGCGTAGTGCAGGAGGATGGAGCAGCAGGGGGCACAGGCCTGGGCCAAGACTAAGGTCAAAACCTGTCCCCCTCAGTGGGAGCATACCAATTTGGCGTTGCTGGACATGGGGTGCGCTCAAAGTTCTGGGCTACCTCTCATATAAAACCATACAAAATTTTTGAGGAACTCCCTCATACCTTGCCATACGCCATGTACAGGTTGTAAAGAGGGATGAACACAGGCGCATCAACAATCTCTCGGATATCACCCCGCGCCACTGGCATCTTCTTTGCTGCTTCCCCTCGCCAAACACGCCCTATTCGAGCAAGCTGCAGGGAAAGGAAGCGGCCTGCAATTGCAGGGTGCTAGCTAATTGTAAAAAAGTGTGCAGAGGTAACCCTCAGGTAAGTGCATTTGCTGCCGTGGCCCACAACCAGATCCTGAACTTGCCATGATGGTGTGTGTGGGTCCATAGGTTAAGATCTCAGGGTAGCAAGTGCGGCCACCTGTAAGGTGAGATGGCTGACTGGCAGCAACGTCCCGGGTGCAACAAAACGGAAGCATAGCCTGTTTAGCTCGTGTGTGCTATGCTTGCTCTGGTGTACTGCTCTGCGGGTCGTGAAGCGGATTAAGGGCGGGAACACCACAAAGCACGGAGTGATGCACAACATCTTAGCTATTGATGTGCAAGGCAGCCACTCCAAAGGGAGGTCATCAAGCACGGTCACTGACACGCACCAAAGCCAGTGGGGTCTGACGCTAGGAACTTGCGCAGGGGTCTGGAGAGCCTCTCTTTGGTGCTTCCCTTGTCTCCGAATTCACCAGAAGCAATCCTCTCATCAAGGCTCTTATTTTTGCCTGGCTTGAAGGCACGGCAAGGGGGCAGGACATCCCGGCTGGCCTGTTTATGGCAGAGAGGCGCGGCCGTGTGTGCAACGCCCTGCCCGGCCAGCTGGTGACGATGGTGCTGGTACGATCCACATCCTGCAGCACTACGGTTTGCAAGCATGCTCACAAGCCCCGGGAAGCAGGCATGCAAGCAACAAGTTACGCAGTACTGAAAGTCAAATAAAGTCACTAAAAAGGTGCAACTTCGCTTGCAATTTTTCAATTGTCTTTCTCGGCTACTTATCCTTTGCGTGCGTGGTAAGCTTCTCAGGAAAGCTTAAAGCGAGAGACGTGATAAAATTGATATCTACTTCTGCAATGGCCGTTGGGGCTGCGCTAACTGCCGCAGCCGGGCTCATACCCGGGGGCAAAGTAGGGATGGCCATCAAGATCGGCATGGGCTTGATATGCGCCGCGGTATGGACAAGTGGACCTGGTGCTGATGATGCTAGGTGAGTAACAAGGAGGCAGAGAAATGATGGAGGGGTACGCCTATGGAGGGGTAATTGCCTACACATGCATTGAGCTCACTTACACGCCAGCAAGCTGTCATTCACACTCAATTTTATCTTACCTCGGATTAATATGAACCTGACTTCATCAGCACACGCGCATGACCCAGGCACATCCATACATGCATTCACGAACACCCACACCTGCTTCCCCACGCAAATGCTCCCCAGCCGCTGACATGCTTGCAGCACAGATAGGTCACGTTAGACTCACATGACGTGCACAATGTGTTACACATTTGTCGTGTGGATGTCTGTGACAAGCCCGCTTTTGCTAGATGCTTGCCCGCGAGCATGCTGCCTCTCTTCCTTGTTTGACGTTTTGTGGTTTTATTTGCCGCTGGTTGATGCTTTGAGCTGGATCATAAATATAATTTTCTTGCATTTTCATGATCTTCATGACTTGCCACGCTTGCCACGCCAGCATGTTCCATTTTCCTTATTAAGAGATCTGGTGAGCTATCATGCACCAGCCTCTGTGCCATTGTCCTCAAAATGCATTCTGCCTGCCTTCCCCCCGAGCAGCACGTGTTGTGCATGCAGACGGGCTTATGCTTGTTACTTGATACACGCATATAAGTATGCACGCCTTGCAGTGACTTCAAGGCCAACCATGAGAAGCGGCGCGGCTACAACCGGCACTATGCATTGAAGGGGCGTGGCCGCAAGGAGCTGTTCCGCCAGAACGCCAAGGAAGATGGCGCGCGTCTAATGCCCAAGCGCCCATTCTGTGAGAAGGCCAAGTGAGCCTGCCCAGCGCCTGCATTTCCTCAGCCTAACCATCTTGGGAGCGGCCTTAGTGTGGCAACGAGGGGGACTGCACAACAGCTGGGCCCTTGCGCAAGCACAGACACCAGCAAAAGCGTGGCCAGGAGCCCAGCGTAGTGGTGTCCTTGTGTAAGGTGGCTGCTCACATGGGTGCAGGGCTCTCCGCTTTCGCGCATGCCCAAAAGATGAGCCGGGGAAATCCAAGCAACAGGCAGAGGGCTCTGCTTTGCCTGAGCTGCATGCTCTCAAGGCCAAATACTATGCTGCTTAGCCTGTGTGCACCATTGTGATAGTAGGGCTTGGGAGGAAGTAAATGAGGGACTGCAATGTCCCTGGGCATGTGATGGGTCACTCAAAGGGAAGAAGGGAAGGTGCACAAAGAGCTGTAGAGAAGTTGGGCGCAGTTGCTTTTTGGATAGCCTGCAGTCCCGCTGTGCCTGTGCTAATGGCAGTGCAAGGGGGCTACAGAAGTGGGCAGCATGCTCGCTGTTTTAATGCATGACAGCTGAGTGTATCTGAAGTGCTTGGTCTTAATTGATGGGCTAGGGCACGGGGGCCTGCTTATCAGACTTCCAGGCATGTTTCATTGGCATATGAGGTGTTTGTGAAGGTGTCAGGGAGCCTGCCTGCTCCGGAATAAGCCAAGATTGATTCAACAATGCAAATGTATGCTTCACTGAAGGGAGACCTCTCCCCAGGTTCTGGGTGACTGTGATGCAACACAACGTGCTTATGCTTGTTTTACATAGGCAGTTTTTGGTAGCCAACTTGCATCTTCAGGCATGATTTCAGGTGTTCAGTGAAAACAAGGCAGTTGTGCAACTTTTTTTCATCAGTTATCCCTTTCATGTCCCTGCTCAATCAAGAATTCCAGGTTTAATCAACCAGCCTCAATCAATCATCGGATGATTGGCCTTAATTATAATTGCAAGATGTGCTGGGCCCTCTGAAAGTCTCTATGATAGGAGTGTAGTTGCTTTATATCAAATGCACAAACCAAAGAGATAGGGCTTGTCTAGGAAAGAAGAGACTACCAGCAGGAAAGAAAAGAAAAAGTAGGCCAGCAGGAATTTACATATAGGTAGTACCCTGGTGACACGTATGAAGGGAGGGAAACAAAAAACTATGTAAAACGAATCACACAAGGCTAAAGGCTTGGCCTGGAGCAGCGGGCTGCCAGCCACCCTCCAGATCCCCCGGGCCACTAATTCAACTTTGGTAAGTTAACTTTTCCATTGGTGGGGGAGACTCATGCCAGTGGCACATTGGGCCAACTTGAGTGTGTCTCCTTTTCCTTTTGATGGTGGAGGTTTGCCTAGTGCAAGTTGCACCGGATGTCAACTTCTTCCTTAATTCACGCAAACAGGGGTTACCTTGTCAGCAAAGTCTTTTTCTTTTCTTTTTCTTTTCTCCTTTTCCTTTATTGATGCAGGGAGCGTCTTGCTGCTTTGTCATGCCAAATTACCGTCATTGGCTCATGGTAAATTACAAGAGGGTTACAACCCTCTTGAAGAAGGTTGCAAGAAAAAGGCCTTCAGTCAAGAAGTACTGCCAGCCCGCTCATAAAACACTATCAGTGCATGACTTCATTGAAGGAAGAGATAAAGTAATTGTTTTCCTGGCCCAGAAAAGCAGACACTTTGTTGAAGCCTGCGGGAGGAAATAGGGATGCATGTCCTTTTGCAAGAGACCACGTGTGGATGGGTGCAGTGAGAAAGGATGTGTTGCTCATCTTGCACATCATTGGCATTACATAAGTCACAAGCTCCTTGGCAGGGGGAGTGCGAGCCCCGGGCCTAAAGGTCACCTCGCACAACGTCCGGGGCCTCCTCCCATCAGGAGATGCCCCTGACAAGATCTGCGCCCTGGTGGAACATTGGGCCATCCATCA
>LKMJ01005398.1_pt1 | contig 12043 bp, 4 predicted proteins | sample 643391 | NCBI WGS metagenome assembly LKMJ01 (sample SAMN04112250, study PRJNA286221) | soda lake metagenome | biome: soda lake; feature: Kulunda Steppe; material: water; isolation source: sample PL-Br10 brine of Picturesque Lake | place: Russia: Kulunda steppe | collected 2010-07
AGAGACAGGCGAGATACTGATGCTCGCCTACGCCTCGAGCGAGGCTGTCGAACGAACGCGCGAGACCGGGTTCGCACACTACTACTCCCGGAGTCGCGACGAACTCTGGAAAAAGGGTGGGTCGAGCGGCCACACGCAGGCTGTCGAAGAGATTCGCGTCGACTGTGATGGTGATGCGCTGTTGTACCGCGTCCACCAGGAGGGTGGTGCCTGCCACACTGGCTACGAATCGTGTTTCTACCGCTCGATCGACGGCGATGTCGTCGGCGAGCACGTGTTCAATCCTGACGATGTCTACGAGTAAACCTGCCCCGGCCGATCTGGTGACAGAACTCGAAGAGCGCGAGGAGACAGTACAATCCACACAGGAGCGCGTCGAGGAGTTCGGCGAAGCAGAGCTCCAGGAACTTGCCGACGCCCACCATGCTTTCCGGGAGATGCTCGAGATCTACCAGGATCAGGTGACCGGCGACGACGGCGATATCAAGACGATCATCGAGTTCCAGAGCCGGATCGACGAGGTGATGAGCGAGATCTCCCGGAGCGTGTTGTTGTACGAGACCTTCGAGGAGTGTGATGAGTACCTCCAGCAGAAGTGGTTCAGCAACAGCGACTTCGAGCACGTCTACGAGCAACTCGAACCGATCGAGGATCTGGTCGCTCGACTCGACGACCGCGACGACGCCCTCGCTGCCTACCGCGAGACGCGAAAGGACGTGACCTACCGCTGTCGCGACCTGAACGACGAACTCGACGACCTCGAACGGCTGGCCGGCCTCGTCGATGCAGAGTTAGACGCCCCAACAGAGCGACTCAGTAACCCGATCGAGGCGTACAACGACGCTGTCACGACAGCATTCAATGAGTTTCGAAAGCAGTCTTCGGCGCGTACGTTGCTTCGGTTTCTCCAGCGGATGGAGTACCACCCACTCATCGAGTTCGAGTCCCCACCCACCGAACTCGCCGACTACATCACAGAGAATCCGCCGGGCGAGGAGCCACTCCCGAAACTGCTCGAGTACGCTGGCTACTCCCAGTCAAAACTCGATCACTACGTCGACGAGCCAACCAAGCTCAAACACGCCGTTGAACACCACCGGGCGTATCTGGATCGACTCGACGCCAGCCCACTCAGAATCGACTGGCCGCCACCGAAAGCGACTGAACTCCACTGGCACTGCGAGGAGTTGACCGCAGCGGTCAACCGGATCGACCCTGCTGTCGTCGAACAGCTCCGGACTGTCGCCGCACTGCCTCGGACGACCGACTACGACCGACTCCGGACGAGCGCAGTCGTTACCCAGGAGCTATCCGACGACGAACGAAAACGGCTCAAATCCGGCGATATCGAGGCCGAACTCGAAGCGACCCGCGAGGAGTATGAGCGGCTGCAAGCGGCGCTCGAGGAGTATCCGGAGCGGTAGTGGCGTCGCTGCCAGAACCGAGCGTAGCGACACTACTATAGTACGCGGTTGTATGCAACTCAGCCAACAGGTTTCATGCCCGGTGGTTTTATGCATCGATATTCGAGTGATACAGAGTAATGGAGCAGACGATGCTTCTTGTGACTCTCGTCCAGGGAGCATTTTTTTCCGGGGCGGTAGCGATCGCCAGCCTCGCCTGGGGGTACCGGGACCGACTAGCTGGCCTGCCCGTGTTCGTGACGGCTGTCGGCGCGAGCGGCTATACGCTTGCGACACTCTTCCGGGCAGTCGTTTCCGACCCCGTTGCCTGGCAGCTTCTCAACAACGTCCGGTATCCACTCGGTGCGATCATCGCTGTCGGAGCCTTCTACACTGCCGTCGAGTTTACCAAACGCGAGCAGGAGCGGCGACCGACCGTTGTTGGGCTGTTCGGGGCATACGTCTCGGTCATCGCCGTATTCGCGTTCACTGATCCACTCCATGGCCTCGTGATCGCAGAACAGACGGCAACGGCAGGAACGTACGTCGGGACTGCCGGCCCGCTGTTTTGGGTCCACGCAGCGCTCGGAGGTGGGATCGGGGCTGGCGCAATCGGGCTGTTGCTCGTGACGCGTTCGGAGGTGAGCGAGATATATCGCCAGCAGTGTCTGTTGCTCGTCGGCGCGCTATCGGTACTGCTCGTCTCGTTTCTCTGGCAGTCGGTTGCGCCGATTCATCCGGCGTTCGATCTGGCAACCGTCGGCATCTTCACCTACTGTGGGCTCGTGTTCTGGGGCCTGTTCCGGCTCGACCTGCTCGAAACCGCCCGGGTATCCAGAAAGACGCTCATGGAACGGATGGCTGATCCAGTTATCGCGGTAAACAGAGACAGAACTGTCGTCGACCTGAACCCATCGGCGATGGCGCTTTTCGATGTCGACGAGGACGCAGTCGGTCGATCTGTCGAGCAGTTGCTCGCTGCGTATTCCGACCTCCACGAGCAGCTACCGACCACCGACGGGTCGAGTACGGCAGTCAGCCTGGAAACGGCTGGTGAGACCAGACACTACGACATCCGTGTCTCGCCAGTGACAGACGGCACCACCAATCCGGAGCAGGCCGGTCGTCTCTTCGTCTTTCGAGAGATCACCGCTGTTGTCGAGCGTGAACGCATGCTCGAAACACAGGCAACAGAGCTCGCAGCAAAAAACGACCAACTGACCGAGGAGATCGAACGACGCAAGCAGCGCGAACGGGAACTCGAAGAGACAAAAGCAGAGCTCGAAGCGCTCACGACGCGGTTTGATCTGGCGCTCGAGGGAGCGACGACGGGCATCTGGGAGTGGAATCTCGAAGCGAATGAGTTGATCTGGGACGAACAGACAGAACAGCTGGGTGGGTTCGAACCAGACACGTTCGACGGCAGCTACCAGTCGTTTATCGAGTCCGTCCATCCGGAGGACCGCGACCGAATCGAAACCGCCCGGGACCAGGCGAGAGAGACAGGTCGCTACGAGGCCGAGTTTCGGATTGTCGACGGTGAAGACACGCGATGGCTCTACGCGGTTGCGACGGTCGTCAGCGAGACGGATGACAATGCGAGACTGCTCGGGATCAGCCAGGATATCACCGAGCGAAAAGAACGCGAACAGGAGCTTCAGTACCAGACAGCACTGTTCGAAGCGCTCAACGAATCCACGGACGCCGGCATTCTCGTTACGACCAGCGACCGCGAGATGCTCTGGTACAACAACCGATTCCGTGACCTCTGGGGAATCCCGCCAGCGCTTCTCGATGCGGGCAATGACAGAGAGGCTCTCCAGTACGTGCTGGATTCGGTCGCCGATCCCGAGGCGTTCGTCGAAGCGACCGAACAGCTGTACGAACCACCCTACGAGCCAGAAGAGATGGAACTCCAACTGACCGATGGCCGGTGGTTCCAGCGGTACACTGCACCGATCGTCGACGACGATGGCACGCGGTATGGGCTGTTGACGCTCACACGCGAGATCACCGACCGGAAACAGTACGAACGCCGAATCGAACGCCAGAACGAGCGTCTCGAACGGCTCGCGAACGTCATCTCACACGACCTTCAGACGCCGCTTTCGACCGCGAGCAAGCATCTGACGCTACTCGACATCGAACTCGACGATCCTGCCGAGCCGGTCGTAGCGTCACTTGCAGATCTCGAACGAACACACGACCGCCTCCGAAAGTTCACCGAACACCTTCCCCGGCTGGCACGCGAGAGTACGAGCGTCGAATCCACCACCGAGTGCGAACTTGCAACGATCGCCACTGCTGGCTGGGAGGTCGTCGAAACGGGGACACTTCGACTGGAGATCAACGGGAAGCGAGCAATTCAGGCAGATCCACGACGACTCCAGCAGCTGTTCGAGAATCTCTTTGGTAACGTCGTCGAGCACGCCGTCGAGGCGGTCGATGAGGAGGCGACGACGGTCTGGGTCGAGATCGACGACACCGGCTTTGCCGTTGCCGACGATGGTCCCGGAATCCGTGCGGGCAACGAGATCTTCGAGTACGGAATGAGCACCGGGGACGGCTCGGGAATTGGACTCGCGATCGTCCGGAGTATCGTCGAGGCACACGGCTGGAAGATCGACGTGACCGATCGCGAGGGTGGCGGCGCGCGGTTCGAGATTGCGACGACGGAGCCGAGCGCGGATATCGAGCACTAATCTCGCTTCTCGAACAGTATGCCGTGAGACAGTCTCGTGGAGTGGCCAGCACGTTCAGCTCTCGAAGACCTGGTCGAAGATTTTCCGTTCGGCGGCACGGAGATGGTGAGTCAGCGTCTGTCGTGTCACGCCGAAGTGCTCGGCGATTTCGGTGGCTGTTGCACTGCGTGGATGTTCGAAAAAGCCCTGATAGTAGGCGTGTCGGATCGCCGTTTCCTGTTTTGCCGTCAGCGGATCGAGCAGCTGATCGACCCGTTCTGTGGCCGCGGATTGTCGGTCCTGGCGAATCGAGGTGACGGCAGCGTCGGTGTAGGCTTCGTCGAGACTCGTTTCGAGTGCCCCGATTGCGCTGTGGTCTGGGAGCTGTACACGCAGCCGACAGCGGCCGTCCTCGACAACCGTCTCTGTCACGCTCGCTCCGTGGGTGGCGACCAGCGACTCCGGTGTCTCGCCGCGGACGAGCAGTCCACACTGGAGTGGTTGGTCACGACCGAGATCACGCACCGTCTCGTCCTCGTCGGTGAAACTCACCCGGTCAGTCGCCGTGACCGCGCTGGTGACCACGGACTGGGCTGCGTTCTCGATCTGTGTGAGACAGATCGTTTCTTTCTCCTCGCGCAACACACACGAGGGGACGGTGAGGCGACAGTCCTCGGGGAGTGTGTGCTGGAGCGAAACGAGCGGAATCGACGGATCGGTCAGCCCGAACTCGACAGCAACTGGCTGGTTCGACAAAAGCGACCGCTTGACCTCGGCTGTGTGCAGCGCGTAGCCAAGCGAGTCGGCAAACTCCGAGAGCAAGTGCAATCCATTTTCGTCAATTGTCGGCCGCTCGGTCGCGTAAACCCCGAGGACGCCAAACCGGACGCCGTCGTGGCGGATCGGCACACCCGCAGCCGTCTCGAACCCGTGTTCGCTCGCGAGTCGCTGCCATGCTGTCTCCTCGGCTGGTGGTTCCCGTGCGGTGGGTGGGGAACGAATCACCGGTTCGCCCGCCTCGAGTGCGGCCAGGGCGGGGTCGCCTGACTCCTGTTGGTCGTGGACAGCCTCGTCGAGAAAGCCATCAGTGCCGGCGCTGGCCTCGATGACGAGCTGGCCGCCCTCGCGGTCGGTTCCGACCCAGGCACAGTCGTAGCCGTGTGTCTCGACCAAAAGCGAACAGAACTCCTGGCAGAGGGAGAGTTCGTCCGTCGTTACCCGCAGCAGTTCGAGGATCGCATCCTTGCTGCGGCGTTCGCGTTCGAGCGCGCGCCTGGTCCGGGCGGAGTGAACCGCGTTCGCGACCCGAGTAGTCAGCAGTTCGGCGTCGTCGTCGTCGTGTTTGACGATGTACTCGGTCGTCCCACGCCGGATTGCCTCGCTTGCGACGTGTTCGTCACCTCTGCCGGTCACCAGGATAAACGGGCAGTCGGGATCGTCCTCGCGGACGGTATCGAGGAGCATTAGACCAGTGCCGTCGCCGAGTTGGTAATCACAGACGAGACAGTCGTACTCGGTGGTTGCATAACACTCCTGCCCCCCACTAAGGCTCGTCGCGGTCTCGACACGAAACGCCTCGGCGTTGTGTTCGAGCAACCGAGCGGTGCCGCGTGCCCACACCTCGTCGTCGTCGACGACCAGAATATCCACCGGGTCGGTAAAGCCCGAAAGCGACTCTCCTTGAGTCTCACCCCTCATCCTCGACCCCCACCAACCGGAGAGGTCGGCCAGCACGAGGGCAATCCTTTGCATGGACTGGGTGTCCGTCTCCAGCGCATGTCTGTACATGCACACACAAAGGTATAAAGATGTATTCTGCGCATGCAGCGTACATACGTCTGGGAAGCGGTGATCACTGGGAGGGAGCGTTCATCGTGGTTGTACCGCCTTATCTGGTACGAACGGTGCGACTGCACCCAAAACGGTTCGATCTGTCGGTCCTGCTCGAGACTGGTTCGACCGATACGCTCTATATGTCTGGCTACAAACGAGATCCACAACCGCGTGTCTCAGAACCACGTCCTGTACGTCGGAGATAACTCCGACCACGCACAGCGGGCTGTTCGGCAGCTACAGGAGAAACTGGCGGAGCTGTCGGTTCGAGCAACGACCCAGGGGGAGCTGGGAGAGACCGAGTCGCCTGCCTGTGTCGTCTCCGTGTGCGAGGACCGGCCGGTCGATACACTGGAGAGGATTCGGAGCGCCCAGCCAACTGTTCCGGTTGTGCTGGTCGTGTCGCCAGCTGGTGAGACGACCGACGAGTGGTTGCAAAGCGCGAATCGGACTGACATCGTTCGGACGGACGACGTGGCCGCGGATGCCGCGCTTCTCGCACACCGTATCAGGGTGCTTCTCGACAACGCGAACGCAACACCGGCGAGTGATGCTGACGGACAGACCCGGTTCGAGACGCTGTTCGAGAACCCGATCCATCCGCTCGTCGAAACGGAGTTCGTCGACCAGGAGCCAATCATCACACGAGTCAACGGCGCATTCGAGGAAGTATTTGGTTACGAGGAAGCCACTGTTCGGGGTGACTCGCTGGATGAGTGGGTCGTCTCACCGGACCAGCAGGACGAAGCCACCGAGATCAACGACCGCGTCCTCGATGGTGAACCGTTCTCGATGGAAGTCACACGCCAGACTGCGGACGGACCACGGGAGTTTCTGCTGCACAACGTCGCCCATCCGGAGATGGAAGGCGAGTTCGCCATGTATACCGATATCACCGAACGCAAGGAGCGTGAACGCGAACTCAGGTATCGCACGACGCTGTTGGAGGCGCTTACAGAGTCCATCGATGCAGGCGTTCTGTTAGTGAGTCCTGACCGGGAGATCCTTTTTTATAACAGCCAGTTCAGGGAGATGTGGAATCTGCCGCAGTCAGTCCTGGAGGAGCCAGACGACAACCAGCGTGCGATCGAACACGTCCTCGATATGCTCGCGAACCCGACGGCGTTCGTCGAGGCTACCAAAGATATCTACGAACCCCCCTACGAAGCGGCACACAGAAAGATCGAACTGGCCGACGGTCGCTGGTTCGACAGATACACCGCGCCAGTGACCGGCGAGGAGGGGCTGTACGGGTTGTTGACGATCACCCGGGACATCACCGAGCAAAAACAGTACGAAAGGCGTATCGAGACCCAGAATCGGCGGCTCGAACGGCTTGCCGGAGTCATCTCGCATGATCTGCAGACGCCGCTGTCGACGGCCAAAAAACATCTGACGCTGCTGGAGCTGGAACTCGACGATCCCGACGAACCGGTCGCCCAGTCGCTTGCAGATCTGGAGACCACGATGGATCGGGTCGAGCAGTTCGCCGAGCATCTCCCGCGGCTGGCACGCGAGAGCACGAACGTCGAGGCGCCCGAAGCGTGTTCGCTGTCCACCGTCGCCGAGCGCGCTTGGGCGGTCACCGACACCGGCGCACTCAGCCTCGAATTCGACGGTGACTGCTCGTTGCAGGCCGATCCCCGGCGACTCCAGCAGCTGTTCGAGAATCTCTTTGCGAACGCTGTCGAACACGCCACGGAGACGCCAGACGGCCAGCCAGCGGCGACGACCGTCCGCGTCGGAACGCACGACTCGGGGTTTTATATCGCCGACGATGGCCCCGGCGTCGCCGACCAGCAGGGCGAGGAAATCTTCAACTACGGAATGACGACGGGCGGGGGAACGGGAATCGGGCTGGCGATCGTCCGGAGTATCGTCGAGGCCCACGGCTGGTCGATCCGCGTCGACGACGCTGCCGACGGCGGTGCGATGTTTTGTATCGATACGCAGTGATGCGAGCGTGTCGCCGCGCGCGTGCCCGTCGACCCGGAGCATCCACAGCACTCGACAGACAGGCGTGACAGATCGGTGATCATGTCAGTGAGTATGTACTATTTTGCATATGCACATATTGCTTTTTTATCAGTATCTATCGACAATGTGGGTATGATCCAGCTACCGCTCACGCCGACTCCCAGTCTGTGGGAGCAGTCGTTGCGAGAATTATGGTATCGTATTACACAGTATGAGTACGTCGCAGTGGGACGACGCACTGGCAGGGTACGCAGTGGGGTACCGTTATGAGAGTGGAGACGGCACCGACGGTCGACAGGCAGGCAGGCACTCGCGTTGTGGCCGTCCTGACGGTTGCGGTCGTGGTCCTCTCGATGGTCGTGGTCGGTGGCGGGATCGGGACCGCGGAGGCGGCGACGAACACCGGGGAAATCGACGAGTGTACTGTCATCGAAGAATCTGGCGAGTACGAACTGACTGAGGATATCTCGGGTGGCGGTTTCGGTCCGTGTATCGTGATTGACGCCGACGATGTCGTACTCGATGGCAACGGACACACGGTCGAAGGACCAGACGAGCAGGACTCGATAGGTATCTCTGCCCAGGACGCGACGGATGTCACCGTCGAGACCCTCGAACTCACGGACTGGGACAACGCACTCGTCTTCAATAACGTCGCCGACGGCACGGTGACGAACATCACTGCGACCGACAACACGGTCGGCTTCTTCGAAGATGGTGAGATACTGAGTTTCTCCGATTCCGAGGACATCACGCTCACCGACAGCGAGGTGGTCGACAACGACGCCAACAAGGAGCCCATGCGGTTCACCAGTGTTACCGACGCAGTCGTCGCCGACAACACCGTCTCCGACAACGAACGCGAGATGGAGTTCGTTGACGTTCGGTCGGTCGCCATCCGGAACAACACGGTCGAGCGCACCGAGGGAGATTCAGGTATCAGCATCGGCTCGCCACCTGATTCCGCGGGTGAGGATGTGACGATCGAGAACAACACGGTCGTCGGCAACTTCAACGGAATCTCGGTCAACGCCGACGACTCGGCGGTCCTCGATAACGAGATCCACGAGAGCGACTTCAACGGGCTCGAACTGGAAGGCCAGAGCCTCACCGTCGAGGACAACGAAATCAACGATACGGAAGGATCGGGGGATGGCGGTATCGTCGTGGATGATGCTGTGGATACGACGATCCGGAATAACCTCGTCGATAGTAGCGCGCCCAACGGCGTACAGATCGAGGCGGCTGACACCGTCACGGTCGCGGACAACGAGATAACCGACAGCGACGAAGCGGCCGTTTTCTTCTCGTTCCCGGCGGCTGAGGACATCGCGGTCACAGACAACACCCTCGAGGGTGGCTACGGCGTCGACGCCGAGGTCGGCACGTCGTTCTCGGATGACGAACTCACCGACTCGGCGGTCGAGGCGAACACCATCACCGCCTCCGAGCGCGATGTTCGGTTCGATGTCGGTGAAGACGGAACTGTCGAGGGTCTCACCGTCAATGAAGACGAGATCGGACCGTTCGGGTTCGACGCGCAAAACACCACTGTCCGTTCGACGACACCGTCCGCCGGGCCGCCTGACGGGTTCGAGGCTCTCGACGCCTCTTTCAACGCCACCGACCGGGACGGCGAGTCTGTGGTAGACGTGACTGTCGATCCCGATGATGTCGACGCCGATGACGCCGACTCGATCACGGTCTTCCGGTACGACGACGGTGACGAGGAGTGGGAAGAGATAGCGACGGACGAAAACGGTGTCGCGACGGCCACCATCGAGGAGTTCAGCGAGTTCGCCGCATTCGGTGAAGATGAACTGTACGCTGGCGGCGAGGGGACCGACGAAGATCCCTTCCTGATAGAAAACTGGGAACACCTCGACAACGTGCGCGAAAATCTCGACAGCGAGTTCGTGCTGGCGAACGATCTGAACGAGGAGACCGACGGCTACAACGAATACGTTGCTGATCCCGAGGATGGCTTCGAGCCGATCGGCGATTCGGATGAGGAGTTTACTGGCACGTTCGACGGCTCCGGGTACAACATCACGAACTTGACTATCGACCGCTCGAGTCAAGATGTCGGTTTGTTCGGCTATACCAGTACGGGTGCACTAATCGAGAACGTTGGAGTCGAAAACGCCGACGTGAGCAGTTCGGATGGTAATGTCGGCGGGCTTGTCGGCCGGAACTTCGCGACGGTAGAGTCGTCGTACGCGACGGGCAGTATATCCGGCTCCTTTAATGTCGGCGGGCTTGTCGGGAACAACGACGGGACAGTTCGTGAGGCGTACGCAACAGGCAGTGTATCCGGCGGCGACCAAATCGCCGGGCTTGTCGGGAACAACGGCGGGACAGTTCGTGAGTCGTACGCAACAGGCAGTGTATCCGGCTCCGGCCGTGTCGGAGGGCTTGTCGGCTGGAACTTCGCGACGGTAGAGTTGTCGTACGCGACGGGCAGTGTATCCGGCGATTTTGATGTCGGCGGGCTTGTCGGGAACAACGACGGGACGGTGACCGACGGTTACTGGGATGTGGACACGACCGGACAGGACGACTCCGATGGCGGTACGGGTCTGACAACCGACAAGATTACCGGCTTGGCTGCTACGGTCTACATGACCGCCTTCGACTTCGACGAAGAGTGGCGCGTCGGTGATGCCAGTGACGCCTATCCCGACCTTGCTTGGGATTCGGAGTTCGATGACACGGCCGAGGCCTACGACGATCTCGTCACTGGTGATGGTGACACGGTTCCTTACGAGGTGACTGATGTCTACGAGCTCCAGCGGATGGACACACACCTCGATGCGGAGTTCGAACTCCAGAACATTATTGACGCGGGCGCGACCGATGACTGGAACGACGGCGATGGCTTCGAGCCGACTGGAGAATGTGATCTGGATGTGTTCGACGATGTAGAGTGCCAAGGCGATCCATTCACTGGCACCTTCGACGGACAGGATAACGAAATCAATGGGCTCACCATTGACCGTGGGGACGAAAACGAGGTCGGTCTGTTCGGAGGGACCGAGGGGGCGACAGTTCGAAATCTTGAGTTACCAAACGTGGATATCTCCGGAGATAACGAAGTGGCAAGTCTCGTTGCAACAAGCCTGGATAGTGAAATCACCGGGACGACAGCGACTGGTACGGTTGCTGGAGAAGACAGGGCGGGCGGTCTCGTCGGCGAGAATGTAGACGCAGAAACGATAGGTGATGAACTTGATAACCCCGTAGAGACGGACAGCGCCGGTAGGATTACGCAATCGTCCGCGTCTGTCGATGTCAGTGGACAATTTAACGTTGGCGGTCTCGTGGGAACTAATTGGGGGACAGTCACGGAGTCGTCTGCGACCGGTGACGCCGACGGGAGCTCACAAGTGAGCGGTCTCGTTGGAAACAATAAAGGCAATATTACGGAGTCGTACGCCACTGGTGACGCCGACGGTACATCGTTCGGTACCGGAGGTGCCGTCGGACTCAACGAGGGAACGATCGAACAATCGTATGCGACCGGTGATGTCACCGGCGACGGTGTCAATAGTGTTGGTGGCCTCGCCGGAGAGAACCGTGAAGGCCACGTTGAGGAGTCTTATGCCACTGGTGAGGTCGACGGAGACTCTGAGGTCGCCGGCTTAGTCGGGGAGAACGACGAAGGTACTATCGAGGACTCCTACGCCACCGGCAGCGTCACCGGCGGCTCCAACGTGGGCGGCCTCGTCGGTGACAACGTCGATGGCACCATTGAGGAGTCCTACTGGGACACCGAGACGACCGGACAGGGCGACTCCGATGGTGGCGAGGGACTCACGACCAGCGAGATGACCGGCCCGAGCGCGATCGTCGACATGGACGGCTTCGACTTCGAGTCGACGTGGGCGGTTTCGAGCGAGGACGGCAAGGCCGGCTATCCTGTCCTCGAAAACGCGACCCAGGAGCCGGCACCGGGGCTGGAACAGCTGTACGCCGACGGTGACGGCGACGCCGAGCCCTTCGAGATCACCGACTGGCACGAACTCGACGACGTCCGCGACAACCGCAATGCGAACTTCACGCTCGCGAACGATCTGACCGAGAGCACCGACGGCTACGACGACGTGGCCAGCGAGAACGCCAACGACGGCGATGGCTTCGAGCCGATCG
>LKMJ01005399.1_pt1 | contig 12041 bp, 7 predicted proteins | sample 643391 | NCBI WGS metagenome assembly LKMJ01 (sample SAMN04112250, study PRJNA286221) | soda lake metagenome | biome: soda lake; feature: Kulunda Steppe; material: water; isolation source: sample PL-Br10 brine of Picturesque Lake | place: Russia: Kulunda steppe | collected 2010-07
ACGAGTCAGACTACTGCTGCTTCTATCTCTCTTTCGGTGAGAAAGACGTCCTCTCCGGTTTCGGGGTGGAACAGATGGATGTCGGCTTCGTCGAATCGGATGCCGACACGCTCTCCGACGTTGGGTTCGACATCGGTGTCGACGCGAGCGACGAAATCTGATCCGATATCCAGATGGATGTAGTTATCCGACCCCACGGGTTCGACGACCGTCACTTCAGCCTGCGGGATATCTCCTTCGGGATACTCGACGATTTCAATGTTCTCGGGGCGGACACCCAGTGTGTACTCGCTTGCGTCGAGATCGTCCGTGTGGGTGTCGACGTACTCACGTGAGAGGTCGTACCAGAACTCTCTATCACCTGTTACGAGTCTGATACCGGAGCTGTCCGTCTCGACACCGACATCGAAGAAGTTCATCGAGGGAGAGCCGATGAAACCCGCGACGAACCGGTTAACCGGATTCTCGTAGACCTCCGTCGGTTCACCAACTTGCTGGAGTTCGCCGTCGTTCAGGATGACGAGTCTATCACCCATCGTCATCGCTTCCTCCTGGTCGTGGGTCACGTAGACGGCAGTAACGTCGAACTCCTGCTGGAGTTTCTGAATCTCTGCACGCATCTCCGTGCGGAGCTTCGCATCTAGATTCGAGAGCGGTTCGTCGAACAGGAACACTTCGGGCTCGCGAACGATTGCTCGGCCAAGCGCGACACGCTGTTTCTGTCCACCGGACAGTTCGTCCGGTTTGTCCTCGAGCAACTCATCGATACCCATCATCTCGGCCATCTCGCGCACGCGCTCCTGCCGTGCTGATTTCGACAGTGTCGTCCGCATCCGCAATCCGAACTCCATGTTCTCCATCACTGTCTTGTGTGGATACAGCGCGTAGTTCTGGAACACCATCGCAATCGGCCTGTTCTTCGCGTGCACGTCCGTGACGTCCGTATCTCCGATGGTGACTGTCCCATCTGTCGGCGTTTCCAGTCCAGCGATCATCCGCAGAGTCGTCGTTTTCCCACAGCCAGACGGCCCCACCACCGTGACAAACTCACCGTCCTCGATCTCCAGATCGAGATCCTCGACTGCCACCACCGTTCCCCTGTCGAACTCCTTTCGCAGATTCTCCAGCCGAATATCAGCCATATTTACCTGATTACCGGCGCGCAGAAATATAATACTTATCTATTTACGATGATTGAAGAACTATTACATCTCATATTTATGCCGATAGCGACACGCCGTCTGTCGAGATCACTATGTTATACTCAGGATTGGAAGTTCGCCGTCCATGCTCTGTGGGTTCCAGTACTACCTTTCGAAGCTCCTTGTCTACTCGTAGTGACGAAACAGAGAACTTGCTGAACTGGCCACAGATCAGGGCCGGGATTCCCCCACAATTTTGGAAAAATAGGCTCTGTGGATGAAATCATCACAATCAGTCATGCAAGAGAACGATATCGAGCCACCAGTATCCTATATTTCCTAAAACACCATGTGTGAGTTTACTTCACAAGGAATAAATACGTGAAGATATAATTCATCATCTATTGCGAGCCATGGATACTGAACGCAGAACACTCATCAAGACGATAGGGGGACTGACAACAGCAGCTGCACTTGCCGGTTGTATCACCGGCAGCGATGACGACGAGGGAGCTGACGACGATGCTGGTATGTCCGATGAGGATTCCGGAACCACCGACGACACCGGGGCTGACGATGGTGGGGAAGAAGCACTGGTCGGCGACCTTCGGATGTGGACCCAGTTCACCGATCAGGAGGAAGAGGACGTCGAAATGTTCATCGAGCAGTTCGAGGACGAGACAGGTCACTCGATCAGTCGCGAAGACGTGGGTGAACTCGACGACCAGCTCGAGACAGCGATGCCAGCCGGAGACGGCCCCGAAGCCTGGGCGTGGGCTCACGACTGGGTCGGTCGCTTTGCAATCCGTGATGATCCGGACTTCCTCTACGACGCAAGCGACGACATCTCCGTCGACCTGGACGTCTACAGTGGGGCTGCCCAGGAGGCCGTTCAGTTCGACGGTGGCGTCTACGGGCTCCCGTTCGGTGGCGAGACCGTCACGCTGTTTTACAACAAGAACATGGTCGACGAGCCGCCGGAGACGATGGACGAGATGGTAGAGATTATGGAGGAGTTCCACGACCCCGCAAACAACGAGTACGGACTCTCGTTCCCCGCGACGGACGCATACTTCGCGAGTGGTTTCCTGCAGGCATACGGTGGGGACCTCTACGACGAAGCCAACACCGAAGTTGGTATCGACTCCGCGGAATGTGTGGAGGGTCTCGAACTGCTGAACGATACCCTGTTCAACTACATCCCCGAGGACCCGGGCTACGAATCGCAGGTGGTCGTCTTCGCGGACGAACTGGCACCCTTCGCTATCAACGGACCATGGGAGCTTGGTAACTTTGCCGACGAACTCGACGATGTCGGTGTCGCAGAACTTCCAACCGTAGAGGGCAACCACCCACGGTCGTTCTCCGGTATCCAGATGTGGTACTTCAGCGCCGAACTCGCCGACGCATCTGAGGAAGATCTCGCGGCCGCAATCGACTGGGCAGAGTGGTACACGACTTCGGAAGACGTCATCCTCTCAAACTCCGAGAACCAGGGCCTCATCCCGATCCACACGGAGCATGCAGACTCCGACGAAATTAGCGATGAAGTGCAAGCGTTCTCCCAGCAGATCGATCACGGGACTCCGATCCCGACGCACCCGGACATGGATAGCGTCTGGGGACCTACCGAGGACGCACTGGCGCGGGTTTTCAACGACGATCAGGAGCCCGGACCTGCACTCGACCAAGCCGGAGAAGAGATCCGTGACGCGCTGTAACTGACGGTAACCTACGTCATGTCATCTTCGACCCAGGCCACAGGGGGTGAGAGATGGGAGTTCGTCCAAGAGCTTCCCTTCAAGCGGCGCGACTGGGCGCTGTTACTCGTGTTGCCGGGAGTCATCCTGTTCTCGGCGTTCATGCTCTATCCCATCTTCTATCTCCTGTACATCTCGTTGACGGACGCCACGCACGCGGGCACTGTACTCGGTGGCAGTGCCGAGATAATCGGTCTCGACAACTACTGGGAGATATTCAACGACTCGCAGTTCTGGACGTCGATGGGGATCACCTGGCTGTACGTCGCCGTGTCACTAATTATCAAAGTGTTCGTCGCTATCGGGATTGCGCTCCTGTTGAACCATGCCCGGGTCGCCGGTAAGCGGTATATGCGAGCAGCGGTCATCGTGCCGCTTGGATTTCCGCCCATTTTCACGATTACCGTCTGGCGCGGGATGTTCAGTGACGCACGATTTGGCGTGTTTAACGTCTTACTCGACCGATACAACGGACTTGTCGAATCACTGTTCGATGGGATCAACACCGTCGTCGTCTGGACCTCGGTTTCTGCGCCTGAGCTACTGCTGGTCGATGTGCCAATCGGCTGGCTCAGCGGTCGCTGGCACGCGTTTTTCGCCTACGTCACGACCGAAGTCTGGCTTGCGTATCCGTTTATGGTCATCATCATTGTGAGTGCGCTTCAGGACGTTCCAAAGGAGCTACACGACGCCGCAAAAGTGGACGGTGCTGGATACTTCTACCGGTTCACGACTGTGACGCTACCCGCAATCAGGCGTCCCGTACTGTTTGCATCGATTCTCACCGCAGCGACGTCGTTCCAGTCGTTTTTGATTCCGTGGATATTCAACGAGGGTGGTCCAGCCCGCCAGAACGAACTGATCATCGTGTACGGCTATCGGGAAGCGATCAACTTCCAGGAGTTCGGCCTCTCCGCAGCGATCCTCATTACCGCGATCGTGGTAATCGGTATGTTCATGTGGATAGCCGTCAGGTTCGGTAACCTTGCAGAGGGGGTGCAAGAATCGTGAGTACGGCCTCCTCTCTTCTCGACTCGTTGCGTGCGAAACTCGTTGCGATTGTTCGCTCACCAGTCCGATTCGTCGAGTTTGTCCAGGGTGTTGTGTACGACGTCCGCAACGGTCACCGAACTGTTGGAGATGTCCTCAAGAGCGTTCTGATGAGTCTGGTCGGACTCTCAATGATTCTTATCCTCCTGTTCCCGATTTACTGGATTTTCACCGCTTCGCTGGCGGAGGGAACCAGGCTGTTCAATACAGAGGGAATCTTCCCCGACCCGTCGACGTACAACATTGAAGCCTACGAGTGGGTGCTCTACGAGTCCGATTTCTTCTTCGAAGACGGTGACTGGGGTTACCCCGCGATAGAGGTGGGGACGAGTGGAGTCATTCCGATTGGGGCCACGTGGCTCGGAACAGAGACCGGTCCGGGTGCGCTGTTCAACAGCCTTTATTTGGTGTCTGTCACTGTCGCCGCCGGGGTTCTGATGGTCGTCCCTGCCGCGTACGCACTCTCGCGAAAGGAGTTCATCGGGAGAAAGAAGATCCTCTACGGGTATATCCTGTTCACACAGGTTGGTGCAGGGTTAGCAATCGCGACACTGGTTGCCCTGTTTGCGGTGTTTTCGGAGTTCGGGTTGACGAACAACCTGTTCGTCCTCGGACTGTTCTATGCAGCGGGAGCAGTGCCGTTCAACACCTGGCTCCTGAAAACGTACATGGACAGTATTCCGGTTTCCTACGAGGAGGCTGCGATGGTCGACGGCGCAGGGTTCCTGCAGACAGTCCGGGAGGTAATTCTCCCGCTCTCGAAACCGGGGCTGGCGGTCGTTCTCATCTTCCTGTGGCTAGCCGGGTGGAACGAGTTCATCATCGCTCAAACACTACTGCGACCGGAGAACTATCCACTTTCAGTCGAGTTGTACACGCTCGCGACGGAGGACCGGTTCTCCACACCCTGGAGTCAGTTCGCGGCCTTTGCGAGCTTCTTTGCGCTCCCGGTTGCACTCCTGTATTTCTTCGCACAGCGGTACGTGGAAAGTGGACTCTCGTTTGGAGGTATGGAAGGATAGCTGCTGAATTATCACAACAACTCATGACATCTCAACAGCCAACAGATGGAGAGCAGTATCGTGAAGAAACAGACGCCACCACAGACAGTTCAAAAGCGGCCACAGACAGTGCAGAGGCGGACGGTGCAGATCCCGACATGGACGGAGGGGTTCACAGACCCGCTCCTGACGCATCACATCGGACCTGGACGACAGGAGAGAAGTACGGCGTCGGCACCGTTTGCGATCACGACGTGGACGGATTCCATTCCCGTGTCTGGTTCACACTAACCGAGGGTGCGCTCACCGAACCCCGATTCCCGCGTGTCGATACGATGCAGTACCGTCTCGTCGATTTTCTCGTTACACACCCAGATTCGGGTTATACTGCCAGAACCCACAACCAGACCCGGACCGATGACGATGTCGAGACTGTCGAACGAGCGACAAAACATAGCGGGGAGAACGCACTCCTCTACCGGCAAGAAATCGTGGAAACCGGCCAGGACGGTTACGAGTGGACACTCGACATCGAGTATATCACGAGCCCTCACGAGGAGTCGCTCCTGTTCGACGTCGAATTCGCAGCCGAGGACGGGCGAGAGTACGACATCTATCTGATAGCAGAAGCCGCAGTCAACGGATTTATCGAGGGAACCGCGGGACGGCGAATCGAGACAGACGACGGGTTCGCGTTGAGTGCATGGGACACTGGAGCGTACGAGCCGACCTACAGTGACGGAGCAGTCGCAACTGCAGTTGCAACGAAGCAGGCGTTTTCCTGGGCTACAGTCTCGAACTACCACTCTTCGCAACTTCAGGCACTTGTCGAAGACGGAGCGGTCGTAGAAAGCGAGAACACGGCCGGTGAAAATAACGGAGAGGATTCAGAGAATAATACCGATCGCGTGTTGGTCGGTCAACTTGAGACAGCGGCCACTCGTTGCTCTGAGACAGTTGCAATCGGATTCGCCGAGAACGACAGTGTCGACTCAGCGCTCGAGCAGGCCAGGGAGTCCCTCAATCGTGGCTTCGACACTGTTCGCGACGACTTCGTTGCCGGCTGGGAGTCCTACATGGCGGAGCGGCCGATCCCAGATGCCGTCACCGGTGATCGCACGCTCGAACAGCAGTACCGTGTAGCCATCATGGTGTTGCGCGCTGTCGAGGACAAAACCTATCGCGGGGCGAGTGTCGCCAGCCCGTCAGTTCCCTGGGGAGACAACGTCGATGCGACTGTTCCGCGCGATTACGGATACAACTTCACCTGGTCGCGAGACCTCTACCAGGTCTTTACCGCACTGCTTGCGGTCGACGACATCGAAAGCGCACGCCAGAGCGTCGAATACCTCTACGAGTACCAGCAAGAACCCGACGGGTTCCTCCCACAGAACACCTATATCGATGGTCGCCCCCGCTGGGACGGTGAGCAACTCGATAACATCGCATTCCCGTCGGTAATGGCGTACCAACTTGCCGACTCAGAGGGGATCGGCTTCGAAGAGGTGAGTTACGAGTATACGGATGTCAGCAGGTCTGCAGAGTACCTCCTCCAGAATGGACCTCGCTCCGAGCAGGAGCGATGGGAGGAAGAGGACGGCTTCTCGCCATCGACGATTGCCGCTGTCGTCGCTGGACTTGGCTGTGCCGGTGCGCTTGCGGCCCGACAGGGTGAGCGTGCGGATGCCGTCTGCTATCTCGCCCACGCCGACAGATGGCGTCTCGCAGTCGACGAATGGTGCGTGACGTCCACTCCCCAGGACAGCGAGCGGACCTCGCCATACTATCTGCGCGTCTCCGACGACGGTGAGACAGACAGCGAGACCACACGTGAACTCGCCAACAACGGTCCGACCCTCGACGAGCGGGAGATTATCGATGCCGGTTTCCTCGAACTCGTCAGACTCGGATTACGCGAACCTGACGAGGACGTTATCGAGAACTCGCTCGACGTCGTCGACGAAACGATTCGTGTCGACACGCCGAACGGTCCAGCGTGGTACCGGTACAACGGCGACGGCTACGGTGAACTCGGAACGGTCGAGTCAGAAGAAGGCGGGCCGTGGTCGATGAATAAAAACGGGAGCGGTCGTCTCTGGCCGATTCTGACCGGGGAACGGGGCGAGTACGAACTACTTGCAGGCACCGAAAACGGACCGTTGGCTCCATCGTCGCTGTTGGAGTCAATGGCTAACTTCGCCAACTCCGGACGGATGATTCCGGAGCAGATCTGGGACAGAGAGGACGGGACAGAGTTCAACTGGGAGTTCGGTGAGGGCACTGGTGCAGCGACACCGCTCGCCTGGAGTATGGCCCAGTACGTCCGTCTTGCACACGCTATCGATGCCGGTGAGCCTGTCGAGACACCGCGATTCCTGGCTCGTCGCTACCGGGAAAGTCAACCTGATTCGCCGTCGCTCGTTGTCCACGACGTCACTCGAGATGAGGAGCAGATCACCGTCGAAGGAGAAACTGATGGTGAGGAACTCGTCGTTTGGACGCCGTCCGGAGCAGAACAGCTCGAGGCTGGCGAATCCCAGTTCGAGTTCACCGTCGACAGTGAGACAGCACAACTCACAGTTATCGCCGCTGATGGGAGCGACGATCTCGTCGAGGCTGGAACCGAAATGAAACAAATCACCTGGTGATTCCGTATCACCCATACTGACTGCTGTGAGTATTTTCACACCCCCGAACTATCGATTGTTTCGAAAGACGAACCGATCAATCTGTGTTCACCCGAAGGTAAAGAGTTACAGTAGTCACTATCAACCGAACCGACCAACATATATGTTCGCGGAGTTATCTGACAGATATGGTTGAGGAGGGAATCTCGGAGCTTCTCAGTCGGTTCGGACTCTCCGATAAGGAAGTTGACACCTATCTAACGTTGCTCGAACACGGTGAAGCAAAAGCGAGCGAGATTACGGCGGATGCAGACATCTCCAAGCGACACGTTTACAGCGTCAGCGAGGAGCTCGAAGAGAAAGGGTTCGTCGAAGTGAAAAGCCACTCAGTCCCAACGACAATACGAGCATATCCGCCCGACGAAGTCATCGAACAGTTGCAAGAAGACATCGACGCCATGGGTCCCCAGCTCATGGAACTCTACACTGAGCCCGAGCCGAGCAGGGAGCAAATAGAGGTCGTCAAGTCCAGGGCAACAGTGCTCAAACGGATGCAAAACCTCATCAAGGAGGCAGAGTCCGAGGTCGCACTCTCGATTCCGGAAACCTATCTCGAGAAGGTGGCTGACGAGCTCAGGAATGCAGTTGCGCGTGGTGTTCTGGTCGTTCTTGTCGTCTCGAACACGGACGAGGAGCCATCACTCGATGGCTGCGCGAGCGTGGCCAGACAGTGGGCAGAGGTCATGCCGACGATTCTCGCCGTTGATTCAGAGCGTGGGGTCTTTGCCCCGACAGAGCTGCTGTTGCATTCTAACTCCGACCGCCAGGGTATCGTCTTCGTGCAAGAACAGCTCGGTCCCGTTATCGTGGGCTCATTTTTCGGCAACTACTGGCCGATGACCGACGAAGTTGTGACTGCAGAGCCAGTCTCCCTTCCCGCGACGTTTACGAGTTTTCGCCACGCCGTTTTGCAGGCGACGCTTCACAAACGAGCAGGAGTTAACCTGCGTGCAGAGGTTACTGGTCGAAAAACTGATTCCCCGGACGACGAGCGAATACTTACCGGAGAGATCCTGGGTGTAACGCAGGGGCTCGTCAAGCCGACGAACAACGACTTCCCGGTCGAACATTCGATTTTGTTAGATTCCGACGAGGGAACAGTTAGCGTTGGTGGACAGGGAGCCTTTGTCGAGGAGTTCGAAGCCGAAACGATTCGTCTCGAACAGCTGTGAGACTGGTACCCTTGAGTGAAATTTCTAAGTGAAATTCAAGACCCAATAACATATACAGTCAGATCACGACAACGGATACAATCAGATCACGACATCAGATCACGACATCAGATCACGACATCAGATCACGACAATTGAGATAAGAACAGTATTTATAATTACAGCAATCAGAGACGGAATAGCGAGACCGAGTGGAACGACAGCAGTGTATTCGTCGGGAATGGCCCAGACACAGAGGACACCGAGGAAGACTGCGACAATCTTGAGTCCGTAGAGACCAACAACACCAGCAGAGTCGAGTGCCGCTCTCGCCACAGGATTTAGCTCACGCAAACCAAGCTGTAATCCGTGAGTAGTAAGGGTAACGTCGATCAGCATTGCACTGAGAGTCAGAAACCACAGTTCTCGTTCGTACCGAGAGAGTACCTGGAGGAAACGCTCACCGTGCGGAAACTCATCGCCCATCCAGTCCCCGACAACACCTGCAGAACCAGAGCTAGATAATTTTTCTCGGAGTGACATGTTGGTTCGAGCAGTGATTCGTCGGTGATCGTGAATCATTGCGCCGAAAAGGCGCAATGAACAGGAGCTCACAGGGGCCAGACATCGCGTTACCCCGACGCAATGGCAGGCAGGGGCTCTCGCAAACCCGTCCGAGCGTGCGATGCGGTGAACACGCCCGGTAGTTCTACAGTTGTAGCTTTCCCTCATTGTTACACAGTTATTTCTCGAAGGTAATCGGATAATACGAGACGTTCGGCGTCAAACGTCGTGTCTGGAGAAACAAACTCCGGAATGTTTCTCACGTTCGTTCTATTTTAAACCGAGTAAGTGCTATCACGTGGTCAGCGGTTCCTGAACAACAGTTGTGGGCAAACAGCTTCGAACTAACCGCTCCGAATACATACCCTATTCCTGAGGATTCCAGATCTCAGTTACGTTCTTAACCAACACTACACCATCATAGTAACCAACATCGCACTGTCGGGATAACGAAACATATCCTCATTGCGTTGCTCAACCTCGAATCCAACGGCGATTTCATCTTTTCGTTGATCACTTTCGTTGTGAGTATCGCTTTCGCTGTGCATCAGTGTCCCTGGCCATATACAGTCACCCGTCCCGGTCCCACCCTTCAGGGACTGCGCTCATGGATCTTTGACCCTGATTCGGTACCGGAGTCTGTGCTGCCAATGATATATTAACCAACAGATGGGAAAACTAGGTGGATTCTCCATTGTTGTTGGTTAAAGACATAGTCCGAAATTAGCCAAGCAGACTGAAAATGAGTAACTTCTGGGATCGTTGAAGTCGTGTCAGAACCAGACGTTCACAAATACCAGTGATGTCTCCCCTGGAGAGTATCTGATCAAAACACTACAAGAGGTGGTAGCCCGGTGGCACCTGTAGAGGGTTTTGGAATGGGACGTTGAGTCCATACTCGAGGACACACCCCTCTATCGATGTATTCAGACGAACTGGGAGTGATAACACACACACACCCCTCTATCGATGTGTTTCCGGATCCAAAAGAGGGGGTGAGAATCAATAGCTCGAGAGGAGCGAGTTATTGAGAACGAATACACACACAGAAAGCCTCTAAGCGAGGTATTCCGTGAAATTAGAACCGTCTGATAACAGGAGGCTGTTGCGATACATGTTTTGAATCTCTCGTTTATGTTGTGAATCTCTTGTTTAACTCTAGTTACTAGTTCTAGCTATCTAGAAACACAACACACACACCCCTCTATCGATGTGTTCAAAGCAGTCCTATCACTACTTCTGTTCTTTTATCTCCGACAAAACACCCTCTTAGGTTGTTTGTTTAAATATAGTTTTTGTACTACTGCAAGAAACTCCCAGAACTTCCTAAAAGATCTATAATCACCTAAAATCCAACTTTATCAGTAATTTAACTCCAGGTATTTCCGATTCGCACTCGTTCAAACCGATATCTGGACGTTACAATTTCAGCACAGAACACATCGATAGAGGGGTGTGTGTGTTTACGCCCTTCTTCGAGCAGCAGCTCACCAATTACTTCTAATTCGTATTCGTAGTAGAGACAAGTTACTATCCGGGTTTATCATTTCTAATCCCATTCTATCACTTCTATATAACTATTGAATAGTTCTACACCCCGATCAAATACATCTACAAGTATTCTACTCTCAATAATATATTATTGTACTACTACTAGTCAGTAATCACACTAATTTTATACTCTATATGTTTACATACATATACAATGTATTCACCTGTTGGAGTTGTAATTCACATCGTCAAACGATTCAAAATTAAAGAATTCCTTCCACACGAAGGCGTAGTATAACCGAGAATTAGGGTCTAAACAGACAGATCACACATCGATAGAGGTTTGGGAACTTTTTTAACCTCGGACTGTCTGTTCAATGGTATGGTGAATGAGAGCTCTGAAGACTCTGAGGATGAGTCTCAGCACACAGAGGCTGAGAGTGACACGTCGACAGAGAGCTCTCAATCAGGAGCGGAGACTGAAGAGAAAACGGTTCCCACTCGGCAGGCTGACTTGTCTACTTCCGCAAATCAAAGCCAGGACACAGCTGGCTCTTCGCTCTCTGATACAGGTCAAAATAGCTTAGAAGATGATCTTCAAAATAACGCAGATGACGATATTGGGGATACTATAGAAGACAGTGGCGATGTACTGGATGGGGATTCGAGCGATGACGCTGTCGATGATCAGGACCGTTCCCAATCGATCGAGGATATGCTTCTCGAATTCGACGAACAGGACGGTCTCATTCGCGATCGGTCACTTCTCGATCCGAATCATATTGTCGAGGAGGATCGGATCGTCGGTCGCGACGAGCAGTTAAAGAACGTCACCAAGATGTTACGAGTAGCACTTGGGAACAATCGACCGCCGAATCTGTTCCTTTACGGACCCTCCGGGACGGGAAAATCACTCATCACGAAAGCAGTTTGTAAGAATATTAGCCGAATCTGCCGGACCAGAGATATCAGGTTTGGGACTATCGAAGTAAATTGCCAGGGTCTCGACACACTCGGTGTTGCCGTCTACGAGCTCGTCTGTTGTGCTGCTGAGGAAGCCGGTGTAGAGGTTACGGTTCCCAAACATGGCGTTGCGACGAAGGAGAAATGGGACGAACTGTTTCGGATTGTCAACGAGAATTTCGACTCGGTCGTGTTCGTACTGGACGAACTCGACATGCTCGTCGGGCGAAGA
>LKMJ01005400.1_pt1 | contig 12041 bp, 10 predicted proteins | sample 643391 | NCBI WGS metagenome assembly LKMJ01 (sample SAMN04112250, study PRJNA286221) | soda lake metagenome | biome: soda lake; feature: Kulunda Steppe; material: water; isolation source: sample PL-Br10 brine of Picturesque Lake | place: Russia: Kulunda steppe | collected 2010-07
ACGCCTAGGGGTGGCCTGCGCCTACCAGTCTCTTGTCAGCCGCATGATCTCTTAAGTGAGCAGGTGATTCTGAGCTGCGGCTGCCTTGCACAGTTGCAATGCCCATGCACTCCTCTGCATATGCAGGAGGCTGCTAGCCCAGGACCACCCAAGGCTAGGATATGACATGGTAAGCAGAGGAGGAAAGCCGAGGCTGTGCCCTAGCTGGCATTTGCACACCCCTTCCTCTAACTGCAACCCATCCATGGCAGCATTGATGTCAGGTGTCTTAGCTGCCTGGAACAAGTGGGCCTTGCCCCTCTCTTTGATCTCTACTCTCTTAGCCTACTCCCCCTGCAGGACAGGCACGGGGCCATCTCAGGAAAAACCTTAGCCCTGGATGCTTGCTGCACTTGCGCTCACTCTCACTTGCGCTTGCACGGCAGGGCACCCTCACCAGCATCGGCCTGCTGAGTCTCACGGGTCCTACGGCATGGGCCACGGGCGAGGCGTACTCAACAGCTCTCGCCACTGCCTCCGGAATGTCATCAGGTGCACGGCCAATGCTGACGCCCCCAGATCTGCAGTGCACGCTGTTGGTTGTGTGGGCCTGCACATCTGCCCTGGCTCATGAGGCAGGGGATTGCAAAAAAGGAGCATCCTATGTTCATTTTTGTCTCATGGATCAGTTGTCATCATGCATCATACACAGCTCTTTTGCACAGCTCTGGCGCAGTGGGACAAGAAGTGGCTGGCCTCTGCGCCTTGTTGTTGGCTGACCTCTGCGCCTTGCTGTTGGCTGACCTCTGCGCCTGCAGTTGCAAACCTTCTGAAGTCAGTGCAGATGCGCACAGGGAAGCCTGGGGAGCCCAAGATAACAGAAAGGCGCGGTGGGGAGAGAGCCGTGGAAGCGCACTAACTGCTCCTTCATGTAGGCACTTCTTTGGCCAGACGTACACATGCATGCATCTATCTTCTTCTTTCAGCTTCATGTGAAGCTATTTTGCTTTGAACTTTCGCTCGCTGTTCTCATTGAGTGGGTGTGGATCAAAAGTCGTGCACGCTGGCGTGCTCTTCAGCTCATGTAATAGAAAGAAAAAAACTATGTAGGCAGTGAAAACACTCCCCACATCAATTAAGGAAAAGGAGACACATTGGCCCTGAGAGCCGTGAGTCTCCTTCACCAGGGAAAAGGAAGGACTAGTGTGGATCTGGAGGGTGACAAGCAGCGCCCTGCTCCAGACCAAGACCTTGAGAGCAACTGGATTTTTCAAGAGCGCGTCTAGTTGTTGTCATTTTGTGCGCATAGAGCACGGGATGAGCATGTAGTTTGAGGGCAGTATTATGGGCTTTGTGTGTATCAAGGCCAAGCTCTTTAAGATGATTCAAATTGTGTGAGTTATAGATAGAGCCTCCTACACCAAGAAGAATAGTGTGAAGGATAATTCTCTTGGCTTCAAGCGCTTACAAAGAACTTCATGTTGTTTTCTAGAGGCCTCTAATCGGTGTCCAGGCCGTGTATCTTCGCAGCATTTAACCTCAACGAAGTGTATCTCCCTCTTGTTGACATTGAGCTCCTGAACTCTGTGTACATCTCTGCCATGTTGTCTCGAGCGAGGCACCTGGTGCAAATGAGGAGTTATAGGCAATTTGTGTGTTTTAGTAGGTAAGGGAGTGACCAAAATGGCATCAGGGCGACTAGAGGTGAGTTTCTCTCTAGCAGATAAACGAGCATCAAAAAGCCAGCTGGGTAGTGTCCTGTTATTAGCATGCTTGGGGATTTGTAGGGCCAAACGGGTAGTACTGCCGGCATCCAAATGGATCAAACAACCTGCCAAAGAGCCTTTGCTGATGGCTTTCATAATGAGCCTGCAGGCAACATTATGCCGTTCAGTAAACATACTTGAGATGATTGTATGTTGACACCCTGAGAGAATATGGAGAGCGCTATCTGCTTGCTGACAGAGTGGACACTGAAGGCTGGTAGACTTTTTAAAGCGGACAGCGTGTTTTTGATTAAGAAGGGTGCCTGTGCGGTAGTGGAAGATATTGCGCTTCATTTGGAGAGAGAGTTTGGACCATGCTCCCAAAAGCGTTGCCAATGCCTTTGTGGACGTGTGGAAGCAGACTCTGGTAATAAGGGTGGTACCCTGAGTTGCCATAGCAAAATTTATGGTTCCGAGTGCATCTGGGATTATAGTGCGGCTTGGAGATTTGGAAGGTGAGTCAATCTGGGGCCGTGTTGGGGAGCTTCAGTGCCAGATCCCTGCTGATTAACTTCTTCAACAGCTAACCATCAATATCAAAGAAGGGATTGCCACCAGGGCCTGCGGTGCGGATGGTTGTTTCAACTGGGAGGCTGTAACCGTGGCAGGCTTGGTATTTTGCAAGGGCGTCTGCACATTCATTTCTGGCAGTACCAGCATGAGACTTTACTTTGTAAAGGAAGATGTGGGATTGGGAGTTTTGGATAGTTAGAAAGAACTTTAAGGATGTCTCCTTGGACACGGTGGCGGTGCTTTTCAGGGTAAAACAGTTGTTTCCTAATTTGATGGAGTGAGGTATGGCTGTCTGCGGCAATGTGAATATGATCGTGAGTAATAGCAGCAGCTGTAGCTGCTAAATCTGCTCTCCCTATTATGTTGGTTATACCAGCACCATTTGGTTCAACCAAGTTAGAGTTGCCCAAGCTGGGGTGATAGACCCCTGCCCCAATAACTGTTTTACCTCCTTGGATATGGCAGCTACCGTCCGTGTAGGTCCAAGATTTCCAGTCAGGAATTTTAAGAGTGAGTCCCGGTTTGGAATGATGGGAAAGGGGGGCCACATCACCCAAAGTAGGTCTGTGGGAGCATATGATCGTTTGCATTTTGTCTGAGTATAGTTTCTCAAATCTTGAGACCAGGCGCTGTCTCAGCATGCCTAGCATCACAGACGGGATGGCTAGCAATGTTGTTGACGAGCCTTGCTTCAGGGATGTCACAAGCAAGATCTTGCAGCCTGCTATGATATGAAGATTCCAAGAGGCCAGGGGAAGAAGGGTCACTTGACTTATCCAGGATTGAGGGGAAGCGTTGGCAATCTCATTCGTTGGGATTCTTCCAAGTTTATAACACAAGTGGGGATAGGCTGTCAGGAGGCTTGAGTAAGGGTTGGTGATCATGGATCCATTCCAAGATGGTAGGAACATGAAAGTGGCAGTTGCCTCTGTGCTGAGGATGGCTGAGTAGATAGCATGCCTAAGGCTAAGATTCATGGTCACCATTCGGAATGGTCGTTGTAGATAGGATGGCAGACTGAGAAACCAGTAAATTGGGATGAGAGGGAGTCAAGGTGGGCGCCAAAGAGTGCATCTTGTGAGTGTGCACTCCAATAATGGGGGTAACAAGGGTTGAAGTCTAACGGAGAGGCCATTTTTCTTGAGTTACCAGAGCCCATTTTTTGAGGCATTATGTGGTTATGGAGACCTCTAAGCTTGGCTGTGCAGAAAGCTGTATGAAGGATGTTGATGCGTTCCGGTGTCATCATGCCCTGGCATTTTCCGTCTGTGCGCTAGATACATGCTACTCTTGATGAGTAGATTTCTGGAAGAATAAGAGGTGGAGGATTTGTGTTGAGGGGGGCCTGCTCAGTAGCAGGTTTAGGCTTGTACCTAACAAGGTCTACATCTCGGATCCAGAACTCACAGCTCCCAGTAGGTTGTATGTCCACTTGTGGATTTGTGGGGTGGACATCAAAGGTGACTTTATTCCGTAGGTCAGTGTCCAGTTTTTGAATCCAGGAGTTGGCCGTATTGGACATGTCAAAGCCTTGTCTTTCCAGATTGTCTAGGGTTTGGTCTGCTGTGGGCAAAAAGAGGTCGGGCTCATCAACCCGAGTCTCAAAGTCCTGGATACGCTCAAGGAGGCTGGGCAACGTGTCTTTTAGTTCTTCCGGTTCCCAGGTGTTATAGATGACCCAGAATTAAACGTTGGGCTGGCTAGTTCATCAAATTTATCACGTATATTCTTTGCTTTGTCCACGGGAAGTTAGGGGCAACTTGAGGGAGTCTCCACAAGCAACCAGTGGAGCCCTCACAAAAGGCCGCAGCAGCTGTAGTAACTCCAACAAGCGCAACATACATGTGTGAACTGGTTACAAGCACCTGAATCTCGAGGGAGTCTAATCTCTACAATCAATGATCAAGTAATACCTGCAAAAGTGTTTGTACCGAAGCAGCAATACACCTCCACAGTACAGCACAGCTTGTGCGGAGATGCTTAGTCATTTGTTCATGCCAAAGGTGTGCTTTTTGTGTAACAGTACAGCACAGCTTGCGCGCAGATGGTTAATCCTTTAATCATGCTGGAGCACTTTGTGTGTAGTTGTTGCAATGGCTACCCATGGCCAATCCTGTTGAGCAGCTTAGAGCCCATTCCAGCAGTGGATCATGTCTGAGTTGTGAAAAGTTATCCACATGCACCCCTGCATGGCCCACTTTGCTGAACAACCTGCCCTTGATCCCCAGAGAGTGGCCATTTGCTGCTGGAGCAGCAGTGCCTAGTACATTGACTGGAGGGAATTTGCGAGCAAACAATGAACAGCGTGGTGATACAGGCCGGTAGCCCGTGCCCAGCACCCATGAGGAGACTTGTTGGTCAACGTCGGTATCCACATTGCGCAGGCGGGCATACCGTGGTCTGGCTGGAGGGGGACTGCGTGTGCCCCCTGTTCCTGCTGGAGCATTGATGGATGTGACCACGGCTCTGTGATTAGCAATGCACCTCAGCTCAACAAGCATGGATAAGGCATTGAATATGAGCTCAGAATAGTCAGGCAGGATGGTGTGGATTTGGGCTTGAGCGACAGCTGACCACCCCAAGCCTCCACGTCACCAACAACTCACCATGACCTCCAAAGATGCCACCAGATTGAGCTGCTGATCTGGATGCATCACCCCACGGGCAAGCTGGTTGACCACTTGTGCGGCCTGATGCATCATGTTCTGTGTGAGTATGTGGGGCATGATGCACAGAGCATCAATTATGGTCTTGCTCAATCAAAGCTCGTCCTTGTACTAAGGACCTTAGTCTACCTCTGTGATGGCCGCAATTTTGAGTGCTTACAGGTTGGCCTGTTGCGGATTGTGCACGTTCTCGAGCACATAAGCCAGCCCATCGAGCAGCCTGCTCTTTTCCAATGAAAAACACTGGGAGGCAAAGTTTTGTGTTATCCAAGACCTTGCTTTGGCTGAAAAGAGGGCAGACCCACCTGTGTGTAGCTTCTTCACAAGCTTGGGAGTGAAATCAGACGGCATGAACGTGCGCGGGTGTGAGGACCCTGGGTGTGTGACCCAGTCAGCGTAGTGCGAAACTCCCACGCAATCTGACTGATATAAGTAAGGAGGAGCATGTGTCAGCTTGGCAAGTTTGTGTGTGTATGGATGCTCATGCATGTGCGTGTGCATATGCATTTATGCTTGTATGCCTGTTTGCTTCTGTGCCTGCTTCATTGTCTCATGCATCTCATAAGACGCAAAATTCATTCCAAATTTTTTCATGCATTTGTTCATGGCTTTGCTCATGGTTACCAGGGAAGGAACATTAATGTACAAATCCCTGGCGGACCTGTGTCCTCATTGGGAGTTTTCCTCTGACAATATGTTTGCATCTTACTGCCCAGGATCTGTGCGCATGTAAGATCACCTTTACTTGAATGGTCTCAGCCCTTTTCATAAACAGAAATGAATGGCATTCAACAGCTTCAGCAGCTCAGTCACAAGATAGAGTGCATGCGCCACAAATTGAGAGACACATGAGGGACAGCACAAAAAAGTGCAGCCTGCCTCATGCCGCACACCTGCTGATCCAAACCGTAGCTCGCCAAAAGCGTTGGCATGTAGTGCTCATCAGCCACACACAGGGGAGGACGCGAGGCCGGTAGGAGAGAGAGATGGTCTGCCTGCTGGAAGCCTTGGGTATCAGGCACTGGCTCTGCCACACCTCTCTGGATTTTCTGCAGGTTTAAGTTTCTGTATTTTGGGCCCAAATCGGCAGCTCCCCCTTGTTGGTCACTAGTTTCTTGTGCGGGTGCGCTTGAGGTATTTGCAGCCTCAGGCCCTGCAGTGCCGCGCAGTGTGACCAGCCTGGTATCATTTGTGTGCTGCCAAGGGGGACGTGTTGTCTGCAAGTAACAATGATACAAGAACTCTACGCTGCAGAAACCAGATCTTGGTCCGGGGGTGAGTGCATTTGATGCACGACGTGCGGCATTGTGTGTATGTTGAAGAAACTACATACCCTTCCTAGAGCTATCTTTTTATTAAGTGGGGAAAAAGTATGGAGTGACGTACTGGGTGTAGACGCGCTGTCATGTGCCCAGCGGCAAAAAGTTGTGAAAAGGGGAGCAACATGGAGGTCCGCGGCGGCAAGCGCAGCGTGCGCACGCGTGAGTGCCCACCTGCACCAGGACATGTGAGAACAACAAAATAAGCCTGATGCTGCCAACATGGCAAGAGCCTGACATCCAGGAAACAGCTCAGGACAAATGCATAATACTAATCCTGGCTCACTTTTGGCTTTCTGGGGCGGTGGTTGCAAGCACATGAGCATGCCATTCATGCCTTTTTATGACCCCTCCTGAAGCTTGAACAGCAGCACACATGCACAAACGTGTTCTACACTCCGGCTAGCCCTGGCAAAAACCATGCACAAGCACGCCCACGAATACTTACCATTGGCTGCTCTTGCGCCAATGTTCAGCCCTTAAGTGCTCAGAGAACAAGCCAGGAGACCGCCTGCACATTCAGGGTGGCTGTTCCAGTGTGTGCAGAAAGTTTTAAGACCCTCAAATCACGTGAAGCTCGTGAGTGCACAAGAGGAATTCTGCAGAAAAGAACATATGCAGCAGATGCACGCAATCCAAACACCAAAAACGCACACATACACACAAACATTGGCCTAGCGATTTGAGTGCTGCCACAACCACCTTTTGCTTGCGCACCTGTGCACGTCCATGTCTGTGTCCATGCATGCATCAACCCTGCTCCTGTGCTCGCTGAGCAGCTGCGCCCAGACGAGGCCAGGTGGCACCAGGGGTATTGAGGTGTCTGACAGCAGCACAAAGCGGATGTTGGCTGGGTCACGAAGGGCGGTGGCCAGCAGCAGACGAGATGCCTGCAGGTTTTGGATCACAAATGCCATGGCAAACAACACAGAGAATGTTTGGGGGAAATGTTTGCTGCTTTGGCTTGCAAGACTTTGGTCAGCAGCAGGCAAGGTGCCCGCAGAGTTCCTCTCATCTTTGAATCCTAGCTTGTGTAAGGGATGAAAGACAGGTGCAAGTGGGTCACAAACTGAGGGATGGAAGGCATGTGGATTCCTTGATTGCCAATCACAAGTGGTGTTGCATGATCATCATGTTGCAAGATATGTGGCGCCAGTACCTGCATCAATGTTGGCTGCCCATACGCATGTGTCAGATCCAGGCTGGCATCTTTTGATATCTCCAGCCCCGCAAACACAGATGTTGGCCGTGAGTACCTAAATTGTCACAGCAGAGGGAGGCTAGTGAGCATTCTATTGTTGAGGCCAAAGGATGAAAGCACTCACCACCTAACTTGAAATTCACCTCTGAATTTAGCTACCTTGTCTTGATTTGCGATAACTGAGCCATGTCTCTGAAGTGTGGGCATTAAAAAGCAAAATAGGAGAAGCGGGGCACTTTGGCTGCATAAACTCCATGCTTGTTGAGACCCTCTTATTTCCTTAAATGCCTGAACGAATGTGGGTTTCTATCTTGTTTCCTGGAACCTGTGCTCCTCTTGATAGGCAGTGGCGCCTGCTCTGGCCATGGTGGCTTTGCAACATTGGGTGTCCCTCACCCGTGGTGTGTAAGCACGTAGACTGAAAAGAGCTTCTGGGCAGCATACGCATCTTTGCCTGCTCCTGAGGAGACTGCACGTCAGCGTCAGCACTAGAGATGTGTGTTGGCATCAAGCGCCCAAGGGCTGCTACATGCAAAGTGCAGCATTGGGAGCGGGGTGCATCGGTCTGCCCACTCAGGAGCCCACCCGCAGCCACTCAGCAGTGCCAGCTGTGGCAGCATGAGGCACCGGCATAGGCGCAGGGGTGCTGTCACCCTTGTGTGCAGAGCTGTGCCGTGTGACAGCTGTCCTGTAATGCTGAGAGCGACTGTCATGTGGCTCTCAAAGAGCTGGACACCATGTTACCCAGGCATGGGGAAGCTGCCATCAGATTGGCGGCAAAGGTCCTGCAACAGAGGGTCCGAATGTGAAAGCTCCAGAAGCCATGCTCACGCACGCGCACACGCACGCACGTCTCTGCATGTCTCGTAAATCAAAACTATGGTGCAAGTCATGAAGAATGTGAGCAGGCAAGTCAAGGTGGAGATCCCAAAAGCGTGGGACAAGTACAGCCGGCTGAAACTTTCTTGTTCATAGGTGCTACTTCTTGGTGGCTTGTTGTGTGTGCGTGTACACATGGCTTGCGCATGTACACAACAGACTCTGCATCTAAATAGCTGGCAGGTATGCTGGTCCATGATAGCTAGCACATGGCTAGGCAGGCAGCGCTACACCCCATTCTGGGGCAACGCACCTGGCATGCACTCTCTGAACTCGCCTCCATACTGCAGGTGTGTGGTCTCATGTCTGAGGGTGCGCATGCGCGTGTATGTGTGTGTGTCTGTGCGCGGAGGGGTGTGTGTGTGTGTGTGTGTGTGTGTGTGCATGTGCGTATGCATGCAGAGGTGTGTATGCATATGTGCACACGCGCAGACGTGTGCGTGTGTTCATGTGTGCGCATTTGTGGGTGCATGCAGGCCCACCTTGGTGCAGTAAGTGCGTGGCCTCCCGCTGCACCGTGGCCCGCTCCCACAGAGCCGGTCGGGACCCGGGCCGGGACGGATCGCTCACCCTCAAGCGCGCACGCAGCACCCGCTTGGACCACGCCGCCCAGGCCTGGAGCGCGCCCACAATGCGGACCATCCAGCAACCAAGGGCCCCCTGCGGCCCACCCTCGGCCCTGACGGAGGCCCCTGTCTGAGGCGCTCCCCCCGTTCCCGTGCTGGCGCTGCTCCGGGGCCCCCCTGCCCACCCCCCTGCAGAGGCACCTGGCGCAGGCGCCTCCTCCTGCCCTGGGGGCGCCAGCCCCTGCGCCCCGGCTCCACCGCTTCCATGCCCGCCACTGCCGCTGCTGCCACCTGCATGAGGGTGATGCGGTCTGCCCGCTGTTGCCGTTACAGCATGCAGGCTGGGTGCCCAGTCTCCTAGGGCAGGGGCCCTGCCCTCATCCAGCCCGCCTGCAGCTGCATGGCTGCGATCAGGGTGGAGGTTCCCGGGCGGAGTGGCCCCGCCTTCAGTCTGTGGGTGTTGGGGTATGCCCTGGACCGCTGCTGCTGAAGGCGCTACAGGATGTGGAGGTGTGCTCAGGACCGCTGCTGCTGCAGGTTCTGCGGGCGCTGTGGGCCCTGGGTCTTCAGGCCCTGCGCCAGGCTGTGTTGGGGATAGCGTGGCCCTCCAAGGGGGGTGCAAGGGACCGCCGACCTGAAACCGCAGCCCGCATTGAGTGCGGCATTCATCATGCATGGGTCAAGCTTTCAAATGTGATGTGCGCGCCCAGATGGTGCAGCATAGGAGCGCGGCAACTAGTGAATTTTCCGGTATGTGCGGGTGTTGCACCACGTCTCTGTGAACGCCTAGTGGCTTGCAGCCTCTGCAACAGCCGCAGCATGAAATACCTGGTGAATTACTGCGACCTGCCCCACCCCCAGGCCAAGCGCTGTTGGGGGTCACAGCCGGAGCAGCCCCTTTTGTTTCAACAAGTCTCCTTCCTCTGGGCAGCTGAAGTGCATCTGCTCAGAGGCCTGTACTAGATGCGATTGGTGCCAGCGCAAGCTGTGTCTAGCCCTCTGCTTAGTTTGTGCTTGCAAGGTGAATTCCATGGGCCCCTGAGCCTGGGGACCCACCGATACTTGCACGTGAGCAATGACCCCCCCCTTTGGTTGACGTTGCGAGACTGTTGCAGGGACTGCGGGCCACTTATGCATGCGCCACCCCTGGCCACCACCCTGTCTGGCGTCAAACAAATATCACGGCACCACCCTGCGCCAATGCCCTGCGACCGCTGATGCACCACCCAATGCCAATGTCATACGACCTTGCGGCCATGAAGTGCTGTGGCATTGCAATGCATTGCCTTCCTCGCACCAGGCGGGTCAGATTGAATCCTGGTCCATGCTGCAATGCTTGAGCAATGGATGAATTAGGGTGTGTAGGTGGTTTGGGGGGAGGGAGGGTGGCCGCATCACTCAAGAACTTCAGCCAGATTGCGTCATTGTGCGGCTCCATTGGCGCCAAAAACAGCAGAGCCACCTGTAGGGGACCAGTTAGCATCTCAGTAGCTGAAAATGTGCGAGCTCAATCTCATCTCCAACAGTAAAGAATAGCTACTGCTTGCTCGAAACAGGAATGATGGTTGGAACATCCAGTCATCTGTGTCTCCTTTTGTGTTGCCAGACTGCTCTTTATGCATCATACTTCGCATTCAATAAGTGCGTCTACAAGCCCTTCATTGAAACAGCCGTGACCATTTTAAAAGGACTCCCTCTGTGCCTTCATCCAATAAGCAGCTCTTATCCTTCTTTTCAGGACAGCACACAGAATCCAACCATGCAGCTGAGGGATGATCATTCGTAATTGCAACCTTGGGATATATGGCTGCATCACGGGGGGAGGGAAGTAGCGATTTAGCTTGTCCATAGCCAGGAGCGCGCTGCCGCCAACTTGCTTGATGTGCAGCCGTCGGGTTGTCCTGCTGCTGCTTTTTAAAGCGATCTCTGGGACTGTGCGCCAGATCATTTGCGTTGAAGCCACTCCTGAATGATGCAAAAGTTTTCGACTGCTGTGTTTTGTCCGACCTATTCGCAGAATTGCGTGATCTGCGGCATGCGAGCAGAGATACCTGTCAACAGCATGCAAGTGCTTCCAATCAGGTGCCTAACCGTGGAAACAATTTCATAGAAATGATAGCTCACCTCAAGCTCTGCTCAGCCTCCAAGTGTAGGAGGAGCTGTAGGGACAGGGCCAGCGCTAGGCAGGAGCACAGTGCAGCCTCTGTGATCATTGAATACAGAAAGATGCTAGTTCTTGATGTTTAAAACCACTCAAACTCCATGATGCTTAGTATGCTGAGTCCTCTGTGCAAGCGTTTCAAGATGAGCTGACAGGACCAACAAACGGGAGAAAGTAAATGATTGATTTGAAAAACACAATATAAGAAGAACGACACGATGGGGTTCGTTCAGACGCTCTGCGGGCTGCCCTTGGTGGGGGACTTTATAGAGGACACCGTGCAAACTTTGAGGAGGTAGACTTCTCCATGGTCAAAATCTAAACAACGGTGCACTAGTTTACTTGGGTCTTGGCTGACTAACTGGACATTGTCATTGCATGCGTGGTCGCAGGATGAATTTCCGCCAGCTAGTGATGCAAGGAGTACAGCTGGGTGGGTGGCTCTGGCTCTGACATGTACATATACCATCACTCTGTGCCAGTGTTTCCCTGTCCACTGTTCCTGCATTTGGCCTCTGCTGGCACCAAATTGACAGATGTAACAAGGAAGGAACCTGGGCACCTCATGCATCCATTTGCACATGCTGCAGAACTTTGCCAGATGCATGCAACTATGCACACGAGGAGAGTCTGCACAAGCATGAGCTAGGGATGCTCTCTAGACTAGACTTAGCACAGTGTTGCAAACTACTTCAGCCGCAGCCTCAGAGATTACGCGCAATGTTTCATCAGACCTTCCATGAATGTTACATGCAGACATCCATCCAATTTGTCTCTGCTGCTCTGTGCCTTTCCTGCAGAAAGCATGTGCGTTGTCTTGGCCTTGCCTTGTCCTTGCAGGCCTGATTATCACCTCTGCCCTCATGATTTGGAAAACCCTGATGCTCGTCACTGGCAGCGAATCCCCGGTAAAGAATAGGAACCATGCACATGGATATTTTTGAAGACGGAAAACCTCTGCGAAAACCATGCTGACATGACATTGTTAAGC